>Ga0163152_10006945_pt1 | contig 12579 bp, 11 predicted proteins | sample OliLakLV19MP8IB2_FD_148635 | JGI IMG/M metagenome (GOLD analysis project Ga0163152, IMG submission 148635) | Freshwater microbial mat bacterial communities from Lake Vanda, McMurdo Dry Valleys, Antarctica - Oligotrophic Lake LV.19.MP8.IB-2 | ecosystem: Environmental > Aquatic > Freshwater >... | reverse complement strand
CGGGCGTCCGCCGGCCGCGCGCCCACTGCTCCAGTTGCTGGCGTTCGGGATCCGTCAGCTGCAGGGACGGGGCGATGCGCATGGGCAGGTCCTCCTCTGGAGGAAGAGTATACACGTACGGCATAATAAGTAAAGCTATTTATGTATCACTTCACTAGAAATCTCTCTCCAAGAACGAGGGGTAGGTTAGTGTGAGTACAGCCAGCGTGGTTGTCAATGGAGGGGGCTGTTGGCTCACCGTGCAAGACGCTCTATTTGACTGCTGCCTCGCCCGATCGCTTGAAAGAGCCGCGTACGTTCCTCTCCGGTGAGGGGCTTCCATTGTCCTGGGACCAATCCGTCCAACGTCACATGCATGATACGAACGCGATGCAGGGTGAGTACCCGATACCCCAACATTTGACACATGCGCCTGATCTGTCGATTGCGCCCCTCGGTGAGAATAATGCGGAACCGTGCGAGGCCGAGTCGATCAATCCGACAGGGTTTGGTCGGTCTGTCGAGAATGACAAGTCCCTGGGCCATGCGATCGATGAACATCTGATCGAATGGATGATCGACCGACACCTCATATTCCCGTTCATGTCCGTGCTCAGTTCGTAAAATCTCGTTTACGATGTCCCCGTCGTTCGTGAGCAGGATGAGGCCGGATGAGTCCTTGTCGAGTCGACCGATCGGAAAGATCCGTTCTGGATGGCCGATCTCCGCAATAATATTGCGAGGCACGTGCGACTCACTGGTCGTCGTCACACCCACCGGCTTGTGGTACTTGATATAGAGCGGGGCTGTTACCCAGGGAATCACCTGACCGTCGCGTGCAATGACGTCGTGAGGACCGACCTGATCTCCCAAGCAGGCGATTCGCTGATTGATGGTCACGCGACCAGACTCGATTAGGCGGTCGGCTTCGCGCCGAGAACAGATGCCGTGCTGGGTGAAAAATTTGTTGATGCGAAGCTGGTCCGTCACAGGATGAGCACAGTCGTGTTAGTGGACGCGGCGGCCCGCTTTGATCCGTCCCAACATGCGGTAGATCAAACGGGCGATACAAAATTGTGGCGCGACAAACCCTTCGATTGGAGCGATCTCGCTGATATCCATCCCAAGGATACCAGGACCATCGGCCAGGGCTGTAATAAGATGCAGTGTATCATACCACCCCAACCCTCCAGGCTCGGGCGTGCCGAGCGCAGGAACTAACGACGCGTCAAGCCCATCACAATCGAATGTGAGGTAGACCGGGCCGCGACAAGCCTTCACGATGTCGGGAACCCAGCGGGAGGCTTTACCTTCATACGGACCTGATGGGTCAAGAATATCGGCGGCAAAGAATGTAGTAATTCGATCGGTGCTCTGAATGCGATCGATTTCCTCGGGAGAAATGGAACGAATGCCGACTTGAACGAGCGGCAACCCGTCGTCGACCACTCGGGCCATGACACTGGCGTGGCTGTAGGGGTTCTCTTGATAGGCTCTCCTCAAGTCTCCATGCGCGTCGATTTGCACCACGCACAGATCGGGATAGCGCCGGGCATGAGCTCTGATGGCTCCGAGTGCTCCCGTATGCTCACCGGTCAAGGTGACGATGAACCGCCCGGTGCCGACATGGGGAGCGACGAACGCGTCGATCGCATCTACAGCCTGTCGATCGACTTTGCCGTCAAGATCGAGGGAGCGAGCTGTAGATACTCCTCCCCATTCGCGATATGGCTCGCACCGGAGTGTTTCGTCGTATAACTCGACTTGTTGAGACGCCTCGATGATGGCCGATGGGCCACGATCTGACCCCGGCACATAACTCGACGTGTGTTCGTAGGGTGCGGGCAGGATGTAGACACCCGCCTGATCGGGGTGGCACCAGGGTTCATCGAGACCGAGAAAATTTTGGTCGATGCCCTCCCAACCAGCGGGAAGTGTCATGGGCGTATACTCACGCAGTCGGGCTATCGACGCCGCTTCGGAATATTTTCCTCTGGAATAAACACGGCCAATGCGATCACCGTTGTCCAGCGATTTGGCTTTCCAATAGCGGACTGTGTGATGTTTTGGGTCCGAACGATTTTCCCGGCCATTTTAAAGACCTGTTCCCGCTCTTTCCACGCAATGTCCGGATCGAATTCGACACCGAGGGTCGTGGCCAACATCTGGGCGGCCAAGTCTTCCGTATACTCACCGGTTTCTTCATCGGTTTCGCCATGCGCATGGTGTTCGGACAGATATCCGTAGGTTCGACGATCCGTAGGGACTGCCACCCCAATCGATGCGGAGATCAGGCGGTTTCGCTCATTTGTTTCCGATCGAGCCATGACACAAAACGTGATTTCACCGGGATGCAACAACTTCTCTCCGCGAGTGCGTGGAACAATTTTGCAATTCGGTGGAAGAATCGATGACACCGTGACGAGGTTGCAATAAGCAACGCCGGCGCTGCGCAAGGCTTGCTCGAATGAGGCCAGCTTTTCTTTGTGGACTCCGACGCCTCTCGTCAGAAACATCTGCGTAGGTACCATCGTTTCTTCTCCTTAGTTTCGTTCAATCAACCGAATAATGGGCGACTCGTTAGCTGAAAGGCTTTCCCACGATACTGCCTCATAGAGGTACAGAACCGCTGTTGTACCAAGATTGGCGCCGCTTCGCAATATCCTTAGACGTTTTTCTCAAGCAGAGAGCTGAGCAGTCAGTCGATTTTTCGGGAATGTTACGGCTGGGTAAATTAGCGATTCAAACAGACATGTTCATGAACCATGTAGACTAAGTCCCTGCCGGCGGCTTGAGATTCAATACCAACATGCGAGGCTCGGTCATATCCTCGATCGCGGCCTGAACTCCTTCACGTCCGACCCCGGAATCTTTCACGCCACCATATGGCATATGGTCGGCCCGAAATGTCGGGATTTCGTTGGCCAGCACGGCTCCAACTTCAAGATGACGGAAGGCATGAAAAATTTTATTCACATCCTGGGTGAACACTCCGGCTTGGAGTCCATAGTTGGATTGGTTGAGCGCCGTGATCGCTTCACCGAAGTGTCGGTACGGAGTCACAGTGACGACAGGCCCAAACACTTCCTGACAAGACACTTTCATCGTGGCCGTGACATGCGAGAGCACCGTCGCCTCCATCACCGACCCCATGCGTTTTCCCCCGAGAAGCACACGCGCTCCTTGGGACACCGCTTCCCCAACCCATGCCTCCACACGATGAACGGCGTCTGTGTTGATCAATGGCCCGACGACGGTCGAATCATCACTCGGATCGCCGGCCTTCAGGCGCGCGACCTGTAACAACAGTTTCGTGGTGAAGAGATCCGCGATAGAGTGGTGGGCAAAGATTCGTTGCACGGAGATACAGGTTTGACCGGCATACCCAAACCCACCGAGCGCACAGCGTTGTGCGGCAAAGTCCAGATCGGCATCGGGCTCCACGATGACGCCGGCGTTTCCGCCGAGTTCCAGTACCACCTTCTTCTTCCCACACTTGGCCTTTAACATCCATCCTACGGCGGCGCTCCCGGTAAAGCTCAGGAGTGTAAATCGGGGATCGACCACAAGCTGTTCCGCCACCGTATTGTCGCAAGGCAGGATGTTCAGTGCGCCGGGCGGAAGCCCGACCTCCAGGACCACTTCGCCTAGCAGCAGCGCGGTCAGGGGTGTCTGTGGCGCCGGCTTGATGAGAATGGGGTTGCCGGCGGCTAAAGCCGGCGCAACCTTGTGGGCCACAAGATTCAGAGGAAAATTGAAGGGAGTGATTCCAAGCACTGGGCCGATCGGCACTCGACGGAGAATGCCAAGATGGGAATCGGTCCCCGGCGTCCAGTCGAGAGGGATCACCTCACCCGGAATGCGCTTTGCTTCTTCGGCAGCAATGGTAAATGTTTGGATGGCCCGATTGACTTCTCGCTTGGCGTCGGTGATCGGCTTGCCGGATTCAGCCGTCATCAAGCGGGCAAATTCATCACGCCGGTCATAGAGCCCACCCGCGATCTTTTGCAATGCCTGATAGCGCGCGTGGGACGGCAACGACCCCATTGCAGCGGCCGCGTCGACTGTCGATTGAATTGCCGCCTCGGCATCGGCAGAGCTCGCGCTCGACACCTCGGCAAGGAGCCGTCCTGTAAATGGGTCGTTGACGGGTATGAGGGCCTCCCCCCGCCGCCACAGACCTCCAATCAAGAATGGACGTGGTTCCTGCACGAGAGATGCCCCGTGAATGGTAAAGACTCAGTCGATGGAATGGGCTGGCGCCGCAGAAGCCGGCTCAAGGTTTGCAGCCTGCTGGGCGAGATCGGCTTTGGCGACCAAATCCTCTGTGCCCCAGTCGCGAATCGCTTCAAGCGTGAAGGCTTCATACGTTGAGACTCCATGGCACGTCGGGCAATCGGGCATCGGCACCTTGCGGTAGAACACTTCCGACAAGCATGACATACACATCCAAAAGGGTGGTTCCTCATCACGTTGAGGAACAGACCAAAACGATTGTATTGCAGACATAGGTAATCCTTAGTGAATGATGAAGGGACTGTTCTGTGCCACTGCCGTCGATTCGTGAGGTTCGATCGGTTCTCCCTGCGAGCGCGGGGCCGTAGCCAACATGCGATCAATCTCCTCGGCAAACTCGTTGAATGGGACCGCGCCGGGAATTGCGATCGCCGGCTCTTTCTCAGTGGGCCCACCAGCCGTTCGTATCAGAATAAAACCAGGAGTCCCATGAAAACCCCAACGGGTCGCCTCTTGGCGATCCTTGAAAATAGATTCGAGATACTGCCGTTCGTCGAAACACTTGGCAAACGCCGTCTGGTCCAAGCCGATCACCTTGGCGTACCCTTTGAAAGATCCTGAGTCAAGGCGGCCTCGTTCGCTGAAGAGTCGATCGTGCATTGGCCAATATCGCCCCTGAGCTCCGGCACAGCGCGCCGCCACCGCCGCCTCGACGCCGACCCCTTGATCTGCTCGAGGGTAGTCGCGATAGAGAAACCGCACTTTCCCCGTATCGATATACTTGGCTTGCAATCGAGGCAAGGTCTCCTGAAAGAACTTCGCACAGTAGCCACAGGTGAAGTCAGAATACTCGATCAAGGTGATCGGTGCGTCCGCGCTTCCTCTGATTCGTCCATCGTCCGTGATCGTCCCGGCGTCCGCCGGGGCTAGCTGCATGAGCAACAGCAATCCCGCCGCGGCAATTGTGCGAACGAGAGACGGGGTCGTCATGTGTGGGGCGTGCCTTTTGCTTTGATGCGCTCCAGCAACCCGACCATAAGGAGAGGCCAGACAATTGTGGCATCGGTCAACACTTCAGCAAACCGCCCTCCTGCTTCCGGCAGAACAAACTTTCCCCAGGAAAGTCCTTCTTGATAGGTGCAGCCACTCAATCCGCCAAAATGATCCGGTTCCGGACAAATGCGCACCCCATAGTGAAATCGAGGCGGCTCCACGTTGAGCCCGAGCCTGGTATTACAGACTTCAATGTACGGACCAACTTGTTGTGCCCAATTGCGAGGGACTCCTCCACCGATCGTAAAGATCCCCCGCCGCTTAGCCGAAATGACATGGCTCGCATAGCTGTTGAGGTCGAGGTAGGGATTGAACGTGGGATAGGAGCGAAGAATGGTGCGGAGCACCTCAAGATCCCCGTACTCCTGTTTTTGCGCACGAGCCTGATCGAGGTTTCGATTCATGGCCCAGGTTCCAATATCCAGCCCCATCTCGGAATCGGTAAACGCAGGGATGAATACGGGAACGTTTTTGAGGTAGGCGCTTTTGAGAATACCTGTTCCGTCATATTCTTCGGCGAGCGTCCTGCCCAGCTCGCGAGTAAAGATTTCAGAGGAAAGAGGTTGATCCTGATCCATTCGCTTCATCGTTCGAGCAACAACCTGCTCAACATAGTTGAGGTTCGACTCCATCTCCAGCGTGTCATAGACTCGATTGTAGCCTTTCAGGAACAGCTCTTGATCGGACATGGACGGATGGTGCCGATAGTGTGTTTTTCCAACCGACTCACTCAACCCGTGGGCCATCAACGCTCCGGTCGAGACGATACATTGCACCATCCCATAATCGATCATCGCCGTGATGATCTTGCCCATCTTGGCAATGGTCATTGCCCCTGACAGCGTCAGCACGACGGAGCAGTCGGGATCTTCGATCATCGCCCAGAGTACTTCATAGGCTTCGCCGACTCTGCGACCCCCAAAGGCGGTCTTGCGCATGGCAGTCAACAGCGCGTCGATTGATCCGATTTGTTCCGGGTCGAGAGGCTCAAGGGCTTCGAGCCCATCTTGCGCCCCATCGTGGAATTCACGTGCACCCATAGAAAAACTGCCACCTTGTAGAAATGAATGTAGATACGGCGCATTCTTTATACACAACCAACGATAGAGGCGTCAACGAACTAGCGCTCGGATAAGTCTCTCACCGCATCTTAGCCTGCATTATTTATGAAGGTTCGTCACGAAAGCGTGCCGACGCGAAGCTCGATGAGAGAGGAAGCTCGCGGTATACTTGTGCAGTATGTCGAAGGGCTGAGCGGCGCCCCCCCCCATCGTAACCGCGTATCCGAGTTTGCGATAGAAGCGTCATGAATCATGCGCGCACGAAGTATTCATCGACTTATCACGAAGAGTGGCTCAGCAAGATCAACGCGATTCTGGGTGATTGAGAGACGGGTGCCATATAAACGCCATGGCGTACGCACTAAGACGGGCGGGGCTGGTATTGCGACAAAGCAAAGCAACAACATATATACTTAATAATTTACTTAGGGAAGGTCTGATTAATTCAAAGTTTCAGACGACGATCAGTCAGATTCTCTATGTTTTGTGCACTGGCTATTCGAAATCGGGAATTATTCAGACCTTCCTTGGGCATTATCATGTCACTCTGCGTATTTGACCGGTTCTGCCCCATGGACCTAGATGATGAAGGAATTTGCAGGAAAGAATTTGTCCCGTGCGCTCATCGGCGAGTCGCGAACGAAATGAACAAATGTGGTGTTGGTGGTCCCAACGGGATTTGAACCCGTGTTTTAACGCGATCTCGACTTCGCCTTATTTTACGCCGGACTGGAAGACTTACTTGAGATGAAAAACAGCGCGACTAAAACAAGCAACGCATTGTGAAAGGAGACTTCGAGGCGTGGAGCAGCTGTTTAGGGAAGCGTTTCCACGGCCCAGCCCACTCAGGCTAATTCAGGTCGAGTCTAGCCAATATTTGAGGGAATACGACTTGGACTGGGGTAGGCAGGAAGAAGCAGGTGTAAGTGGAATTGAGCAAAAAAATAAGTCAAAAACATGTTGGATGCGTGTCCTCAAAGCGATCTGGCGGGTTCCAGGCGAAACATTTCGAAATGTATTTTGATCTTGTCCGTTGCGTCTTCGAGGATCGTCGCCATCGCTTGAACGCTTAGGTCAGGAGTTGAAGGGGTGAGTCGGTGAGACCGGAGGAGGATTTCCAGTCAACCCCTCACCAGAGTATACGGCTGGCAGCAACGAGCACATCTGGATTGACGAGGCCAAAGCCGAGGATAAGGCTCCAACCAAGCGGGACGACAACGACGAACCCTATGACGGTAAGTACAAAGCAGCCTCCGACAAGCGCGCGTAGAGTGTTCATGATGACAACCTCCTTGCTATTCAGCCTGGGAATGTCTGCCTGTGGGAAGCATAGCGCGGAGGGCGTGAGGCGAAAGACCTGAAGGAAGTACTACGGAGGAGGGGATAGTTAGGGGGAGACCTTGGGACGCGGTGAATCACCAGACCATCTTGGAGCATCCCGGTAAATTGGTGTGGTATATGGATTTATGAGGGGTTGGGAACCCGCGACCCTCGCCTTGGCAATTCGGAAAGTAATGTTTACTAAAAGGCTTGATCGGAGCTTAGTTTCCCCACTTTTCTCTGATTAGTCAGTATGTTTGTGAGATTCTATTCAGTCCAGCATGTTTATAGAGAACTGCCTCTTTCCAATATTTTCATCACAAATTTAGCACATGCTTTTGGGGTGAACCTCTCGGTTGAGACAGTTTGGAATTAGCACACCTGCCGCGGCACTGACTTCTCTTTATCAAGTCGTTTAGGGCGAGCCCGTACTCCTACCATCATTAACAATGTGCCGGGCAAGGGCCACCACGGCCTTCATAAAGCCATTTGCTGTTGAACGACAGCAGGAGCCAGGTCATCGTATTCACGGTCGAATTGGTAGAACAGGTCGAGCCGATTCTGGCTAACCTGGGTCCGCTCTTCAATAAACATTCAGCCGCGATTATTGTGACTGACGTGGCCGCTAGCCGATGTGAGCACTTCGCCGAAATGAAGAGGACGGCCCGCCGGCTCTGCTTGCGCCGATTCCTCTCTCGACGCTCTACACCCAGAGTCGGTATACTGCCGAGTGACGATGAGAATTGTTTGGTTCCTGTACTCTGCCTAACTGGTATCGATATCAATGTCTTCCTCCCGTCGTTCACATCCCAAGCCACCCGCCCAGGTGCAATCGGGTGTCGCAGCTGCGGAGGTCCTCGCGTGGCTGAGCGATTGTATCCAAGGAGGTCTCTGCTTTATTTCCCACGGCATCCTGATTTTTGAGAATTCTCAATTCGGAGAACTTGTCGAAGCGCCGATTGTGCGGCTCAGTGCTTCAAACGAGCAGTCATCGGAACATGCGGGTTCAGGCTCTTCCCTCAGAAAGAGTCTGCTCGCCGATGCCCGGACCTGGAATGCGGAGCCGCTCGGATACCACAACGTGAAGCACTATCGGCTGACAGATCAACAGGGGCAGCCCCTCATCTATGAATGCCGCTTCAACGTCGTGCCCTACCACGGAGAGACAGGTGTGCTCTTGGTTATCCAAGATGTGACTGAACGAACAATGCTCGCGTACGAGACATCACAGGTCGCCCGATTCCAATCGGTGCTCGCACGAATCGGCACGCTGGCCGTCAGCGACGCGCCAGCCCAAGAATTGATGAACGAAGCCGTTCGACACACAGCTGTAGCACTCGACGTCGAATTGTGTAAGATTCTGATCCCCCGGGAGTCAGGCGACCATCTCTATGTCATGGCCGGGGTCGGCCTAATAGTCGACTTGATCGGCAAGTTGACTATCGAAGGAGGGACGCATTCTCAAGCCGGGTATGCCATTCGAGAGCGCCTCCCGGTGGTCGTGCGCGATCTTCGGAAAGAAACCCGGTTCACTCCATCAAAACTGTTAACTGAGCATGGCGGCATCGCCGGTATGTGCGTGCCGATGCTGGTTGAGGACAGGGTCTATGGCGTCATGACGGCCCATTCGAAGCGGGTGCGAGACTTCACCGACAAAGAACAAGAGTTTCTGTGCGCCGTCGCCAATACCGTCGGCACCGTCTTGGAGCGGCGGCGGCGGTCCGACACACTGATGGATTTTTATCACCGACTTGTCATGTCCGCCCAAGACGGAATTATGCTGACCGACACCAATGGCCGGATCCTGGAATGGAATCCCGCCCTCGAACGCATGACGGGATGGACTTCTGAGGAGGCAGTGGGACAACAGCCGGCCATTCTAAAATCCGGGAAACATTCGCCGGAATTCTATGACCGCCTCTGGCAAACGATCCGATCTGGACATCCATTCGTCGATCGGTTCATCAATCGCCGCAAAGACGGATCAGAATTTCTCGTCTGGGAGAGTGTCAGCCCAGTGAAAGATCTTGACGGAACCACCCGTTACTACATGGCGATCCTGACCGATCTCAGCGAAAGGGAACAAATGCTCGAAGCCCTGCGTCATACGGAGCAGGTAAAATTAGTCGGACAGCTGGCCGGCGGTATTCTGCATGAAGTCCGTAACCCCCTCATCGGACTTGGAAGTCTCGCCACCCATTTGGCCGACCAGGACACGCTTCCTCAAGCCGCTCGCGACCGCTGCCGCTTAATCGCGCGCGAAGCGGCGCGAATCGACGATCTCCTGGAATCCCACCTTGAACAGTTGCGGCCACGACCCTTCCAGATCGCCCCCTGTGACCTGTCCTCGCTGCTCGACGACACCCTGACCTTGTTACACCCAAACTTGTCAAAGCATCGCGTGTCTGTGAAAAAAAACGTTGCCTCGGATCTCCCATTGGCGGAGGCGTCCAGACCCCATATTCTCCAAGTCTGTCTGAATATTGTCATGAATGCGATCGACGCAATGCCGAATGGGGGCGATCTAGCCATTACCATGAGGCCAGAGATACGGAGAATCGCTGGAATGCTCATCTCGTTTGCGGATTCTGGAAAAGGTATACCGCCAGAAGACTTGCAACGAATCTACGAACCGTTCTTTACGAATGGCAAAGCCAAGGGTATCGGCCTTGGCTTGACCATTACTCGCGACATGATCGAGCGGCACGGTGGCCAATTACTGATTCTCAGTCCGCCTGGGAGTGGCGCCATCGTCGATATCTGGCTGCCACTGAAACGCGAGAGCTAGCATGGCGTGGCAACTTCTACTGGTCGAGGATGAAGCGTCCGTTCGGGAAGCCTTCGCCCTTCGTCTGACCGCGCAAGGCTACCTCGTCCAAACGGCGGGGTCCGGGGAAGACGCCCTCACCCTCCTTCGCTCCTTCGAGCCGGATATCCTGGTGTTGGATCTCGTTATGCCCAACCTCTCGGGCCTGGATGTCCTAGCCCGGGTGAAACACACCACACCGGAGCTTCTCGTCATCGTGCTGACTGCCCGAGGTACGGTGAAGGATGCGGTCGAAGCAATGCGGCTCGGGGCCTTCGACTTTGTGGCCAAGTCCATCGACATGGACGATCTCCACCTCACCCTGCGCCGCGCGACGGATCTGCTCACGCTACGCAGACAGGTCCAATTGCACAGCGGTCAAGATGTGAAGCGCTATGCGCTCGATCGCATCATCGCGACCAGTCCCGCCATGCAGACGTTCATGCAGCAGGTTCGAGAACTCGCTAAAAGCGATCGCGTGACGGTCCTGCTCCAAGGCGAGACCGGGACAGGCAAGCAATACATGGGACGCGTGATCCATTTCAATAGTCTCCGCGCCGGCAAGCCTTGCACGGAGGTGGATTGTCCCTCGATCCCGCGCGAACTGTTCGAGAGCGAGTTGTTCGGACATGAGAAAGGGTCCTTTACCGGCGCGGCCGGCAGGAAATGCGGACTGCTTGAACTGGCCGAAGGCGGGACTGTCCTCTTTGATGAAATCGGTGACTTGCCGCTGTTACTGCAAGCTAAGCTCCTCCGAGTGCTGGAAGAGCGGACGTTGCGCCGCGTCGGAGGATCGGCCACCATCCCTGTGGATGTCCGGTTCATGGCGGCGACGAATCGCGACCTCAAAGAGGCGGTCGCAAAAGGCGAGTTTCGCGAGGATCTCTACTATCGACTTAATGTGGTGACCCTGACCGTTCCGCCGCTCCGCGAACGAGGCGACGAGATCATTCCCCTGGCCGAGCAATTACTCATTCGTTCTGCGCTTGCGCTCCAGAAACCGGTGCGTACATTGGGAGAGAGCGCGCAGGCCCTCTTGCGCCAGTACCACTTCCCCGGCAACATTCGTGAGTTGAGTAATCTGATGGAACGCGCCGTCCTGTTCTGCCAAGGCTCAACCCTCGAAGCCGCTAACTTCCCCTCCGATGTCCATGGCGCAAGGCAGTCAATCGCTGCCAAGTCCACAGACAATCTGCCTTCATCGGTGGACCCTTTCGATCCGACGGCCGTACAACTCTCTTTCCGAGTCGGAGAACAATCGCTGAACGATCTCGAAGATCGGATCATTGCCGAGGTCCTGCAGCGGTCAGACGGCAACAAGACACTGGCCGCCAAACAGCTCGGCATCACGCGCTGGATGCTCGACCGCCGCCGAAAGTCTTAGCCCTCCAAGCGTCGCAGCCATCTGGAATTTAACTCTGTGTGCAGCCATGCACGTTCACTGGCAGCTTCGTGTATCCACGCACAGTATCACCAACGGCCTAGGCGATGGCCCCTCCGGCTCCTTTTAAGAGGTAAGAGGCCCACTGACAGATTCGTGAACCACTATGCGGAGTTACTCCACCCTTCGCACAGATAACCATATCGCAGAGTGCGGAACTGTCTTTGCAGTAGCTTCGGGAGACAGCCAGAGAGGGAGTGACCTATGAAAACCATGCCCTTGGCCATCGCCTTGCTTCCCTTATGATCTCTTCCCAATACAGGCCGCGTCTCAATCCGCAGATCAGGTGCACGACCCTGAGTTGCGTTGCTGTTGCATGGACTGCGTGGATGGGTTCCGTGCAAACGCAGAATCGCGTGAGACTCGGCGAAGGCCCACTCCATCACCATCGATGCCACGTCGTTGGTGTCGCAGAGCTGGGGGCAGGTGCCGGGCGTGACTCCCTCGATTTGGACCTCCGATCCGGAGGCGTCCGATGCCAATCGGATATCAGAGGTCGCGATCCTCAATTGAACCCTGGTCGATAGAAAAAGGGGAGGGTTGCACCGATGAGCCTCGACGGTGATCTGATCATGGGGATGAGACGCACCCGCTTTTTCCTCGTGCTTACGTGCGTCTTGTTGGGTCTGGTGGGTCTCTGGCTCGCATTTGCCAAGCTCGTTGTGCCTCCGGTGATCGAGAGC
>Ga0163152_10006943_pt1 | contig 12581 bp, 12 predicted proteins | sample OliLakLV19MP8IB2_FD_148635 | JGI IMG/M metagenome (GOLD analysis project Ga0163152, IMG submission 148635) | Freshwater microbial mat bacterial communities from Lake Vanda, McMurdo Dry Valleys, Antarctica - Oligotrophic Lake LV.19.MP8.IB-2 | ecosystem: Environmental > Aquatic > Freshwater >... | reverse complement strand
CGGCAGTGAGTATTCCCTCGGCTCGCCACCGTCATCAGGCACGACCAGGATTTTTCTCATGCCCTTGACGATGACGCCCTGACGCACGATGCCGTCAATGTCCGAGATGGCGGCCGTTTCACGTGGCTTGCGCGCTTCGAACAATTCGACCACGCTCGGCAGACCGCCCGTGATGTCCTTGGTCTTGGTGGTCTCGCGTGGAATCATCGCGATGACGTCGCCCGGGTGCACCTCGTCGTTGTTGCCAATCATGAGGTGGGCGTTCGACGGCATGTGATACCGGTTGAGCACCTTGCCCTCGGCCGTAACGATTTCGATCGCCGGGCTGCTTCTTCTCGTCCGGCGAGTCGACGATGATCAGGCGCGACATGCCCGTGATCTCGTCCACTTCCTCGTGGACCGTCACCTTGTCGATGATGTCCTTGAGGCGGACCGAACCGGCCGATTCCGTGAGGATCGAGAACGTGTACGGATCCCACTCGACCAGGGTCTGACCCTTCTCGAACGCCTGGTCGTCACGCACCGTGAGGCGCGCGCCGTAGACCACCGAGTACCGTTTACGCACAACACCCTTGTCGTCGCAGATGTTGATCGATCCGTTCCGATTCATGACGATGAGTGCTTTGGTAGGCGCCCCGGTCTCGTCCGGCTTCGGCTCGTGATCCAACCGGCCCGCAACCGTCTGCAAACCGTCGAACCGAACCGTGCCCTTGTGACGCGTCTCAATCGTCGACTGGTCCGAGACACGCGAGGCCGTGCCACCGATGTGGAACGTGCGCATCGTCAACTGTGTGCCCGGTTCGCCCATGGACTGTGCCGCGACGTGATCGGCCCTGTGTCTGATCATTGGACGTAATGTCACCGGAAAACCCACTTCATACGGCCTATCGCCGGATGCAGCTGGTCTGCCGGCCTCGGGTCGACAGGTGTTGCTCGCGCAAGATGGCGATCTGCCTGGAGCCATTGGCGTGGGCGGGGGCGCACCGGTGAACGTGGCCGCTGACGGCCTGTTTCGTTGTCCCCCCTGGGACGTACGGACTGGTCGCGACTCCGGCCGCGCCCGGCCGGCGCACACCATGGGACACAACGAACTCACCATCGCCGATCGGGATATCACCAATCTTATCGTCCCGGTCGGCGAGGGACTCCCGGTGACCGGACGTGTTGAATTGTCAGGAAGCGCGGCTACGCCCACGACCGAGATTCTCGAAAAGTCCCGCGTGTTGCTCGGCCCCGTCGACATCTCGATGCAGATGTTCGCAACGATCGGCTGCGGAGTTCGATGGGACATGGCACGACACTTGAGACGAGTGGGCGATTCACCGTCACCGGCGTACCGCCAGGTCGTTGCCGTGTGGCCGTCACCGTGCCGAACTCACCGTGGCGCACCCTCCAGCGGCTTGCGGCCGTACGGCCCACCGTCGGCGCAAGTCACGACTGCGCGCTATTTCACCAGCACCGTGTCTGGGAACTGGGCGTACCAGCCGAACCAGAACGCGCGGAACGCCGCGACCCTGGGACGTGCCGGACCAGACGACGGGTTCACCGGTGTCAGCGCCTCTTCAGTCACGCGCCAGGACCGGCCCTGCTGATCGCGAACGGTGGTGTCATCAATCCACGCGCTGAGACGCAGGTCGCCTGCGTCATACACGCGGTTCGCGCCCCGCACAGAGGTCAGCACCACCAGCGATCGTCCTTCAATCGTTTCGTGATGCACGCGCGTGCGCGCGAGGAACGCGGCTGAAAAAGCCACCGCCTGCCGGCCGCCTCCTGGCGCCTGCACGAGCACACCAAGCACGTCGTCCTTGTTCTTGAGTCTCGTGTCGAGCTTGGGCACGCGGAACATCAACCGGTCGTCGGCGAAGTACTCACGATAGGCTGCGCCTTCCGCATAGTTCCGATCGTGTCCGGTCTCGAGTGAGAGGACGGTGGTCGCCGGATGGGCCGCACGCCACTCGCCCCAGGTCGTGGTGACGATCGGCAGCGCCTCCAGGGTCAGGGGTCGACCGGCCAACGGGCCGATCACGGGACGGCCGTCGAGCGTGGACCACAGGCTCATCGACTCGCGATCAAACATCAGTTTGTTTGAACGATAGAGCAGTCCACTTGTGCCAAACGTCCGATGTTGCCCGCCGACCACGCTTTTGTACGGAATCACCGTTCCGCACAGCGTGCAGTACACGATGGTCAGCTCCGTGTTTCCGAGTCGGTCGAGCGCCATCTCGTGCCAGGCGAGAATCCGTTTGGGGTAGGCGCGTGCCTCACCGTTCACCATGAGACCAAACACCACATGGGAGTCGCGCAGATAACTCGCCTGGGTCGCCGGGATGACCCGCGCGTGATCAAGGGGAGGGATGCCGTTGACACCCACACCACCCCAATCGACTTCGTCGAGCCGGATCGTGGAGGTCGGTGTGTCGAAGAACCGCCGCATCTGCGGATCGATGCGGGCGTACACGGCGGCCTTGAACGCGGCATAGTCGGGGTGTGGATCGGCGGGTCGACTCCAGATCCACTCACGCCACTGGCCAAGGTCGTCTCCGAACCGCTGGCCGGTCTGCCGCTCAAGAAACCGAATCAGTCGGGTGCGCACCGGGTTCGGGATCAATTCGTCGTTGACGCGGCGGGGCGCGAGCAACCGCGCCATATCGATGAACATCGCCGCATAGCCGTCGCGCCACCGGCCCGCGATGTCGCGCAACGCTTCCTCCGCGACCGCAGAGTCACTGCCGCCCGCCTCCAGGAAGCGAGTCATCTGCGGCGGTCCGACCTGCGTGGTGGCGATGGCCACCAGCAGCGCGCCGACGGCCGCGCGTGTGATCACACCCATGACACAATCTGCTCCACAGGTTTTCGTGCAATATCCGGCACGCGCGCATCGTCTGCCGGATACCCGACCACGAGCAACAGGAACGGACGCTCACGCGCGGGACGGCCGAGCAGTTCGTTGAGGAATCCCATCGGACTCGGCGTGTGCGTCAACGACACGAGGCCCGCGTTGTGGACGGCGGCAATGAGCAGGCCGGTGGCGATGCCGACCGACTCGGTCACGTAGTAGTGTTTGCGTCGCGTACCGTCCGGCAGTTCGCCGTACGCTTCTCCGAAGATGGCAATCAACGCCGGCGCCGTTTCCAGAAACGGCTTGTTGGGATCGGTGCCAAGGGGCTCGAGCGCGGCGAGCCACTCCGCGGGCGCGCGTGACGCATAAAATTCCCGTTCCTCAGCTTCAGCCGCCTCTCGAATGCGTTGACGGATCACGGCATCGGTGACCACCACAAAGTGCCACGGCTGCAGATGCGCTCCGCTGGGCGCACTGCCCGCCGCCCGCAGGCAGTCGCTGAGCACGCCCTCCGGAATCGCCTTTGATGAGAAGTCACGCACGGTCCGGCGACGATGGAGGTCGTCGGCGAAGGTACGTGCCCGCTGCTGCATGTCGTCGGGCGAATATTCGCGGTAGTGGGTGAGCGGGACGGTTATGGCGGGCATACGGTCACACGATACGCGAGTCCTTCGGCAATCAGATGGACAAGTGCTGCGCCTGGGTCGAAGCCGGCATCAACGCCGATCGCGGCTTCAGCCGCGCCCTCCACAGTGAGACCCTCGTCGAGGGCCCGGCGGAAGTGCCACGCACCAACGGCGAGCGACTGCAGACGCAGGTCGCCACGGTTGCCGTGCACCTCGATCCAGCGAGGCGTGGGTTCGATCGTGAACTGCGCAGGTGGGGCACCGGAGAGGAACACACGCATCAGGGCGTCGATCGTCCAGTCAGACCGGAGGTACACCACGCCGGGCTGGAGTCGCAACGTTGCACTGCCCAGGCGCTCCGGGTCCTGCTGCGACACCCACTCGAGGCCGAGCGCCGGGGCTGACACCGAGACGGAGACCCGTCCAATGAGCCACTCAAGCTGCGCAAAGGATGCGAGATACGGCACCGAGTCCAGGCCAGGCCGCGATGCGAGGTACTCCGGAAACGTCTCGCCAAACTCCGCCATGCAGAACACCCGAGGTGGGTGAGCGATCACAAACGCGGCGGCGGCGGTGGTCACGGCTGCGTCGCCGATCAGCCAGGCGGTGGCCGGGAAGCGTCCTCGCAGCGTCTCGATCAGGCTGGCGTGATAGTGACGCCGGTGGATGGCCAGCCGGTGTCTCGGGTCCATGCCGCCCACCAGCCGCGGCGCCACGTCGGCGACCTCGGAATCGATCACCGCGCGCCGGACCAGGGTCTGCAGATCATCGAGTGATAACATCGAATGCCTTTGGCAGTCCTGCATGTTCCGCTGCTCGGGTACCAACCCCGGCGTGATGACGCGCGCGATGCGCTTCGGCGATCAGGGCGTCAAGTCCTGGAAGGTCATTGTCGCGTTCGATCAGTGTGGGTTGTGATCCCAGGCGCTCAACCGCGTACTCATACAGCGCCCAGGACGACTCGTCGACGACCGTGCCGTGTGTGTCGACCAGCACAGTCCCGCCTGGCGTGGCATCGTCGGACTCAACCTCGAAGCCGCCCAGGTGCAGTTCGCCCACCGACGACCAGGGCAGGGCACGCAGATACGCATGCGCGTCGAAACCCATGTTGTGGGCACTGAGATGGATGTTGCTGACATCACACAGGAGCAGGCATCCCGTGCGCGCAACCAGCTCGGTGAGGAATTCCGGCTCGTGCATGGTCGAGTCGGTATAGCCCACGTAACTCGACGGATTCTCCAGTAGATACGGACGACCGAAAACATCCTGCACTTCCCGAATGTGGCGTGTCAGCAGCGTCAGTGATTCCTCGGTGTACGGCAGCGGCAGCAGGTCGTTCAAGTACGCACCCGCGTGTGTCGACCAAGCCAAATGTCCAGACAACAGCACGGGGTTGATGCGATCGACGAACCGCTTTACCCGGCGCAGGTGCGTGTGGTCCACACCGGATGCGCTGCCGACCGATACGCCAACCGTGTGCACCGAGATCGGGTAGTGCTCTGCAATCTGCACCAGTAGCTCCGTCGCGTGCGGATTGGCAAGGAACGACTCCGGATGCACTTCGAAGAAGGGCACCCGAGGCCGGGTGGCCATCACCTCGGCCAGGTGCGGAAGCCGCAGGCCGAGTCCGGCGCCTGAGTCGATCGGATTCAGGGACGTGTGCATGATGACCACCCGTGTTGTGTCGGTCTTACTTCGGCTGGAGGCTGCCGTTGACGATGCGCTCGCAGTACCCTTCGGCGACGTAGATCCAGGCCTTGGGATCGGCGTTGAGTTTCGACGTGCCGGCGCACGAATTGTTGCCGGTCGCGGCGCAGTCGTTTTTGCCGGCTTTGGCGATGCCGTAACACTTCTCCGCTTTGAACGCCGGCTGTTGCGGAGTGAGTGTGGTCATGGCGGCGATCAGTGCGGGCGTGGAGATCGCGGCGGCGAGGGCTGAGGCAATGACGAAACGTGTGTTGATCTGCATAAAAACTCCTTGTGAACGCGTGACGGCGTGGCCGGCGTTGTGCCGAGCTGATGTTCATTTCGTGGACGCCGCGACGCGGGTTACATCTGCCGTTGTGTGGTCTCGTTCGGCGCAAAAGCGTTACACAGGTAACCACTCGCACGCGGGTTCCGTAGTAGTGTGTGGCCACGGACTGACGTGACCAACGAAGATGAGGCGAGAGCCGCGCGGCTGATGACACTGGCGCAACACGGGGACCAGGCGGCGTACGCTGAGCTGCTCGCCATGCTGACGACCCTGGCCACCAGGTTCGTGCGTCGTCGACTTGGATCGGCGCATTGGGTGGATGATGTCGTGCAGGAGACGTTGATGTCGGTGCATCGGGCGCGTCACACGTGGCGCCCGGATCGCCCATTTGGTCCCTGGTTCTCCGCCATCCTGACCCATCGCGAGATCGACGTGTACCGGCGCGAGCGGAGAGTCCGACTGCGCGAGCATGTGGAGGAGGCGCTTGAGGCCGTCGCGCCGGCGGCCCCCGTCGAGACGCATGACGATGGCGTGGTGGACATGGCGGCGGTGCGGGCGGCATTGGCATCGCTGCCGCCCCGGCAACGCGACATCGTGGCGGGACTGAAGTTGCGAGAGGAAAGTGTGAAGCACCTGGCGAACAGGCACCAGATGTCGGAGAGCGCGGTCAAGGTCATGGCCCACCGGGGATATCGGCGGCTGCGCGCCATTCTTGGTGGACAGGCGGAGCGCAAGTGATGAAACACGAGTCCCTGATCGTCTCGCTCGTGTCAGACGCGGCAGCGATCACGCCGCTGCCCTCGCCTTCCGCGCGCGCGGCACGGTGGCTCATCGTGGCCATCGCGGGTGTGGCCGCCGGCGTGATGGTCAAGGGACTGCGTCAGAACTGGACGATGGCGCTCTCGGACCCCGGGTTCCAATTGTCCACGGTGTTGGTGCTCGCGACGGGAATCTCGGCGGCGCTGACGGCCCTGGCGCTGGCGGTTCCCGGCGCCCTCCGTCAGACATGGCTGCGGTGGTTGCCTCCGGGATTGTTTGCCGTCTGGGGGGCGGTGCTGGCCGTCGATGTGCTGCGCGTGCCTGGCGGGGTTCCCGCTGCCGGCTGGGCCACAGCCTGCATGTGGAAAACGTGGGGCATTGCGGTCGGGCCTGCGGCGGTGCTTCTCATGATGGCTCGTGCCGCCGCTCCGCTGGACTGGCGCTGGACTGGGGGAATGGCGGCGCTGGCGGCACTGGCATTTGGCGTCCTGGGCACGGAAATGATCTGTCCGATGACCGGGCACGCGCACATTCTGACCTGGCACTTTGCTCCCGTGGCGCTCACGGCGCTGGCGACGTTTGCTGCGGTGGCCGTCGCGACCCGGCGGGCCTGATGTAACCTCTGTCGTGTATCAGCCGAAATGACACCAGAGCAAGGGTGGACCAAGTGATGACAAAAGTTTGTACGATGGTGCTGGCCGCGGCCGGCGCCGTTTTGTTGCTGGTTCCGCAGGTCGGGGCGCAGCAGGTCCAGGGTGTGGATGTGACCCGTATCGGTCCGCAAGTCGGGCAGTCGGCGTTGCCGGTGCAGCTGCGCGACCAACACGGTCGCGAGCAGACGCTCTCCTCGGTCGCCGGGCCCAAAGGCACCATGCTGGTGTTTTTTCGCTCGGCCGATTGGTGACCATACTGCCGCACGCAGCTGGTCGAGCTGCAACGCCATCTGACTGACGTCACCGCCGCAGGCTTCGGACTCGCGGCGATCAGCTACGACGCTGTCGACACGCTGAAGGCCTTCTCAGACAAACACGGCATCACGTTTCCGCTGCTGTCCGATACCGGGTCGGGCACCATCAAGACCTGGGGCCTTCTGAACGCCGAGGCCACCGGACGCACGGCCGGCATCCCGCATCCAGGAACCTTCATGATCGATCGCGGCGGACGGATCCTGTCGCGGACGTTCGAGCAGCCGTATCAGGAGCGACGCAGCGCGACGAGTCTGCTTGCACAACTGGCGGGTGCCAGTCCCGGCCAGGCCACCACCCTCAGAGGCGGGCAGGCGACGTTTGTGCTGACGACCAGCGACGCCATCGCCGCCGTTGGCCATCGTGTCACCCTGAGCGTGCGCGTCACCCCCGGGCCGAAGATGCACGTGTACGCGCCCGGCCAGAAGGGCTACATTCCCATCGCGCTCACCCTCACGCCCGATGCGGCCTTCCGCACGCATGCCATTCGACTGCCCGCGTCGACGACGTACCACTACAAACCGTTGAATGAAACGGTGCAGGTGTACTCCGCACCATTTACGATCGCGCAGGACATCACCATCGCCCTGACACCCGACATGCGCGAACGAGCGGCACGGGGTGAGGTGCTCACCATCGCCGGTGAGATCGAATACCAGGCCTGTGACGATACGGTGTGTTATCGACCCGAGACAATTCCGGTCGAATGGAAAGTGACGCTCAGTCCGATCGTCAGGGGTTGATCGCCGGGGCGTCTGGCCGGTTCAGGAAACGCGAGACACGTTTTTACAACTCACGTGCCCACTTGCGGGCGAGTTCCACGCATCCTCCGCGAGCCGGACTTTCTGGCTTGCAGACGCTTCAGTAGATGGCAGGGTCATCGCTGGAGTCCTTTTCGTGCCCGAGTGATGAGGGCCTCAAAGACCTCGAGCGTGGCGTAGCCGACATGGGCTTCGCTCAGCTGTCGGTCCGTGCGGGCGACAAACGTGGTGGGCAACCCCATCAGACCTCCGAATAATTCGGCGGTCTCGGCCGTCGCCACGACGATCGGAAAATTGGTGCGGTGTCGGGTGGCAAACGCGCGGATGGTCTCGACAGGGGCCTCATCGATCGCCATCCCGATGACGGAGACGTCGTCGGGATACCGGGTCTGCAGTTCGACGAGGGCGGGGAATTCCTGTTCGCACGGGCCACTCCAGGTGGCCCAGAAGTTGACGACGACAATCTTGCCGATCAGGTCGGCCGAACGCACGGGGCGACCGTTGATGTCGACCAGATCGAGCGCAGGAAAGGGACGGTCGACCGGCAGCGTGGGTGCGTCCGGATCCTCGCCGCTCCGTCGTTGCCCGCACGCTCCGGCCACGGCCACGATCAGGCCGACTACAAGCGCGCGACTCACGACGGAGCGGAAGGTGGGTGTCATGGCCGGACTACTCGCCGCCCATTTTAGAGACGGCCATCTTGTCGACCTTCGCCCAATTGGCGTTGGCCGCTTTGATTGTGCCGGCTTTGTCCATCTCGAACATCTTCTTGGCGTCAGCCGACGAGAAGACGTAGGTCTTGCCACCTTCGACCAGGAACTGCGTCGGGTCGGCCTCGAGCTTCATGCCCTTCGCCACGCCCGTCGCGCAGTAGCTCTTGTAGGCCGGGGTGAACTTGGCGGGTTCCTTGTCGAACATCTCCTTCACCATGGCGTTGGTGAGCTGATACGTGCGACCGTCCACCGTGCTGGTGAACTGCGGGTCACCCTTCGAGGCCTTGCCGGCCATCGAGTAGGCGACGGGGCAATACCCGCCGATGGCGACGTCTTTGGCGGCCTGCGCCTGGACTGACGCCAGGGTGCCTGCGGCCACCATGGCCAGAGCGAGAATCGAATAGAGGGCTTTCTTCAACTGCATGTGTGTCTCCTGAAAATCACTGTCGTGAACGGCGCGCACCTGCGCGCTGCACTCAGGAGTCTCACCGGGACGACAGGCGTTACACCTGCTCTCGTGGCGCGAGATTCAATGCCCGATGGTTACCGGTGGAACGCCAGCACGCCGAGAGCGCGCGTGGGCCAGCGACTGGGCTGCGGTCGGCACGCGTCTTCGATCCGAACGACGCGCAGGTTACACGTAGATAGAAAATATGTAAGTGAAGTTGCAGTGAAATTGCTGTAACGTCCAGTCGCGGGCAGAGACACCTTCAGTGAGACGTGTGAGCGTTTTCACACGACTCATGGAGGTGTATGTTGCAAATCCGATCGATAGTGAGCAGAGTAAGGCGTGGAGTCACCGCCGGTGTCCTCCTTGGGGCACTGGCGCTGGCGGTGCCCGCATGGGCCCAGGAACAAACGGGGGCCCTCAGCGGAACAGTTAAAGACGCGTCCGGCGGCGTGCTGCCGGGCGTGACGATCGAGGCGCGCAGTCAGGCGGGCGCGGTCGTGACAACGGTCACCGGATCGGATGGGACGTATCGCGTCCTGTCCCTGCTGCCCGGTCGATACGAGGTCGTGGCGACGTTGCAGGGGTTTGCGCCTGCCCGCGTCGAGAATGTGTTGCTCAGCCTGGGGCAGGTCCTCAGGGTCGATATGAACCTGAGGGTGTCCGGCGTGTCGGAGACCGTCCAAGTTCTGGCCGAACGGGCGGTCGTTGACGTGACGCAGAGCACGGCGACCACCACGCTCAGTTCGGAGTTCATCGCCAACATCCCAAAGGGCCGCGATTTTACGAGCGTGGTCTCGACGGCCCCTGGCGCCAACCTGGAAGCGAAGGGTGGCGGGATTTCGATTGACGGCGCGAGTGGCGCCGATAACCGGTATTTCATCGATGGCGTCGACACGACCAACCTGCAGACCGGCGTGTCGGCCAAGCGGCTCTTGACGGAGTTCATCGATCAGGTGCAGGTCAAGTCATCCGGGTATCCGGCCGAGTTCGGTGGCGCCACGGGCGGCGTCATTAATGTGGTCACCCGCTCGGGCACCAACATGTTCCGGGGTGATGTCGGCGCGTGGTTCTCCGGGGATCAACTGACGGCGGATCCGCGCCGCACGCTGCGGTTGACGCTGACCGGCGGGAACCTTGCCGAGTTCGTGACATTTGATGAAGATGACAACGACCAATGGGAACCCTACGTCAACGTCGGCGGCCCGGTCATCCGCAATCGCCTCTGGTTCTTCGCGGGGTACACGCCGCAGATTGAAAACACCACCCGGACGGTGACCAACCGGACCAGCAGCCAGTCAGGATCCTTTGATCGATCGGACGACCGACACTTCGCCACAGGCACGCTGACCGGCCAGATCAATACGAAGCTCAGGTTCAGGGCGTCCGCCAACATCGAGCGGTACACTCGCACCGGGCTGCTGCCGGCGATCGACGGCACCAGCAATCCGACGGCGAATCTTGCCATCGACCGCGAACAGCCCAATGACAGCGCCAATGTCTCGTTCGACTATGCCGTCAACAACCGGCTCCAGCTGAACGTCAAGGGGAACTACCTCGAGTACGACACCGAGGATTTCGGGATTTCGAGCGACCGGCGCTTCATTTTTGTGGAATCAAATCAAGGTATTCCCGGCGTGCCGGCGGATCTCGTCCGCGCCCGGAACTTCACGAGTCTGACCACCAACCGGGCGGTGGTGCGTGACAGCTTCCGTCGCGTGGGCGGGAGCGCTGACGCGACGTTCCAGGTAAACGCCGGCGGGCAACACACCTTCAAGACCGGCGTGCAGTATTACCGGATCACCAACGATGTGTTCAACGCGGAACAGGCGCCCAATATTTCGCTCCGTTGGAACCAGGCGCGCACGACGCTTGACGGGCGCGTCGTCAGCGGCGCATTGGGAACGTATTCCTGGCGCCAGTTCGGCACGCAGGGCAATGTCAATGTCAACAGCGTCGGGCTCTTCCTCCAGGACGACTGGCGCATCGGCAACCGGCTCACCCTGAACCTGGGCGTTCGGACCGAGTACGAAGAAATTCCGTCGTTCGCCCCTGACCTGGACGGTATCGAGTTCGATTTCGGGGACAAGATCGCCCCCCGCGCCGGGTTTGCACTCGACGTGCTGGGTGATGGCCGCTGGAAGGCCTACGGGTCGTGGGGCATTTTCTACGACGTCATGAAACTGGAACTGCCGCGCGGTGCCTTCGGTGGTGACAAGTGGATTGAGAGCTACTACACGCTCGATACCCCCGACTGGACGCAGATCGGCGCGGGCGGCAACTTCCCCGGCACACTCATCGAGCAGGTGAACTTCCGCATTCCGTCCAACGATCCGTCGTGCCCGGAGTGTGGAGGCATCGACCCCGACCTGAAACCCATGAAGTCGCAGGAGGTCGTTGTCGGACTCGACCACGAACTGAATGCCCAGACCTCACTGGGCATCCGGTACGTCCACAAGCAGCTCGACCGGACGATCGAAGACGTCGGCGTGGTGGTGCCTGGCCTGGGTGAAGTGTTCTTCACCGCGAATCCCGGCGAGGGGATTGCCCGCCAGATCATCGGTCCGCAGTTCCCGTCGCTGCCCAAGGCGCAGCGGGACTACGACGCGATGGAACTCCGGGTGACCCATCGGTCGCGCGACCGCTGGATGATCAATGGCAGCTACACACTGAGCCGGCTCTACGGCAACTACTCTGGGCTCGCCAGCTCTGATGAAAACGGCCGAACCAGTCCGAACGTCAACCGGTTCTTCGATGGCATCAACATGTCATTCGATCAGAACGCGCAGTTGGTGTTCGGACGCTTGGCCACCGATCGTCCCCATCAGTTCAAGATCAACGGGTTTTATCAGACGCCCTGGCACACCAGCTTCGGCATCGTGTCGTCGTTGGCGAGCGGGACGCCGATTTCCAGGCAGGTCAACATGGTGAGTTCACTCCCCGTGTTGTATCTGGGCCGCAACAGTGACGGACGGCTGCCGTGGCTGTCGCAGACCGATCTGAGCATCACGCAGTCCATTCGCCTGCCCGGCGCGGGCAATAAGCGGATCGAACTGGCGCTCAACGTCCTGAACCTGTTTGACCAGGACATCGCGGTGAACCGCTTCGCGGCCGAGACCCGGCAGAACATCCCGATTTCGGATGCGGCGTTTTTCCAGGGCTTCGACGTGCAGCAGCTGATTCAGCAGCGGAATATCACCCGCGACCCACGGTTCCTGCAGGACAGTGCGTTCCAGGCCCCGCGGTCCATCCGCCTCGGCGCGAAGTTCTCGTTTTAATCCCCGACCTGGACGCTGGCAGACACCGTCTGCCAGCGTCATTTTTTTACGTCGACGGCACCGGTGCGCAGGCTGGCTCCCGCGAAGTCGCAGAGGGCGGAGGCATCGAGCGCCACGGTAATTGGGCCAGGTCGCGAAGGACCAGTGCGTGGGTGTGTCCGAGTCCTGCCAGGACGACGTGGCGCATCAGTGCGGTGCGCTCAGGACCGCCCGGAAC
>Ga0163152_10006942_pt1 | contig 12581 bp, 10 predicted proteins | sample OliLakLV19MP8IB2_FD_148635 | JGI IMG/M metagenome (GOLD analysis project Ga0163152, IMG submission 148635) | Freshwater microbial mat bacterial communities from Lake Vanda, McMurdo Dry Valleys, Antarctica - Oligotrophic Lake LV.19.MP8.IB-2 | ecosystem: Environmental > Aquatic > Freshwater >... | reverse complement strand
ACCGTTATTCGTACCCAACAACGCGGGGAGATTATGCGATGGCCGGCCCAGATGGGAAAACGCAACCTACTCTAGGCTCCAACCTGGAAATGAATCCGTTCGCGTTCGATTTTTTTCGAGCGGTCCGGCTGCTGGAGAATCGTCGAACGGATTTGCCGCGAGTGGGCACCGCGTTGTCGCCCAGTCAGGATGCCGTTCGATTCCGCCAAAATCCCTCCCTCGCGTTTGCCTCCTCCACGATCGAGTCGTTCCACGAGCCCAAGGATGGCTCGGCGCCCACGCTGTTCCTGCGCTTCTTCGGCCTGACGGGCCCGAATGCGCCGTTGCCGCCGCATCTGACCGACTACGCCCAAGCGCGGATCCTGCACCACAACGATCCCACTTTGGCGGCGTTCTTCAACGTCTTCAACCATCGGCTCGCCTCCTTCTTTTACCGGGCGTGGGCGGTAAATCAAAAGGCCGTCGATCTGGATCGCCCCGACGATCAGCGCTTCGCGACGTTTATTGGCAGCCTTTTCGGGATGGGCATGAGGTCAACGCAAGGCCGGGACTCGGTCCCTGACCATGCGAAACTTTATTTTGCCGGCCGGCTTTCCAGCGGCACCCGCAACGCAGAAGGGCTCGAGGTTATTCTGGCGGAATACCTGAAGATGAAAACGGAGGTGCAAACCTTCGTCGGCCGCTATCTCGATCTGCCGCCCGACAGCCTGTGTCGACTGGGCGAAAGTCCGGAGACCGGGCGGTTGGGGGTGAACGCCGTGATTGGCTCACAATTCTACGATTGTCAGCTTAGCTTCCGCATCCGCATCGCCGCGAAAACTCGCGATGAATATGAGCGCATGCTTCCGGGCGGCACCAGCTTCGAACGCTTGCGTTGTTGGGTGCGCAATTACTGCGGCGATCACTATTTCTGGGACGTGCAGCTGACGCTGAAGGCCGCCGAAGTTCCAGCCACGCAGCTCGGGCAGTATGGACGTCTAGGCTGGACGACGTGGCTCTCGAGCCTACCGTTTTCCCATGACGCGACCGACTTGATATTCACCCCGCGGAACAACTGATCCGTCTCCCATTATCAGGGCGAGCAATCCACTTCAACTTCCCCATGGCCGAAATCAAGCGCACCACACTTTTTGGAAAACTAAATAGCATCGGTTACAAGTCCATCGAGGGGGCGACGATCTTCTGCAAGATGCGCGGCAACCCTTATGTTGAAACCGCTCACTGGCTGCACCAGCTGCTGCAGAACCAGGACACGGATGTGCATCGCATATTTAAACACTTCGAACTCGACGGATCGCGTCTGGCCGCCGACTTGATTGCGGCCCTCGACCGATTGCCGCGCGGCGCCACCGCCATTTCCGATTTCTCTCCTGATATTCCCACCGTAATCGAGCGCGCCTGGGTTTATAGCACGCTGATGTTCGGTGAGGCGCAAGCCCGCACGGGGCATTTGATTGTCGGATTTCTCAACAGTGAACTGAAACACAAATTCCTGACGCTCTCCCGCGAGCTGGCGAAACTGAAAGCCGAAACGCTCACCGACAACTTTTCGAAAATTGTCGACGGATCCCCTGAAACTGAACTGGGCGCGAGTGACGGCACCGGTCTGAGCGCCGGAGCGGCTCCCGGCGAAACCAGTGGCGCCATGGCTCCCGCCGAGATGGGAAAACAGGAAGCGTTGAAGCGCTTTACCACCGATCTCACCGCCAAGGTCCGCCAAGGTGAAATCGATACGATCGTCGGTCGCGACGATGAGATTCGCCAGTGTATCGACGTGTTGATGCGCCGCCGCCAAAACAATCCCATCCTCACCGGTGAAGCCGGAGTCGGCAAAACCGCCGTGGTGGAAGGGTTCGCACAACGAATTGTCGCCGGCGACGTTCCTCCGGCGTTGAAGGATGTCCGCGTTCTCACGCTTGATATTGGCCTGCTCCAAGCCGGCGCCAGCATGAAAGGCGAATTCGAACAACGCCTGCGCAGCGTGATCGATGAGGTGCAGGCTTCAGCGCAGCCGATCATCCTGTTTATCGACGAAGTTCATACGCTGATCGGCGCGGGTGGCGCCGCCGGCACGGGCGATGCCGCGAATCTCCTGAAGCCGGCCCTCGCTCGGGGCACGCTTCGGACCATTGCGGCCACGACCTGGGATGAATATAAGAAACACATCGAAAAGGATCCGGCTCTCACGCGTCGCTTCCAAACCGTAAAAGTCGAGGAGCCCGACGAGACGAAATGTATTCTGATGATGCGTGGCGTCGTCAGCGCCTTCGAAAAACATCACAAGGTTCAGATTCTGGATGAAGCGATCGAAGCCGCAGTCCGGCTGAGTCATCGCTATATTACCGCGCGTCAGCTCCCCGATAAGGCCGTTAGCCTCATCGACACCTCGTGTGCCCGGGTCGCAGTCAGCCAGCACGCGGTACCCGCGGAAGTCGATGATGCCCGCCGCCGAATCCAAGGCCTGACGACGGAGAAGGGAATCCTCGAACGCGAAACCGCCGTCGGCGTCGCGCACGGCTCCCGCTTGGCCGAACTCAATGAGAAGCTCGCCAAGGAACAGTCTGCCCTCACGGAATTGGAAGCTCATTGGAACGAAGAAAAAGAGCTCGTCACCAAGACGCTCGAACTTCGCGCCCGCCTCCGCGCCGCCGGGTCTACCATCGAGGGCAAGCCGAACGAGATGAAGCCGGCCGATCCCAAGGACGCGCTGACGCCGGAACAACGCGATCAACTCCTGAAGGAGTTGAAGGATCTCCAAATTAAACTCGCCCAGTTCCAAGGCGAGACCCCGCTGATTTTCCCCAGCGTCGATCAACAGGCCATCGCCAGCGTAGTGGCCGACTGGACCGGCATCCCCGTTGGGCGCATGGTGAAAAACGAAATTCAACAGGTGCTCAACCTGGCAGATCACCTCGAAAAACGCGTGATCGGCCAGCGCCATGCCTTGGACACCATCGCCCGCCGCGTCCAGACCAGCCGCGCCCGCATCGATAATCCCAACCGGCCGATCGGCGTTTTCATGTTGGTCGGGCCCAGCGGTACGGGAAAAACCGAATCCGCCCTTGCCCTCGCCGAATCCCTCTACGGCGGTGAGCAGAACATGATCTCGATCAACATGAGCGAGTTTCAGGAGGCCCACACCGTCAGTACGCTCAAAGGCTCTCCTCCCGGTTATGTCGGCTATGGTGAAGGCGGCATTCTCACCGAGGCAGTCCGGCGTCGCCCCTATAGTGTGGTCCTGCTGGACGAAGTGGAGAAAGCCCACTCCGACGTTCACGAGATATTCTTCCAGGTGTTCGACAAGGGCTGGATGGAAGACGCGGAGGGTCGCTATATCGACTTTAAGAACACCATCATCATCCTTACCAGCAACGCGGCCCAGGATGTGGTGATTAACCTCTGCAAAGACCCCGACCTGATGCCGTCCGCCGAAGGGCTCGAGAAAGCCATGCGCACGCCGCTGACCAAGGTTTTCCCCGACGCGCTCCTTAACCGGCTGGTGGTCGTGCCCTACTATCCGATCAGCAAAGATGTCCTGCAGCGGATCATTCAGCTCAACCTTTCCCGGGTCGCGAAACGCGTCAGCGAAAACCACAAAGTTCCGTTCACCTATGATGAAGCGGTCCCGGAACTCATCGCCCAACGCTGCACCGAGCTGGAACGCGGTGCGCGTATGGTCGACGCACTCGTGACCAATACACTCCTCCCGGAAATCGGGCGCGAATTCCTCCAACGGCTCGCGAACGGCAGCGAAGTCAAACGGGTCCATATCGGCGCCACGAATGGGAACTTTTCGTTTGCGTTCGAGTGAGGTAAATCAGCTTAGGCCTGCCCGCTCCTCATGCCCGCCATCTCAAACCGCGGCCCCTTGCAGACCATTAACGGCCTGCGGGGACACTTGCGGGGCACAATGAGCAGGTCGTGCGGCGGCGCAGCGCGAGTCGGGACGTCAGATCACGACGCACCGGGCAAACCGGGTTCCTCCGGGGCAATCACGCCCGACGAGTTACAGGAAATCATTCCGAACCTGGGCGGCCGGGCCGCAACCCTCACCCTTTACTTGAATATTGGACTAAGGGAGGCAGAAGTTTCTCATCGACTCGGGACCGCGATGTTTATTGCCCAAACCGCTCACGAGAGCGACGATTTCAAGACGCTCGAAGAGAAAGGTGGCACGATTTTATTTTCGAAGAAAAACTTTCCCAACGCGGCGCAACCTGACGATCTAAGACACGACTACTTTTTCATCATGTATGACAAGGATAGCCCGGCCAGCAACCGTCGGAAGGTGGCGGCAACACTTGGAAACACCGAACCCGGAGACGGGAAAACGTTTCGAGGGCGCGGCTATATTCAACTCACGGGACGGTCGAATTATCGGAACGCAGGACAGGCGCTGGGGCTCGACCTTGAAAACCACCCGGATCAAGCCGCACAACCCGCCAACGCCGCCAGAATTGCAGGATGGTTTTGGAAGAAGAATAAATTAAATCAATTTACCTACGGCGACACCCCTGAGAACTTCATTTCGCTCACCAAAAGAATCAATGGTGGCACGGTCGGGCTCGAGCACCGCGTGAGACTTTTCGTGCGAGCGAAGCACGCCCTCGGAATTCAAAGCCGAGATATTTTTGATGAACGGTTGTCCTCAACCACCCTCTGGGCCTGAATAACCATTGCCCGTCCAAGCCGCTACCCTGCGTCCAATCATGCCTGCCACTCAAAAGAATCGTGCGATCGCGATTACCACCTCACTTGGAGCCGACGCTCTCTTGCTCAAGAATTTCACCCTCAATGAGCAACTCGGACGCCTGTTCCAGATTGATGTAGCCGTGGCGAGTGAAGATCCCGATGTCGACTTTGATGCCCTGATCGGCAGCAATGCCTCAATTCGGCTGGCCTTACCTTCCGGCGAAACGCGGTTTTTCAACGGCATCATCAGCCGTTTCGTCCTGGAGGGAAATGACGGGACGTATGCCACCTACCGCACCACGCTCGTGCCCTGGTTTTGGCTCCTGACCCGCACCGCTGATTGCCGGATATTTCAAAATAAGAAAGTTCCGGACATCGTCGAAGAGGTCTTCAAAGGACACGGCTTCAAAGATTTTAAACTCAAGCTGACGGCGAGTTATAGGACGTGGGAATATTGCGTGCAGTATCGCGAAACGGATTTCAATTTCGTCAGTCGGTTGCTGGAGCAGGAGGGCATCTATTACTACTTCGAACACTCCAATGGAGTTCACTTGATGGTGCTGGTCGATTCTCCGGGCGGACACGACGAATTCCCCGGTTATGGCACCCTCACCTATCGCCCGCGGACTCAGGAGCAGGATGAAAACAGCGAAACGGTGACTGACTGGGTGCTTGAGCGCGGACTACAAACAGGGCTTTGGGCGATGGGCGATTTCGACTTCAAGGTCCCCGGCTCTCCGATCCGGGTTAACGCGAATATCAGTCGTTCGCACCCGAATGCTGAATTCGAAATGTACGACTACCCGGGCGAGTACTCCAATCGCGCCGAAGGCGACGCGTACGCCAAGGTGCGAATTGAGGAAGTACAATCTCAGCATGAAGTACTCAAGGGACAATCAACCGTCCGCGGACTGGCGACAGGTTCCAAATTCACGCTGAAGGGCCACTTCCGCAACGACCAGAATCGCGGGTATTTGGCGACGAGCACCGTCCTCCAAGCCGCCACCGGAACCTACGATTCAGGGAATCAAGCCGGAAGTGATTTTTTCAGCTGCGGGTTCAGTGCGATTCCGTCCGCCACCGCTTTTCGCGCGGCTCGAAGCACTCCTAAACCGCTCATCCAAGGCCCCCAGACGGCGATCGTGGTCGGTAAGGCGGGGGAGGAAATCGAACCCGATGAATACGGCCGGGTGAAAGTGCAGTTTCATTGGGACCGCTATGGCAAGGCCGACGAGAACTCCTCGTGCTGGATTCGGGTGGCCCAGGCCTCGGCGGGCAAGGCCTGGGGTGCGATCTATATTCCCCGAATCGGACAGGAAGTCATCGTCGAATTTCTCGAAGGCGATCCTGATCGCCCCATTATCACAGGGCGGGTCTATAACGCGACCAACAAGGTCCCGTACCCGTTGCCTGACAACAAAACGATTTCTACCACCAAATCCAATTCCAGCAAAGGTGGGGGGGGCTTTAACGAGATTCGGTTCGAAGACAAGAAAGGCGAGGAGCAGATCTTCGTCCACGGCGAAAAAAACCTGGATATACGGATCAAAAACGACGTTTGCGAAACCATCGAGCACGACCGCCACCTCATTATAAAAAACGACCAGATCGAGCATATCACCAACAACCGTGAAGAAACCGTTGAGGCGGATCACAAGGAGAAGATTGGTAAGGATCGTCATTTGAAGATTGCCGGTAAGGAGGCCAAAGCGGTCGACGGCAGCCAGTCGCTCACCGTTGCCGGCGATGTCATCGAAGTGTTCAAGGCCGAGCATTCGGAGCAAACTACGGGCAACTACTTTCTCAAAGCCGCCAACATCGTCATTGAGGCCACAACCAACATTACAATCAAAGTGGGCTCTTCATCGATCGCGATCGAGTCGAGCGGAATCACAATGTCCGCCACCAAGATCGAGGTGGCCGGAACCGCCACGGCGGAAATGAAAAGTCCCGCCACCACGGTGAAAGCCGACGGTGCCCTCACGCTCCAGGGAGCAGTTGTGAAAATTAACTAACATGCCGTCACCGAGAAATGGAAGTGCGGGCTCAGCGGTTGTGCCGGCCGCGCCAAAAAAAGCACTCGAGGCCGATGACGCGAATCCCGGCAATGTCGAAAAAATCAAGGCCGAGCAGCGCCAGACCCAGACCGGCAAGTACGGTTCGATCAGAACGAAGCCGCATATGCCCCCCGAGGGCGAAGATGAGAAGAAAACGAAGATTAGCTGGATCGAGATCCAAATGCTGAACGAAGCGGGCAAGCCCGTGACTGGACAGAGCTACAAAGTTACACTTGCAGACGAAACCGTCGCGGAGGGAACACTGGACGCTAAAGGCTTCGCCCGCATCGACGGAATCGAACCGGGCAGCTGCAAAGTCACGTTCCCCGGACTCGACAAAGAGGCGTGGAAAAAAACCTGAGCTGTGCCACACGACATGCCCGCAAAAGATTACATCGTTCAGGATGGCGACTGTGTGAGCAGCGTCGCCTTTACCCACGGTTTTTTCTGGGAAACCCTTTGGAACCATTCGAAAAATTCGGCCCTCAAATCCCAGCGCAAGAATCCGAACATTCTGAAGCCAGGCGACGTGCTCCACATCCCAGAGCTCACCGGGAAAGAGGAGTCATGCGCGACCGAAACCCGCCACAAGTTCACCTCAATGGAGTTCCCGCAAAAATTAAATTGAAGCTGATGCGGCCGAAGCCCGAAGAGGATGCGCCCCCCCCGACTCCGGAAAAAAAGAGCGACTTGGCGTTCGGAAGTTTGCCCAGCGTGCCAAGTCTTACAGGTGGCGACGCCGCCAAAGGCGATGACACCTCGGACCAAGCCGATCCGGACTATGAGCCGCCCAAGAATCTCGAGGAGCCTTTCGCAAATACCGCCTACGTGTTCGAGGTCGACGGCGTGAGGGTCGACGAGGGTCAAACCGATGGAGACGGTTGCTTGGAAGTTCCAGTGATGCCCAACGCGCGCAAAGGACGAATGCTCGTGAATACAGGCACACCGGACGAAAAAATCATCGAGCTCGATTTGGGCACAATGGATCCGGGTGACGAACCCGGCGGGGCTCGAAAACGCCTGATTAACTTGGGCTTTCTATGCCTGCCCGAAGGGCCGCTTGATAGGGAGGATATCCAGACCGCACTCCGAAAATTTCAGCAGAAAAACTCGCTCGAAGTCACCGGAAATCTCGACGAGCGCACCCAGGAGAGACTCGAAAAACTCCACGGCTGTTGACCGGCTCCTCAATCCCTCCTACGTCCCGTGCTTACCACGAAAGTCAGAATCACGTTCTTAAGCGTCTCCGTCAACGATTCAGCCGATATTTGGGGTGACGGTGAATGGGTATTCAAGGCAACCGTCGACGGCAAACCCGTGGGCGATCCCAAGAAGAAATTCGTCGCGCGCGAAAAGGGGATCATTCTGCTGCCTGAGAAAGAGTGGTCCACCGTCGTCGATGTGAGCGCCAAGACGAATCCCGCTGACCGCATTATGGTGACTTTTTCCGGGACCGATATCGACATCGTCAAGGACGACGATTTGGGCCAGGTGAGCAAGGTTTTCAAATATCCCTTTGATAAAGATCAGGGTGTTTCGCTTGTCTCACCGGTGATGAAGGGCTGGTTGTTTCTCCCCGACCACCAATACTATTCGCTCAAGATAGTGTTCGAGGTGCTTGAGTTGAAGGCAACGACGGGCGCTTTCAGTCCGACCAGTGTGGGTGTCAGCCGGCAGCACGATTCGAGTCAGACTTTCAGCACCATCGGAGGAAAAAAGTTCGTGCCGCGAGTCGAGGTCTGCCCAGTCATACCGCCACCGCAAGCACCTTCGAAGCTGCCAAAGCGCCCGGACATCTCGACTGCCAACGGACTCACGCCCGGCAAGGCCACCTCCCAGAGCCTTCCCACCGTGCTCTGGCCACTGCCGAGTCTGAATGCCGGATATAACCCATCCCTGATTCCAATCCTTCTAAAAACGGACCCCGATCTCCCAAACAAAGCTGCGAAACTGGCGATCACCTACATCGAACCCGGCGACCTCGACACCAGCGCTCTCTTTTGGGTAGTGAAAAGCGGCCCGGCCGAAATTGTCGGATCCCCTTCCGGCCCCGAAGTGCTCGTAATCGGCACAGGAGCGGGCGCCGTCGACGTTCTCGCGGAATTTGAGGTGCGCTGGGAGAAACCGACGGGACCGCTGCTGGCAACCCATCGCGCTTGGGTCGGAAAAATCAAAACAATTTCTTATCGAATCAATCTCATCAACGGCTCCAACGCCGCGTCCCGCGTGGTTTTCACTCCGCAGGATTACGAAAACCAGATGAAGATCGCCCGAATCATCTACTGGCAGGCCGGCATCGATCTCGCACCCGACGCCAACGTCACCTGCCGCGACGGCGCCCGCACTGTCGATAGCGCCGGAAACCCTCTTCCCAAAGGCATGTTTATTGTTCCGGTAACGAACAACACATTGACGGTGAACGTGAATAATTTCGTTCCCACCATCGCGTCGCGGCTGAATTTTCGCGTCGGCGCGATCCACGCCGTCTACGTACGCAGCACGAAAACCGGACGCGCCGCCGCCACGGACATCCAGGGCGTGGACGGCAGCAGCTACACCTTGGGCGGCGTTCCGAGTGCCTCCTGGATCATTCCCAGCGGTGTTCCACCCGAAGCCGCCCCGGTGGGAAACCTCACGCTCCTGACGTTTCCCAACAGTAGCCGCCTGACGAAAAAAGCTCCGGGCGACGACAACTACGTGATTGCACGAAAGAAAGTGGAGCCGGCTTTCGTCAAGGCCGATATGGGCCGCATCTATGCGGCTGTCCTCCCCTCAGGCTGGTCGTGGAACGGCACCGGCACCGACCCTAATGCAGGGGTCAACTTGGCCCACGAACTTGGACATGTACTCGGACTCCGGCATCGCGGAAGCGGCGATGCAAACAACCCTCCGCTTTCAGAGGATGCTATCAACTGCCTCGATGCTTCCACCCCTCCCGTTCAACGCGGCCATCCTTGGAACGAAAACGTCATGAGCTATGGCTACGGCGGTGTCCTGGCCTCGGCACCGCGCGCACTCGATATCGACCTGTTGCAGGCGCCTGTCATCCGCAAACACCCCGCCTGCACCTAGCCTTCGCCCATGGCCATAGACCCATCCACCCTCACGACGTCGAAGGAACCGAAAACGCTGATCGATACTGCGGTGCGACTTGCCGCGAACGATCACATGGAAGATCATGCCTCCTTGTTTGTCCACCTGAACTCCTCGGAGTTTCTCCTCCGGCTTAACTCCGCCGCCGAGTACGACACCTTGAACCCGAGGCAGCTCCGCGTCGCCAAGGTGATCAAGGTGCTGCGCGACAGCCAACATGCCGCCGCAAAACAGACTCTCGTCAAACTCGCCAGGGGCGGTGATTTTGTCGGCGACAACTGGCTCCGTCAGGAACTGCTCGTGCGCGCACTCGTTAGCATCCGCCCCTCCTCACCCGAGGCCATCCAGTTCTGGGACGCCCAAAGCCAGCCCACATCCGTTAACCGCCACATCACGATCGATATGCTCTGCGAGAATGCGAGCGAACCAGCCATGGTCCTCCTGGAAAAGAAGCTTTTGGATCCCGGGCAGGAGCCTGAATACAAAGCCATCTGGATTCGCGATTCCATGCTGAGAAATCGCAACGCTCCTTTTCTTCTTAGCGCCTCGGAACGCATGATCTCAAAAACGCTGCCGCCCGATTTGCGGCTCCTTCTCCTTGAGGCGTTGTGCACCTATGACCGGGAATGGTATCCGGGCTGTTCGCGCCCGAAGCCGCCGCCCCGCGCACTGGCCTCGCTTGAAGCACGGGATACTCTTCGTACGATCTGCCGCTATGCGAAAGAACAGTTGCCCCTCACACCCGAATTAAAATTGGCTGTCGAAACAGCGCTGACGGAAGTCGGGGGAGACGACGATCGCTTCACTCCCCGCCCACGCTTTTAGAGTTCACCAAAGGATGCATCTTCAACGTTTACTCGTATGTTCTTCGAATCGCGCTACGCGTCTGCGGCACTGCATTCTTACCTCGGTCGTTCTCTTCGCCGCTTCAGGCTGTTCGGCGCAAACTAAAAATATGTCCTCTCAAGGAGCTCCCCCGCCGCCGCACCGCACACCGGCGCCTACTCCAGAATCCGCGGTCCTCATCGCCAAATTAGCCGGTCTTGCGGATAGCCGCCGTGACGAGGATCACGAGGAACTGACGCAGCTATTGCTCGATACTCGCACTCTTGACTTGCTTGATGAGCCAGACGCACGGGACAAATCGCGACCGGGCGACCTTCATATCGCCGAAATTGTCAAACATTTGGTTGCCAATCCCTCCGCCCCGGCCACGCGATCGCTTGACGCCCTGACACGTAATGAAACCTTCAATACGAGCTGGCAGCGCCAGGAGCTGTTAATCCACGCCCTTGCCGTCCAACGTCCGCTGTCGCCGGAGTCCCTGGCTTTTCTGGATGCGCAGGGCAAGGCCGATTCGGTGAATTTGCACATCGCGATCGACGCGCTGTGCAACAACTCCTCCGAGCCCGCGCTGGCCCTCCTCGGACACAAGCTAATCGACCCCGCGCTCGATTCGCTCTACAAAATAGCGTGGATGCGGGGGCCCATCTTACTCCACCGACGCGATCCCGAGATGCTCCGCGCGGCGGAAAAGTGGCTGACTAAGGGGAAGTTGGACCGCGAATTGCGCGAAGCTCTCGCCGAAGCACTTTTCGACTACCGGCCAGATGAATGGTACGCAGGCGGTGAAGGATTTCCACGCCCCGCCCCAGAGCCCGCGGCCAAGAGCGAAACGGCCGTCCTGGTGCGCCGCATCGGACAAACGATAATCGAGTCGGACTTTCCTGAGAAGATTAAGGCCTCGGTTCGAAGCACGCTGAAACTCTTGGCACCTTAATGTAGTCGCGGCACGAGCTGCCCGAGCCACCGCGCGGAGCCACCCAGCAGCGATGGGTAATAAGCAAAACTCCGTTTGCTCACCTGTAGCTGAACTGCGATTCTCTGTATCCGTGTTATCGGTGTCATCCGTGGTTACTCTGAACTGCCGAATTTAGGATTATAGCGGCGGCCTCGTTTTCCGGAGCTGTCAAATCCACACCCCGCTCAGCTGCCGAGATTCCGACAAACACACCCTGCCGCATGTCCAAGCCTTTTTTCCACAAAGGCATTGCGATCCCGACCAGCGGCTGAAAATACTTTTCGCGCCATGCCTCCTGCCGCTCGCATCACTGACATGCATCTCTGCCCAATGGTGACGGGCGTAGTACCGCACGTGGGCGGGCCGATCCTCCCGCCCGGCATACCCACGGTGTTGATTGGCGGGCTGCCGGCTGCGACTGCCACCAGCATTTGCACCTGTGTTGGTCCACCGGATACGATCGTCAAGGGCTCAGCGACGGTCCTGATCGGTGGCAAGCCCGCCGCACGCATGGGCGACACTTGCGCGCATGGCGGGACAATCGTGTTGGGGTGCTTCACCGTGATGATCGGCGGCTAGGCCGCGGCTCACGGTTGGCGCTCGCGGCCTGATTCGACGCCGTACCGCCGCTGCCGATCCGGCGCGGGAATGATTCCAAATTCCGCAGAAGAAATAACCCCTGATGAGCACTGATAAACCTAAATTCGGCATTTCAGATTAACCACGGATGAAACAGATAACACGGATACAGAGAATGGCAGATCAGGCAGCATCTGACTGCCATTCGCCCGCAAGGTGGAGTGCCCGAAATCACCGCGAATTCGTCTAACCAGGTAAGTGATTGATGGGAAAAGCCAGGTTCGATTTTGCGGGACATTCACGCGAAAAGTTTTTTAGCTGGCAGGCATGACCACCCATGTACTGCCCGAAGAGCGGGA
>Ga0163152_10006941_pt1 | contig 12582 bp, 12 predicted proteins | sample OliLakLV19MP8IB2_FD_148635 | JGI IMG/M metagenome (GOLD analysis project Ga0163152, IMG submission 148635) | Freshwater microbial mat bacterial communities from Lake Vanda, McMurdo Dry Valleys, Antarctica - Oligotrophic Lake LV.19.MP8.IB-2 | ecosystem: Environmental > Aquatic > Freshwater >... | reverse complement strand
GCAGCCCGTCTTCTTCTGCACGGCTTGCACGGCCAAGGATTCTTTGATCGTCAAGGTCAGGGGCTTCTCGCAGTAGACGTCTTTGCCGGCCTTCATTGCTTCAATCGCGACAAGTGCATGCCAGTGGTCGGGAGTTGCACACAACACCGCGTCGACGTCTTTGCTTGCACACAGTTCGCGGAAGTCTGCATAAGCCTTGGTTGTGTAGCCTTCCTTCTTGTACTCTTCGGTTGATTTATCCAAATGGGTGGCGTCCACATCGCACAAGGCGGTGATGGTGAAACGATCCAAGATTTTCTGGTTTTTGCAGGTCTGGTAAATACCACGGGATCGGCTGCCCGGGCTGCCAGTGCCGACAATGCCAATGCGAACTTTGTCGCTTGGTTTCGCCGATTCGTCGCCGAGAAGTTGGCCCGCGTACCAGGCGGGAAGCCCGGCTGCCCCGAGGGTTGTCAAACTTCGCTGCATGAATCCACGGCGGGATAGATTGCCTTTTTCGAACATAGGAGAGCTTCGTGTTTCGGGTAAAAGGGCGAGCGCGGCTAATCTATCAGCCAGAGGCGTTATCGGGAAACGAAAAGCGGAGAAAAACTTGGAGAAGCTTCTACTTTTATGACTCGATCCGCCAACACCTGTAGGGTAGATTACCTCGACGAGTACTGCCGACATTCTCACTTAACCGAAATCGTTTCTTCAGCGGAGGTTCAAGTCATGGCCAAACAAGCACAGGCCGAGCGAGCACTGAATCGTCACGAACAGATGCTCAGCAAACTCAAGAACGTGGTCGGACTCGGCATTGTGCCGACCGAGGAAACGGAGGATCAAAAAGGCTCCCAGGAATTGGCCGTTGCGGTTTACGTTTCGAAAAAGATGCCTCTCGGAAAACTAGCGGCCGACGATCACGTGCCCAAATCCCTGACAATTTCCGGTAAGAGCGGGGATATTTCTGTTCCGGTTCGCGTCATCGAGCAGGGAGTGGTCGAGAAGGAAAGTCTTGGCAAGGAAAGACTTTGATAACACCGGTGGGAATTATTGAGGGGTTAATCAAGGTGTTACGAAACATACCGGGCCTTCCTGTTCACCGAGTTCGGCTAAATGCGTTTAAAAAGCCGGTTAGGCGCCGCGCCAGATCAAATTACTGAAGGTGGGTGCCATGCCCACGGCTTCGCGTGGGCATGTCTGAGAGGATTCAGTGCGCGGTGCCTTTGCCTTCGATTTTGTAAGTGGCCGGATTCAGCAAAAGCTCGACCCGCAAATACTCGTTGCTGAGCAGCCAGCAACAGGGCGATGCTCAACCGGGAGTCTGGATGAACGTTCAGGCCCAGGACGACGTCATGCAACAATCGCGCATCAACGCGGTTCGCGAAGAACACACGGCCGTCTACTCTTATTAATCGGCAAGATTCGGGGCCGGGAGTCTCTAGAGGGAAATCAAAGGGGTCAGGTCTCTTTGATTCACAAAACGAGACTTGAGCCCTTTGATTTTCGGTGAACAGCGGCGTTTTGGCTTGAGAATCAAGTTCGAGCGGATCGAGCAGAGCACGATTCCGGGTGCATGGTGGGTATTCCAAACCGACTCCAGCGAGCCGGTGGCGTAACCATTAGTCCGACGATTGGAATTGTTCCTCACCTCTTGGCCGGTATGAGTTTGAAGCATTTCCTGGCTTTTCGCAACCGGTGCACTTGGTATCGGTAAAACGGGAAGGAGTATTCCCGGAAGGCGACAACTCCGGATTGCCCGAATAAGCTAGTGCTGTGTCTCAGCTATCTCTTCGGGTTGGAGTTCCGCCTTTAAGGCGGAATAGACCGGCAAAAGCGGGAACTTCAACCTGTCAGTTCAGGTGTGACAGCGCAGCAGTGGAAAGAAAGGGGCTTCGATGTACTGGATCCGCGAACTTGCCGGCTGGGCGATGGTCGTGCTTGGATTATGGCTGTTCTACGTGAGCTACTTTGTGCTGCTCAAAAACGGCTACATCATTCAATCCGGGCCAACGGTGCTGATGGGTATCGTCGTCTTTCGGGGTGGCATCCACCTTCTCAAGGTTGCCGTGGCCGCTCGAGTCTGTCAACAGGCTCCAGTCGAATCCCGATTGAAACCGACCCGACATGAAGTCGCTCGCCCCGGCCGGCCGGCAAGTGTTGTTCCTGGCCGTCGAACGAGTTCGGCTCGGAGTGCTTAACCCAGCAGTTACTTCTCCGGCTTCTGAAACTCGGTCGTCAATGTCTGCGGCTTGGTCGAAAGTCCGGTGAGTTTGATTTGAGCATCGCGGGCCACCAGGCTCGCCGGGGCGGCACGGACGGCTTTCTCAAAATTCGCGGCCGCCAATTCTTTCTGCCCCTTCTTCAGCAACGAATCGCCAAGCGTGGCATACATGGTTGCCAAACGCTCGTTTAGCACCTCACAGGCTAGTGCCAGTTTTTCCGGACTTGAGCGAATGTCCTTTGCCAACTCTGCTCCCTGCTTGCCCTCGCTCAGATCCTTGTAGGTCGTTTCCAGAATCTCGCAGAGTTCGAGCGAGGCACTGTATTTCTCGACTTTGAAGGCTTCCTTGGCCTGTGCGAGCAGATCTGCCGCCCGACGCGACCGAACGTTGGCCTTCATCTCCGGGCGATCCGCGAGTGACGTCAACTGCTTGGTACCATCGGCCGCCGCCTTGGTGCCGGGATAACGGCTCAGCAACTCGGTTACGAGATCCATCGCCTCCGCATGCTGCCCTTGGTCCTGGAGTTTCGTCACGCGAACCAATCTGCCGGAAGCCTGCTGCTCGATTTCGTCCAAAACCGATTTCGATTTGGTTTGCACCGGCCGATCCTTGCCGTCTTCAAGAATCGCCTTCAATAGCGGAATTGCCTTGGCATAATCTCCGGTGCCGATCGCCTTGGCGGATTCTTTGAAATCGCGTGCCATCCAGTCGGGCGTTTCCACGGCCAGCGCACGTTGCAACTGATCGGTGAGAGCCGGGGCCTCCCGATAACCTTCGAGAAAGGCGAAGATTTTTCCGTCCGTGGTGGCGATGATCATTGTCGGATACGACTGAATGCGCAGGGCTTCAACGAGCTTTGGCGACCTTGAGCCATCGATGATTAGCGGCACGAAGCGTTGTTTCAACAATTCGACAATTATGGGATCTCGAAGCGGGCCGGCATCCAGTCGTTGGCAATGAATGCAGGTATCGGAAAACACTTTGACGAACAGCGGCAGGCCCTTATCGATTGCTTCTTTGCGGGCACTGTCGTAGTCCGTGCGCCAGGCCAACGGCTTCTCATCCGCTAGGGCATGCGACGAGGCGACGATCAGTAAGGCTGCCAACGTGTTCCATCGAAACATGGTCGAATCCTCGAAACGCACTTGGATCATGCTCGTGGATGAGCCTTGCGATAACTGTCTTGCAAACGCTGCGTCGATACATGGGTGTAGATCTGGGTGGTCGTCAGATTCTTGTGGCCAAGCAATTCCTGCACGCCGCGGATATCCGCTCCGGCATCCAGCAGATGAGTTGCAAACGTGTGCCGCAAGGTGTGCGGGGTCGTTCGCGGATCCAGGCCAGCCCCGTGCAAGTACTTCACCAACAATCGGCCGACGCTGCGGGTGGACAAACGCGTTCCACTTCGATTGAGGAACACGGCCTCGGATTGTTTGCCGATGGCTGCGAGCAAGGTGTTCCGGACCTCGAGCCAGGAGGCAATCGATTTTTTCGCCGCCTCACCAATGAGGGCGAGTCGCTCGCGTCGCCCTTTGCCCCTCACCGTGGCGACGCCATCACTTAGATCGAGATCGCCGAGATCCAGCCCGACCAGTTCACTCACGCGAAGCCCGGCCGAGTACAGGGTTTCCAGCATGGCTCGATCGCGCAACCCCAATGCACCTTCCTCCGAAGGCGATGCGAGCAATCGATCCACGTCGTTTCGATCCAGGAAGTGGGGCAGCTTGCGATCGAGCTTCGGCCCACGCAAGCCGTCCGCTGGGTTTTTCTCCAACATGCCTTGCCGACAAAGAAAACGACACCAGGAGCGCACGGCTGCCACTCGTCGCGAAATAGTTGTGCGCGCATACCCCTGCTCGTGCAGCCAGGCGAGGAAGGCTCGCAGAAGGCGCATGTTGATCTGGTCGGGGCGGAATGAAGCTCCGCCGCGCTCTCGGAAGAAGCCGACCGCCTGCGTCAAGTCCTCGCGATAGGACTTGACGGTGTAGGCGGAAGCATTCTTCTCGAGACCCAGATGCCTTAGGAAATCGGCCAGGGCTTGGTCCATCACTGCCGTCTCGGGGTGCAAAAGTTTCGGTTGTTCAACGCTTCGACGGATGGTTCGTCTGCGTCCTTGCATCCCTGACTTGCTGCCGGGCACGTTCCGCAAGAACGGCGGCATCATACCAGGACAGACTCACGTTCGGGTCGCTAGCCTGCACCCGAAACGCCTCGATGAGTTCGGGAAGACTCTCGTCGTCGTAGACGAAGACGAAGCGTTCCTTGCCGCGGATTAGCGCCAGAACGCTCAGTTCGTGATGCACGAGTCCGCCTCAAAGTTGCGAAGAGCCCAATTCACCTTCCCTCCTTCTTCGACGCGAGAACCCAGCGAACGTTTGTCGGCTGGGGCCAATCTCGACAAGCATTTCTCTGAACAGGCAGGGTGAGAGCAATCGGGAAAGGAGAAGCACTCACGCCGATTTTCGCTGTCGTTCCGGCCTGGACTGGTTATCCTGTCCAGAGCACCCTCAATCCAAGGAGCAAATTGTGTCCGTACTCTCTCGACGTGACTGGCTGGCCGCGTGTGCCGGCGGAACTGTGCTGGCATCCGGCGGCCTTGCCATCGAACCAATCGTTCGCACCGGCAAATCGCGCATGAAGCTTAGCCTGGCGGCCTACAGCTTTCGGCAGTGGCTCGACCTGAAGAAGAAGCCGAAGCCTGAAATGAGCCTGGCCGATTTCATCGACTATGCCGCTTCTCAGGAAATTGACGCCGTCGAACTGACCGCCTACTACTTCGCCGAGACAACTCCCGAATATCTCGCGGGACTGAAATCACGCTGCACGCGGCTGGGGCTCGACGTGAGCGGCACGGCCGTCGGCAATAACTTTTGCAACCCGGCCACGGTTCAGAAAGAACTGGAAAGCGTCAAAGCCTGGGTCGAGCACACTTCGCGGCTCGGCGGCAAGGCGATTCGAATTTTTGCCGGCACCACGCCAAAGGGGGACACAGACGACAAGGCCCGCGAACGCTCCGTCGCCGCCATTCAAGAAGCTTGCGACCATGCCGCGAAGTATGGCATTTTTCTCGCACTCGAAAACCATGGCGGCATTACCGGAACCGCGGAGCAACTGCTCGCGATTGTGAAAGCCGTCAAGCACGATCACTTCGGCGTGAATCTCGACACGGGCAATTTCCACACGGCCGACCCGTATGCGGATCTGGAGAAAGTCGCTCCATACGCCGTCAATGCCCAAGTGAAAACGGAGATTTCACCTATGGGGAAGAAAGCCGAGGAAGCCGACCTGGGCCGTCTGGTCGAGATTTTACGCAAGGCGAACTACCGGGGGTATGTTGCCCTGGAGTACGAAGCGAAAGAGGATGCAAAGATTGCCGTGCCGAAATATCTGGGTTCGCTAAAGAAGTTGCTGGGTTGAATGTGCCATCAGGTTGACCAGTCCTCGCAAACCAAGCCGGGCACCCGATTGAAGTCGCTGAGAGACAAATTCTAATGCAGGAGAGTTCACCACAAAGACATAGCGTGGCATAGCCGCAATCTAGGCCCAGGCTCAAAGACAATGGAACACGGATGACTCGGATGACTCGGATTTGAGCGGATCAAAGGCAGATGATTCATAGATCTAATCCGTGAGAATCCGATCGATCCGCGTTCCATTGTCTTTTCAGACCACCCTGAATCATCGCGGCAAACGAAGAAGTAGAACGGATAGTAGCGCAAAGGACACAAAGAAATCACGAGGCAGAGAATTGGGCAGAAAGAATCTGTTTGAAATGATGGACCACTCTCTTGTTGATCCCGTTCATTCTTCGGTTTTCTTTGTGTTCTTCGTGTCTTTATGGTGAATCTTCTTTGGCTCGAGCGGATGCGGGTAGTCCGTGCTGAGTGTATCGTGCTGAAGAATCCTAAACTCTAACTAGAAGCCCGTCAGTCGAGTTGTTTGCCTGCCGCCGATTTTTGCGGAGAATCTCGAGCCATTCCTTCGTGAGATCATCCACCGGCAAAAAACCGCCAAGCTCTTTCCAGACGTTTCGCTCGTTCAATTCCATCGGCACGATTTCCCCGCCCGACGAAAGTCGTCCCGAGGTTAAGACCTCCAATTGAGAGAGTGCATCTTGCTTGGTTGTACCTTCGGCAGAGAGCGAGAGCGGCTCACCCACCCTGGCGCGAAATCCCAGCCCATTCGGCAACGGCTCAATCAGAATCGGAATCTGCATCGGCGTTCTCACTGTTGTAACCAGGATGTTGATTATAGCGCGTGACCGCCGATTTTCCTGTCAGTCTTTCTGCTCGGGCCAAGTATTTTCGCCCGAGTTCGGATCGTCGCTCTTCGCTGGATATGCCTCGTCGTTCTGCGTCAGTCGAGTGATTTCCGCGACGGCTTGCCAGGCGGCTCCAAGTACGTTGAGGTACGCCGTGTAGGTATTGGCGAGCGTTTGCTGTGTTAGAACGACTTCCGTGAAGGACACCTTGCCCGGTTCTTGCTCGAAGCGTTTGCTGACCCCATCAAACGCTTTCAATTGTTCGGGAAGGATCGTGGTGCGATATTGATTCAGCAGGCCACGATTGGACGTATAGCGTTCGTAAGCCTCGGTCAGTCGATTTGAAAGTTCCAGTCGCACGCGGTCTGCCTCGAGCGATGCCTTCACTAGAAGTGCCTCCGCCTGGGCGATATTTCCCTGATTGCGATCGAACACCGGAATGGCCATTCCGATCTGCACGCCGAACTGTGGCGTTCTCGCCTGAAAATCCTGCTGAACGTAGGTGCTAGTTTCGATGTTCGGATACGGGGTCACGCGCGCGAGTTCAACCGTGAAGCGGGCTCGTTCCACCTGTGCCGCCGCAGCTTGAAGGTCCGTGTGACGTTCGAGCACCCGGCGTTTCAACTCATCGAAAGAATAATCGGGAAGCAGTCGATCCGCTGGAGCGATTGCAAAGCGTGGCATATCTGCAATGCCCGCCACGGCAGCAAGTAGTTTCTCGGCCGCGATCCTGCGATTTCGTGCCTGAGTCACTTCGCCTTGTGCGGTTCCCGCCAAGGCTTTTGCCTGAGCCACTTCGTGAGGTGCCACGGGCTGGCCGCTATCGAGAAGCTTCTTTTGCCTGTCGGCTAATTTTTCAGCGGTGCCGGCCATCTGCTCCGCGATCCTCACCGACTCCTTCGCATTTACCAGCAGAAAGTAGCGGGACCGCACGGTAGCCGCGAGATCGGCTCGAGTTTCCTGCAATGCCGCTTCGGCTCGAGTAACCTCCGCTAGGGCGGCCGCCTGCGCGAGTGCCAGCTTGCCCTTGGTCACAATTTTCTGTGCTAGAAATGCCCCTTGTTGCCCCGCCGTCCAACCGGAAAGAATCTGATCCCCTTGATAGCCGACGGTCGGGTTCGGATGCAATCCGGCTTGCACGGCCGCTCCACGAGCTGCCGCGACTTCCGTGTTCGCCTGTTTAATGCGCGGGTTATTTTCGTTCGCCAAGCGCAGTAGTTCAGCCAAAGCAAGCGGTGCAGTCACAGGCTCAATGGCTGGAATACTAATTTGTACGGCAGGGAGAATCGTCGCAGCCCGGTCGGCTGCAAAACCGATTTCGGAAATTGGGATGGAAGGAGCTTCAGCGACTATCGGTGTGGAGGGACTCCTTCGCTCGACTTCAACCGAGATGCCCACGCAGCCGACCGAAAGACAGCAGGCAGCGGCAAGGATAAACAGCCGGCAGCGGTCTCGAACGATCATGGAACGGAGTACACAACTCTAGGTTCAGAGCGCACCGGGAGCGACGGTCGTAGCAAATGTATCGTCTGGGAGGATTCTGCGGCTTGAGCAAATCGTAGAGCAGGCGAGCCGCCTGCTCGACTAGGATTCGCCAAATTCCTTCCACAGGTAATAGGCCCCGAGCCCGAAGCCGATCGCGATGACAAGAAGGCGTACATAGAACGCTGGCAAACGGCGGGCATAGTGGGCACCGAGATAGCCGCCCACGATGGCCGCGATTGCCATCGTCAGTGCATACTTCCAGACGACGACACCTTCGATAACGAAGATCACAACCGTGACCGCGTTGATGAGAGAAGCCAAAATCGTCTTTGCCGCATTGGTTTCGTGGATGCTTTTGGTGCCCATGAACGGGAGAACGCTCAACATCAGGATGCCGATCCCAGCCCCGAAGTAGCCGCCGTAGATGGCAATGAAAAATTGGCCGACAATCACGCCAATCACCGCCCCCGGTCCGGGTGGGCCATGCACTCCTGAGCCGGTCCAGCGTTTGACAGGCCCCTGGATCAGAAAGAGAAAGGCGGCCAACAATATCAGCCAGGGAACCACCGCCTTAAACACACTGGGTGGAAATCGAGTCACAAGCAGCGAGCCGATCGCACCACCAACAATACTGGGCGCGATCAGACGAAGGATCAACTTTCGGCAAGCATAGACTTCCCTGCGATAAGCGAAAGAGCCGGCAATCGAGCCGGGCATGAGAGCAAAAGTGCTGGTTCCATTGGCCAAAACGCCGGCACTCTCGCCAACATCTTTGAAAGCACTCATCAGGGCGGGAAACGTCAGCAGCGTTCCGCCGCCCGCGACAGAGTTGACTGCGCCCGCGATGAGGGCGCTCAGGCAGAGCAACAGGACGAGGACGATTGGATCGTCGAATTTGAGAAGTCCCAAGTTCACTTCCACTCTACGACGACGCCGAGGTAGCGATCTTTATCTTTCATCAGCCCCTCGTAGGCCTGGCCGATGCCTTCCGGCTGAATCGTGTGCGTGACGAGTTTCTCCGTGCTCAGCCGACCGGAGGCGAGCGAAGCCAACAGCCACTTTTGGGCTTTGTTGATGTCCCAGGCACCGGCCAGACGAATGTGTGACGGCTCGAAGAGCATGTTGCCGTGAGCACCCAGAACTTCGATGTAACGGCGATGCAAGTCGTCGTAGAAATTCACATCCTTGGCAATGCCACGCGGGCTTCCAACGACGACAACCTGACCGGCGTCGCACGCCAGGGACATGGCCACGGGCACAGCATCGGGCACGCCGGTCGCGTCGATGACGATTTCCGCGCCGGGCGATCCCAAGAAGGCTTGCAATTGTTCTTTCGCGCTTCCCGCTGACGGATCGATCACGTGATCGGCCCCGGCTGCAGTAGCCGCCTCTCGCCGCATCGGCACCGAATCAATTCCCACGACCGGATTGCAACCAGCCGCGAGAGCACACCGCAGAGCAAATTGCCCGATGATCCCCTGACCCAAGACGGCGACGGAACGACCAAGTGTCAGCCCCGCCCGTAGCACGCCGCCGAGACCATAGCGAGAGATGCAGGCAAGTGCCGCCTTCTCCGGTGTCAGGTTGGCCGGCATTTTCCACAACCGACCACGTTCGTGGCCAATCGTCAAAAGTTCGTGCGAGGCATGGTTGCCCGGATAGCTGACGCGATCGCCTGATTTCCAATCTGCAATGTCCGTTCCGACCGCGATCACTCGCCCAGCCGCGCTGTATCCGGGTCGGAATGGAAACTTCCAATCCGTCATCTTGGGATCTTTGAGCCATTGATGCGAGCCGGTATAAACCGCCAACTCCGTGCCGGCACTGATGGCGCTGGCATCGCATTCAACAAGAATCTGGTTCGCCGCCGGGTCCGGTAAATTGGCGTCGCGAATCTCGACCTTGAACGGCTCAACAATGACGGCCTGGCGTGCTTTCATGGGGTGGATTGCATCGGAGTGAGGTAGGTAAGTGTTAAAAGTTTTACGAGAATCACTTTGGAGTGCGGCGATGAAACGCCGCTTTCTTTGGTTTTTCTGTTTTCGGTTTTTAATTTGGAGTGCGGTGGCTCGACACCGCTTTCTTTCTTTTCAAGGCTCACAAAGAAAGAAAGCGGTGTCGAGCCACCGCACTCCACAGAAAAATCAGAAACCAAAGAAAGCGGCGTTACATCGCCGCAGTCCAAATTTTGGAAAATACGACAAACAGAAGAAAGCGATGCTACATCGCCGCAGTCTAAAGTGAGAAACAAGCCAAAACTGCTCGTGATTTTCGTTTCATCAGAGCAAACAATCGGCACATCCGGACCGATCGACTCATTCGCACCGCACCGAATCTTTCGTGCCGGAGGCGTGATCCGCGCGACAGGTTGGCGAATGGGAATTGTGCGTCCGGGCAGTTCAGGCGGGATGGAGGCACCAAGCGGACTCGACCGATTCATGACCTTGCGGAACATCGGTAAGCTGGCGAATGGAAGGCCAGTGGTGTCCGCCTAACGGCTACGGGGTCATCATGCGTGTATTGTCTCATCCAGCCGCTCTCCTTCTCATCTCGCTGTCGCTGCTCAATCCTGCCTTGCGTGGAGAAGAGACCAAGTCTCGGAGCGCGACGAATCTTCGACGAACTCAAACCGTAGAAGTGGTCGATCGCATTAAGGCTTGCGTGGTGAATATCCACAGCGAACGCACCGTGACCGACTTGCGCAGCCTGGACAAAAACCCGGACGTGGCCCTCACTCAGCACCGGGTCAATGGCATGGGCACCGGAATCGTTATCGATCCTCGTGGCTACCTGATTACAAATCAACACGTCGTCGATGACGTGCAACTCCTTCGCGTTCGTCTGCATGATGGCACCACATTGCCAGCCCGAATTATTGCTCGCGATCCGGAGCAAGACCTGGCAATCATCAAGATTGATCCGGTCAAGCCGTTGCCGGTTATCCCGCTCGGCACTTCGTCCGATCTCATGCTGGGCGAACCGGTCATCGCCATCGGCAATGCATTCGGTTACGAACACACGGTCACCACGGGAATTGTGAGTGCCCTGAAACGAGATGTCACGCTCAATAAGGAAGTCTCTTACAAGTCGCTCATTCAAACGAGTGCGGGTATCAATCCGGGGAATTCGGGTGGGCCGCTGCTCAACGTTCACGGTGAACTTGTCGGTGTGAACGTGGCGATCCGTGCCGGCGCACAGAACATCGCCTTTGCCTTGCCGATCGACAATGTTCTCAAGACGGCCTCCGAGATGATTAGCACCCGCAAGCGGACGGGCCTGAGTCATGGCATGGTCGTTCGAGATATGGTCGATGCAGCCGAGAACCCGATCAAGCGTTGGGCGGTCGTCGATCGCGTCGAGTCTGGGAGCACCGCCGAACTTGCGGGCTTCCGAACGGGCGACGTGGTTGAGAAAGTCGGCGACGTGTCGGTCAAGTGCTCGCTCGATGTTGAACGCGCATTTCTCGAACAATCGGTCGGAACCAAGATCGAACTCGTTGCTCGCCGCAGCAAGGATGAAGTAAAAGGGTCGATCGCCCTGAAAGCAAGCGGTCGAGCAGTGCCAGCGATTCCCGTCGCCGCCGGTGCCGGAGACCCGACCTGGAAACGGCTCGGCATCAAGGTTGATACCGTTAGTGCCGAGGCAGTTGCCAAGGTCAACAAGGATCTTCGTGGTGGGTTGCTCATCACGGAAGTGAACTCAGACAGCCCGGCCGCACGTGCCGGCTTCGTTCGTGGCGACATGCTGATTGGCCTGCATCAGTGGGAGACGATCACCTCGGACAACATCTCGTTCGTGTTGAACCATCCCGACCTGGCCAGCTTTTCGCCGGTCCGCTACTTCCTGATCCGCGACGGCCAGCTTCGCCGTGGGTTTTTGCCGGCGATTGAATAACGGAATAACGCTTCACTTCTCCCCCTCTCCACTTCGAGGAGAGGGGGGAAATCTCCTATCATCCCGTGATGAAACACTATGTCACTCATCTCGAAGGCGCGATCGATGGAACTCGTCTTCCATTTGGTCAACTCCACGGTCTCCACAATGGCCGGCCCATCTGGGTGAGGTACGACCTCGCGGCCATCCGAAATGCCGTGACCCCGGCAGAGATTGCCACTCGCCCGCCAAGCCTCTGGCGCTATCGCGAACTGCTGCCTCTTCCGATTGATGTCGAGCCCGTCACTTTTGGCGAGGGCATGTCGCCACTACTCCCTTGCCCCAAGCTCGGTCAATCTCTCGGTCTGAATAATCTTCTTGTGAAAGACGAGTCCCAATTACCGACCGGCAGCTTCAAGTCTCGCGGCATGACGATGGCCGTCAGCATGGCCAAGTGGCTTGGTGTGAAGCGGCTAGCACTTCCGACGGCGGGCAATGCCGGTGGAGCGGCGGCCGCTTACGGTGCAAGGGCCGGGGTGGAAGTTTTTGTCTTCATGCCCGAAGATACGCCTGGTGTAAACCAAATGGAGGTGTTGCAGTTCGGTGCCAAGGCTTTTCGAGTCAATGGCCTCATCAACGATTGCGGCAAGATCGTCGGCAGCCTGAAGGACACGACCGGCTGGTTCGACCTTTCCACCTTGAAAGAACCCTATCGCATTGAAGGTAAGAAAACGATGGGACTGGAACTGGCCGAGACAA
>Ga0163152_10006939_pt1 | contig 12584 bp, 11 predicted proteins | sample OliLakLV19MP8IB2_FD_148635 | JGI IMG/M metagenome (GOLD analysis project Ga0163152, IMG submission 148635) | Freshwater microbial mat bacterial communities from Lake Vanda, McMurdo Dry Valleys, Antarctica - Oligotrophic Lake LV.19.MP8.IB-2 | ecosystem: Environmental > Aquatic > Freshwater >... | reverse complement strand
AAACAGTTGGAGGCGTAAGACGGTGCGAGGCTACAGCAATCCTGATAGCGGGGCTATGATCGCCTGCCGCCCGCGTCAATTCTGCCCATGCATGGTGAACATCGTCTACGCTAAATACTCTAAATTCTCGCAGAATGCCAGTTATGTGATCTACGCGTCTTTCTTCCGGAGTCCTGAGGTCAGTGTCGATCTCAGGTTCGGAAACATCTGGGTAGCCCACTGATACTGCCGATAATTCCGGTGTTGACCGGCTGCTGATCCAGCTATCCTCGAGCAAAGCAGAGCTTGCGTCAGACTCGCTTCGACTACTACCAGCTCGTTGATTCTCAAATGACATCACTTGGCTCTCCCGTTCTAGTCACCAACCATGTTCATCAATGCGGCAAGGCTATTTCCTAAGGCCTCGAGGTGCATTTCCATCTGTTACAGCTGCGGCGTTACCGCCGGCACCCACATCGAAAACTTAGAACGCACGTCCGTCGTGAGTTGTAATCGCGGTGTTCACTTCTTCTTGATCGAACCGCCGTTCTGATGCCTCCACACTAGCCAGGCCAGTTGACCAATTCCTGACCATCCGCCCGTCACCGTTAAATTCGGTCGGCCCTGGTCGTTCCCCATTCCTCTTAGTCTGTCGCTCTTCGCGAACGAAAATCTCCCAACAAGAGCACACAGAACCATGCCACCGCCGGCGGTTCACGCTCTGCGTTTTCCTCTGCCGCTTTGCGTAATACTGCACCGGCCCTCGTGTATTGGCACGATTCGCAGGTGTGGGTCGACTACAAGGGATTTGCATCTCAGCTCCTGTGAACCGTTACTGTGTTCACCTAATCTGCAGGTAGTCTCTGATCGAGGTTTCTTGCAATGGTTGAACAACTTACCACGCACGAAGAACTCAGCAAAACAGCTGAAGATTCCACGAGCGCGGCAAACAAAGTCACTAACGAGACTTCGATCAAGGACATCACCAATGCGTTCAGCCAAGCGGCAGCCGCAGTCAGTGAGGCAATTGCGCCATACCTACCTGACCTTCGCCTAATCGACAAAGTCGACACACTGAAGGATGCGGCGGACTTCAAAGAACTGCGACCGGCGAAGGATGCTGCTGAACGTCAACAGGAAATCGCACGCAACGCTGCTCGCGACATAGCCGCCGGGAAAGATATCGGAGAAGAAGCATTCGGCATCATTCAAGCAGACATCCGAAGCCTTTATCGTTCGGCCGAACAAACAGCCGCTACGCAGCCACCGGAGCAACAAAACTCTAAGGGCACATACCTTGAAAGAATGAGTCAACCAATTGTCGGAAATTCGCAAATCGGCATGATTGGCATGATCAACGCCGAATTGGTGCAATTGAAAAGTCCCATTCAATTAAGCGTCAGAACTGACTACCACCGCCCATATGGCCATGCAAAGGTAGGTAGTGACATCGTCAGTTATGAACCCGAGTGGCTGGGGACCGACCTGATCTCTACCCAAAATAATCGGACATATCCGGCCGGGCGTATTGCAACCTGGTCTGGTGACACTCCACGTCCGAAGTTCCATCCTTATCAAGACCGTTAGGTGACTGACGCTGACACTCAGCGTAACTATGAATCAGGATTGAACAGAGACGCTGCGACTGACACGCCAGGCAGCGTTGAACTACATTTACCGAAAACATCATTCACTTCCATCTCCGGTGCGACCGATGCATCAATTAAAGCGTTCAATTTCGCAGATGCCCTCGGAATCACCAGTCTAAATTTCACCGATTTACCGATTAGACCAACCCGTCTAACTTATGAGAAAACCAGCGACGGAAATACGCACGTCGGTTACAGAGGCAACACGGCGGTCTACTGTCAAGACGCAACTGGTGAATGGGATAGCACCGACGGAAGTGCGTGGGTGAAACGCGGCACTAACGGTCAACGGATCTGGCACGGCAGCGTCAGCGTTAATGAAAACGACGACTACACCTGCGTCAACAGCGACAGTGGCGTAACTACCGTCTCGCACAACGATCGCAGCACAACTACGTCTATGATTGGTGCAAACGGTCAACGGATAGAAATTTTAAAAAATGAAGACGGCATCAACGTTAAGTGCATAGACTCGAGCGGAACTTGGACGAGCAGCGATGGTAGTTTCTGGACGAACACAGATACGGGCGATACGAACTCATCAACAGCCCGCATAGACGAATTTGGACGATATCTCATCACGGTGGAAGGACACACTGAAGTACTCGGCGCCCAATCGCGCGAATTGGAAGCAGTTCTGATCCGTCAGCAACGATTAACGGATCTCTACGGAGTACGATTTCCACAGCCCGGCGAAGCCAAAAGCTATGACAGCAAGGATCTGACGTTGCGTCCGCCAACGATCGAAGAACTTGATTGCTTATCAGACATGTTGCTACAAAACCGGCAAATGGATGTTCGAGGTATGAGATTCTCGTTCGTACAATCATCTATTAGCACTGACAACTACTTCCTTTGGGGCGTGTACCAGCACACTGGACATGAAACCAAACCGGACATGTTACTTTTCCCTAGGAACACTCAGATTCGAGGGTGGGACGCGCTGGAAGGCACATTACAGCATGAACTGGTACACCACGAACAGTACATGCGCTGGGGCACTGGGCATTGGGGCGGGCAAGGCTCCAACGCAGAAGCGAACCAATTGATGACGGACTTCGGCTGGATTCGGCTCCCCGGAACAGGAACCTATCGCATCATCGACAAGGACGGTGGACATTGGCAGAACAACACAACCAGCGGACGCTGGGAACCAGTGGTTGATGGAGTTCCAGTGCCAGGTAGTGCAATTACAAGCAGAGCCATGCGAGAGAGAGCACTGGTCAGGCCATCCACAAATTACTTTACGCAGCCTTGGGAGATGCACGCAGAATCTATGGCAATGTACCGATTTCACGGACGACAATTATGGAGCGAAAATAGCGATCTGTACGATGTTATGAAACGATACGACCAGCGGGAAATCAATCGCACCCTTGGCACCAAGCATGGGCGCCCGCGATCTATTAGAGGAGTTGATGGGGACATCGTTCCAAACACAGCCCAAAATCGCCGGTCGGTCGAAGAAATGGAACAAAGCTGGTCACAGCTGCTCCACATACCAGAGCTTGTGCATCGGTCTGGCGGCTGCGCCCATTGTCGAACATAAAGTACTGACCACAGTCGTTTCAATAAATACAAACCAGTCAGACCGCCAATTTGCGTAATGCTGCATCGGCGTTCGTGGGTTGGCACGATCCACGTTTGTGGATCGACCATAACGGATTTGCATCTCAATTCCTGTGAACTGCTCATTTGTTCAACTACGCTGCAATTGTTCTCTCTATACGAGGTTTCTAGCAATGGTTGAACAATTCACAGCGCCGGAAGACTTCAGCCAGGTGGCTGAAGGCCAAGCTTCCGAAAAGACGGCAAAGCCAGTCTTTAACGAAATTACCAGCAAGGACATAAAAGACGTCTTCGATCAAGTAGCAGCTGCCGCCGGCAATGCATTGGAGTCGCTTTTACCAAAAATTTCCTTAGAAGATAAGGTCGGCACACTGAAAGATGCAAAAGCGTTTAAGTGTCCGCCTGAGCTCAAGGACCCTAAAGAGTTGCTCGCCAAGCTCGACAAGATCGAAAAGCCTCTAACTAAGTTCGAGAACAAGATGTTGGGCAACCTGCGCGACTCCTTACGCAATGGCGACCTGGACGCCACACAAAAGTTACTGCAAAACTTAGCTGCAAATCCGATGTCTGCCGCGCGCGTCCTTGGTCAACTGCAACGCAAGTTGGAGAACGAAAATCCTCTGCGATCTGTTGGCTGGTCAATGGGTAAAGACGACAACGGCAAGGTTAGCATTAACATGAAAGTGAGCGAACGGGTCGGCGCCGGTACGAATGCTGTCACCATCGTCTCAATGGACAGTAACGGAAATGCCCGTGCCCAGTATTCCAAAAACGGCGAGAATTACAAACTCAATCCGGCCGACGCATTGGCTAGCATGCTAAGGCCGAATCCCCCGAGGAAGAAATAACGCTACGAAACCGTGAGCACAACTTAGAGCGCGAACTAGAAAATCATGCTCAGGGATTCGTACCACGTCGCTCGGAGGAACCGTTTATGACTGATTTTCAATACAACGTAGACGCCAATTTGCGCTACGAAGGCCCAGAGTTCGAAGAATATTGCATTAGCGAAGGCAAGTACTTACCTGCAACTAGGGACCGTACGCCGTGCCTAACTTGCCCACTGTTCAACTTGTGTCAACCTGGCTTCGAAGAACAAGTGCGCAGGATACAACAAGGTGAGAACGCCAGTCTTACACAGGGTTGCGCGTTCCCCGATGGCGCGCTAAATCGCGATTCTTTGCTTTCAACACTAAGCGACGAACAAGCGAATTTCGTTTTATCAAAAATTCCCAATTTCTAAAAAGGACAAGATCATGATTACCAACCAACAAACAAACAGCAACGAATCCGTCAGTGCCACGATCGGCAAGCAACAACTGCTAATCAAAACACAATTGTCTCAACGAAACACCCTGGTCGCGAAACAACAGCTGGCAATCAAATCAGCACTGGCAGAGCTCAAATCCGCGACCACAGCAACACAACTTTAACCACGAACTTCGAAGGCTGCTTCGGCAGACCGTTCCTAATTTCAGCCTGAGGGCAAAGCTATGACCGCAAATAATTCACTACGCGCGCAAAAAATGCGCAAGTTGCAACAGTTGAAAGCTGAAGGCGTGCCTGCATACGGATACAAGTTCGAGCGCACGCACACAGCGGCTCAAGCGGTGTCCCAATATTCCTATCTCAATACGGATCAGGTTGCCGACGATGAGATTCGGGTCTGCGGGAGAATTATGCACCAGCGCTTTACCTGGACATTCATTGATCTGGCTGATGAATCTGGCACTGTACAGATTTTTTGCGACAAATCGATGCTTAGCAAGGATGCATTGCGGCAGCTGAGGCTACTGGATCGAGGCGACATCATTGGAGTAACGGGAAAAGCGATACGCACCAAACATGGTCCCCCTTCGATTCGTCTGGAAGGTTGGGAGCTTTTAGCAAAATCTCTGCAGCCGCTTCCGGAAGACCCTGCTGTATTGAATGATGTGGAGGTGCGCTACCGCAACCGTCACCTGGATCTGATCCTCAGGGAGGAACCGCGGGAAATTCTGCGTAAGCGATCCCTGACCATACGAACAATGCGACGTTTCCTTGATGACAGAGACTTCCTAGAAATCGACACGCCAGTGCTGCAGGTGCAGGCAGGCGGTGCAGAAGCCAAACCCTTTGTCACGCACCACAACTCACTAGACATCGACATGCACCTGCGTATTTCACCGGAGTTTTTCCTCAAACGCCTTCTGGTCGGCGGTATGGAAAGAGTATATGAGATAGGCAAAAGCTTCCGCAATGAAGGCATCACCGCGCGGCACAATCCAGAATTTACTTCGATGGAACTATTTCAAGCTTACAGTGACTACCACGAGCTGATGGATCTGACAGAAGACATGCTGCGCCATATTGCTACCACAGTTTGCGGCAGTGCCAAAATCAAATACCAGGGAACTGAACTTGACTTTAGCGCACCATTTCAACGTGTCACGATGACTGATGCCATTGCAAATGTTTGTGGTATCGATGTAGATACTTTCACTACCTATGACCAGTTAAAGGCAGTGGCAGTAAGCCTTGGTGTCAGATTGACAGATGAAGACACGCGAGGAGAAATCGTCAACGCGATCTTCGAACAGAAGGTTGAGGCGACATTGATCCAACCGACATTCTTGATGGATCACCCGGTCGAAGTTTCCACCTTAATGCAGGAGCATCGTCACCGCCCAGGCTATGTAGAACGCTTTGAGCTATTCGTTTTCGGACGAGAGTTAGCCAACGGCTGCAGTGAGCTAAATGATCCCATGGAGCAAAAACGCCGGTTCGAAGCACAGGGACGAAAGAGAACCAATGGGCACGAAGAACTGCCAGCACTTGATGTTGAATTCATTGTGGCAATGGAATACGGTATGCCGCCCATGATGGGCCTTGGCATAGGCATAGATCGTCTGATCATGTTCCTTGTCGATGCTCCATCGATACGTGACGTTATTGCTTTCCCAACTATGAAGCCGTTACCGCGCGTTGTGGAATTAGGCAATCACCCAATCGAACCTGAAATTCGCGAAGTAGGTTAAAGGAGGAATGACAGCAATCAAAACTCGCTTGCCGTCATCGATACAAGTTTTTGGCCAACCGGGCCGGGTCCGTCCGCTGTGATGCAGGCAGGAACCAACTAAACAAATAGACAACTAATGAGGTAAGGACCGTGACTGATCAAATTTTCCAAAAGCCGGAAGCAGCTCCTTTTGAGGAAAAAGCTCCCACCGGTGGTATCGAAAAATTCGTGCAAGACCTTCTACCTAGATTGACCTTGCAGGACAGAATAGCGGAGCAACCCCGAACGGGCGATCTGCCGTACACGTAGGGGGCAGCAGAGGTAAGATCTGATCGCAAGGGTCTAATTCAATTGCCTGAAGGTGATGCCTTCACCCGGGTCAGCAACAGAGAAACGCTGATGACACGAGGAGGCGATATGCTCAGCGTCCCTACACAGGGCGGTGACTTGCGAATGGTCGCGCCAGGCGCGAGGGTCGAACATCTGAACACTAGAACTGGTGAGTTCCAACGAGTGGCGCAATTGCCCTCAGGGTTCGGATAGATGAATGAGACCTACCGGGTCACGCTCCAAAATGGAACCAGGGTGACACTTGAGGGAACTTCCGGTGCCGACCAGGTCAACCGCGGAAGAATCACTACAGTGGAATCCCCCGGCGGATCATTAACGGCACGCTTCAGCACCGCCGCGCAAGAGGCGGCTCGGACCCCCCCAAAACCACTCCGGTAACTCATCCTGACAGCACCAAGACGGGCGGCAAATGCCGCCCGTCTTGCTATTTTACTCACAAACCCAGACCACGCTACAGTAGAAAGTAGTACTACTGATGGTGCTAACAACTAAGATTGGGGTCATGACGGATTCGAACCGACATCTAACTACTTTAGAGGCAGCTGCTCTACCGTTGAGCTAATGACCCATGCAAGAACTTCATTGTAAACGATCTACTCGAACGCCAAAAGGGGTAAGCATCGTCACAAGAAAGCCATCACCGAGCACTGATGCTGCTTTCCGCGAATCTAATCGCTTTCCCTAGCCAAGCCCGGTTGTCAGGCGCGCGCCCCTCTACAATCAGGCACAATCGCGATTGCCTGGTGCTCCCCTGTGGCACAAGGTGAACTGGGGGGCCCATGTTCATAGCCGAAGGCACGATAGTCGATGACAAATTCGAAGTGGTCAGTTCCATCGGAGTCGGTGGGATGGGCGTGGTCTATGAAGCAAAGCAACTCGGGCTAGACCGATTGGTGGCGCTGAAGCTTCTCTCCTGCGTGCCTTCAGATGCAAAGGAAGAAGTCGTGAGGTTCGAGCGCGAAGCTTTGGTCCTGAGCAAGCTACAACACATCAACATCGTTCAGTTCTATGCTTACGGTCTTTGGCAAAACTTTCCCTATATCGCCATGGAACGTGTTGCCGGCGTTAGTTTGCAAAAGAAGCTATCAAATAACGAGCCGCTACCGACAGAGCAAATAATCGATTATGGCATACAGATTTGCAACGGACTGGAACACGCCCATTCACACTCCATCTTCCATCGAGACATCAAGCCCTCAAACATCATTATCAGCACCACCGCTGAGGGGAAGGAAGTCGTCAAGCTTATCGACTTCGGGTTAGCGAAACTGGTGGGTTTCAATGTGCAAAAACTTACGCAAACCAACACCGCGTTAGGCAGCGTTATGTACATGAGCCCTGAACAGTGTGTCGGCAAGACCGTTGACGCTCGCAGCGATATCTACAGTCTTGGTTGCCTTTTGTATCAGTGCTTCACCGGTGAGCCACCCTTTTCCGCCGATAACGCAGTAGCCGTCATGTTCCAGCAAACAAACGAACCGGTGGACAAATGCCACCACTTTACGAACCTGCCTGAAGCCGTGCAATCGATCATTGCACGATGCATGTCCAAAGACCCGGAGCAAAGATACCAAAGCTGTTCTATGGTCAGAGGCGACCTAATGCAGCTATTGCAAATGGAACAAGTTGTATCCGCACCACTTTCGGTGGCGCGCACAAATGTATCAGCTGTCCCAGCGACAAAACCTCCTTTCAGGATTACAAGTAAGTACTTTATGGCTGCGATGGTCCTATCTGCAATCTGCCTTGCGCTGGTTTACAACGTCGCAACAAGAGATAGCAAACTTGCTAACATCGATGGGAAGACTGCATACCCTGCGGTACTTGAAACTCCCAAAGAGACGATCACAAGACTTGTGCGCAGCGACAAATGGCTTGACTTGACTCCGGTGTCGACAAAACAGGTATCGGAAGCGTTGCACCACTGTGCAAAAGACCCCACAAGCGACCCCAACTTGTTGATAGAAGGTTATTCGCGGTTAGTGGATTATCATGTTCGCGCAAACAACTGGGACACTGTACGCTCCATTACCCGCGAGGCAATGGAGCGCTGCAAGCGCACGACAGACGCCGAGCGCTACTGCCAAATTCTGGACGCCTATCATCAAAGCTGCGAAGTAAACGGTTCCGCACTGTCTGTGGTGAATCAGCTCGAACAGACTTTGAGGAGATTCCCGAGGATGGAGAAACACACTCGAGCTGAGTTGACGAGACTGCTTGTTCGTGACTATATGCGACTCGGGCGAGAGCATGATGCTAAGCCCCTTTTGGACAACTTCGTACCCGTTGGATTGCAGCAATTGGAAATTGACCAGTTGCGCGCAAGGTACAAAAAAACTGCCACCCTCTCTGCGGCAGTAATTCAGCAACGCCAAAAACACCAAAGTGCAGCTAGCTCGGTGATTAAACTTAGTGAGATATATGTTGCACTCGGAGACCCGCAATTGGCATTGAATGTCCTTCAAGCGGAATTGGAACGAAAGAGCGAAAACAGCGAATACCAATTGCTCTATTTGCGTGACAAACTTGCCCAAGTCTACGCAGGCAAAGGTGAATGGGAAAAGGCCAGACCCTTCCTAGAGGCAAATTTAAAGCCACTTGAGGACAATATTGGCAAACCCGATCGCCCTGGCGTAGACGATTTGTATACCAATACGGCTCGCCTGCTGGGCAACGGTCACTTGCGCTCCGCGCGCTATCCACAGTGTGCCGCCATATGCGACCACTGGGCCAAACAGCGAATTTCGATCGCAGAAGACCCGATCATACGGTACGGCATCGACTTGGTGCGAGCATCCGCATATCGCCACGTAGGACGGCTTTCAGATGCAGAAACAGCCGCCAAGTCCATTGTCCGGAACTGTAAAAACATGCCAGTTGTGGCCCTCGCCAACTGCAACCTTGCTTGCATCTACTATCGCCAAGCAAACTACAAAGCCGCACTGACACATGCAGAGATTGCCGTTGCCCTGGAAGCCAAAGACCCGTGGGTGCCTAGATTAGCGTTGTATCGATTGGTACTGGCGCAATGCCTGAAAAAGGAAAACCGAACCTCCGAGGCCGTTAGGGCGCAAGAGAAGGCATTGCAAGAACTTAAGGACACGCCCGATGAGATGCTGCGATCCATTGCACATCTTTGCGACGACATCTTACCGCTTGATGCTGTAACATCACGACCACTTCTTTTTCAGAAAGCCAGCCCCTGAGCTCACATGCTCGGCGTTTATCCGTTCGGAGGGTGGCGCACAGCGCACGCCCCTTGTATGTTGATTGGGTTGCCTGCCACCCGCTTGGGGCACAAGGTGATTGGGGGAATCATGTTCATAGCCGAAGGCACGATTGTCGATGACAAATTCGAAGTGGTCAGTTCCATCGGAGTCGGTGGGATGGGCGTGGTCTATGAAGCAAAGCAACTCGGGCTGGACCGATTAGTCGCCCTAAAACTTCTTTCCTGCGCGCCTTCCGATGCCAAAGAAGAACTCGTGCGTTTCGAGCGAGAAGCGTTTGTTCTGAGCAAACTGCAGCACATCAACATCGTGCACTTTTATGCCTATGGTGTTTGGCAAAGCTACCCCTACATCGCGATGGAACGTATTTCCGGTGTTAGCTTACAAACGAAGCTATCGAAGAACGAGCCAATACCGATAGCACAAATAATCGATTATGCAATGCAGATTTGCGATGGACTAGAACACGCCCACTCACACTCCGTATTCCATCGAGACATCAAGCCCTCCAACATAATTATCAGCACCTCCGCTGAAGGAAAAGATGTCGTAAAGCTTATCGACTTCGGATTGGCGAAATTGCTCGGCATCAGCGTGCAAAAACTTACGCAAACCAACGCGGCCCTGGGCAGCGTAATGTATATGAGCCCAGAACAATGTGTCGGCAGCAAGACGATCGACGCTCGTAGCGATATCTACAGTATTGGCTGCCTGTTATATCACTGCTTCACCGGCGAGCCACCATATTCTGCCGATAATGCAATTTCTGTCATGTTCCAGCAAACAAACGAACCGGTGGACAAATGCGATCGCTGGACGGCGCTACCAGAAGCGGTGCAGGCCATCATTGCACGGTGCATGTCCAAAGACCCGGCGCAACGATACCAAAACTGTTCAACAGTCAGAGGCGATCTCATACGACTATCAAAGACTGAGTTGATTGTGTCGGCACCACATGCAGTAGCGCGCTCAAACACATCAGTTGCTACAGTTGCAGCGAGTCCCGGCAGGATTTTACGTAGTTATTTCGCGCCGGCCATGGCCGCATTGGCAATCTGCCTCGCTATGGTCTATTACTTCACAACAAGACACCACACATTAGCTAACACAGAAGGCAAGAAAGTATCCACTGCGGCAATCGAAACGCCCAAGGAGACGCTCACCCGAGTTGCGCACCACGACCAGCTCTCCATACCCGATCCAGAGTCGGCGAATCAGCTACTGGAAGCATTGCGCCACTGCTCACAGGACACGACAATTGATCGCAACGTGTTGCTCGTCGGTTATGGGCGCTTAGTGAACTATTATCAGCGGCATGACGACAAGAAAAATTTACGCGCCGCAGCGCACGAGGGACTGGAAAACTGCAGACGAGCGACAAATCTCGAAGTCTACGGAACACTTCTGGCTATCTATCATCGCAGCCTCCAGGAAATGGCTTGCGAACTATCCCTGGCCAGTGAGCTCAAACAGATCTTGACGAAATCCAAAGACATGTCGCCACGCACCGAAACTGAGTTGTCGATACTGTTGGCCGAGGACTATTTAAAGCTCGGACGCGACAATGATGCAAAGCCTATTTTGGACAAGATCAAGCCGCAAACTGAAGATCAGCGGGCACAAATTGCGGCGTTACGGCAAAGGTACAAAAAAACAAACGGTCTTGTCGCCGAGATACGAAGTCAGCACCAGAAACATCAGGGCGCAGCCGACTCAGTGATCAAACTTAGTCGGATATATGCACTGCTCGGAGATTCGCAAAGGTCCTTTAAAATCCTTCAATTGGAACTGCAACGAGTAACCGAAAACAGCAAATATGACTGGCTGCGCTTGCGTTTGGCACTGGCGAGCATGTACCTGAATTCAGGCGATTACGAGAAATCTGAACCAATTCTTCTGACAGTTCTGACATCGTTTGAAGAGAGCCTTGATAAGGGTGATAGTCCTCGGATAGCCATAGCCAAGGACTATTCCGAAACGGCCGGCCATCTGGGCTTTTGCTATCTGCGCACCGCCCGCTACAAAGAATGTGCCACACTCGGCGACAGATGGTCACAACACCGCGTTGAAATCGCCGGATCTCCCAACTATAGGCACCGCATTGCCGTGCAGCAAGCGCACGCATATCGCCATCTAGGACACTTTTCAGACGCGGAAAAGATCTACAAGTCGATTCTGGCGCACATCGACGACAACTTGCCCATAACGCCCGCAAACCGCGTCAAGATGATGTATGCAGCCACTGCCAATTCCGGACTTGCTTGCGTCTACTATCGTCAAGCCAAGTACACAGCCGCACTGAAGCACGCCCAGCTTGGCGTTGACTCTCAAGCAAAATGGGGTCAGCCGAGGGCATTTGCACCATACATAGTGATACTGGCTGAATGTTTGCAAAAGCTAGACCGAACTACGGAAGCTTCGAAAGAACTTCAAAGCACGAATGAGAACGAGTTGCGATCTTTCGCATTTTTGTTCAACGACATCGTTCCAGTCGATTCAGTAACATCACGCAAGCGCCCCTTTCAGAAAATCAATCACTGATCTGATTGTAGATACCGTGTTGTTCGTCAACCCCTTTGCCATGAGTTTCTTCTGAAATCAGAGAAGCTCCGTCGGCTTGCCGAGCCGACGGTTCCGCCCAGGCAGCAGACAGCAAGGCTGTCAGCCGCCTGGGCGGTTGAGTAAAAGGGACTTTTGATTGTTTGGCAAAGACTAGGCCGCGACTACCTTTACGGCTTTGGAAGGCTGAGAGGTATACGCAGAATCGAATTCCCGTCCAGTGGTGACTACCGTAAAGATCAGCTCCAGGAG
>Ga0163152_10006938_pt1 | contig 12584 bp, 11 predicted proteins | sample OliLakLV19MP8IB2_FD_148635 | JGI IMG/M metagenome (GOLD analysis project Ga0163152, IMG submission 148635) | Freshwater microbial mat bacterial communities from Lake Vanda, McMurdo Dry Valleys, Antarctica - Oligotrophic Lake LV.19.MP8.IB-2 | ecosystem: Environmental > Aquatic > Freshwater >... | reverse complement strand
GAGCTGGAGATTTGGCAAGACGGCCAGGTGTTCGAGCAGCGCTACGAGCGTGGCAAATCGGTGGCCCCACTGAAGATGACAGGGAAAACTAAGCGCCGTGGCACGATGGTCACGTTCAAGTCCGACGGGCAGATCTTCGAGACCCTCGACTTCAGTTTCGACGTGCTGGCCCAACGGCTGCGCGAGCTCGCTTTCTTGAACAAGGGACTCGAGATTACACTCAAGGATGAGCGGAAAGAACCGGTCAAAGAGCAAATCTTTAAGTACAAGGGCGGGATCGTCTCGTTTGTCGAGCATCTGAACGAAGCCAAGGTGCCGCTGCACAAGCCTATTTACGTGCAGGTCGAGAAGCAGGAGATGGTGTTGGAGGTCGCGCTTCAATACAACGATAGCTACGCCGAAAACCTGTTTTCTTTTGCGAACAACATCAACACCAAGGAGGGCGGCACGCACTTGGTGGGCTTCAAGGCCGCGTTGACCCGCACGATTAATAGCTATGCGAACGCCAACGATCTGCTCAAAAAAGGTACCGAGACGCTGACCGGAGACGACGTCCGTGAAGGGCTCACCGCCGTGGTCAGTGTCAAGGTCCGGAATCCGCAGTTCGAAGGACAGACGAAGGCGAAGCTGGGTAATAGCGAGGTAAAGGGCATCGTTGAATCCGCAGTCAACGAAGCGTTGGGGAACTATTTCGAAGAAAATCCGACGGTAGCCCGTAAGGTCATCGGGAAATCCATCGATGCCGCGCGTGCTCGTGAAGCGGCGCGGAAGGCGAAAGAACTCATCCGGCGCAAGAGCGCGCTGGACGGAGGCTCGCTGCCGGGCAAACTGGCCGATTGCTCAGAGAAAGATCCGGCCTTGAGCGAGCTGTATATCGTCGAGGGTGATTCGGCCGGTGGTTCCGCGAAGCAGGGGCGCGACCGTAAGTTTCAGGCGATTTTGCCGCTCAAGGGCAAGATCCTCAACGTCGAGAAGGCGCGTTTCGACAAGATGCTCTCGAGCGACGAGATCCGGACGTTGATCATGGCGCTCGGAACCGGCATCGGCCGTAAGCGTGAAGAGAGCGAAAAGCCCGACAAAGATTCGTTCGATATCGCGAAGGCCCGGTACCATAAGATCATTCTCATGACAGACGCCGACGTAGACGGGAGCCATATCCGGACCCTGCTCCTGACTTTCTTCTTCCGTCAGATGCCGGAGCTGCTTGAACGAGGCTACATCTATATTGCGCAGCCGCCGCTCTTCAAAGTGAAGAAGGGCAAGACGGAGCGGTATCTCAAAGATGAACTGGCGTTGAACGAGCATTTGGCTGACATCGCCGTCGAGGATGTAGAAGTGTACGTGGAAGGGAGCCAGGGCTATGTCACGGGACGGCGGCTCCTGCCCATTCTGAAGAAGATGATCGCCTTCGAGACATTGCTCGGCCGGCTCAATAAGAAACCGCATGAGGCCAGCATGGTGCGGGCGTTTGTGGATGAGCCGGGGCTGGATCGCGAGCTCCTCAAGAATCGCACGGCGCTCATGACCATCATCGCCAATGTGAAGAAAACGCTCGCGGTGGTCTACCCGAAGCTGACACCGACGTTGGATATCGTCGAGGATGAAGAACATCAATCGAACAAAATCACTTGCCGATTGCTGGCCAACGGGGCCACCTATAGCTTTGACGTGACGCATGTGTTAGTCGGCTCTGCCGAATTCCGCGAGTTGCAGAAGCTCTCACCGTCGGCGATCGGCTTGGGCCGGGCGCCGTACAAGATCAAAACCGACGGACAGGAACAGTTCCAGCCCGCGACGGCGGAGTTGGTCAAAGCGATCCTCGACAAGGGTAAGCATGGGCTCAGCATCCAGCGCTATAAAGGTCTTGGCGAAATGAACCCGAACCAGCTCTGGGAAACGACGATGAATCCGGAAGTCCGGACGCTATTGAAAGTCAAACTGGAAGACGTGCCCGGCGTCGACGAGATCTTTACGATTCTGATGGGCGACGAGGTTGAACCCCGACGAAACTTCATTCAAGCCCATGCGCTGGAAGTGCGCAATCTCGACGTATAACGCTGAGCGATGAACGGTAGAAGAAGATTCGTTTTTCATGATGTCTGTTCATTGGCCTGTTTAGGATGCTCAACATGAGCATCCAGCAAGGCCGCAGGTGAGTGAAAGTCTGAGGCGTCCCCTCGGGATACGGTGAAGGTTTTCACGAACCGAGAACGAAGCTGGTGGTCATTTTCAGCATCCGTGGAGAAAACTAGATGCCCCCTGATGAACGGTTAGGACAGATCGCCATTGAAGACGAGATGCGCTCGTCGTACCTGAGTTACGCGATGAGCGTCATCGTGGGCCGGGCGCTCCCCGACGTGCGTGACGGCCTCAAGCCGGTCCATCGCCGTATTCTCCATGGCATGAACGAAATGGGCCTGGCCTCGAACCGGGCCTATCGTAAGTCTGCCAAGATCGTCGGCGAAATCATGGGGAACTACCATCCTCACGGGGACAGTGCGATCTACGATACGCTCGTTCGGATGGCGCAACCCTTCAACATGCGCTATATGCTCGTGGACGGGCAGGGTAACTTTGGATCGGTCGACGGCGATCCACCGGCGGCCATGCGGTATACCGAAGCTCGCCTGACCAAGGTGGCTGAGGATATGCTCGCCGATATCGACAAGGACACGGTCGATTTCGGACCGAACTACGACGAGTCGCTGGTTGAACCGCTGGTCCTTCCTTCGAAAATCCCGAATCTTCTCGTCAACGGTGCCGGTGGCATTGCGGTGGGTTATTCCACCAACATTCCGACTCACAATGTCGGTGAAGTGATCGAGGCGTTGCTCCTGTTCTTGGAGAATCCTGAGATCACGATTCCCCAGTTAATGAAAAAGATTCCTGGTCCAGACTTCCCGACGGCCGGGTTTATCTACGGCACGGCCGGCATCAAGTCCGCGTACGAAAGTGGCCGGGGTCTGTTGACGCTGCGCGCAAAAGTGAAGGTCGAGACGGATGAACGCACGGATCGTGAACGGCTGATCGTCACGGAGCTGCCCTATCAGATCAATAAATCCAAGTTGATCGAAAAGATCGCCGAGTTGATCCGCGACGAACGGATCAAGGGGATTTCCGATCTTCGCGACGAGTCCGATCGGGACGGCATTCGTGTGGTCATCGAACTCAAGCGCGGTGAGATCCCGCTCATCACGTTGAACAATCTATATAAACTGACGCAACTCCAGACGACCTTCGGGGTCATCATGCTCGCGTTGGTGAACAAACGGCCGGAGGTGTTGAACCTCAAGCAGATCCTGCACCATTTCATCGAGCATCGGCGCGAAGTCGTCGTCCGCCGGACGGCCTTCGAGCTACGCAAGGCAGAAGAGCGAGCCCATGTCCTTGAGGGCCTCAAGATCGCACTCGATAATCTGGATGCGGTGATCGCCCTGATCCGACGGGCACAATCGCCTGATGAAGCCCGCGTGGGCCTGATGCGTGAATTTGCGCTGAGCGAAATTCAATCGAACGCGATTTTGGAGATGCGACTCCAGCGCCTCACGCAATTGGAGCGCAACAAACTCATTGAGGAATATAAAGAAGTCTTAAAGCAGATCGAGCGTCTCAAGTCGATCTTGAGCAGCGAAGCGCTGGTGCGGACGATCATCAAGGAAGAGCTGATCGAAGTGCGCGAAGCCTATAAGGACGAGCGCCGGACACAGATTGTGAAAGAAGAAGCAGAGATCACCCTGGAAGACATGATCGCGAACGAAGAGGTGGTCGTCACGATCTCGCATGCCGGCTATATCAAGCGCAATCCGGTCACCCTGTATCGAGCGCAGCGGCGCGGCGGCAAGGGCAAAATCGGGATGGGGGTCAAGGAAGAAGATTTTGTCGTGACCTTGTTCACCGCCTCCACGCACGAGTCGCTCCTGTTCTTCACGGATGCCGGGAAGGTCTATTGGCTGAAAGTCCATGAGATTCCGGATGCAGGGCGGGCCGCCAAGGGCAAAGCGCTCGTGAATCTTTTGGCGCTGACCGACGATGAGAAGGTCACGGCGACCGTGCCGGTCAAGGAGTTCCGCGACGATCGGTTCGTCGTCATGGCGACCAAGCAGGGCATCATCAAGAAGACGGAACTATCGGCCTATGGCAATCCCCGCCTGGGCGGCATTATCGCGCTGTCCTTGGATAAGGGCGATCGGCTCATCAGCGTGCATGTCACCGACGGGCAGCGTGAAATCTTGTTGGGCACGAAGAAGGGCATTACAATTCGCTTCAAGGAAGACGATGTCCGCCCGATGGGGCGTACGGCGCACGGGGTGCGCGGCATTGCGCTCGAGGAAGGCAACGAAGTCATCGGCATGGAAACCATTACGCCGGACTCCACCACCCAAATCCTCACGGTTACGGAGGGTGGTTACGGGAAGCGCACGCCGGTGAACGAGTATCGCATTCAGGGACGCGGGGGGAAGGGTATCATCAGCGTGAAGACCAATGAGCGCAATGGACTCGCCGTCGGGTTCCTGCAAGTCCGGGACGGCGATGAGATCATGCTGATGGCCGCTCACGGTAAAGTGCTACGGTGTAAGGTGGATGAATTCCGCGAGATCGGCCGAAATACCCAGGGCGTTCGAATCCTCGATCTTGATGGCGAAGGCGATCGAGTCGTCGCCGTCGCGCGGTTGGCGGAAGCGGTCGAAGTGCTTCCTGAAGAGGGAGGCACGTAAGGGGTCGCGCGGCGTTATCATTTTGCCATGCACGAACAGGATGCTCCTTCAATGCCCTCTTCCGGATCTAAGCTGAAGAAGCCGCTGGACACGGTCGTCAAGATGGCTATCGGCGTATTCGTCGGGTCCTTTGTCCTGATCTGGGGTGGGATGTACCTCAGCCGTCCCGATCGATCAATCCCTCCCTATAGCATCGGATCGCAAGAAGAGACAGCCGTCGCGATTCATGTTCCTTCCTGGACGAGCGATCAGGAAATCGAAACGCTGATCGAACGCTTTCGTACAGTCGGTCGCGAATCAAGAAACTTTGGGTCGCTCAAAGTCAGGCCGACGACGCCTGACGATCCGATTAACCGCTACCATCGCCTCACCATTTATATTTTTTCCCTTGATGACTGGACGGATCCGGTGATGCTGCACAAGTACCTGACCGGGGAAGACCGGGATGTTCGGGAAGGATTCCGGAAAGCCTTGCGAGGTTTGTATCAGCTAACTGAGTCGGAAGAAGAAGGCCGTATTGGTCCGTTACTGGACAGTCCCGAGACGGCAGCGACGCAGGTGTATGCTCACCAGCTTTTCAAGGGACCGCTCGGTTTGCCTTCGGTCCACGCGGTTGAGCCAACGATTGCGCCATAAGCTGTGCCAGATGATTGCGGAGGTTCGGATCTTGGATCGTGGTCACATGCTCCGAGATTTCTGCGAGTAGTGCGTCACTCGGGGGGAAGGCGGGTGTCCGAAGAGCCTCTGGTAACGCGGCTGCACGGTCGACCGTCGGGAGCGTCCCTACCCGCAATACGATGTCCGTAATGAGTCCCGAACCAACTACCCTGTTGAGCGTCTCGATGAGCGTCGGTTTAAGGAACGTGAGTTGGTGCAGCCAGACACTGTTGTGGACTAGGAGATAGAGTTTCTTGTAACGAATCTGGTCGGGCCAGGTACTTGACGCCATGGGTTCCCCGACGATGGAGACCCAGTCCCGGCGCATGCGGCTTTCGAGCAGTTTGGATTCGATCCCCAGACGGCGAGCCAGTCCTTCGAGGACGTTGGACACTGAATCGATGGAGCCAGGTCCGCGCATGGCGTCATCATAGCAAATTCGGCTGTGGCAATCAGTAGCCAGCCCCCGGTCGTATTTGGATGGCGTTTTCCTGGTATTCTTGATGGACTGCTGACCGCGATTTACTTCCGACAATGAAAGTCTGATGGCTGATGGGGAAAGAGAGAGAGAGTTTCGAGCGTCCGGTGGTCACGAACCGCAAGGCGTATCACGACTATTTTATTGAAGAGAAGTTCGAGGCGGGCATGATGCTCCAGGGCACGGAAGTCAAATCTCTCCGTGAGGGGCGCGTGAACCTACAAGATAGTTATGCCAGCGTGAGGGAGGGGCAGATCTTTCTCCACCATTGCCACATCAGCCCATATAGCCACGGGAACCTCTCGAATCATGAGCCGCTCCGCACGAGGAAACTCCTCCTTCACCGTAAGGAGATCAATAAGCTCCTCGTCAAGACGCAACAACAGGGGCTCACGATCATCCCTCTCCGTATTTATTTCTCTAATCGGGGTCTGGCCAAAGTCGAAATCGGGTTGGCCAAAGGCAAAAAACAGCATGACCGCCGGGAATCCGACAAGACCCGTGAAGCCAGCCGTGAAGTGGAACGGGCGATGAAAGGGTCCCGGCGCGGAGATTGAAGCTGACTCACTCCCGACCCTATGGCTGGGCTACTCTCTACGTCGAAAGAAGCACATCCGGTCTGGAGTCCGGCACAATGCCGTCTCGATTGGGCATCCCCACTTTCAGAAGTGTTCGGGTTTTGATCACGGCATGTCCTTCTGCACCATCATGCCGAAGTGGGCGATGAGAGGAGGCTCCGGAAATTCGGACAGTGTGCTAAGTGGTAGCCTGGCTTCACCCACCTCACCGAGGGGTGGCAGACGAGAGGAGCGAGGCGATGAAGAGGACAAGACGGAATCACGGGGCCATCTTCAAGGCGCAGGTCACGTTGGCGGCGGTCAAAGGCGACAAGACTCTGGCGGAATTGGCCGAGCAATTTCGGGTCCATCCCACGCAGATCACCGAATGGAAACAACAATTATTTTACGGAAACGGGTGATTCGGGAGCGTGTGAGAAATCTATTGTGAGAGATTGCGGGAAGTATCACGGATTTGAGATTGAGACATCGGAGGCAGACAGGTACTCGATTAGTGCGGTGATGCGGCTGTTGAAAGATGTCAGGGACGAGAGAGATTCGGGAGGAGTGTCTTGAGGTCCAAGTTATCCCAATAGATAAGGAACGGGAATCATCCTGAAGCGTTGTGCCACCCGCCCTCGATGAGCCGATCCGCTTCGCGCGGGCCCCAGGTGTTTGGCTCGTACTCGTGCAACGACATCGGGGTGTCGAGAATCGACTGCACGACGTGCCAGGCAGCTTCCACCCCGTCCCCGCGGGCAAAGAGCGTGGCATCTCCAAGTAGACGTTCGTACGGATCCATCTCGTCGCTGGAGCAATGCCGTGCGACCAGTTCTATTCGCTCGCCCACCATCGCCTCTCCCGGAACTTTGGTCTTGGTGCCCAATGCGATCGTCACGTTGGGGTTGAGCCGGAAGCGAAAATAGTTCGGCAACGGTGGTTCGATCTCGTCCGACACGGGACAACATGGCCGCTTGAACTCGACCAGCACTTCGATGACCGTGACAGGTAGGCACTTGCCGGTGCGCACGTAGAACGGCATTCCAGCCCACCGCTCACTGTCGATGTAGAATCGGAGCGCTGCGAACGTCTCGACCTGGGACTCAGGAGCCACGCCGCCCTCGCGGCGGTAGCCACGGAACTGCCCTCGCACGACATCCGAAGGAATGAGCGGCCGGATCATCTTGAGGACTTTCACGCGTTCCTCCCGAATCGATTCATGACCCCTACCGGACGGTTGTTCCATCGCCAGGCAAGCAATCACCATCAACAGGTGATTTTGCACCACGTCGCCAATCGCTCCCACCTCCTCGTAGAACCGGCCGCGACCCGCCACTCTGAACCGTTCGGTCATCGTGATCTGCACGCGCTGGATGGAGTGCCGGTTCCAGCCCGTCTCAAAGAATGGATTGGCGAAACGGAAATACATCAGGTTCTGGACAGATTCTTTTCCGAGGTAATGATCGATGCGGAAGATGGCCTGTTCGGTAAAATAGCTGCGAAGCGTGCGGTTGAGCTCCTGGCAGAAACCAGGTTTCGCCCGAAGGGTTTTTCGAGCATCACGCGGGCCCCATCGACGCCGTCTGACTTCGCCAGACCTTCAAGGACTGTCGTGAACAAACCGGACGGAATCGCCAGATAATAGAGTGGCTGCTCGGTTCCGCCCAGTTCATTGCGCAGTGCCTGAAACGTTCTCGAGCCCGCATAGTCAACGCGCACATAGTGCAGTAGGCGACAGAGTGTCTCACAAGCGATGGGATCGGTTTCCCCATGCTGTTCAAGGCTCTCGCGGGCTCGAGCTCGGAGCTGGTCGACCGTCCACGCCGACCGACCTATGCCAATGACCGGCACAGCAAGGTGGCCGCGCTTGACCATAGCCTGTAACGCCGGAAAGATTTTCTTGAAGGCCAGATCACCGGTGGCGCCGAAAAAGACCAAGGCGTCGGACTGAGATGTACCCATCATGCATGCCCTTCTCCTCTGAGACGTTACGCGCTGGCTCATTTCTCAATGTGGCCGCTGAACTTGAATCGCATCGCGGGCAACAACTTATTTAAAAGCTCGCCCCACTGCGTCATAGGTGGACCTTGACCGATCGCGCAAACAACTTTTTGAAGTCACCCAGTCCAGCCCTCTTAAATATGGTTAGGTTTTAGGATTTGATGGAACTCTGGTTCTTCGCCTTGGGTCTGATTGCACCACATTGAGTCACATCGCAGCCCCCTTGTCATAATGCCGATGATCTTCTCTGTAGCCTCCATGTCCTTCCCCAATCGTGGCAAAGGTTTCGACCAGATCGATCGCACAAAGATACTTCACCTCTTGTATCCCGTTTTCATTTCAATACGCAGGCGACAGGGAGCCCCATGGGGAACCGGGAGAGGATTCCAGTTCATCTCATATGCAAGAAGGGTTTGCGGGTCACGGACGTCTTCGAGCGTAAGGATTTCGTAATATGCAAGGGGTGCGTACTCCGCTTGATGAAACGCATGGAAGCCCACGTACTGCGCCTGTGGCAGGGGCCTGTACATGTCTAGGATGGTGCTCATCCTCACTCCTCCCCACTCCGCTACGGCGGACCAGCCCTGAATACAATTATGTTTGGTGATTTGCTCCTGCTTAGGGAGCATACGAAGATCTGCGAGGGACAGCGCCAGTGGTCATTCCAGTAGCCCGCCGATAGCCATGCGCCACTCCGCAAACTGTGTTTCAGCCTGTTTCGTATAGGTCTCCGATTCCGGCGGGTACCCATTCACTCGAAAGTACGGAGAAATGTCCTCTTTAGTGTAGGACTGGCGGGATCGCAAGCGTCCGAACAGAACTCGCATGAGCGGTTCGATGAAAGCGATGGCATTGAGTTGAAACTGTCGTTGCTGGCGCAGCGTATATACCGTGGCCCAGATATGAAAGAGCACGACTCCGATCAACACGATTGAGGCGATCCAGAGGGTGAGCGCCACATTCGGGTTGGCTGTGTCCAGCACCATGTGGCCGATGTCCTCGGGAAAGTGCACGAGGACAACCATTGTGAGATGCGCCAGCGTGTACACCACCAATGTCATCAATCCGATAAAATGGAGGCTCCGCGCGGCTTGTCGTCCGCCGAATAGGTTCGGATACCAGAGAAAGCGGGCGATGAGCGCCGGCGACATACAGAGCCCGGTCAGGATCATCAGGGGGGCGACGAGAAAGATCACTCCCGCATAGGTGAGTTGCTGCAATGCATCATAGGGGTGAAACGCGTTGTCAGGCGGGATCTGAAACCTGGCAAACGTCAGGAGGCTCTCCCAGGCTTGGGGAAACACAGTCCAGCTTGTGGGAATGAGCCGTCGCCATTGGCCGGTGACACCGAGCAAGGTCACGTAACTGAGGCCGTTCAGCATCCATACAGGGACAATCAGAAAATGCCAATTCCTTGAGGCGCCAAGATTATGATGTCCACCGGGGAGGGCCACGATGGAATTGATATGTTCTGCCTCGTCCATTGAGGTCCAGAGGCGGTCTTTCGGCATCACTTTCTTGCCGAATTTAATCCATTCGCTCCCTGGCGTGGCGTCATCGTTCCAATAGAGTTTCGGATGGTCCGCAAGAATTTGCACACCGCTGCGCATCAACATAAAGATGCAGAACAGATTGATGAAATGGTTGACCCGAAGCCAGAGCGGAAATCCTAATGTCTCCTGATCCATCCATTTCACCTAGTTGGGACTGAGAAGGGATTTACCGGACAATCATCAGGGAGTCTGTCTGAGCCGACATCGACCCCAATCCATCAACTCACCGGTGCGTTGTACATCGCCGAACCAATGGGCAACGTTCCGTTGATTCATCACGCCCTCACTGAATAAATCGTTGCCATTCACCGTATGAATCCTCAATCGAACCGCGACGAAGGTTGAGTACGACGAGCGCGAGTCCACTGGCGACACTGATCCACTGCCAGGCTGGCGCGCCGCCCACAAGAAGCCACGGCGTCAGGAGTACCCACAGGCCGCAAAGTACGTTAAGCCACCGCACCAGGCGCACAGGTTCGGCGAACGCCACCACGGAACACGTGACCACCAGCGCGCCCATGATGTGCGTGCTATCGGCCATCGCCCCATCCAGTCTCAGCAGCGTAGGCGCAGCCATCAACCAGGCGCCGATCAATGTGCTCAACCACAGGTTCCACGGCGCAGAGAATGCCTCGATGCTGTGTAAGATTTCAGAAATTTGAGATCGCCTTTCCCTTAATTCTGGTTCTTCGGCCGCGCTCCCTTCGCCTCGCCAAAATGCGCGCCACACATTACCGCGTTCGCGTCTGGTGCGAAGGAGGAACTGGCCGGTGGCAATCACTTCATCCAGAGCCGGCGACACCATCAGCAGCATCATCACCGCGGCCACCAGACACAGCGTACACCATGCGCCGATACTCACCGGTTGGAGAATGACCAGCACAATGCTAGTCACACCGGGCGGGATGATGAACAGACCGAAGAGCACAACCATCCACGGCATGGTGCGCCAGCGCCGTCTTCCGCCAATCAGTCCCGCCAGGGCGTCGAGCAGGTACGAGAGTGCGCCCAGGCCGGCGTCCGACACAGGAACGGCTTTCGAGATGTCCGAGGTGAGTACAAGTCTGGTGCTATCGCCGAAGAACGGGTCCCACGGAACACGATTCCCAACCGTTGCACCCAGCCGGAAGGATTGTAGCTCCAGCCAGGCGGAGCGCCGGAGCCGGAGCCGTCACGACCGAGCTGCGGGACAATGACCGAGAAGGTGACCACCAGCGCGCCGATGAGCAAGTCGTTGTTGTAGACGGCGGCGTTCGACGCCCAGAACAAGAGCGGCGCGCTCATCACCCACAGGCCCACGCCGAACACGGCCCACGCAGCCCACGCATGGCGCATCGCGAGTGCGCTGAAGAGAATGATGACCGAACCGCTCGCGAGATCGCTCCAAAGTAGCGCAGGCACCGTCACGCCGAGGGCCGGCGCGGTCCCAATGAGCCATAGACCAAGCAACATGTTCGCCACATGCGGCCAGGGCGGACCATCCGGAATAGGTGGTGCCATGAGTTCGTTTTCCTGATACCACCCCTCCGGGTCAGATTTCAGAAAGTTGAGCATTTTCGGCAAGGTGTCGCGTAGAGAGTGGCGCGGCTCCCAGTCGAGAAGCGCGCGGGCACGGGAGATGTCGAGCGCATAATGATCGTCAGCTATATCGATCATCCACGGCTTGATGAAGGGGTCGGCGCCGGGCAACAGGTTCAGGAGCCAGGAGCCAAACTTGGCCAATGCTTTGGGAATGCGATAGGTTCTCCATTCTTTGCCGTGAAGCCCGCGGCTGATGGCGCGTTGTAGCTCATCGTAGGTGAGCGTGTCTGATTCGCCGATGAGCAGTGTGGTGACTTGGGGAAGTTCCTTGCGATGTTCGACGGCGAGCACCAAGGCCTGAACCATATCCTCCATATGCACGAAGGCTGCTCCATGCGTGATGTCACCGGAAAAAATATGGCCGATGAAGCGCTGTTCGTAAATGCGCTGAATCTGTTGCGCGATCGGGATCGAATGACCATGATCGTTATACACACCGGCGATGCGCAGAAACACCACCGGCACGTTGCCTCTCTCACGTAAGATCAATTGCTCCGTCGCAACCTTCGATTTGGGATAATCCCATTTCGGCTTGAGCGGCCAATCTTCGTCTATGCGTTCTCCCGGTTCACAGGGCGCATGCACAAGCATGGTGCTGGAAAATATGAACTGCTCGACCTCAAAGTCGCGCAGTCCGTGCAGCAGGCGTTGGGTGCCGCGTAAGGTCACTTGCTCATACAGGGGACTCGGCTCACCGGAAAAACTATAGTACGCAGCGAGATGGATGACTGAGGTAATCCGCTTGTGTCCGAGTCGACGGATTTCGTCCAGAGCAGACCACACGCTCTCATCCGAGCTAAGGTCGCAATCGATAACGTGTTCAGTCTCGGGCGGCGGATGAGGAGGGCCTTTGCGGTCGAGGCCCACCTCCGTGTAGCTTTCTCCGATGCGATTAATAAACGAACTGCCTATACGCCCACTGCTGCCGGTAATAATTAATGTTCCCAACCCCTTTTCAATCGTCGGTGTCTTCATCGCGTCTCCTCACCTTGCTATCTTCGTCGCATGGAGGGTTGACCTGGAGGATTTTGTTAAGAGCCTG
>Ga0163152_10006936_pt1 | contig 12586 bp, 11 predicted proteins | sample OliLakLV19MP8IB2_FD_148635 | JGI IMG/M metagenome (GOLD analysis project Ga0163152, IMG submission 148635) | Freshwater microbial mat bacterial communities from Lake Vanda, McMurdo Dry Valleys, Antarctica - Oligotrophic Lake LV.19.MP8.IB-2 | ecosystem: Environmental > Aquatic > Freshwater >... | reverse complement strand
GTCTGAGAGGCCACACCGGAGCCGCACCCCCAATCAAACACGCGCTCAAATGGCTCGCGCGCGCGCGGAGCGAGATGCGGGGGAGGTGAGGCAGGTGATTCGGTGGCAATGGCGTGCACGACCGCGTCCCATTTCCAGCCGATGCGCCGTGCGAAAATCGCGTGGTAGGCCGCGAGCGTTTCCTCGTCCTCCCAGTAGTCCGCGAGCCCTTCCGGGTGCGGCCGCAAAAAGCGTTCGCGCAGGCGCGTGAGTGTTGCAAGTGGGATGTCGTGGACGTTTTTCATTTCAACTCGCTGAGTTTCACTTGCCGAGCAATGTGTGTCGAAGCCTTCTATCCTGTCAACGAATCGTGTGGGTTGCAAAGGCTCCGCGCGCGGCGAGTGAGGTCACGAAGGCACCGAACGCAGCGGCATCCAACGCTTCAGGGTCGACGGCTTGGGAGTCCAATGCGTCGATGGCATCGAGCAGAGTGGAGCCGTTCGACAAAGCCTGCACGAAAGGAAAGAAATCCTGCGGGACGAGGACGTTTTCGAGCGTCAAAGCAGAGCTTTTGAAGAGGAGCATCGCCTGCGGAACACAGGCGTCGAGGCTGCCCGAGGGGATGTCGGCAATCTCATCGTCTGCCGCGTTCCACAAGGAAAAAACCGCGAACTCTGACGCGAGAAAAAAGTGATTTGCCTGCAGCTTGGAGCACGCGGGATGAGGAACGCTTTCCGCGCCGGCCTCCGTGCTGGATTCCGTGCTCGCCGCTGTGTGCAATGTTGCGGGACTGGGATCGGGCCCCGTCAGAACGGCCCAACGGCGCTCGCAGAGAGTGAGAAAATCCGGGATCCACGGGTGCTCCGAAACGTCGTCCAGCATCTTCGCGAACTTTGCCACGCCCTCGCTCGCGGCCACAAGGTTCGGCGCTGACGCGGGATGAGCCTCAAAAAACCTCCCCAGAATTCCAGCCATTACTTCACGGGAGAGGAGAGCGGAGGCCCGTTCAAAAAGCGTGTCCGCGAGCGTATAACTCACGCGCGCGTAGTGGCCCGTGCGGTACACTTCGAGCCGGTGGCGCGTGGCGGCTTCCAGGTCGCTCCAAAGGCCTGTGCCCGCGAGTTCGTGTTCGGTTCCGTGTGGCGATTGCACGCCTCGCAGAAACTCCGCCTGCCAACGGGCTATCTCGGCATCGACAGCCTCAGCTGCATGTTTCACAGGCGCAATCCCTCACGTATTTCTCGCACGAGATCTTCTGCGTGCGCGCCTTCATCGTCACGCTCCAATATCACCGGGCGTGGCCCAGTGCGCCCCAGAGAGTAGCGCAGCAGCTCCCACACCTCGCCGCGTACAGGCGCATCGTGCGTGTCATGCAGAAAATCTTCGGCCTCCGAGTGGCCGGCAACGTGGTACTGCCGCACGTGCTGAGGATCCACCTTCGCGAGTTCGCTGCGCGCGTCGAAGCCGTGGTTGCGTGCCGACACGTAAACATTGTTCACGTCGAGGAGCAGACCGCACCCTGTGCGTGTGCACACCTCACGGAGGAATTCCATTTCACTCATCTCGTTGGTGGAAAACGAAACGTAACTGGACACGTTTTCGAGAGCGAAACACGCGCCCTTTTCACCCAGCGCAACCTGCACGCGTGCCACCTGGCTGCACACGTGACCCAGCATTTTTGCCGTGTGAGGAATCGGCAGAAGATCGTAGCTTTCGCGACCGGCCGCCCGCGTGAAACAAAGATGGTCGGAAATGACCGCGGCATCCAGACGGCAGCTCAGTGCGCGCAACGCTTCAAGGTAACGTGCTTCCGGCGCCTCTGCGGATGCGATGGAAAGTCCGACGCCGTGCAGCAGAATCCCCGTGCGCGCCGCGAGTCGGTCAAGGCAGACGAGCCCCGGCCCACCCTGATGGAACATATGGTTGTCGGCCATCACTTCAAGCCACGGAGGCAGGTCAGGAGTGGCGCGCCAGTGTGAAAAATGCGCCGGCCGCAGCCCGACACCCCACATCGCGTGGAGGACCGGTGCGGGCACGAGGGTCATTTGTTGACGACGACCGTCTTGCCGCCTTTGGATTCAATGAGGAAGCCTTTTTTCTGCGAAATGCACGCGCCCTTCGGCACGCTCACCCATGTGAGGTGGCCCTTTGCAGCGGCGCAGCCGTTCACACCGGCGCATCCGTGCGGCTCGCTGGTCGCGAATTTTTTACCGTACGCGGATTTCGCCGCTTCCACATCGGCCTTTGTGACGTTGCACTTGCTCGTGCCCTTGCACGAGTTGACACCAAAGCACTTGTCTTCACCCGCGGCGGCTGTCATGCCTTCGGCAAGTGCGTCTGAAGGTGCGGCGGCCAACGTGGCGCCTGCGGCGAGTCCAAGCGAAGCGGCGAGCGTGAGCTTTTCCTTGAGTGACAAAGGGATCTCCTTTTCGAAATATCCTGAACAGGCAAACGGCGACGACGGATGAAAAGAGTCAGGACCGAACGACGAACGCAAGTGCGCGCAGTGCGAGCGCCGCACGCGAGCCGCGCGGGGGACTGAGTCGGCTTTTGAAAAGCGGTGCGAGCCCCGTGAGGAACGAGACAGGCAACGCATCAAGGAGCGCGGCCCGCGATGCAATCGACTCTGGCACGGATCGCCATGCCGGGGAAAGAGCGGCACGCACATGCGCGGTAAAAACGATGTCCTCGCTGGCATGGAGATCCGCCAGCAAAAGTAGGAATCCGATGAACGCGGTTTCGGCCCCCTCCACGTCGCTCTCGAACGACACTGCTTCGAGCCGGCTCCCTCCCGCAAGGAATCGCACCGAACCACGCGCGCTTGCCAACCCACGGCCATCTTCCAGTACGAACCCGAGTGTCTCGTCGTGCCAGGCTTCGCCCTGCTGAGCCGTGACGATGCGCGGGCGAAGCGCATCGAGGGAACGCGGCAGATGCGTGACGTCGAATCCGGCCTGGCGCAACTCCTCGCGTTCAAATTCGGGGTGCGTGAACGCGATGTAGTCACACAGCACGTGGGCCACGTCGCTCACCGAACGCAACAGATTGACGCCCACAAGATGGCTGCCTCCCACGCCATCGGGTCCGGAAGCCAGAGGCTTCACGTAGGCCACGCGCACGCACGCCTTGAAGTCTCCGAAGAATGGGATCAGGAGCCGTAGCCACAGGCGCTGCTTGGGGAGGAAGGGCACCTTGTCGCTCGGCAGTTCAAGGGCAAGCCCGCCGGCCGACACGTCGCGCACACGCAGGAAAATGCGTTCCCCGAACCACAATTCATCTTCGCACACCGCAAGTGGGGCCAGGTGCTCGTCGGTTTCGAGGCGCAGCTCTCCACGTCTTTGCGCAAGCTGTTCGCGCGTGGGAGTGGACTCCGATAGCAGCGAGAACCCGATGCGCAGCCAGGATTCGTTGCCGTCACGTGCCTCACCAATGGCGGCGATCTTTCCTTTCGACGGGAATCGTGAGGCGCCAAATGTGCACAGCAGGGCGAAAACGCGATCCTTGGCAAACAGCGCGCGGTTCCTCTCCGTGGCGGGCACGCGCGCGCCGATGCCAAACGGGCTGTAGTCGAGAAGCTGCGCGTCCACATCAAATCCCTCCGCACGCACCGTGAGGCGGAACTCCTCGGGACGCGTCGGGACGAGCCGGACGTGTTCGCGTTTTTTTCGGTCGCTCTCGGCCGCGGTGACGGCTTCGGTGTCTATCATGAAAAGCCTCCAATCCTGTTTCCTCGAGTTTCATCAAGGTAACACGGATGGGAGGCGACGGGCCAAAGACAGAGACGGGCGAAGGCTCAGTTCCGGCAAAGGTGGGCGCCGAGGTCGTCGCGGTAATCGGTGACGTTCGCCTCGTCCACGAAAATGGCCACCGACTCCGGCGCCATACCGTAGGCTTCCTTGCCACCTGCTTCGGTCTTGCGCTCCATGTACAGCGCAGTGGCGTTGCCAAGCGCACCCACTGTTCCGGTTTCAAAACCGTTGTACAGATTCTTCCAGCGCGCAAACGGACGATTTGAGTTAAGCGCGGAGTCGATGATGATAGCATTCACGGGAATGTAATTGCGCGAGGTGTTGGCCACCACGAGCACTTCTTTACCATTCTCGATGCGTGAGAACGCAAGCAGCCCACCCCGAGCGTCATCGCTCGCGGCGCGGAAATAGAGCTGACCACGGCGGAGCGCTTCGCACGACTGCCGGATGGCGATGGCTTTGCGCACCGAACGGAACGCGGAGTTGTTGGTATTCAAGAAAGGGTCGACCGCCGCGGAAGCGGGTTTTGCGGCGCGCCAGCCGATTCCGGTGAGAGCAGATATGGACGGCTCGACGCTGCCGAGACGCCAAGGGCCAGCCATGAACATATCCTGACGGTAACGGCTGTGGTTGGAAAAAGATGTGTCGCGGCATGTTCCCTCAAGGAGGCCATTGCGCACGCCGCTGTCGCCGATTCGCGTCGTGTCGTGGTGGCAATCGCCGTTGAGGCCCTGCTCGACTCCGTAATACAGCACCGGTGTTCCCTTGGTGGCAAGCAGATATTGCAGCGCGCTCTGGAGCTGCCTGCCGCTTTCGCCATTGACCGCAAAGCGCGGCCAATCATGGATCTCGATGAGGTTCCACGAAAGACGCGTGTCTCCTGCGGCTTCCACTTCGCAATAGGGAGCGGAGCACTGCGCGTTGTCCATTTCGCCACCCGCGTAGAACCAGTTTTTAATGGTGCGCGGGGACGCATTGTGACGCCACATCTCCACCATCTGACCCGAGTGCGCGAAGTCGTACACAGCATTGAGGCCAGGAAGCGGAAACATCGGATGGCGCGAGTAGGTGTTCTTGAGGTCCTTCAATCGCGCACGCACAGACTCCGGCGTTTCGGTGCTGCGGTCGTCGGGGTTGAGCGGATTGGTGCGCATGCGGCCAAGCCGCATGGCCTGTTCCTTTGTGTCGGACGCCACTTCGCCGACCATGAGGAAGTTGTTCTTGCCAAGCTTGCGCGCGTACTCGCGCGTGTCGGTCGAGAATTTTGCGAGAAAGTCGGGCGTCACATGCTTGGCCGCGTCCACGCGAAAGCCGTCGATGTCGGCCGCGGCGATCCAGTATTTGTGCAGCTCCGTGAATATCTCCTGGAAGTCCCAGTTTTGCGTGTCGAGGTCGAACATGGCGTCGGAAAAGTCACCGTACACGGCGCCGTTGCCGCCGGTCGAGAAGTCGCCCGATTTGTGCCCGCAGCGGCTGAAAAATTCCTGACTGCGCAAAGGCCCGAAAAACCGATCCGAGAACAGGAGCTTGCGCTGGCCGCGCACGGAACCACCTCCGGACCACATCCGTGCGTCGAGATCGTTCACGCACAGTCCATAGGCCCAATCCATGAATGGCGTCGCCACGGCATCGTACCGCGTGCTCACGTCGCACATGTGGTTCACCACCACGTCGAGGATGACACGGATGCCGCGCGCATGCGCCTCGCGCGTGAGGCGTTGGAGTGCCGCGAGATCGCCAAAGGTGGGGTCGACCTTGGTGTAGTCGCTGGTGCAGTACCCGTGATAGCTTCCGTTGCCTTTGAGGATGGGCGTTATCCAAAGCGACGTCACGCCAAGCGTGCGAAGGTAGTCGAGGCGTTCGGTGACGCCCGCGAGGTCACCTCCATGCTTGTAGTCCGCGAGTCCTGACTGCGAGTTACCTTGATTGTTACGTTGATGTTCTTCGATGTCGGCGGAGTTGTTGGATGGATCGCCGTCGTTGAAGCGATCCACCTGAATCTGGTAGACGACCTCGTCGCCCCAGAAAAACGGTGAACCGTAACGTTTCGCGCCCGAGGCCGCAAACGCCGCCTCACCCACCGTGGTGTGTTCGCGCGACCACTTTTTCACCGCTCCAAGTCCTCCTGGCCCGTCTGCCATGGGAGGAATGTCCTCGGCGAGTGCCAAAGGCGCGGGTGCGGCAGCGACCAGAACCATAGAGAGGAGCGAAAGGGCCGACGTCGAGAACGAAACAGCAGAGCGGAGAAATGACATGGGTAAGGCCCTTGTGGAAAACGAAGGCGCAAAGCGACACTGACGGCCGTATCGCCGTTTCGCGAAGGAAACAAGCCCAGTTGCCAGCGGGCCTTCCGAACGGCAGGAGGAGAGCACCGTGCTGAGTTTTCTCGTCCGAACCTGGCGCCGATTCATCGGCTTGCTCACGATTCCCGTCGCATGGGTGCGAGGATGGCGGCGCCGGCGGGCGGAGCGTTTGGCCCTTCCGGCCCAGCCAGTTTTATTGCCGGCGCTGTGTCAGGAGATCGTGGCGCTAGCCGAAAGCGCCTTCCCAGAGTTCGTATCCCTCGACGCCGACCTTCCGCGCCCGAGACCTGGCGTGTTCGTTTTCGAGAAGCAGGACGCCGAGTGGCTCGCGGGCCTGGCCGCCGAAGGGCGCGCGTTGGGTGAGTTGGGATTCGGACGACTCGTGTTCGTGCACGGTAGCTTCGTGGGGCGCGACGTGGCGAGCATGGTGTCCGCACTCAAAGTGCTCGTCCCGTTTTTGCCTCAGCGTCTGGAGACGTCACTGCTCACGCTCATCAAACGCCAGGCCAACACCCTCCTGCGCGACAACGGCAATTTTCTGCCGGAGTACGCGCGCCTTTTCGCGCGCGCGACGGATTGGGGCGAAAGCGTCGAGAATTTCGTGTGGTCGTCGGGAAACCACCATTCCGCGCGCCTCATGGCCGCACTGGAACTTGGCGAGAGTCTCGCGAAGCTTCCTTCAGTGCATGCTTCACGAGATGCGACGTTGCTCCTCGGCCACAGCCACGCGGGCCAGGTGTTCGCGCTTCTTACGCGCCTCGTGCAGGAATGTCGTGGAAAAGAAGAACCACTCCTGAGCGCCGAAGTGCGTGCCTCACCGCTCGCGCCGTTGTTTCATGAAGACGCGTTTGTCGCACTTGGCAAGCGGCGTCTCGAGTTCGTGACCTTGGGCGCGCCCGCCCGCTACCGTTACTTTCTGTCGAGACGCATGGGGCTCCATTCGATTGTGAACCACCGCGGGACATCGTTCACGGGAGGAACACTCGCGGGCTTTCCGTTCACGCGAGACGGCGACTACGTCCAGCAGTGGGGCTTGCACGGCACGGACTTCTTTGCGTTCACGGCCTGGGAGCGTGAACTCAATCAACGCCTCGATGCATTGCTCGGCCCCGGTCAGGGCATAGGCGCCTGGCGTGCGACCTCGCGGCTGCGAAAACGCGTTTGCGATCAGGGCCGCACACTGCTCGTGGATTTTGGCGACGCGTCGCACCGAATACCCAACTTCGTCGGAACGGTGTTCGGCCATGGCGCCTACACGCGTCTCACCCACATGCTTCCCCTCACACGCCTCGTAAGGCAGCGTCTGGAAGAATCTTGATTCCGCGTGGGAGCGGCAGGGCCTTGGCAAAGGCCCCACGCGTCAGAACGATTCGAGGTAGTCGGCAAACTCGGCCCAGGTTTCCACCTGGATCTCGGCGGCCACACGCATCTCGCGGTGGCGGTCGGGCGTGAGGCCCTGCGCGAACACGTACCACATGTCTTCGGAGTGGTTGTCGTCGATGCCATGGCCTTCATCGTCGAGCACATGGATGCTGTGGTAGCCACCCTCGACTTTCACATCGGTGCGTTTTTCCACGTTGCGCGCCCAGGGTCCGGCAAACACATCGAAGCACGACTCCGCGCACGCAAGGGAACATGTGAGCGCGGTGTGATCGTGGTAGGTGCCCTCGAACGTGTAACGGCAGGCGATGGCAAGCGGGCTTGGCTTGTAGAACAGCACATCTTCATGCGTCAGTCCGAGCTGTGCGAGCGTGTCGTGGTACTTTACGTAATGGGCATTCACAGGGTGCCCAGCAACTCCATCCTCGCAGGTCTTGTGGCAGTCAAACCCTAGCTCGTCGAGCATGTTGAGCTGCAGAAGGAAACGCGGCGCGAGTTTGCCGAGCGGGCCGAGACGGCGTTCGAGCTGCGCACACGTGCCCATGGCTCGCAGCACGGCGTCGGTAAAGATCTGTGCAAACGCGTAGCCGAACTCCAGGTGGAAAATCTTCAGTGCCTTGAGGTCGAAGTCGCCATCGTTCATCCGTTTGATGATGGGGTGCGACATGATGCGGTGCGCTTCAATGTCTTTGATGATCTCTTGCGTGAACTTCCAGTTCGTCTCCCAGGTGGAGGCGGGAATGCTCTTGCGCATGGCTTCGCGAGCCGCGCGGCGTGGATGGTTCAAATCGACGGACATGGTGTCTCCTTCGGAACAGGTTTCGGAGCGTGATTTGCGAATTGTCAGGCCTCGGTCAGGGGCCGAGGAGAAGGGGACCCGCATACCCATACGCCATGATGCACAGACCCATGACGATGCCCGTCACGGGGAGTGCTTCAAGGTACTTGAAGGGGTGCCACACCACCGCACTGAGGATGAGCAGGATGGGCACGCCGAACATTCCAAAAATCATCAGGTAACAGCCGATGGTCTTGAGTTCGTCACTGAGCACGGCGCCGTCAATGTGGTTGCCGTAAAGAATCGTGATGATAGGCAGCATGACGAACGCGATGTGCGCGAGGCGCACCATACGGCGCGTGAGCGACGAGTAATCCTCCCAGCCCTTGGGCGCTGGAAACGGCCCTGCGAAGGCAAACATCCCCAGGAAACTTCCCGAGAGGATTCCGATGACCATGGTGGACCAACCCCAGGCGATGCAGACGTGTGCGAGGTGCGACATCAGAAAATTCTCCTGGGGTGATTTGGATCATGGTGATGACACCCCATCGTACCGTCCAGCCCCAAGCGCACGCGTTTCTCGACTTGTCAGCAAAATGACTCCGTCAGGAGGCCATTTGCCAAAGGTGGTCCGCACGGCTTCGCGTTCCCTTAAGCTGTCGACTGTCCGCACCGCCGGAAAAAGCGCGCGCCGATGCAACACCTTCCGCAGGAGCCAGCCATGAGCGCAGGCATTGTCCGCCTCGAAGACGTGCACAAAGAGTACCTTCTGGGCACGACGCGCGTGAACGCACTCACAGGAGTGAGCCTTGAAATTCACGCAGGAGAATTTGCTGCGCTTGTGGGAACATCGGGCTCGGGCAAGAGCACCCTGCTGAACATCGTTGGACTGGTGGACAGGCCCACGCGCGGACGCATCGTGCTGGAAGGCGAAGACGTCCTGGGCCTCGAGGAAAAGAAGCTTGCTTCACTGCGCAATCGCAAGCTCGGCTACGTCTTCCAGACCTTCAATCTGATTCCAGTGTTCACCGCGCACGAGAACGTGGAGGTTCCACTTCTGCTGCAAAAGGAAATTTCGCGCCAGGAGCGCGAAGAACGGGTGCGAGGCGCTCTTGCCGACGTGGGCCTCACCGATCACGCGCACAAATTTCCCGACACTCTCTCCGGCGGTCAGCGCCAACGCGTGGCCATCGCACGGGCGCTTGTGTCGCGGCCAAAACTCGTGCTGGCGGACGAGCCGACAGCGAATCTCGACTCCACCACCACGCACCAGATCATCGACATGTGCCTTGGCCTCAATGAGAGGCACGGCGTCACGTTCCTGTTTTCCACACACGATGAGAAGCTCATGTCGCGCGTCTCGCGCCGCATCCGCATCCAGGACGGCAGGGTGGTGTGATGTCTGCCTTCACCGCCACACTCCGTTTCGCGTTTCGCAACCTTCGCCGCAACCGTGCTCGCCATGCAGCCACCTTCACTGCCATGGCTCTTGGCACAATGGGCTTGTCCGCGCTGCTCGCATACATTGTGCGCTGGGAACACACGCTGAGGGCCATCTCCGTCTACCATGACTTCAGAGGCACTGTGGCCGTGTTCAAGGAAGGCGGCGTCAAAAACCACATCGCACGTCCCTCGCGTTACTCACTCACCGAGGACGAGCGGCACGCCATTGAGGTCACCGCGCGCGGATTCGCCAAGGTCGCTGACGTGGGAGCCGTGGTTCGGGGTCAGGGCCTCGCGAGCAATGGCAAACGCTCGTTTCCGTTTCTGGGAACAGGCATCGATCCGGCGCTGCAGAAAAAATTCGCGGCGCGTGCCGACGTTAGAAAATGGGCGGCCGACTTCACGCAGCTGCGATCGGGCACGCAGCTTTGGGAGACAACAAGTGAGAACCCCGTGGGCGTGGCGGTTGGACTGGCAAGGCTGCTCTCCAATGCAGGCGAAGGTGTGCAACTGCTGACGCAGGGGTTTGGCGGAGGATTTTCTGCAATCGATGCCGATGTGGTGCATAGCTACAGCACGGGCGTCGCTCTCACCGAGGACTCGCGAGTGCGCATGAGCCTCGGCGCTGCGGAACGCCTTTTTGATACCAAAGGCGCAAGCTGGGTGGCCGTGTTTCTGGAGGACTCCTCACGCGGTCAATCGATTCCCTTCGCGCGTGAATTGGAGCGGAGGTTGCGCACACAAGGGTTGAAGGTCGAAGTCCTTGCGTGGCAGGACGAACGCGTGAGCCCCTTCTACGTGGGCGTCATGGAGTTTTTGTACATGATGGGCTTCTCTTTCTTCCTGCTCATCAGTGGTGTCGTGGCGCTCGCGGTGGTGAACAGTGTGCTCCTCACATCCTTTGAGCGCGCCAAGGAAACAGGAACCCTGCGTGCGGTGGGTTACATGCCGGCGCGTCTCGCGGCCGGGTTCACGTTCGAACTCATGCTGCTCGGGACAATGGCCACCCTCGCTGGAAACGCTCTTTGTTTCCTTGGCTCAATGGGCGTCAATGCGCTGAACCTGCGATTCCGCCCGCCGGGTTTTGCCGACACGGTGCAGTTCATGCTCACACCGAACCTCATCACCTGTGCAGCCGTGGCAGCGGCGGTGATCAGTGTCGCAGCGCTCTCGGCATTCCTCATGGCGTTGCGTCTCGCGAAGACGCCTATCGTTTCGTTGCTCGGTGAGGAGAGAAACTGATGCTGTTGCGCTTTGCCGTGCGCTCGCTCCGCCGCCACTGGCGCAAGAGTGCAGTCGCCGTTCTCTCCATCGCGTCCTGCACGAGCGCGCTCATTCTGTTCGATGGCTACATGGTGGACGTGGAGCGCATGTACGTTGACACCTTCGAGAAGCGACAGATGCTCGGACACGTCATCGTGGAGCGCGCCGGGCTAACGTCACCGGGCAAAGCATCCGCCGACGAGGATGCACTCTCGGGCGAGGAAGAGAAGGGACTGCTTGAGCACTTCTCTTCGCGCGGCAACGACGTTCGGGCGATCGTGCGTTTTTTGAACTTCTCGGGAAACATCCAGGGCGGAGGAGTCGACCTCGGTTTCACGGGAATCGCGCACGACGTGGTGCAGGGGACGGCCGCGCGTGTGCCGCGCTTTGAATGGAACACGCTTGCGGGCGAGCCATTTGCCACCGACGCGGATGAAGGCGTCTTGCTTGGCAAGGGCCTCGCCGATCTGGTGGGCTGCACCTGGGAGGGGCGCGAGTCCACCTCTCGCAATGGTGTCGCGGGATATTCGTCGGAAAATCGCCCGTTCGCGTGCCCATCCGAGCCTTTCATGTTCATCACGAGCACCGAGAAAGGCCAGACAAACGCCGAGATGTTGTCCGTGCGTGGGCTCACCGCAACGGGGTTCGCGGAGCTCGATGACCGCCTCGTGATGATGCCGCTTGCACTCGCGCGCCGACTCGTCGACACCGACCGAGCGTCGTACATCACGGTGCGTCTGTCTGACGCTCTGCAGGCGGAGACATTCGCACGCGACGTCGAGGCCGAGGGCGCCAGGCGCGGCTGGAAGATCACCGCACGCACATGGCAGACGCACGACTTTGGCGACCTCTACGTCCGCACTATGGAATTCCTCGCCATCTTCCGCAACTTCGTGTTGAGCGTCATCGTAATGGTGGCCGCCATGGCAGTCTTCTCCACGTTTTCCAAGATCATCCGCGAGCGCCGCAAGGAGACGGCCACGCTGCGCAGCTTCGGTTACCTCAGCTCTCACCTGTTACGTTTGGCGACGGTGGAGTCCATGGTGCTCGGGCTTGCGGGCGCGGCTGTTGGAACTGTGTTGTCCCTGCTGGCCATTCCGCTCGTCAACTCGCTCCCCATTGCCTACAAGGCGGGTTTCCTTGCCGATCCCGTTCCCTTCGGCATCGCGTTCTTCCTTCCGCACGTGGTCTGTGTCTGGCTGGTCGTGACCCTGCTTGCCGTGACGGCGTCGTTGCTCGCTGCCTGGCGCGGTCTGCGCCTGTCCATCACCGAGGGATTGCGCGACGCGTGACCTCATTTTGTGCCTATAAATTCAATGGCTTCAATAGGATTTGAAACACCGTATCAATTATGCGAGATTTCATAGAAATTCCGCAGTTGCGGTGCGGGATTTCAATAATCTAACGGAGACATGCAGTTTCGCAGAACTTTGAGCTCCACAAAGCATTTGGCGGTCACATGATGCGGCTTCTCCCTTTTGCGCTCGCTTTACTCGTGCATGCGGCAATACTGTTTGCAGTCTGGCGAATGGCGGCGCAGCAAGCGGAGGTGACGCCCGATACGCCCGTGCGCGTGGAACTTGTGCGCCCGACGGCGCTCGCGCAAGAGGTGGTGCCCGTACAAACTCGCAAGCGCTTGAACCCCGTCCGCGCAAACCAAGTGCCGGCGACACTGCGGGCAAAGCAGGCCG
>Ga0163152_10006931_pt1 | contig 12593 bp, 15 predicted proteins | sample OliLakLV19MP8IB2_FD_148635 | JGI IMG/M metagenome (GOLD analysis project Ga0163152, IMG submission 148635) | Freshwater microbial mat bacterial communities from Lake Vanda, McMurdo Dry Valleys, Antarctica - Oligotrophic Lake LV.19.MP8.IB-2 | ecosystem: Environmental > Aquatic > Freshwater >... | reverse complement strand
GTCTAAATATCAAGGGACGTTAGTATAAGTCGCACCGGTGAATACAGCAACCAGAGGCTCGAAGGTAGATTGCTCCAGAGCTGCTTGATTTTGTTCATGGTTCAGACTCCCGATGCGGCCGCGAAAGTGTCTGCGTCATTCGCTGTGAATGGAGTCCTCGGTCGGCAGCAGCACCTGCCGGTTGAGGCGCGAGCCTTCGGCCCTGACTCGGCACATCCCAATCAGGCGCGAGGGGACGTTCGACGAATGGTCGGATTTTTTCACGATGTGATTTTATCTTTCTGCCCGGGCGTTGTGGCTTGCCGACGACCCGTCCGCCCAACCGAAGGGACAAACCAAATGTTTTCCCCCAGGTTGCTTCGGAGTTGTTTTAGTCGGCTCATGGTTTGTGCCCTGCGGAAGGCCGGCTGCCTTGTTGTGACCGATTGCTGGTGCCTGAAGCGGGCCCGGTGGCCAGGGCCTCGTAACCGGAGATCACATCAAACAGCTCTTCGTCGATGCCGCTCTGGCGCAGGCGGTGGAAGGTGCCGTGCAGCGTCTCCAGCGATTCGTCGATATTCTTGTCCGCCCGTTGCATCGCCGCGAGCCGGCTGGCATTCTCGCTCGCGAGGGATTCCGCGCAGGCGCGGAAGAGGGAGATAAATAGATATTCGCGGATAAGAGCCCGCAGGGTCCTCGTGCCGTCGCCCATGACCTCGGGCGCGAGCATGGTCGGCCAGGGCTTTTTTGCCAGACCATCGGTCCAAGCCGCGTCGAGCGGCAGCAGGCGCTGGCTGACCGGTTCGTAGAGCGAGCCGGCCTGCGGACGATTGTGGAAAACGTAGAGCTGCGCATACTCAGCTTTGGCCCGGTGCGCTTCGCTTTCGATCTGAATCTGCCCGACGAGCGGCGTGATCGCCGTGATCGAATTCGGCACCGCAAAGAGGCCAATCGGTGTCAGGCCGGCGTCCGCCAGCCGCGCGTGCACGCGCTCGCCGACGGCCCAGACGTGCGGCTTGCCCGGCAGCGCGGCGAGCGTCTTGATCGCGAAATCCGCGACGAGGTCGTTGAACTGGCCAACCAACCCCTGATCCGATCCGAACACCACGGCTCCGATCGCCGCCGGGGCGGACGGCTCCTTCCGATTCGCAATCGGCGCCGAAGGCAGTTGGCCGCGAAAGCACGCACCCAAAGCCAACTCCACCGTGCGATTATAATCGCCCAAGGCCTGGACCGATTTCTCGTATTGGCCGACACTCGACGCAGCCAGCGCCTTCATCGTGCGGACGACCGACTGGAGGTCTTTGGCGCTGCTGATCTTCCGGCGCAAACTTGCGGTGGTGTCGCTCATGGTCAGTTCCCGGCCGGGTAAGTGTTCAAGGCGTGGCCCCGAAAAGGGTACCGACGCCGGCGGTCAGCGCCATCGCCAGTGCGCCCCAGAAGGTCACGCGCGCCACGGAATTCCAGATCGCCGAACCCCCGACGCGGGCCGCGAGCGAGCCCAGGAGCGCGAGAAACAAGAGCGAACCGCCGGATACAACCCAGACCAGCGCGGATCGCTCTACAACGAACACGAGCGCCAGCGGCAACGCGGCTCCGACCGCAAACGAGCCGGCGGAGGCAAATGCCGCCTGCACCGGCCGCGCGCTCAAAGCATCCGAAAATTCGAGTTCATCGCGGGCGTGGGCGCCGAGTGCGTCCCTGGCCATCAATTGCGTGGCGACTTGGTTGGCGAGTTCGGCATCGAGTCCCCGCGCCACATAAATGGCGGCAAGTTCGGCGTGTTCGCCCGCGCCATCCGCGGCCAATTCCCCGCGCTCCCGCTCAAGGTCGGCACGCTCGGTGTCTGCCTGCGAACTGACGGAAACATATTCGCCGGCTGCCATTGACATGGCGCCCGCCACCAGCCCGGCCACGCCTGCGACCAGGACGCCGTTGCGACTCGCTGACGCCGCGGCCACGCCGACGATCAAACTGGCGGTGGAGACGATGCCATCGTTAGCGCCGAGCACCGCGGCGCGCAGCCAGCCGATCCGGTGGGTGCGGTGGAGTTCCCTGTGTTTCATGACTGGAAGTTTCGCCCGGAGCCAAATGGATGGGGTGGGAGCAATCTCATGGCCGCGATTCAGGTCGTCTGTTTGCCCACATCCAAGCGAGGACCACGATGAAGACCGCGATCGTAGCGATGACAAATCCACCGGATGATGGCATGGCCAGCCAATTGAGAGACTCCTTGGCAGCTCCCGTGCTGCCCAGCGCCGGAGCACGGAATCCGGCCCACATCCAGAAGATCGAATAGCCCAGACCGCCCGCGCCAAGAGCCAGGCTGATTAGAGTGGTAACCTTGTCTGAAGCACCGGCCAGACATAACACGATGATCAGGGCGACTGCAGTGGTGCCCATTCCTCCGGCATGAAGGTGTGCCCGTTGCATGTAGTTCCAGGATTTATCAATGACCGCCTTGCTGGCGATCGGGTCATTCTTATAGATCGTTCCTTGAACCTCGGCGGCGTCCGCTTTCAAACGCGACTTGATGATGTCCTCGTTGAGGCCGAAAACGATTCCCATCCCCTGACCAAATAAGATCGTCAAGACTGCTAGCATCAAGCCCACCGAGGCGGCGCGCAGATTGGAAGGGAGCAGGCGTTTCGAGGGATTGGCGATCATTGGGCTTTCTTGGGTTTGGTTAATTCGATCTTGGTTTCAGGCTTCGAGGGGGTGTTACGGTCGGCGTCGGATGAGTAATCGGCGAGCGCCTGTCGGGCGATTTCGACGACCGTCTTGCGGTCCTCGTCGCTCAACTTGTCGGCGGTTTCAAAGCGCGCGCACACGTCCGGCGGGATATTATTCGCCGCCTCGCGTACGGCTTTTTGGGCCTCGGTCATCTCGTCCAATGGCACCGGATCGAAGAGATCCGCGGTCAAGGCCAGCAGGATCGCGATTTGCGCGGGGACTGACACCGGCGCAAATTCCGGCTGCTTGAGACAAGCCCGGATGCGCCGGCCATGCTCGATGATCTTGCGCGTGTCGTCGTCGAGGCGCGCGCCGAAGCGGGCAAAGGTTTCGAGTTCCTCGAACTGCGCGTAAGCGAGTTTGAGGTCGCCGGCCACCGCGCGGTACACGGCATGTTGGGCCTTGCCGCCGACCCGCGAGACGGACTTGCCGACATCCACCGCCGGCAGCACGCCCAATTCGAATAGCGAGGGCGACAGATAGATCTGGCCATCGGTGATCGAGATCAGATTGGTCGGAATATAGGCGGAAATATTCTGCGCCTCGGTCTCGATGATCGGGAGCGCGGTGAGCGAACCTCCGCCGCGTTCCTCGTTCAGCCGGGTGGCACGTTCGAGCAGCCGCGAATGGATATAGAAAATATCGCCGGGGAAGGCCTCGCGGCCCGGTGGCCGCCGAAGCAGGAGGGAAAGCTCGCGGTAGGCCCGGGCGTGATGCGTGAGGTCGTCGAAGACGATCAGGACGTCGCGTCCCGCCTCCATGAAATACTCGGCAATGCTCGTCGCGGCATAGGGCGCTACATAGGCGACGCCCGGCGCATCGTTGCCCTCGGCGACCATGACCACCGTGTAATCCAACGCGTTCTTCTCGCGGAGGCTGGCCACTACCTTCGCCACGGCCGACGCGCGCTGGCCGATGGAGCAATACACGCACACCACATTCCGGTCCCGCTGGTTGACGATCGTGTCGAGAGCGATCGCGGTCTTGCCGGTCCGGCGGTCGCCCAAAATCAATTCGCGCTGGCCGCGGCCAATGGGAATGAGCGCATCAACCACGGTGAGTCCGGTCTGCAGGGGCACTTTCACGGGCGCGCGATCCATGATGGCGGCGGCCGGGCGCTCCATGGGCAGGCGGTGGCTCGTGGCGATGGGGCCGAGGCCATCGAGTGGCCGCCCGAGGGGATCGACCACGCGACCGAGCAATTCGTCGCCGACCCCGACGTCCATCACCCGGCCCGTGCGCCGGACTTCGGCGCCGGCCTGGAGATCGGCGTAGTCGCCCAACAGGACGACGCCGATTTCCTCCTCGTCGAGGTTGAACGCGATCCCGAAGACGTCCCCCGGAAATTCGAGCAGTTCCTCGAAACCCACGCCGGGCAAACCGCTGACCCGCGCGATCCCCGTGGAGACGTCGATGACGGTCCCAATTTCCCGAGCGTCAAGGCGCGGAGCAAAGGCGGCCTGCACCTGACCGATATCGGCAAACGCGCGGTCGATGACGGCCTGAAGGGAATCGGCCGGTGCGCTCATGAAAGTGCGGGCACCGTTCTCGGCTTCTCTGCTTTAGGCTCGGTCGTCGTTGTGGGCTTGGGCGCGGCTTCGGCGCGAGGCGTTGGCTTCGGCTTCGCGTCAGGTTCTGGCGCGGGTTCCGCCTCGGGTTCCGCCTTCTTTTCAGGAGCGGGTTTGGGCTCGGATTTCGCTTCGGGCTTGGGTTCGGGCTTATCCTGCTGTTTCACGAGCTCGCCGACGCTTCTCTCCAGCGACGTCAGATAGTCAGCGATACTCCACGCAATTTTTTGTCCGTTCGCGGTGAGCTCGATGCCGCTGACCAGATCCGGCGCGGTCTCGAAACGCAGGTGCGTGTCGACCGAAAACGTTTCGTTAATCGCGTTCTGAACCTTGGCCCGTTCCGGCGCTGGCAAGTTGAACGCGCTGCGCACGATCACCGGGTCGGTCGCGCTCTTGATCGCGGATTCCAAGGTCTTTTTCGCGTCGCCATCCATTGCTCCAAGCCGACGCGTGAACACGGCCACCATGCGTTCCTCGAGCCCGGCGGTGGCAAGATCGGCGAGCGCCTTGCGCGCGACGGAAAACACTTCCTGCTGGGTTCGCCGGGCGAGCGTCTTCTGCAAGCTGGCAGTGTCGCGGCGCAATTTCTCCTGTCGCTTCGCGCTAAGTTCATCGGCGCTCGTCCGCGCGGCCTCGATCAGGCGCTGCCGTTCGGCGTTCGCTTCGTCGGTCGCTTTACCCAGGAGCGCCTCGCGCTGCGCGTCGAACGCGTCGCTTTTTTCCCGAAGCTCGGCGCGGTCCTTGGCGGCCTCGGCTTGCTTCGCCGCGGCATCGGCCAGTGTGGCGGCGATTTTTTTCTCCCGGCCGTCGATGGCGCTCAGGACGGGCTGATAAAGAAAACGCTTCATCAGCCACACCAGAATGAGGAAGTTGAGCGCCTGGGCCCCGATGGTGAACCAATCGATGAGCATGGAATTAGTTGCCCGTTGCTGGTGCCGCTCCGGCGATGACATGCTTCCAAAACGGATTCGCAAAAATGAGAATCATCGAAACCACGAAGCAGTAGATCGCGGTGGACTCGATCATCGCCAGGCCGACGAAAAGCGTGCGCGTGATGGTGGCCGAGGCGTCCGGTTGCTGGGCGAGCGCGGTGAGGGCGGTGGCGACAGCCCGGCCTTCGCCAAGCGCCGGCGCGATACAGCCTACACTGGTGGTGAAACCAGCCGTGGCGATTGAGGCGATGGCAATGAGAGTCATGTTATCCATAATAAAGTCCTGGGTTGAAGCGCAGCGGTTTCAGGTGGCGGAAACGGGCGCCGTCTTGGCGGCCGGCTTGGATTTGCGCGTGGCGGCCGCGATATAGACCGCCGCCAGGATGCTAAAGATGTAGGCCTGCACCATGCCGGTCAGCAGGCCGAGCAGCGTCATGACGATCGGAAAAACGAACGGCGTGATCGTGAGCAGGATCGCGATGATCATCGCCCCACTCATCATGTTGCCGAACAGGCGCACCGCGAGGGCGAGCGTGCGAGACACCTCGCTGATGATATTAAACGGCAGCATGATGAACGTCGGCTGCACGTAGGACTTGAGGTAGCCTCCGATTCCCCGTTTCCCAATGCCGAACAGCGGCACCGCTACAAACACACAGAGCGCTAGCGCCGCCGTCGTCGAGAGCGAGGCCGTCGGCGGCTCATAGCCTGGAATGACCGTGCCCAGCGCGGCCGCCGCGACGAAAAGGAAAAGCGTGCCGAGAAAACTGAGATACTTCCGCGGGTTCTTCAGCCCGACTTCCCCGATTTGGACGGTGATGGCGGTGACGATCATCTCGAGCAGGTTCTGCCAGCGGGATCGTTCGTGTTCCGCGGTGAGATTCCGCGTGATGAGTTTCGCCCCGACTGCGAGCACGACCATCAGGCCCCACGTAAATACAATCGTCGCATTGAGCGTGATGAATCCGTGCTGCCAGAAAATCCACTGGTCGGGGCTTAGTTGCATGGCGGGTCTCCGGATTCGGACGCGCTAGTTTTGGTGCTGTTGGAGCTTTCCGAAGGTGGTCTCGAGGGCGGCCTTCAATTTTTCCGCTGCGCCGGTAACAGCCTCGGCCAATTCATCGGCGTGATGCGTGACCGCAATCGGTTGCAGCCCGGCCGGCCGGGCTTCCATCGCACAGCGGATATCGTTGCCGCCGCTTTTGGCGCCGTTCTCGTCGCTGAGATGAACTTCGACCCGCGAGAGTCGACCTTCGTGGTGGCTCAATGAGCTATGCACGGCCGCTTCGATTTCGGCGGTCAATTGGTCGGAGCGGTTGATCGTGTGGTCGGTGTTGATTTGAATGATCATATTATTTGTTTTCGGAGTGGGCAGGGGGATGAAAATGGGATGAGACTCGTTTATTCACCGCGGTGAGACCGGTGGTATTTGCAGGAGACCGCGTCAGCCGTGTTACGACCAGCCGTGCGAGGATAAATCCGATCAGGCAAGCGGCCAACCGCTGCCACCGGTTATCGGCGACGAGATAAAATCCCGCCAGGGCAATGCTCATGCGAAGCAGCGCGCTGCCGAGAAACCACCACGCCGGTCGCGGCGAAACGGCCCCGCGGCGAACAGTCCACCAGAGGCCGCCAAAGAAAATCGAGCCGAGCAAAACGCCAGCCAGTACGGACCAAATCAGCGGCAGCGTTTCATTCATCGTCATCCTCCGGCTCTTCGCGCATCGCCTTGTCTTGTTTGGCGACCCAGAACCACGCGTTGGCACAACCGATCGCGAGACCGACGACCATCAGCGCCAGTGTCCAGGCATGTTTGCCCGGATGATGCTGATCCAGCCAGACGCCGAGCGCGGCGCCGAGCAGCGTCGGGACGACGACCGACCAGCCGATCAACCCCATCATGCCGAGACCGAACCAGACGCCTTGGTCTGACTTCCGCGCTTTGAGTTTGCGCGCCGCTTTTACGCCGATCCGGGCGGCGAGATCTGAATCCGAATCAGGTTTCTTTTTAGGACGATCACTCATGCCGAAAAGTCGCAAAGCGACGGAGAAATCCGGTCTCAAGTTTTGCCATCACTGCGCGCACGCTTTGTTCGGTTTCATCGAGGGCTAAAAATTCTTTGGTCACGGTCTCACGCAGTTCGCCGAGATCTTTCCCAGCCAATGCGCGTCGCACGGACACGAGCACCTCGGGTCCGGTCTTCACCAACACGCCCTCGTCGACGGCGACAAAAACCTCGCCGTCCGCCTCGGTTTCGTAAGTCAGAATCCCGGGCGCAAGTGCAGCCACGCAGTCGAGCCGGTGCGGCATGAGTCCGAACGAGCCTTCGTGAGTTTCGGCCACGATGCGCAACACGTCGGTTTTCTCCGCGAAGACTTGGAAAGGAAGCAGCACTTTAAGCGTCATGGGCGGCGGTCGCAGGTTCGACGTTCGGTTCCGCTTTTTTTGATGCGGCAGATGCCGCCAGCTTTTTTACCTCGCTGACCGCTCCGATCATATAGAGCGCGCTCTCGGGGTAGTCTTTGAACTCGTCGCGCAGGATACGTTCACAGCCGTCCAACGAATCCTTGAGGCTCACGAGCTTACCCTTTAGGCCGGTGAATTGTTCCGTGGTAAAAAACGGTTGGGTCAGAAACCGCTCCAGGCGGCGGGCCCGGCCGACGATTTTGCGGTCCTCAGGCGAAAGCTGCTCCAACCCGAGCATGGCGATGACGTCCTTCAAGTCGGCATACTGCGCGAGCGTGCGGCGGATTTCCTGGGCGAGCGCGTAGTGCCGTTCGCCGACGATGCCGGGCGTCGCCATTTTGGAGCTGGATTGCAACGGATCGATGGCGGGAAAAAGACCTTCGCTCGCCCGCTTGCGCGAAAGCACGATCGACGCGGAAAGATGCGAGAACGTGTGCACCGCCGCCGGGTCCGTGAAATCATCCGCGGGGACATACACCGCTTGGATCGAAGTGATCGCGCCCGTCGCGGTGTTGGCGATCCGCTCCTCCAAGCCGGAAAGTTCGGTGCCCATCGTGGGCTGGTAACCGAGACGTGACGGCATCTGGCCCATCAGGCCGGAAACTTCCATGCCCGCCTGGATAAAGCGGAAAATATTGTCGACGAGCAGCAGCACATCGCGTTGTTCGTCGTCCCGGAAATATTCGGCCATGGTCAGCGCCGCAAATCCCACTCGAAACCGGCTGCCGGGCGGCTCGTTCATCTGACCAAAAACCATCACCATGTTCGGCAGCACTCCGGCCTCCTTCATTTCGCGGTAAAGTTCCTCGCCCTCGCGGCAGCGTTCGCCGATGCCGCAGAATATGCTCACGCCCTGCTGGTGGCCGATCATGTTGTGGATCATTTCGGTGAGGAGGACGGTTTTGCCGACGCCCGCGCCCCCAAACAGCCCGGCCTTGCCGCCACGCTCCAGCGGTAGAAGCACATCGATCACCTTGATTCCGGTCTCGAAAATCTCCGATTGCGTCGATCGTTCGACGAGCGGTGGCGGCGCCCGGCGTACCGACCGCCACGGCATCTCCGGCAGCGGAGGTTCGCGGTCGATCGCGTGGCCAAACACATCGAACATACGCGAGAGGATCGCCTTTCCCACGGGGACTTTCAGCGGCCCGCCCGTATCCTTCACCGCCATACCGCGGGCGAGACCTTGCGTCGGCGTCAATGCGATCCCGCGGACGTGGCGTGCATCGCGCTGAGCGAGCACCTCGATCACGATGCTGTCCTGCTCGCCCGCGCGCAGCACGGAATAGATCGGTGGCAGCCGCGTCTCGAAGCGAACATCGACCACACTGCCGCGCACCGCCACCACCACGCCGGTGGGTAGGGATGGTGCCTTCATGTGGGTGGCTCCCTTTCCAGTTGCGAATCTTCCTTCACGATGACGTGACGCTTGATCGGGCCGCCTTTGCAAAGTGTCCGAGCAACTCGGTCGGATCGGTTTTCGCGAGGTTGGAAGCGAGGACCTGGCTGATCTTATCCCGGGTTGTCGGTTGCAACGCGTTGAACAGTTGCTTGTGAATCGGCGCACTGACGGCGAGCGAGCAATCGATGACGTGGCTGTCCGCCAGCAGGGCGTCGATTTTTTCTGCCAACTGCTCGATCAGCCGATGGTCTTGTTCGGCCTCTTGATGCAACTGCTCGCCGGCGGACAGATCGCCGGGCGTGGCCCCCTTGCCTCCGCCACGGGGAAAGCGGCCTGCTTGGTCGCTTACCTGATCCGACAGTTTTATATGGGCCGCCGCCGGCTTCAGTTCGGCGATCAGTTCCAAGTGCGGTTGCCGATCGGTCGCGTTCTGCGTCTGGCGATAGGCGCGGAGGAGACCGCGGTCGGCCGCGATGATGAGTTTTGAGTTCATATTATTCCAGGTGGTTTGGTTCAGCGGCTGTGATGAAATCGACCCCGGGGTCAGGGGAATGGCAGTGGTCTCGCTCATGTGCGCTCCATCCCGGTGGTGTATTCGCCGCGCCGCGCCGCGCGGTTACACCGGGCGCGATGGTTTAGCGCCTTTTGTGCCGATGACACGTTCGCCGCTTTGCCCTCCCAAATATCCAACGCCGGTTGCTGGATGGCGCGGGCAAATGAAAACGCGACGGCCCACGGCACGCGCGATTGGAAGCGAACGTTCATCGCGTTCAGGCGCGCCGACGCGAGCTCGGCCGACTGGCCGCCCGATAAAAACGCGATCGCGGGAACGGCCGCAGGCACGGTCCGCAAAAGGCAGGTCACCGTCGCATCGGCGACCTCGTCGACGCTCGGTTGCTGCGGACAGGAGATTCCCGGCAACACCATGTTTGGTTTCAGGATGATTCCTTCCAGTCTGACGCGCTGACAATTCAACTGGATGAAGACGTTTCGGAGCGCCTCCTCCGTGACCGCAAGGCCTCGCTCCAAGGTATGCCCTCCGTCCATGAGGACCTCCGGCTCGACGATCGGGACGAGGCCCGCTTCCTGACACAGCGCGGCGTAACGCGCCAAGGCATGGGCGTTGGCTTCTAGACTGCTGCGACTGGGAAGATCGTCGCTCACGGCGATCACCGCGCGCCATTTGGCGAACCGTGCGCCCATCTCGGAATATTCCTTTAAGCGTTCGCGCAGACCGTCGAGTCCCTCGGTGATTTTTTCCCCGGGATGGCCGGCCAACTCCTTCGCTCCGGTATCGACTTTGATGCCGGGGACAATCCCCGCATCGATGAGGACTTTGACGAAGGGCGTGCCCGCACCGGTCGTCTGGCGAATCGTCTCATCGTAGAGGATCGCGCCGCCGATGCTTTCGTTGAGACCGGGCGCCGTAACGATCAATTCACGATACGCCCGCCGCATTTCCTCCGTCTGGGGAATTCCCAATTTGGCGAAACGTTTATGGCAGGTAGGCGTGCTTTCATCCATCGCCAGCAGACCTTTGTCGCCGGCGAAGATCGCCCGTGCCGTGTCGATTAATTTTTGTGTATTCATGAGTTTCCACCCTTCCGCCAGACTCCGAGATGCAGCCGACCTTGGCGAAAAACGTAGATCGATGGCCGGCCGACCACCGCTACGTTATCCAACTCTTTTCGGAGACCTTGGGGTGTTTTCTTGGGCAAACGTCAGATGAGCGTGGAGCGGATGTTGCCCGCGCCCGCTGCGGGCGCGGCTTCACGCGCCGCTTGTCCGCGGTGGAGGCCAGCGATTTCCTGTTCCGCCGTGGCAGGGGAATCGACCAGCGATGTTTCGGAATCCCAATAACCCGGACGATTGTAGTGACGGTAGAGACCGGACTCATATTCCCGGTTCAGCAGGGCGGCGTCATTATACTCCGGCGAGTTCTTGATGGTTTCCCGGGTAAGGCCGACAAACACTTTCGACTCCGTCCAACTGACGCGATCGATCCACTGCGGCGAAATCAGAACTTTTTTGCCCGGCCACCAATTCCGGGTGTCCACGATCAGGTAGCGAATGGCCCACGTTTCGGTATCGATGATAAAATCATCGACGTGTCCGATCTCGCCGTCCGTGGCCTGAATGTGATGGCCAGTCACATCATGCGTGCTGCGCAGATCGGGGTCCCATGATTTCTCGCCGCGGGAGGGCTCGCTCCACTTTGCCCGATCTCGCACCGGGTAGGGATACGCGCCCCAACTGTACATTCCTCCCCAATACATCGGCATGCCGTAGTAGCCGTAGTAGCTCTCTTCAAATTGACGGGAGACGGGTTTGTCGCTGGCCAACGAGGGACTTTCTTCGATTTGTTTCTTGGTCAAATCTACGACGATATCCTCGCCCGCCGGTTCCACTGCACCCAAGGCATAGGGGGAAAGCAGCACCTGCTTGCCGGTCATCCAACCTCCGGTGTCCGCCACCAAATAGCGAATCGTCCAGTGCCGGTCATCGAAATAGAATTCCTGGACCTTCCCGATTTCCCCATCGCGGCTTTTCAATTTGTAACCATTCAGGATTTTGGCGCGGTTTAGCATGATAATTGGCTGATTGAGTTTGTAGCGTTTCTTTCAGAGCCCCGGTTTGGGTTGTCCGAAAAGGGGTGGCGTGAGGCGAAGAATTCGCTGCAATGACCCCAATAAACACTACGCCCTCCCGGGACGTTTTGCTATAGGGATAAACCCGCTTTAAACTCTCTCAGGTGGATCGAAAACCTTGGGGGATCGCTCTGTTTCACACGGGTTTGCCCGTGGTCGTCGCGCCCCATTTCCAATTTCGAATCTCCGGCAGGTCCTGGCCGTTTTTGACGATGTAGTGCCGGTGTTCGATCAGCTTGTCTTTGAGCCGCTGCTTCAAGCGGAGGCCTCTGTCGCCGGTCTGGGGGACGCGGTCGATCGTGTCCATCACGAGGTGAAAACGATCGATCTCGTTCAGCACTGTCATGTCGAACGGCGTCGTGATGGTGCCCTCCTCCTTGTAGCCGCGAACGTGAATGTTGTAATGATTCGTGCGCCGATACGTCAGCCGATGAATCGACCAGGGATACGCGTGGAACGCGAAAATCACGGGTTTGTCCGTGGTGAACAGTCGGTCGAAATCGGTATCGCTCAACCCGTGCGGATGCTCGCTCTCCGGTTGCAGCTTCATCAGGTCAACGACGTTGACGACGCGAATTTTTAGATCGGGCAGGTGTTCGCGTAGAATGGAGACCGCCGCCAACGTCTCCAGCGTCGGCACGTCGCCGCAACAAGCCATCACGACATCGGGCGCGACGCCCTCGTCATTGCTCGCCCACGGCCAGATCCCGATGCCTTCGGTGCAGTGTTTCACCGCGGCATCCATCGCCAGCCATTGCGGGGCGGGATGTTTGCCCGCGATCACGACGTTGACGTAGTGCCGGCTGCGCAGGCAGTGATCGAATACGGAGAGCAGGCAGTTGGCGTCGGGCGGAAGATAGACGC
>Ga0163152_10006926_pt1 | contig 12601 bp, 10 predicted proteins | sample OliLakLV19MP8IB2_FD_148635 | JGI IMG/M metagenome (GOLD analysis project Ga0163152, IMG submission 148635) | Freshwater microbial mat bacterial communities from Lake Vanda, McMurdo Dry Valleys, Antarctica - Oligotrophic Lake LV.19.MP8.IB-2 | ecosystem: Environmental > Aquatic > Freshwater >... | reverse complement strand
GCGGGCGGAGCTGTTGCTCACTTTACCGATACTTGACCTTCTAAAATCCGAGTGACGAACCTGAAGTCGAAAAAGCCTGAATCATCCCCTATTATATTTGAGCTCCCACTAAAAAAAGGAAAGAGACACACATGCGGCCAGTGTAAAAATATCTCATTTTGAGAAATGGCCAATAAGCCAAATTTATAGTTAATATTTAAACTGAACTATCCTGGACTAACGGCGGACCAGTTGTCTCATTCTAAAGCGCTTGTTTTGAGATAGAACTTTGCGGTTTGGGCGGTCCTTGGGCATAATATAAGTAGAGGGAAATTAGCCCAAGGAGAGGTCTATGTCCGACAATAAATTAAGCATTCAAAATATTCTAAAAGACTGGAGCGATGGTGGAAAGTTTCGAGACATGAGTTGGTCCGGAACTTTTGATGATTACCTCAACCTGGTAAAACATAATCCCAAAGTTACTCGAAACGCTTTTCAGCGGATGTACGAGTTAATTCTGGATTATGGTTCTACTAAATACGTCGACACAAAAAAAGAAGTCATTCGCTACAAATTTTTTGATGACGAAGACAACAACGGAAAGGATGCCGTATTCGGATTAGATATTTCGCTCATGAAGTTTATGAATGTTCTACGCTCAGCGGCTCAAGGTTATGGAACTGAAAAACGAGTGATACTTTTGCACGGACCGGTTGGTAGTGCTAAATCCACAATTTGTAGGCTTTTGAAACAAGGAGTGGAGAGATATTCTAAAACTGATGCTGGTGGCTTGTACACTTTTGACTGGATCGATCCGACAGGCGATAATGATAATATCTTTGGCAAGGGCGTTAGGACATTCCCCAGCCCCATGCATGAAGAGCCATTACTGTTAATCCCCCTGGAGTTAAGGGCGAAATTTACAGAAGAAATAAATCGCGGCAACAAAGGCGAGTTTAGAGTGAGTATCGATGGGGAGTTGAGCCCACCTAGCCGATACATTTTTACGGCACTTATGACCAAATATGGTGGCGACATCACGAAAGTGCTAAACCATGTTCGCGTGAGACGTCTTGTTCTTTCGGAGGCTGATCGCATTGGCATTGGAACTTTTCAGCCGAAAGACGAAAAAAACCAAGATAGTACAGAACTGACAGGCGACATTAATTACCGAAAGATTGCTGAGTATGGCTCAGACTCAGATCCTAGAGCCTTTAATTTTGACGGAGAGTTTAACGTCGCCAATCGGGGAATGATAGAATTCGTAGAAGTTTTAAAGCTTGATGTGGCGTTTTTGTATGACCTCCTTGGCGCCTCTCAAGAGCACCGAGTAAAACCCAAGAAGTTCGCACAAACTCATATTGACGAGGTTATCATTGGTCATACTAACGAGCCCGAATACAGAAAACTCCAAGACAATGAATTTATGGAGGCACTGAGAGACCGAACTGTAAAAATAGACATTCCCTATATCACTAAATGGAATGACGAGATTAATATCTATAAAAAAGATTTTAACAGTCGAAAAATGAGAGGCATTTCTATCGCACCTCACACCATCGAAATGGCGGCGATGTGGGCTGTATTGACTCGCCTAGAAAAGCCTAAAAAGGCGAACCTCACGCGCTTGCAAAAACTAAAACTCTACAATGGTAAAACACTGCCCAACTTTACTGAAGACAACATTAAAGAATTAAGAAAAGAATCGCGTCGAGAGGGCCTTGATGGTATTTCTCCAAGATACATTCAAGATAAACTTTCAAACTCGATTGTTTTTGCCCAACAAATGAATCGAGGTTCAGTAAATCCCTTTATGGTGATGAATGAGCTTGAGTCTGGACTCAAGCACCACTCGCTCCTTTCGAGCGAGGAACTAAAGGGCGAGTATAAAGAGCTCTTGGCGGTGGTAAAACAAGAATACGAAGAGACAATCAAGGCAGAGGTTCAGAGAGCGATAAGCGCTGACGAAGGTGCTTTAGCCAGACTTTGCGGTAACTACATCGATAATGTAAAGGCCTACACCCAAAGAGAAAAAGTTCGCAACCAGTTTACGGGTCAAGATGAAGAACCTAATGATAGGCTTATGAGATCTATAGAAGAAAAAATAGACATTCCAGAATCTCGCAAAGATGACTTTAGAAGAGAAATCATGAATCATATAGGCGCTTTGTCACTTGAAGGTAAAAAGTTTGATTACCGAACCAATGAGCGCCTGCACAAAGCTTTTGAACTTAAACTTTTTGAGGATCAAAAGGATTCCATTAAGCTGCACTCGCTAGTTTCTTCGGTGGTTGATAAAGATACTCAAGAAAAAATTGAGATTGTCAAAGCGAGACTTATTAAGGACTTTGGTTATGATGAGGTTTCGGCCCAAGACGTATTACAATATGTCGCGAGTATTTTTGCGCGTGGAGATGTAAAAAATAAATGAGCGGGATAAGTGAGGACCACAATAGATTTAAGCAGATCGTTCGCGGTAAGATCAAAGAGCACTTCAAGAAATATATCACGCATGGAGAAATGATCGGCCGGCAAGAAAAGGATTTCGTAAAAATCCCGTTGCCCCACATTGAAATTCCCAGATTTAAATACGGTCCTAAACAAAGTGGCGGCATAGGCCAAGGCGACGGCAGTGCCGGCGAGGCCGTAGATGGGGAGCAGCAACCGGGCTCCGGGCAAACGGCGGGATCATCCCCAGGCGAACATCAACTTGAGGTCGATGTTTCCCTTGAAGAATTAGCTGACATTTTAGGTGAAGAGCTTCAACTTCCAAATATTCAACCGCGCGGAAACAAAAATACGAACACGACTAAAACGAAATACACCGGCCTATCAAATGTAGGTCCAGAAGGACTCAGACATTTTAAAGCCTCGTACAAAGAAGCACTTAAACGAGCCATTGTTGCCGGCTCCTACGATGCAGAAAATCCAATCATCGTCCCGATTCGGCGAGACTTAAGATACCGCTCATATAAAAAAGTGACAAAACCTGAGGCCAACGCGGTAGTTCTTTACATGATGGACGTTTCTGGCTCAATGGGAGACGAACAAAAAGAAATTGTTCGTCTTGAAAGCTTTTGGATAAACACGTGGCTGAAGCGTCACTATAAGGGCCTTGAGACTCGTTTTATTATCCATGATGCCTCGGCTAAAGAAGTCGATGAAAAAACATTTTTTAGTACAAGCGAGTCGGGGGGCACACTAATTAGCTCTGCGTTTAAGCTTTGCCAAAAAATTATCGAAGATGAATATCCTATTGATCGTTGGAATATATATCCCTTTCACTTTAGTGATGGCGATAATTGGAGTGGCGAAGACACGCGAATTTGCTTAAATTTGTTGAAAGATTTTTTCTTTCCTTGTGTGAATATGTTTGGCTACGGTCAGGTCGAAAGCAAATACGGTAGTGGTCAGTTCTTAAAAGACCTTGAGAAGGAATTTCCTAATCACGAAGTATTGATTACTAGCCGAATTCAAAGTCGCGACAAAATTGTGGATTCAATCAAAGATTTTTTAGGTAAGGGACGCTAGAATGGCAGGGCTAACTCCTGAATTAGAAAAAGAACGGATTAGAATCGAAAAAACGGCCAAGGGTTATGGCCTTGATTTTTTTGAAACCGTTTTTGAAATCATAACCTATGATCAAATGAATCAATTTGCAGCTCGTGGAGGATTTCCTGTACGTTACCCACATTGGCGATTTGGTATGGAATACGAACAGCTCTCGAAATCCTATGAGTACGGACTCGCAAAAATATATGAAATGGTGATTAACACCGACCCTTGTTACGCCTATCTAATGGAGGGCAACATGGTGGTCGACCAAAAGCTCGTGATGGCTCACGTTTATGGGCACTGCGATTTTTTTAAGAATAACCAATGGTTTTCAAAGACCAATCGCAAAATGATGGACGTTATGGCCAATAACGCGTCTAAGGTGAGAGGGCTCATGGATAAATACGGTATCGATGAGGTCGAGAACTTTATTGATATTTGTTTGAGCTTAGAAAATCTAATAGACCGCTATCGACCATATGTTCCCGCCAAATCGGCTCGTCCCGAAAAAGATAATCGCAATAACCCAGGAAATAAATTAAGAGTGGACCGCGAGTATATGGAAGGCTACATAAATCCACCAGAGTTTATAGAACAACAGAGACTGCGGGCACAGGAAGACGAAGCCAAGCTTGCCAAATTTCCGCCTAATCCCGAAAAAGATATTTTGTTATTTTTAATGTACTACGCTCCGCTAAAGCCTTGGCAGCAGGAAGTTTTGGCTATGATTCGAGAAGAAGCCTATTATTTTGCGCCACAGGGTATGACTAAAATTATGAACGAGGGTTGGGCCAGTTATTGGCACTCAAAGATGATGACTATGGATATTGCCACCTCGGCAGAAATTATTGATTACGCCGATCATCACAGTGGCACGATGGCAATGAGTCCCACTGGATTTAACCCGTATAAAGTAGGGATTGAGTTATTTAGAGATATTGAAGAGCGCTGGGATAAAGGGCAATTTGGAAAAGAATGGAATGAATGCGACGACATTAAGGCAAAATTGGCGTGGGACAAAAAACTAGGCTTGGGCAGAAAAAAAATATTTGAGATACGTCGTGATTATAACGATGTAACTTTTATTGATGAATTTTTGACTGAGGAATTTTGTGTAAAAAATCGCATGTTTGTTTATAAATTTAATCCCCGAACTGGACATTATGAAATTGAAACTCGAAATTTTTCGTCGATTAAAAAACAGCTGTTGTTTCACTTAACTAATTTCGGTCAACCCAGTATTCAAATTGAAGATGCTAACTTTGAAAATCGTGGTGAGTTACTTATGAGTCACAATCACGAAGGCGTGGATATGCAGCCTAACTATATGGAAGAAACCCTCAAGAATGTTTTTAAAATTTGGCAGCGACCGGTGAGTCTGCTCACAGTAATGGATGGCGAACGACACGTGTATAGTTTCAACGGCAAGGACTATAAAGACACGCCGCTATCCGAATTGCCAAAATAAAAAACTACTTATTCGTCGGATTGTAAGTCAACACTGAGGCGGCTTAAAGCTTCGATGTTCTTAGGTTCCACTTTAAATAACCAACCTTCGCCATAGGGATCTTCTTTAATCAACTCGGGAGACTCTACGACAGTAGTGTTGATCTCGACGATCTTTCCATCCACGGGCGAGTAAAGATTTATGGGGCCGTCTTCAGTTTCGATTTCTCCAATGATCTCTTCGGCCACAACTTCGTCATCTTCTTGGGGGAGTTTTACTTCAGAGGCCGTATCGGCGTACTCAACGCCTTCGTCATTGAGTCCGACAATTACGACATCGTTCTCGACTAGGACCCAGTGATTTCCCATAAAGGTAAGAAAGTCTTTATCCATAGAGACAATTTTGAATTATGTGTACCCAATAGGCAATAGGAAATAATTGAATACCAAAAGAAACGAGTTTTGAGTTGATTCTAGACATAGGGCCTACCTAAGAATCGGTTTAAAGGGGTCAGCTGGGATTCGTAAAACACAGTAGAGTGGGTAAGTACTTCTCCTGAAATTATGGGCTTTACCAAAAATCCTCATTCTGTTAAATCTCTAACAACACTAGATTTTTTCCGTAGGATTTCAGAAGGAGAGATGGCCGAGTGGTTGAAGGCGCACGCCTGGAACGCGTGTAGGGTGTCAAAGCCCTCGGGGGTTCGAATCCCTCTCTCTCCGCCATTCACTATTTTCCTGCCAAGAAGCCAATCTCGCGAATGGCTTTTCTAAATGATAGTGAATAGTTAACGCATCTAGAGTTGGGTTAGAACATACCTTTTTGAGGTAATCGAGCCTTTCCTCTCGGTTCATAGTTTTCCAGAGTTCTTTCGCTTTGATAGCCAGTTCGAACACTCTTTTAGCCGCAGTCATTCCAGCGTCGCTAATGTCGCAGTTGAGACGAACTAACTCTCGTGCGTAGTGATCTTCTTTCTTTTCAACTTCGGTGATCTGTTCATTGTAGTCGCGTTCGTTTAGTTTTCCTGATGTGAACAGCCGAACAACATTTCGTCTTTCTCCGCGTAGATCTTCTCGCGCTTGATCGTAACCCTCCATCTGTTTGCGAATTGCAGCCTTCTGCTTCTCCGGTGGATTTCAAAATTTTCTCCTTACGTTCATAGGTTATTCCTCTTTTGCAATCTGGATGACCACAGACTAACCAACCCCGAAAGATGTCCTCACCCCTTCGGTTAGCTCTTCGCTTACATCCATTGCCGCTATTAATGTTTTCGACCGCCTTGAGGGCATTGGCTGGGATTATCAAATCGTGTTTGCCTCGATATTTTGTTGGATCGTCCTTCAGGTAAAAGAATCCCCAATAAAAGGAGTTTTTCAGTCTTTCCTCGATCCCATGACGACTATATTTTCCATCGAGATCTTTGGGGACAAATCCCTCTTTAAGATTTTTATCCAGAATGTCGTCGTATGAATAACCCTGAGCGCGCAGTTCAAATTCACGCTGGACAAGTTTTACGATTCTTGGGTCAGGGTCGGAGATGATTTTTGCAGTTCCCTTAATAGCATTGCCGTATTTGTCTTTCTCTTTATGATGAATATACCCGAGCACCGTATGGCGGTAAGGCCACCATCCACATTCAGCTTTGGTTCTATAGGAATTGCGCACTCTCGCTCACGTAATGAATGATAATTTTATCTTCTTTGATAAGGCGTTCGTTTTTCTCGTTGTCGGTCAGATTGCGAGCTTCACGGCTGCCGATGTAGAAAAGAATGTGCTTGATTCCTTGAGCAAGAGCGAACTGCATCAGGGCATTGTATTTCTTGCGGGCGTCGAACTGGTAAGCCGTTTCGATAATAGATTCAAATTTTATCAACTCTAGATCGTTGCGCTTAGATACTACTTCAGCGCATGAAGCATGCGGAAGTTAACGGCGTATTGGCACATGAAGTAGCTCACATCGCCAATGGGGACATGGTGACGATGACACTGATCCAAGGAGTAGTGAATGCCTTTGTCATGTTCCTAGCTCGCGTTATTGCATTTGACCTTACGATGACTGGCCGAAAGGACGACCAAGAAAGTCACGGAACTCCATTTACTTACTATGCAGTACAGATGGTCTTAGAAATAATTTTCATGATACTCGGTTCGATAGTCGTAGCTAAATTCTCTCGATACAGTGAATTTAGAGCCGCCGCGGGCGGCGCTCGGCTGGCTGGGCGAGAACATATGATTCAGGCATTGGAGTCTTTAAAGAAGACATTTGAAAGTGTTGATCCCACAGCACAACCGGCTATTGCCGCGCTTAAGATTTCAAGTCGGCCAGGTGGCATCATGAAGCTGTTTTCAACGCACCCACCTCGAGATGAAAGGATTGACCGACTAAAGCGAACGGGGCGACACTTAAGACCCACTGGAGATTTGCACCCATGAAAATAAAAACAGCACTTACAATTTTCACAACACTCACTCTAGTCGTGTTCGGCGCTATAGCAGTTTTGCTGATGAGGACTTCGGGTCTACTTGCACTGGAAGCATCAAGCCTTGCACGTGCAGGAGAAAGTATTCGATTATCAAAAGAAATTAAGAGTCATCTTTTGATCTACAATAGAAACGTATTTCTTTACGCTCTCCACAAAGATCCCGCACGACTGGAAATAAGCAAAGTACACCAAACGGCATTAGCTAATCTCTTAGAGACCTCAGACAATCTTATAGATAACAAAGAAGAATCTGCGATGCTGACCCAGGTGAAAGAAAAGATAGCAGACTATTTCAAAACAAGAGATCGGAATCAAAATTCCGATTTATCACCAGTCGAAAAGTATAGCCAGATTAGTGAAAACGTAGATTCTGCCATCAGTAGTATCGACAATATAATCGAGATCAATACTTCGCAAATGCGGAACCTTGTAAAGAGCACTAATGAGCAAAATATTGCATCCGACCGTATGGCCTCCCTGCTGCTCTCTATCGGCAGTTTGATTCTTCTTGGTCTCGTTATTGCGACCTTCTTCGCTGTCACTCGGCCCTTGGCAGCTTTGAGCAAAATCATTTCACAGTATCGTACTGGGAATGGCACTGTGTATGCCGAATCCAAAGGCGTAAAGGAAATTCGGGAGATTGCCTCCAATTTTAATTCCATGGCTGATCGCTTAGAAGAAAGTCGTAACGATCAGTTACGTTTTATTGCCTCCATTGCTCATGATCTTCGTAACCCCATCAGCTCAATGTCTATGGCTTCAGAATTACTTATTGGAAAGGGCGAAGAAAAGGAGCGAGGGCTCGCGCAAATCATCTTCCGCCAAGCAAAACACTTAGATCGTCTTGTTGGTGATCTTCTTGATACAACTCGCATTGAGGCAGGGCAAATGGATATTGAGCTCTCTTTACAGGATGTAAGTTCCTCGATCACTGACGCAGTTGAACTCCACCAAACGGATTCTGGCATTCATAAACTCAGTATTGAAATTCCGAAAAGCCCACTTGTTTGCAAGTGTGATCGCGGACGCCTGTCTCAGGTTATGAATAATCTCATTTCTAACGCCATTAAGTATTCACCCAACGGTGGAACCGTAACAGTAAAAGCACGGGAAGAAAAAAATCAAATTATCATTTCAGTTACGGATCGAGGGATTGGAGTATCCCAAGATGATCTGAATAACATTTTCAAACCATTTAATCGGTCTAAGGCCACCAAGGACACTATTCCAGGCATTGGATTGGGACTTTCAGCGAGCCGACGAATCGTTGAGTTACACGGAGGCGAGCTAAAAGTTGAAAGTACTCTAGGCAAAGGATCAACATTCTACATAGCCCTACCTACTCAAGACAAAGTTCAACTTGCTTCTCAAACGAAGAAGGAACAAAGGCTGACCTCCTCACAAGTCAGGAGTGGCCGTGACAATGTGAAAAGAGATCATCCTGAAGATTCGCCATCGATTTAAATGGCCAAATCAAAAAGGTGGAAGGTCACTCAACGTAATGGATCTATGTCCGCACTCATGCTGGCGATTTGCCTCTATTGGGAGCGGGATACACGCCCCAAGAGAGCTGGTGAGATTTTTAAGTTAAAGTGGTATTCGGCTAGCACACTTGTAAATCCAATTTTTGAGAAATGGGTGTTTACGCAATAGGTCCGGCCTAATCGCAAACAGCGCCCCTCTCGCCCCCGGAATTTTGGGCAAAGACCCAAATCCCTTCTCGGATAACCACCTTGTGCAGAGCCTCTGGAGCAGTGTTGTTCCCGGCGCGGCGGCTTCCGGCGAGAACGCCGAGAACAAATCTTCTGACTGAGAACTTCAAGAAGAGCTACCGAGAACAAACTGCCGTTGAATCTGACCCAAGAGGAAAATACAGTGATTTTGAGTGGATAGATTAGGACGCCCAAGCCATACACTCAGTTCTGAATTCGGCGACTTCTCTCCGCCAAATTTAGAAATAAAATGTAATAGTTTTCTGTCGATGCATTGTATATTATGGCTGCCTTTTAAGACTATCGTTAACCAAACCTTTAATATCTTCTGGGAATTTCTCATTCTCCATTTCTTCCTTCAAATACTTCTGATAGTTCTGATTTCCATCAAGAGGCTCGTCATATCCAATTCCGTTACTACGACGATAAGCTCCCTCAATTTTCATAAGTTTACCTACGGCAATCCCAAGTCTTACTATTTCGTCTTGTTCCTTCGTGAATTGTTTACGCCCTTTGGCCTTTATCTCTTTGCGAAGACTAACAATTGTTTTACGTGTTTGTTGATCCCAATAATCTAGATCTTTTAATTTTACCTCATTTAAAGCGACGACTCCCAGACCGAGATGTCGTTTTAAATGGTTCAGAGATAAGCGATAGTGCAAATTTTCTTCGACTAGAAATGGAATCTCCTTAGGATCTTTGCCTTTTGCTACGCGCGCGATTTCAACTATTTCTTGTTCAGAAAGCGGCTCTGATGCATCTTGAATAAAATAACAGCTGATACGTTGAATAGATTCATCTTCGAGCCAGATATTATTTCCGGTTCTATAATTGTTTCCGAACTCCGACATTGAAGCGCCAGGAGAATGAGTCCAAGCTTCGTTCACGTGTTTAATTTTTACCGTTCGTTCTATAGATATATTACCACTAAACCAACTGCCTGGATCTCCTTTGAAGGAGATTTCACAGTATTCCCCCAAATTGTACGTATTAAAAGTGCTACCCGCTTTGGCGACTCCATTTTGAAAAACAACAGTTGAGCTTTGTTCGTAAACGACTTTTGGAAATTTAAGATCTAGCTTTAGTTCGCTCGCAGGCTCTATATCTAACAGTGGCATATTTTCTTCATTGGCGTGACTTACAAGACTTAAGAAAAGCGAACATAGAACAAGTGTTATATTTTTCATAAATTTCTCCTCGTTTAAAACAATAATATTATATCGCACTGCATTGTTTCGCAATTTAATTGTTATTAATTATTTAATTTATAGTTAATGAAAATATAATTTTAGACTATAATCATTTGAAATTAATGTTCTTATGGCTCATAGAAATATACATAAAATTCATACAAATTCTCTCCCTCAGAGGCTTCCATGATTTGGTCAGATTGTTTTATAGTTTTGGACAAATCATTTTGAATTCGGTGTTTTGGTTTTCCATTTCTAATAACAAGACCTGTTGCTAGAAAAAACTCTAGGATTTCGCTGCTTTCGTAAAGTGAAGTGTTTTTGCGCTAGTGTAAAAGACTTCTAGAGGTCGCAAAGCCCCACTACACTGAATAAACCGGAGCAAAGTGCCCCGCGGCAGCACACACTTAACGCGCGAGGAACAACACTGCTGATCTAAAGTGGGGAGCAGATCACTGGAGCTTTTTCCAAATAAGGTATGCTTCATGCAAGTGTAAGCGTGCGACTCATTTCAAAAGCAGAATAGGTCGGCCTAATTTAACAAGGGGCGCTTCGACGGGGCGTCATTAACTTCCTCTCACGAAAAAGGATTATCAAATGCCTACACCACTCAAGAAAAAAAGTGCCCTTAAATTGAATCACATGGAAAAGTGTGCCACCGGCATCATAGGCTTTGACCAAGTTACGGAAGGTGGGCTTCCGAAAAATAGAACCACTTTAATTTCTGGGGGGGCTGGCTCTGGCAAAACTCTTTTGGGACTTGATTTTCTAATCAGGGGCGCGACTGATTACAATGAGCCGGGCGTTTATATGTCCTTTGAAGAGACAGCAGAAGAATTGTTTCAGGATGTGGCTTCTCTCAATATGAATTTGTCAGGGCTTGTTTCACGGAAAAAGATTAAGATTGAACATGTTATTTTGGAGCGCAAAGATGTTCTTGAGAATAACTTCAATCTTGAAGGTGTATTCGTTCGTTTGGAAAATGCCATTGATTCTGTTGGCGCCAAACGCGTTGTATTAGATTCCATTGAATCTCCATTTGCAGGCATCATGGATCCTGGCATTCTTCGCATAGAGATCAAAAGACTCTTCAGGTGGCTTAAAGACAAAAAGGTTACGGCAATCGTTACCGGCGAGCCCGGCGAAGGCTCTTACACTCGCCATGGCATGGAAGAGTATATTTCTGATTGCATCATTCTGCTAGATAACAGAGTTAAAGATCAAATTGCCATCCGTAGAATGCGTGTCATTAAATATCGCGGTTCAAATCATGGAGCAAACGAGTATCCATTCGTCATTGATAGGGAAGGACTTTCAGTCATTCCTATCACGTCTGCGGGATTAGATCAGCCGGGCACAAACAAGAAGGTTTCGACCGGCATCCCCTCGTTAGACAAAATGTTCAAGGGAGGCAAGCCGGGATTTACCCGAGGCAGTACGGTACTGGCGTCGGGCACTGCAGGAACGGGTAAGACGAGCTTGGCTGCCGCATTCGCAGTAGAAAGCTGTAAACGTGGCGAAAAGTGTCTTTTCTTGTCTTACGAAGAATCTGCGGGGCAACTCATTCAAAACATGAGTTCTATAGGCATTCACTTAGAACTATGGGTAAAAAAGGGACTCTTAAAGATCGAGTCTACCAGGCCATCTTTTTTTGGCTTGGAGATGCATTTACTCGAATTATACAAATCCATCGAAACTTTTAAACCAAAGGCCGTGGTGATAGATCCCCTAACAAGCCTTATTGGAGAAGGCGACGAGCGTGAAATTATGTCCATGATTACTCGCATGATTGATCTTTTAAAGTCCCGGGGCATCACTACATTTTTCACAAGTCTTGTTTCTTCATCCGCTCAAAATGACACGAGCGGCGAAATCGGCGTCTCGTCTTTAATCGACACATGGATTGTAGTGAGAGAATTGGAAGAAGATTCGGGTAGAAAACGCACTCGTGGACTTTTCATCGTAAAGTCTCGTGGCACCGGTCATGAGAGTGACGTCCACAAATTAATTCTGAGCGATGATGGAATTGCCCTAGTGCCCATGGATGGAGGCGCAACCCACGATTCAAAAAAGAAGGCTGCTAAAAAGACTGCTGCAGCCCTGGGCCTCGGGAAGTAAATCATGGGAGTATTACGCCCGACCTTCATTGTCGGAATTGGCGGCTCAGCGGGAGCCCTTAACGTATATAAGGCGTTTCTCGATGCCCTGCCGTCTAATACAGGTATGGCCTTTGTC
>Ga0163152_10006923_pt1 | contig 12606 bp, 14 predicted proteins | sample OliLakLV19MP8IB2_FD_148635 | JGI IMG/M metagenome (GOLD analysis project Ga0163152, IMG submission 148635) | Freshwater microbial mat bacterial communities from Lake Vanda, McMurdo Dry Valleys, Antarctica - Oligotrophic Lake LV.19.MP8.IB-2 | ecosystem: Environmental > Aquatic > Freshwater >... | reverse complement strand
ACGCAATGCTGTTCAAGCGGGCGTTGGGTATCGCGCTGAACATTCCGTCGATGGTTGGTCGCAGCCAATACCCGATCGGCGGACAAGGCGCACCGTACGCCGCCGCCGACGCTGACCGCTTGATGTTGTCGGCCGACCTGGGCTCAGAACTGTTCGACGCCAAGGCGAATTTCACCGGCGAACCTGGTCACACGATCCGGTTCAACCGTCCGCGCTTTGCCAACTCGACCTACACGCAAGCTTCGCGTGAAATCGGCAGCAACCAGTCAATCTCCACGACCCCGCTGACCGCTGGCAGCGAGCAAACGTCGCTGACGATCCGTCGCTTCGCTGGTCCTTACGGCTCGAGCAACGTGCAGCCGTACGGCCTCGACGCATTCGACGCATCGATGGGTGTACACGACCTCGCGCAGTTCGTCGGCACGCACCTCGCGCGCGACTTCGATCGCACACTGGACGCGTTCTGGGTGACGCTCGCTGATCAGGGCTCCACTACGGTCTACCCGTTCGGGATGGCGGCAGCCAACGACGCCACGGCGAAGGGCATGTTTCCTTTCACTTACGAGCAGCAGTCGCGTGCGTGCAAAATCCAGGACGAAGCCAATCTGCCCACGCTCAGCGACGGCCGCCGCATCATGGTCGTGTCGCCAACGGGCAAAAAGCAGCTCAAGGACGACCCGCAGTTTGCTCGGTACAGCGCGGAGCACAAGGAGACCAATCCGCTATTCCCTGGCTGGTTTGCGTCAACAAACGAATACCACTTTTTCCAAAGCAACACGCTCACCGCGACTGCAAACGCTTCGTCGGTTGCCATCCACACGGCCCACGCGATTGCTCCCGGAGCGTTCCTGGGCGGCATTGGTAAGACTGTCGAAGTTCGCGCTGCGAGCGACGACAACTACGGCGAAACTGCGAAGGTAATCTGGCTCGCTTACCTCGCGCTCGGTCTGGCTGACAATCGCTTTGTCACCAAGGTCGCCTACTCCGAGGACGTGTAGTCATGGCCTTCCCTGTCCGCCACCAAACGATTGCCGGCGGCACCGGCACACTGACGGCTGCACCAGTAGCTGGCGACACCACCGGCGGCACCGGCATCTCGCTGGCCAACCTCGAAAAGGGCACGCTTTCCTGCCTGTTCACGGTGTTGGCCCAAACCACCAATCTCACGTTGACCGGTAAATTCCAGGTTAGCGACGACAATAGTACGTATCACGATCTGGCCGGCGACGCCCAGAACCCGGCGAACGTGCCGATCGCGACCGGCACGGCAAGCGTGGACATCGCGGTGACAAAAGTTCTGCCTGTGCCGGAGGCTGCGTTTGGATGGAAGTACCTGCGGGCTGCGGTCGTGAACGGTGTAGCGACCGGAGCGGTCGGCGACACGTACGACTTCAGCTTCCGCTGCCGTAAATTCTCGGGCTTCTAACGGGCGCTGATGGCGCTTTCGACGTCGGAGATCCAGCGGATCAAGGCTGAGTTGGGATGGAACCTGCTCAGCACTGGCGCGGAGCCGTACATCGGCACGGCGATGGTGTTCGAGCAGGTTATCGCCGTCTACATGACGGCGGGCGCCGCTACGACATCAGCGACGACGGTGGCGGCGGCGGACGCGCCGACTTCGCGCGCGATCACTCTCACTAGCGCGACGGGCTTCGCTGAGGGGGACCGCATCTGGCTCGACGTTGACGACCGCGGTGAGTCAGTGACCATCCAATCACTGGTTGGCGCTGTCGCTACGGTCGTGCTCAGCAAGCCGCACTCGGGGACTTATCCGGTTTACGTGGATGGCGGCGAGTCGATAGTGCGCGAGCTGTTAGCGCGCATCAAAGCCGTCAAAAACGAACTCGGCGGCATCTTCGGCGAAGGCGCGATCAAGAAGGTCGATGAGGTCGAGTTTTACCAAACGGGCATGACGTCGTTTGGCTCGACCGCGCGGGCCCTCATGTTTTGGCGCGATGAGCTCGCCAGTGCGCTCGGGAACATCACTCTCAACCGGTGGCGTAGTCGTTCGGGCGGCGGCTCGATGTCGGTGTACTGATGACTGTCGGGATCCAGCGTCGCGACCGATTGCGGGCGCTGGTGTACCGAGTCCGGTCAATACCCGGCGAGCGCTTCGGCCTCAGGCCCTACACGGTATCGATTGTAACTGCCTGGACATCAGGCGACATCACCGGCGACGGCAGCCGCGCCGAGACGCTCACTCCGATCACGGAGGCCAAGAGCCAGCCGCCTAAGGTGCGCTGGCTCAAGGACGACGAGATCGCAACGGGCGCGTTGCCTCCGGGCACCGTCGAGGTTGGGCCGATGACGCCCGAGCTCGGCGCCAAGCTCAGCGACCTGCTCGGGAACGCGCTCACGACGGGCGAACTCAGGCTCTTTCGCCTTACTGGGCCTCGGCATCCCGGCGGCGCCGACTATCGGTTTATCGGCGTCGGTCACGATCGGGCACTGCGTCACACGATTCGGTTAGCTCCGGTCGGCTCACAGGTTTAGCGATGCCGCTCGAAACCGAAAGCATGTTCGAGCGCATCGGCGGTCTCGAGCTTCCGGCGCGCGCGTCGCTCATCGCGAATCAGTCACTAGCCCCGCTAGACCCTGGCCGCGACCTGCTGCTCGCGCTGTTCAAGGCGGCGATCAACTCCGAGCTCGCGGACGCCTGGCGGGAAGCAACGAGCGGCAATTCCTTCTACGACAATCTTCTCCCGGTCCAAGACACGCTCCCGTGCGAGCCGACTGAGAAGCTGCTCACGCAGCGCAAGACGGAATTCCCGCTGCTTGCTATTCACCGTAGCGGCTCCGGTCGTTACGAGCCTCACACACTCGAGCTAACTCGGCTAATCCAGCCCTGGACGCTGCACTACATCCTCGGTCCTCTCGACGCCATCGACCAGCGCAAGCTGCTTGATGCGTGCGTAGCGATCGCCAAGATCGTGGCGCTCGTAATTCGGCGCCGCGGACACGCGAGCTTTGAGGCAGGCGCCCTGCAGTTTTTTTCTGTGGATGCGGCGGACCCATTCCGAGCCCCGGCGTTCACTTCACTTCGGATCGTCAGTCACGAGGGGCCCGGCCAGGCCGCGTTCGGTGGCGAGGCTAGCGCGGTCACCTACTGGGCGATCGAGATGGCGCTCGAGACGACGGAGCTATCCGGTCACGACTCGGACGCCGAGGGTTTGCTTGACGGCGCAGATTTCACGGTCGGCGTAGGCGGCGAGGACATTTTGCCCGCAATGATTCTGGCGAGCACTGACGACGAGGCCTAGTGCAAATCTTCAGCAACTCGCAGCTTGAAAGAGTGCGCCGGGCCTTGAAGAAGGTCAGAGCGAAGACCACGACTGCGATCGCGGAGTGCATGGCTGAGGCCGGTGAGCACGCCGTTGACCACGTCAAGCGCTACCCTAAATTCAGGCCACGCACTGGCAATCTGCAAGACGCCACGCAATGGCGGACCATCCGCACCGCCACTGGGCGGGTGCTGCGGATCAGCAACACGGCCAAGTACGCGGGCGCCATCGACCAAGGCGCGCGCCCGCACATCATCAGGCCGCGGCGGCGCAAGTTCCTGGTGTTTCGTGTGCGCGGCAAGCTCGTGTTTGCTCGCAAGGTTAATCACCCGGGCAACAGGCCCTACAAGTTTTTGTACAAGGCCACGAACAGTGCGGGCCGAGTGCTCAGTCAATTGCTTGAGCAACGCATGAAACGGATCGCAGACCAGTTCTGAAGTTTCCGCCGACGCGCCCACGCCGTCGGCCGTGAGGACACCACCAATGCAGCAGTTAAAGTTTTTGGCGCGCGAGGATATGCTCGTGCGCGAGGCGGGCGTCGCGCCGCAAGTTGGCCAGGCCGCTCGATACTACGGGCGCACCTACGACCCGGCGCAACGCGCTTACCCGGCCACCAAGGACCCATTCGTAGCCGAAGAGGGCAGCGAGGACGGCGACAAATGCACGAAGCAGTGTCGCAAAGGCGCGCTCTGGGCTGCTGACGCTGCCACCGCTTCGGCGATCGGCGTCGATTTCGTGAGTACTCAATTCCGTGACGGCGCGCATGCCGCGGCAGTCGCTAAGCCTGCGCTCAACTCTAGCAAGGGGATCGTCTGATGCCTGCTCCGATCATTCCAGTCTCGGGCATTGGTGGCGACTGGCGCGTTCCAGGAAGTTATGCCGAAGTCCTGTTCGCTCAGGGCCCGGCGTCTGCCGCGGTTGGTGAGCGCGAGGTCGTGTTTGTGATGCCTCTATTGAGCGGCGGGACATGGACCGTCAACACGCTGAACAGCGTTAACGATGCCGGCGAGGTCGAGTTGGGCGCTGGCCCGGGCTCGATGTTGCACCGCGCGATCCGCAAGTTTATGGCGCTCAACAAAGACGCCAAGTGCTGGGCTGTTCCCTACGCGGCGACGACCGGCGGCAGCCCGGTTGCCGCCACCGGAACCGTGACATTTGCGACTACGCCGACAGCCACCGGGACCGCTAGCGTCACTGTTTGCGGCGAGGATTGCTCGTACACGTACAAGAGCACCGACACCGTCACGACAATCGCGGCAGGCATCAAGGCAGCCGTGAACGCCAAAACTTGGCTACCTTGCACTGCCGACAACTCGGCAGGCGTGCTGACGTTAACGGCCAAGCTGACCGGTATCAGTCAAGGGACTGCGACAGTCGGAGTGATTCGGTATCGCGCCAAAATCACGGCCGGCACTACGACCACGGTCGCAACGTCTGGCGCGTTTTTGGGCTCTGGCGTTACCGGCGCGGAAGGCACCACCACTGAGGCCGCCAACTTTGCGACGGCCTTGGCGACGCTCGACGCCACTCGCAAATACTACATCGTGACAAGCCTTTACGACGCGACCAGTCTCGGCAATCTCAAGACGCACATCGTCAACAAGAGCGAGCCGCGGCGGGGACTGCGCTCAATGGGAATGGCGGCCTACACGTCAACGCCCGCGGGAGCGGCCACGATCGCGACTGGTCGTAACTACGAGCGCCTGAACATCTTTCTGTTCGAGAGCTCGGAGCACGACTGCGCCGAGATTGCGGGCGGCATGACCGCGCTTGTGCAAAAGAAACTCGAGAGCGATCCCACCAACAACATGGCAGGCACGAGCCTGGCGGATGTGTTTTTGCCCGTCTTCGACGCGGCGGACCGTCCAACGGACATCGAGCAAAACGACTCAATCAACGATGGCCTTTCGGTTATCGCGACCAACGAAGCGGGTCCTTACCTGGTCATGCTTTGCAACACGCGCAGCAAGAACAGCGCGGGCGTGCAGGACGACTTTCGCGCCACGGAGACTCACCGGGTCAGCGGCGCCGACGCCTTCGTTGACTTGCTGCTCGCCACGTGGGCGATCAACTTTGGGCAGAAGAAATTCAAGCCCGATGAGCTGCTAGCCGACGGCAAATTCAATCCGAACCAATCGCAGATTGCTGGGGTAGTTCGGCCCTCGACGCTCAAGCCCGTTATCCAGCGCCTCATGGACGACTTCGACGCGCTCGGTCACTTGCAGAACGTCACGGCGTCCAAGGCCTCGGTCCGCATGCTCAAGAATTCGAGCCGCGCCGAGTCGAGTTTTGATTTGAACATCATTGACCACTTGCACATTTCGACTTTCAAGGTCGCTGAAATTTCGACCGGCTGAGCCGGGAGGTAGCAACCCATGCCCGCAGCAAATCAAGATTACGCCTCCTATAAGGCGTTTTTCAACGGCTCACCTGCTCTGCAGGTCACATCAGTTGGAATCAAAACCGAGTCAGGCGTTACGCCCGTACTGCTCCTAGCCGAAGGGCTGGGCGGCTGGGCCGACGGCTCAGGCAGCATCACGGTCTCGCTCGGGATTGTGATCCCAATCGGCGGCCAAGAGTTCGATTATCAGCAGACCTGCGCGCGCAAAGAATTCTGCGAGTTTCAGATTTTCATCGGTCGCAATTCCTACAACGGACGCGGCAAGATCCTAAGTGTCGATCTCAGCCACAGTGCTGGTGACACTGCCTCCGGTACCGTGGAGTGGCAGGGCCCGCTCAAACCGTTCGAATGATGGCCTAGCGCAACCAAGGCGGGCCGGTCAGCAGGGAGAGCTGATCCGTCACGTGTATCCGTTATGAGGCCACGTGGCCCGTGTGTGAGCTCTCCCGCCGCCACGGACCGCGTGGCCTTTGATTTTTGGGAGACACGATGCCAGGCCCGCCCGCGGACGTATCCGCAAAAGACCTTTTTCTCAATCTCAGCGCCCCTAAGCCGAGCGAGGAGTTCGACTTTCCACGCAAGAATCACGCGGGTAAGCCGGTCGCTAGGATTCGCGTGCAGGTGCTATCGATGCGGGAGCACGAACAGGCGAGAGTCGATGCGCACCGCAAGCTGAAGGCCAAGTACCTCCTGAAAGAGGAGGACATGAACGGCATCACGATGCGCGAGGTGCATGGCGATGCAGTGGCTCGCGAGGTGCTCGCGTGCGCGTGTCGGCAGGTCGCAGCAATCGACGGCACCGAAGAAAGCGAACGGGGCGCCCAGTACCCGCGCGCGTTTCGCGATGCCGAGCAAATCAACGACGAGTTAACATCGAACGAGATACTCACGCTCTTCCATGCGTACCTGCTCGTACAAGAAAAGTACGCGCCGTTCGAGACTCAGTCGGAAACTGAAGAAGAAGTGAACCAGTGGATTCGACGCCTCGAGGAGGGCGGCGCGGAGCTCCCTTTATTGTCTCTGTCGTTGCCTCAATTGGCGCGACTCACATCGTCCTTGGGGGCAAGGATCTCTTTGCTATACCGAGCCCTTGCTACCCAGTGGGAGAGCTTGCCGGATACTTTAAGGTCCACGTTGCTGGACTCCTTCGGGGACATCTCCTTCTTTGGCAAGCCTGTCGGCGACGACGCCAGCACTGGTTCGGAAAACTCACCTGATGGCCCGGTCCTGCAGGCCGGGCACGACCTGTCGATTGAAGACGCCCACGACCTGGCGCGCAAACTGATACCGCGTTGAATCTACGATGGCGATGCTTTTGCAGTACCAGGTGGGCGTCATCGGCGAAGCCACCGTGCATCGCGCACTGGCTGGTATCGAGCGTCGTTTCGTCCAGCACCAGCAACGCCTAAATCGTACGCTAGGCCCGGCGGCACGAGCCACGGGCGCGGGCGGCGCGGCATCTTCGGCGCGCCGTGAATCGGCGGCCATGGACCGTGAGCAGCAACGCCAGCTCACCTACTGGCGCAATGCCCACGTACAGTCCGTCCGTGCGCGGATGCGCGAGGAGGACAAGCGGCACCGCTCTGCGACTCGCAACGCCGACAAAGAAACGCGAGCGGCGCAGGCTTCGGCCAAACGTGAGATTGCCAGCCGGCGCCGATTTTCTGACGGCGCCTTCGGCAAGGTCAGCGGCTCTGTGCGCGGCACGCTCGGCGCGGTCGGCCGCTTCGGCGGGGCAGCTATGGGACTCGCTGGCGGTTTCGCGGCCACTAATGCGGTTAGCGAACGCATCCGGGACACGAAGATGGCGAGCCGGCTGGCAAACCAAGCGGGTCAGCCTGGTCTAAAGAAAGAGTTACTAACAGAAGCGCGCGGCGTGCGTGGACTGACGAGTGAACAGGTGCTCTCGGGCCAATCGGCGTTTATGGCAAAGACGGGCGACATCGGTACCGCTCGCGAGATTAAGGGCTCCATGGCTGAGCTGTCATTGGTTACCGGAGCAGACTTTACGGACTTGATGACGACGGCTGGGCAGGCGTTCAACGTACTAAATAAAACCATCTCGGACCCGACGCGGCGCCTTGCTGAACTCAACAGCGTGATGGCCGCGCTCGCCCAGCAGGGCGCGATCGGTGCCATTGAGATGAGCGACCTTGCCCGCGACTTCGGAAAGCTGGGAGCAGCTACCAGCAAGTTCGAGGGAGGATCGCCGGATTTGCTTCGCAGCATGGGCGCGCTTGCCCAGATCGCCGTGCAACACGGCGGCGCGGACACCAGCGCTGACGCATCGACCGCCGCGGCACGAATGGCCAACGACATGGTCGTGAACCGCAACCGCTTCGATGCCATCTTGGGTCCAGATAGTCTCCGTTCCAAGACGAACAAGACGAAGCTACGCCGTCCCGAGGAAATCATGATGGACGTGATCGGCGCGACCGGCGGCGATATCATGAAGACCACTGGTCTTTTTGGTCAAGAGTCGGGCAAGATTTTCAGCGGCATGTCGGCCGTGTATTCGGCCGCAGAGGGGAAAAAGAAGGGCTCCGGGCGCGAGGCGATGGAGGCAGAATACAAGCGCTACTCCGGGGCCACGCTCACGCCTGAGGCAATCAAGGCCGGAGCTAACTCCAGGCTTGAAGATCCAGATCTGCTCCTGCAGGAAACGGTTAAGAAGTTTAACGCGGCGGTAGCCGATCAGCTCCTGCCGGTGCTGATGCAGTTGCTGCCGGAATTTACGAAGCTACTGCCCCACGTCGGGCAGGCCGCGAAGCGCTTTGCTCAGCTCGCCAGTGCTTTCGCGCAAGATCCGATCGGGGGGCTAACGAAGCTAATTGCGGCGAAGCTGGCCTTTGACGTGGCCGCAAGCTCCGCCGCATCTGCCGGCCAAAAGCTCGCGGCATCTCTAACAAGCGCATCGGGAAGTATCGGCGGGGCAAGCACCGGACTTGGCGGGGCCATCGCTGGCGCACAGCTCGGCATTGCGGCGGCTGCTGTTATCATTGCCACGAGCATCGCCAATTTCGAAAAGGGCGAAGCCGACATGACCGCCGGAGGCAAAGATCTGAATCGCGCTCGCGAACTCGGCGAAAAGGCCAAAACGGGCGTACTGACAAGCGAAGAAACGAAGGAGCTGCGCGACATCCAGATCGCGCAGGGCAAGCGCGTCGAGGCTGCCAGCGCGCCGGGCCCGCTAGAAAGCGGCATCTCGGCCGGAGTTTCGGCCCTCCAATACGGTACCCCCATCGGTTTGCTCGCCACAGCAATGGGTCTCGTCGATTCTGACAAGATCGCACAGTCGCTTGTTCACCCGAGCGCCCCGGTAGAGCAAAAAACCCACAAAAGCATGGCCAAAGAGATCGACGGCATCCGAATCGGCGCTGAGATTGGCAGGGCCGCGCGCGAAGAAATAGTGAAGGCCGGACTTAACCGAACCGACTCACCGAGTCCGGTAAAACCTCACTCCTGATGGCCAACCTCGACGCACTGTCCAAGCTCCCGCTGTTCGAGTGGAGAGACCGTCAGTATCCCATCACAGAGCGGCAGGTTTCGTTTCAGCACGAGGGCGCGACCCATCGCTTGCAGTACCGGGACAACGACTTCATCGAACAGCTGGGGCCGCACTCGTTGAGCTTTCGTTACACGCTGCCGATGCGGCAGGGCATTGCGAGTGGGCCATACAAGGAGCTGTTTACCGTCGATTATCCGATCTTGTTCGGCGACTGCCGAAACCGCGAACGTGGCCGCCTACTGGATCCAGTGCTTGGCGAGGTGTGGGCCGTGCCCGTGAGCTGGTCGGATGACATGGACGTCGCCAAGCGCGACGGCACCGATATTCGAATCGAATTTATACATTCGCCAGACGTAGACGAGAGCAGCGACCTTAAGAACATAACGATCCAAGGCGTAGGCACCGAGGCCGGCGCGCTCGACGCGGAGCTGTCCAAAGTAGACTGGCAGCAAGAGCCAAGCCCCGAGCCGAGCATGGACGCTCTCAACGCGATCAACGGTTTCGGCGCACAGCTCGAGGCGCAGGGCGGCAAGTTCTCCGCTGCGCTCGAGGACTTCGCGTACAAAAACGAGAAGATTGAGCAGCAGATCGACCGGCTACAGAACCCCGACGTGTGGCCACTGAAGCGCGCGGCCAGGCGCAACCGTGCCGCGGCTGCCGACCTTGGCAAGCGCGCCCAGGACCCGACGAAAGAAATCGTGCAAACGACGCTCAGTCACGGCCGGGCGTTGTCAGTGCTGGCCGCCGAGGTGGGCATGTCGCTGCAGCAGCTACTCGAGCTAAATCCCGGGCTGGCCCGCTCGCCACACGCGCCATCGGGTTACGTCGTCAACGTGGCGAGGCGTCGTGGCCGCGCAGCCTGAGAGTCAGCTAACGGTCCGTTTCAATCTGCTAGGCAGGACTGAGAACCGATTCAAGAGCTGGAGCATCGACAGCGCCTACTTGGTCAGCACTGACGGCTTTTCGTTCGACTTGCTGCCGGCCAGCCGAGACGAAGGCTTTGGGCTAGAACTCCAGCCTTGCGATCTCATGGTCGATGGGGTCAGCCAACTTCTGGGACGCATCGACAAGACCAGGATCGGTCACGACGGTGGGGCGGTATCGTGCGAGGGCCGGGACTACCTTTCGGATCTGGTCGAGTGCAACGCGGACCCGAACGTCAAGATTTCCGCCAACACGTTACTCGACGACGCGCTTCTGCTCGCGATGGGACCGTGCGGCATTTCCGAGATAACGGACTTCGAAAACATCCTGTTTTCCGAGGTGCGTACGGGCGTATCGATCAAACGCACGAAGCGGCAACGCAAGAAGCGGCCGCTCGAAGAATACAAGCCGCGACCCGGCGAGGGCATCTTTGAGTTTTGCAATCGGCTAGTGGCCCGTCACGGCGCCACGATTCAGCCGAGCAGCAGTCGCACGGAGATCGTCATTGACTCCCCCGACTACACGCAGGGGGCCATCTATTCGCTGAACCGCAGCGACGACCCTAACGCCAGCGGCTCCAACAACATCGTCTCGGCCACGGCCGAGCGGGACTATTCGAGGTTCCCGACCTACGTGCTCTTCACGGGCAACGGCGGGCAGGCGGGCCAGCAGAGCGGCGGCCTCAAGCCTGCTCTTTTCAAGATGCTCGAACTGTCAGAGGCGTTCAACTCTGAGATGGGCGAGATCATGCAGCGAGCCCTTACTGGCGACCGGATCAAACCCGCGGACCCTGGGTTCCCGGCGTTGCTCTACCGGATGTTGTATCACCGCGACAAGGAAGCCCGCGCCCAAGAGGACCTGGAGCTCGGTGCCCGCCGGGCCATCGCGGAGCGGCTGAAAGACACGCTGGCCTATACATGCACGGTCAAGGGTCACGCAGATCCGGCGACTGGCGCCATCTACTCGGTGAACACGGTGGCCAGCGTGAACGACGACGTGACGGGCGTCCACGAGCCGCTTTGGATCTCGCGGCGTACGCTCCGCTACTCGGAAAGCGAGGGCGCCATGACGGACCTGGAGCTGTGGCGACCTGAATCGTTTCAGATTGGCGACGATGGACACTGATATCGGAATCCTGGGAGCATCGTCCGCAAAGGGCGGCGTCGCGCTTTGGCAGTTCAACGTCGCGGTCGGAAACGACAACGACGACGTGGAGCCCAGCGGCGAAGTGGACGTTATCCAGAGCCTGGGCATCACGTCGCTACCGTTTCCCAAGGACGCCAGCGGGCACGCCGAGGGCCTCGGGGTCCGGGACTGCGGAGGCAAGCCGCTCGTGTGCATCGGCGGCCGCGACACGCGAAACGCCGCGCTAGTCGGCAAGCTCAAGCCGGGTGACACGACCCTGCACAGCACGGGCCCCGGCTCGGTCGCGCAAGTGTTCTGCAAGCACGAGAAAAAGCAGTGCGGGCTGGCCACCGACGACGTGGACAAGAAGTCGATGTTGTTCCTTCTCGACGGCAAAAACAAAAAGGCTCAGCTCGTAGCGCGCGGCGCGGTCATTGAGATCGGCGAGGACGGCGCGATCACTTTCACGGCCAAGGGCGGCGCCTCGCTGAGGCTTGACGACAAGGTCTATGTGATTGGGGATTTGTCACTGCCAGGTATGATGCCGGGGCTGGCCCTCATGCAGGGGCCACCGATCGGCGACCCTTCGGGAATCGCGCCGCTGTTTGCCTGCCTTGGTGTGGGCAAGTAGCCGTGTGCTCCTTTGATATTCCAACGCTCAAGCTTCCCATCCCGAGCTTGCCGAGCTTCAGGCTCCCGAGCCTCCCGACGTTCAGCATTGATCTCGATCTGAGCCTGAACCTCGACCTGCCAAAACTGAAGCTTCCCATTCCGTCGCTGCCGAGTTTTAAGCTTCCGAAGCTGCCGCTGTTCAACATTGATCTGGACTTGTCGCTAAACCTCGACCTTCCAAGGCTCAAGCTTCCGATCCCTAGCCTGCCGAGTTTCAAGCTGCCGACGTTGCCGGTGTTCGTGGTGCCGTGTCCGTTTGATTAGGGTTAGCCTGGCCCGCACTGCCAGCGTCCAATCGCGACGCCGGAGCATGAAGGGCAAGGCGATCCGTCGTTGGCAAACATTCGGCCGCAGTCATAGTAAGGCTTCTCGCACCCTGCTTTGGCGTTGAGGCACATGTCGCCGCAGAACCCATTGGGATTGGGCACGACCGTGCCGTCACAGGAGCCGGCAAACCCGGTCTTAAAACATATTCGCCCCTGTCCGATTGATTCAGTGCAGACGTCGCCGTCCTCGCAACTGGCACAAGTGACGGCTACGGGGCAGTCGCTCGCGGCATAGACACCGCAGCCCGATCCGCACTCGCAGGCGGGCTTCGTCTCGCACCGGCCGGCCACGCAATCCTCGGACACTGAGCACGTCCCACAGTCCACTGTCTCTCCGCACAAGCCAGAAACAGGCCCACAATTGAGCGC
>Ga0163152_10006919_pt1 | contig 12608 bp, 12 predicted proteins | sample OliLakLV19MP8IB2_FD_148635 | JGI IMG/M metagenome (GOLD analysis project Ga0163152, IMG submission 148635) | Freshwater microbial mat bacterial communities from Lake Vanda, McMurdo Dry Valleys, Antarctica - Oligotrophic Lake LV.19.MP8.IB-2 | ecosystem: Environmental > Aquatic > Freshwater >... | reverse complement strand
CCCTCATACGCCCCAGCCACCCGATAGCACACCGCCTCCCGCCCCGACCCAGCAGCAATCTGCATCCCCAGCGGCAATCCGTCCGCAGTAAACCCGGTAGGCACGGCCACCGCCGGAACGCCGGTCAAGGAAAACGGCATCCGCAAATGGCGAGCATAGGTCTGAGCGATCCGCTCAGGATCATCCAGCCGGCAAGGCAATTCCAGCCCCGACAAAGTGACGACGACATCCACCGAGGCAAGCAGCTCGGACATCTCCACACGTAACGCAGCACGCACGGGCAAAGCCTTCTCGTAGGCGGAACGAGTCACAGAAGCACCCGCCCGGAGCTTGCTAAGTCCAAGCGAACCATAATCCCCAGAACGCGTGCGCAACCACTCGGCATGCACCGCGTACTGCTCGAACTGCTGGATCGTGCGCCCGCACGCTTCCCACTCACGCAGCGGCGACAACCGCACGGGCGAAACGTCCGCCCCGAGATCCCGCAGCACAAAGCAGGCGGCGTTGATCGCCGCCACCATCCGTGGGTCCGCAGTAGTGTCCTCGGTATAGAAGTGCTCCAAAACACCGACCCGCAAGCCCTTCACCCCCGAACCCAGCCCGGAAGTGAAAGAAGAAGCAGGCTGGCCGCACAGCACCGACAACATCAGCGCGTTGTCCTCGACGGAGCGCGTCATCGGCCCCGCATGGTCCAGAGAAGGCGCCAGGGGAAACACCCCTTCAGCAGGCACCAGCCCGAAAGTAGGCTTCATCCCCACCAACCCGCAGCACGTGGCCGGGTTGCGGATCGACCCCGCGGTGTCCGTCCCCACGGCCGCGGGAACGAACCCCGCCGCGAGCGCCGTCCCCGAACCGCTCGAAGACCCCCCCGGATGCAGCGCAGGGTTCCACGGATTGCGCGCAGCCGGCCAAGGCAGGTCCTCGGCCGGGCCGCCGCTGGCGAACTCGTGCAGCGCCGACTTGCCGAGCATCACCGCACCGCCCGCATCGAGCAGCGTGACCAGCGCAGCGTCGCGGGTAGCGACGTTCGAAGCGAGGATCTTCGAGTGGCACGTCGTGGGCAGGCCCGCGACGTCGGCGATGTCCTTCAGCGCATACGGGATCCCGTGCATCGGGCCGCGATCCAGCCCCGAGGCCAGTTCCGCCGCCGCTTTCCCCGCTTGCGCCAGGGCGCGCTCGGGCGTGACGAGGATGAAAGCGTGCAGCGTGGGTTCGAGCCGCTCGATGCGGGAAAGCAGCGCACGCGTCAGCTCGACCGGGGAAAGTGCCCCGCTGCGGAACAGCCGCCCCGCCTCGGCGACGCCGAGCCAGGCAAGATCCTCAGGCAAGGAAATCGTCCAGCGAACCGAAGAACGCCTCCAGGTCGTCGAACGGGATCATGTGCCCCACGTGCGCGATCTTGCGAACAAGCAGCGAAGGCAGCAGCTTCTTCACCTCATCGATATCCGGATCGTCGATCACCCCGCCCTTGCCAGCGACCATCAGCAGGGCCGGCGCGACGATCTTCGGGATGTCCCCGTGGATGTCCTCCTCGTTGATCCCGCGCAGGCTCTGTTCGATGGCGGTGTCGTCGCAGGTGTGCAGCCACTCGGCGCGCAGGCGCAACTGCCCCTCTGTCCAGCCGGGGTAGGTCTTGCGGATCGCTTCCACGTCCGCGCGGCCCTTGCGCGCCTCATGGATCGCATCGAGGTAGAACGACAGCGAGCGCACATACTGCCGCCGCCCGGGGCCGCTCAAGGGCGGGTCGATCATCGCAACACGCTCAAGTTTGGAGCCCTCCGTGTGCCCCATCCGCGCGGCGATCCGCGCCCCCATCGAATGCCCCACCAGCCGGTAGCGGCCGAGCTTCAGCGCAGCGGCGAACCCGGAAGCGTCCTTCGCATACGTCTCCAGGCTGTAGTCGAGCGACGGCCCCGTCTCCGACAACCCGCGACCGCGCACATCCAGCACGTACGTGTCGTACAAACGTCCCAGCCGCTCCCCCACGAACCCCCACGTGATCGCGGGACTGGTGATCCCCGGGATCAGCACCAGCGGCGCGCCCTTGCCGCCGTAGCGCAGGTAGTGCTGCCGGATGCCGTTGGCGCGCACATGGCCACCGTAGAGAAAGGTGCTCGCGGTCATTGCAGGCCTTCCTGCATCGCGATGGCTTCGTCGGCCGTCACGACATCGGCATACTTGTGCGCGATGTCGAACAGGTTGACCGCGTGCGACACCTGCGAGCGGTCGTAAACACAGTCCTCGGCCACGACGACCTTGTAGTTGTAGGCGTTGGCGTCCACCGCCGTGCCGCGCACGCAGCCGCTCGTGGTGCAGCCGGTGATCACGAGCGAATCCACGCCCATGTTGACGAGGTTGCTCGCAAGCGGCGTGCCGAAGAACGCGCTGGCGTGCACCTTCGGCACCAGCAGGTCGTCCGGCTGCGGCGCGACCTCCCTGACGAATTCGTAGCCGCGCGGGGGTACGGTGAGCAACCCCGGCATCTTCGCCGTGAAGCTGCCGCGATGGTGAAGCCCCTTGGGGGCCACGTAGGGATAGATCACGGGCAGGCCCCGCGCGCGGAAGGCAGAGATCAGCCTGACGATCCCCGGCACGGCGCGCCAGCCATGCTCGCCGCAACTCGTGCCGTACTCCTTCATAGACTCGGCGATCGGCTTGGGCGATTCGCCCATGCTGCGGTACTGCACGTCGATGACGAGGAGCGCAGCGCGCTTGCCGAGGCCACCGCGGCCGCCCAGGCCCGCCGCCTTGTAGAGCGCCTGCTCGGATTCGGGGACGATGCCGTCCCAGGGTCGTTTGGGACTATTCCGCACGGATGCCCGCCTCCTTGATGATCTTCGCGTAGCTCGCCGTCGTGTCCCGCAGGAAGGCGCGAAACTCGTCCGGCGTGCCACCCACCGGCTGCAGGCCCATACCCAACAGCTTGTCGCGGATGTCCGGCCGGGCGAGCGCCGCCTTCACCGCCGCGGCGAGCTTGTCGACGATCTCGCGCGGCGTCTTCGCCGGCGCGACGAACCCGTACCACGAATCCCACTCCGGCCCCTTGTAGCCGGCCTCGGCGAGCGTCGGCACCTGCGGCGCGAGCGGGGAACGCGCGAGCGTGGCGATGCCGTAGGCCTTGATCTTGCCGGCGCGCACGTGCGGCATCACGTCCGACAGGTTGCCGAACACGAGCTGGATCTGCCCGGCGAGCAGGTCCGTCTGCGCCTGCGCCTGGCCGCGGTAGGGCACCAGCGCCATGTCCGCGCCGGTGACCGACACGAACCACGCCATCGCCATGTGCGGCGAAGCGCCCACCGCCGCGCCGTAGGAGAGCTTGCCCGGCTGGCGCTTGGCGAGGGCCACGAGCTCGGCGGTCGTGTTCGCAGGCACCGACGCGTGCCCGACGAGCACCAGCGGTGTAGAGCCGATCAGCGTGACGGGCGCGAAGTCCTTCATCGTGTCGTAGGGGAGGTCGTTCCTCAGCGTGGGGTTGGACGCGAAGCTGTTCGCGATCGACGCGATCGTGTAGCCGTCCGGCGCGGACTTGGCCAGGGCATCCGTGCCGATGATGCCCGCGCCGCCGGTGCGATTCTCGACCACGAACTGCTGGCCGAGGTCCTCGCCGAGCCGCTGGCTCACCAGCCGCACGACGAAATCGAGCGTGGCGCCCGCGGGGAAAGGCACGATCACCTTCACGAGCTTGTCGGGCCAGGCCTGCGCGTGGGCAAGCGATACGGAGAAGACAAACGCGAACAGCGCGGCGGCACGGCGGTAGGGCTTCATGGGGAGACCTCTCATTTTGGGTTCCTGGCTTCGCGCATCCAGCGCGCGAGATTGTTGGGCGATAACGGCAGTTCGGTCAACGTCACGCCGAGCGGCCGCAGCGCGGCGGCCACCGCGTTGCTGATCGCCGCGCCCGTCGCGGCGATGCCGCCCTCGGCCGCGCCCTTGGCGCCGAGCGGGTTGGAGGCGGCTGGCGAATCCTCGAGAGACAAGCCTTCGATCACCGGGAAGTCCGTGCTCGTCGGCAGCAGGTAGTCGGCGAAGCTCCCGGTCAGCAGCTGGCCGGTCTCGTCATAGACGAACTCGTCGAGCAGCGTGCCGCTGATGCCCTGCGCGGCAGCGCCGATGGCCTGGCCGTGCACGATGCCCGGGTTGATCATGCGCCCCACGTCCTCGACCGTGAGGAAGCGCTCCACCTTCACCGCCGCCGTCTGCGGGTCGACCGACACGCACGCGAACTGCACGCCGAACGTGTAGGTCAGCTCGGTGCTCGAGTAGGTGGCGTCGCACTCGAGCGGGCCGCGCGCCACCGCTTCGGCGAGCGCCGCGGCGTCATAACGCCCGACGAGGGCCGCCACCTGTTCGCGCAGCTTCTTCGCAGCGAGCACGACGGCGCTGCCGCCCATGACCGCACTACGGCTGTGGTACGTGCCCCAGCCTTTCTCGAGGAACGTGGTGCTGCCGTGGAACACCGTGACATGCGCCGGGTCGATGGACAGTTTGTCTGCGAGCACCTGCGCCATCGTCGTCTCGTGGCCTTGGCCCATCGTGGAGGTGCCAATGTAAAGCTCGACGCACCCCGTGGCGGCGACGATGCGCACGGCCTCCGAAGGCCCGCCGCCGGTCGACTCGACGAAGCAGCCGATGCCCACGCCGTGCAGCAGGCCGTCCGCATGCACCGCGGCCTTGGCCCCGGCGTAGTCGAAAGCTTCCAGCGCGCGCGCCATCACGCGCGGATAGTTGGCCGGGTCGAACACGGCGGCCGGCAGGTTCGGCACCAGCGGCCCCGCGTCCCACGGCATGTCTTCGGGGCGGATCAGGTTGCGCTGGCGGAACTCGACCGGGTCGAGGCCTAGGTCGTAGGCGGCGATGTCCATCAGCCGCTCGCGGAAATAATTTGATTCGTAGCGCCCGGGCCCCCGATAGGAGCCGAACGGCGTCTTGTTGGTCACCAGCGCGTGAAACCCGAGCTCGAAGTGCTCGATGCGGTACGGTCCGCGCAGGAACTGCGGCACCGCGCCCGGCCCCACGCCGCCGTTGGGTCGAATGTAGGCGCCCATGTCGACAAACAACTCGCCGCGCAGCGCGAGGATCCGCCCGGCAGCATCGACCGCGATCTCGAGCTCGCACTCCATCTGGCGCGAGTGGTTGGTGGCCATCAGGTGCTCGCGACGGTCCTCGATCCACTTCACCGGCCGCCCAAGCCGCCGCGCCGCCCACGGCACGAGGAAGTCCTCCGGGTAGAACTCGCCGCGCACGCCGAACCCTCCGCCGATGTCGACCTCATTCATCTCGACGCGCTCCTCCTCGAGGCCGAGCATGGCGGCGAGGATCGTGCGCGCGCGAAAGAGGAGCTTGGCCGCGCCCCACACGCGCATGCGGCCTTCGCCCGCGTCCCACTCTGCGACGAGCCCGCGCGTCTCGAGCGGCACCGCGCTGTGGCGGTGGACCTTGAGGCGTTCCTTTCGGGTATAGGCAGCCTTCGCAAAAGCGGCCGCAGCATCGCCCTGCTTCGCAACGAATTGCGCCGCGAGGTTCGTGCCGACGGCGGGATGCACGAGGGTGTTGCCGGACAGCGAGGCGGTCACGTCGACCACCGCATCCAACGGCTCGTAGTCGACCTCGACGAGGTCCGCCGCATCCTCGGCGAGGTAGCGGTCCTCGGCGATCACGATCGCCAGCGGCTCGCCGACGAAGCGCACGCGCTCCGTCGCGATGGTCGGCTGCAGGAAGCGGTCGAACCCGGGCATGGGCTTGATCCACAGCGGGATGATGCGGGGTTCCCCGATGTCTTCGGCGATGTCCTCCCCCGTGAACACGGCGACGACGCCGGGCTGCGCGCGGGCCTGCGCGATGTCGATCGACCGGACAAGCGCATGCGCCATCGCGCTGCGCACCACCACCACATGCAAAAGGTCGGGCCGCTTGATGTCATCGACATAGTTCGCGCGCCCCGTGAGGAAGCGCACGTCCTCGCGGCGCGCGAGCGACTGCCCGATCATCGGCGCGGCGGCGGTCACGCGGCTTACTGCGACCCGCGAACGCCGGCGGCTTTCGCGATCGGTCCGTACAGCGCGATCTCGGCCTTGAAGCGCGCGGCCGTGGCCTCGGGCGACATGCCGCCGCCCTCGACGCCGAGCTGCAGCAGCCGCTCCTTCACCTCGGGCAGCGCGAGCACCTTGGCGACTTCCTGCTGGAGCTTGCGGACGATCTCGGGCGGAGTCTTGCCAGGCGCGGACAGCGACGAGAACAGGCTCACGTCGAACCCGGGCAGGCCGGACTCCGCCACAGTGGGGATGTCGGGCATCGCGGCGGAGCGCTTCGCGGTAGTAACGGCGAGCGCTTTCACGCGCCCGGACTTGAGCAGGCCCACCGCGGGGGCCATGTCGCCCATCAGGAGGTCTACTTCGCCCGCGAGCAGCGCCGCGCCAGCGGGCGCGCTGCCCTTGTACGGCACCATCTGCAGCTTGATGCCGGCGAGCGTGGCGAAGTACTCGGTAGGCACCTGGAAGGCCACCGCGGCCGAGCCGTAGTTCAGCGCGCCGGGCTTTTCCTTCGCAAGTTTCACCAGTTCGGCCACGTTCTTCACCGGCAGGTCGTTCTTCGCGATGATCACGATCGGGTACGAGCCGAGGATCGTAACGGGCGCGAGGTCGACGAGCGGGTCGTAGGGGAGTTTTTCGAACACGATGGGGTTGAACACCATCGGGCTGCTGCCGCCGACGAGCAAGGTGTAGCCATCGGGCACAGCCTTGGCCACGGCCTCGGCGGCGAGGATGCCGCTCGCGCCGGCGCGGTTCTCGGCCACGACCGGCTGGCCTGTGGTCTTGCTGAGGTGCGTGGCGATCAGCCGCGCGAGGATGTCCGTGCCGCCGCCGGGCGCGAACGCCACGATGAAGCGGATCGGCTTCGAGGGGTAACTCGCCGCGGACTCCTGCGCGATGGCAGGGGTGCCGAGGGCGAGGGCGAGGGACAGCGACAGCAGGGCAATGAGGCGGCGCATGGGATTACTCCTTGGTGGATTCGGATGCTTCGAGGATCGCTTCGACGATGGGCACGTAGCCCGTGCAGCGGCACAGGTTGCCCGAGATCGCGTCGCGGACCTGGTCGGCGCTGGGGTGCGGGCAGTCGCGCAGCAGCGCGGTTGCGGTCACCAGCATGCCGGGCGTGCAGAAGCCGCACTGCAGCGCGTGGTGCTGCTGGAAGGATTTCTGCAGTGCGTTCATTTCACCGTCGGGGGCCAACCCCTCGACCGTGGTGACCTCCATGCCGCGCGCCTGAACGGCGAACATCAGGCACGCGCGCACGGCGTCGCCGGGGTCCCCCGGCTCGCCGACGAGCACGGTGCAGGCGCCGCAGATGCCGTGCTCGCAGCCGAGGTGTGTGCCGGTGAGGTCGAGCCGCTCGCGCAGGAAGTCGGCGAGCGTCAGGCGCGGCGGCACGCTCGCGGCGACGGGCTTGCCGTTGACTGTGAGAGCGATGTCGATCGTGCTCATGCCGCCACCGCCGAAGGCAGGGCCTCGGGAAACGCCTGCGACAGCGCGCGATGTGTGAGGGCCTCGACAAGTTCGGTGCGGTATGCGCCCGAGGCGTGCAGGTCGGAGCGCGTCGGTACCGCGGCGGCGGCGGCGCGTGCGGCCTCGCCGATCCGCACCTGCGTGGGTACGCGGCCCTCGAGCATGTCCGAGGCCTCGTGCACGAGCTGCGCGCAGTCGGTCGCGCCGTAGACGACGTTACGCAGGTTCGTGCATCGCCCGTCGGGGCCGGCATCCGCAACGACCACCACGCCGACGATGGCGAAGTCGCCTTGGCGCCGGGTCATCTTCTGCAGCCCCCAGCGCCGGCGGGCGCCCCACGCGGGAAAATGCACTTCGGCCAGCATCTCGCCCGCCTGCAGCGCCGTCTCGAACAGCCCGCGGCCGAAGGCTTCGGCCGCCACGTCGCGCGTGCCCGTGCTCGAACGGATCGTCATCCGGGCGTCGCACGCGAGGCACAGCGCCGGCCAGTCGCCGGACGGATCGGCGTGCGCAAGGCTGCCGCCGATGGTGCCGCGGTTGCGGATCGCGCGATGGGCGACGGAAGGCATGGCTGCATGCGCAAGGGGAAGCAGGTCGCGCACCAGAGCGGAAAACTCGAAATCGCGATGGCGCGTCATCGCGCCGGCGACAACACCGCCGTCAGGCGCGCGCGCGAGGCCGCGCAGTCCGGGGACGCGGTTGAGGTCGATCAGCAGCGTCGGCCGCGCGAGGCGGAAATTCATCGCCGGTACGAGGCTCTGCCCGCCGGCGAGCAGCCGCGCGTCGGGGCCGCCCGAGGCGAGCAGCGAGACCGCCTCCCCGAGGTCGACCGGCGAGGCGTAATCGAACTTCGGCGGCTTCAGCGAACGACCCTCAGACCGCGACGGTCTTCGCGTCGTACTGGTAGATCCAGTCGTAGCGCGCGCCGACCTTGCTCGGGTGCCACTCGGTGTTGATGTACTTCTCCGCGCCTTCGGCGTCGGCCATGGCCTCGTTGTGGAAGGTGCCGGCCATGTCGTAGGAGCGGTTGACGAGCGTCGTCGTGCGCTCGCGCCGTGCGGCCTCGTAGCGCGCGAGCGCCTTCGCCGGGTCCGACGGCAGGGCTTCCAGGGAGCGTGCGAACACGAGGCCGTCCTCGAACGCCGAATTCGCGCCCTGGCCCAGGTAGGGCAGCATGGCGTGCGCGGAGTCTCCGAGCAGGGTTACTCGCCCCGTCGTCCAGCGCTCCAGCGGCTCGCGCAGGAACAGGCCCCACTTGTACAACGTGGTCGTGTTCTCGAGCATGCATTGCACCTCGGGATGCCAGCCGGGAAAATCCGCGAGGCATTCCTCGTGCGTCCCCTCGGTGTTCCACGACTCGACCTGCCAGTCGTCGCGGTCCACCTGCCCGACGACGTTGAACAGTTCGCCGCGCCGCACCGGGTAGCAGGTGACGTGCGCCCTGGGGCCGATCCAGTTGGTGCCGACCATGCGGCGCTGATACTCCGGCAGGCGTTCCATCGGCACCAAGCCGCGCCAAGCGACCTGGCCGGTGAACTTCGGTCCCGAGGCGCCGAACATCTGCGCGCGGATCTGCGAGTGCAGGCCGTCCGCGCCGACGAGCACGTCGCCCGTGGCCGTGCTGCCGTTCGCGAACCGCGCCTTAACGCCCTGCCCGTCCTGCTCGAAGCCCGTGCAGCAGTGTTCGAGGTGGATGGCGCCGGGCTTGGCGCGCCGCACCGCCTCGACCAGCGCCGCGTGGACGTCACCGCGATGGAGCAGGAACATCGGCACGCCGTAGCGCTCGCCGATCGGCGCGCTGTCGCGCTTGAAGAGCGACCACGTCTGGCCCGTGTTCCACAGGCGGATCTCCTTGTCGACCGCGCGCACGCCCCACTTGCGCACCGGCTCCTCGAGGCCGAGTTCGAACAGCACCCGCGTGCCGTTGGCCGAGATCTGCACGCCCGCGCCGACCTCGCCGAGCGAGGCCGCCTGCTCGTAGACGTCGACGTCGAATCCGCGCTGCAGCAGCGCGAGCGCCGCAGCGAGCCCGCCGAGGCCCGCGCCGGCGATCAGTACATGGGGGTTGCCGTCAGGCACGGATGTCCTCCGGGACGATCTTCTCGTTGTCGAGGATGGGCTTGCCGTCGAGCCAGAGCGAGCAGCTGAGCATCGGGATGTCGAGGTGACACGGCGAATTGCGCGTGCCACCGCCCTCGAGGTTGGGCCCGGTGGAGAACATGAAGTTGCCGTAGAACGAGCGCGCTTCCATTGCGTTGCTCTGGCGCTTGTCGTACATGCCGAGCGCGGTCCAGTGCGCCTTCTTCTGCAGGCCCCAGCCGAGGTGCGACACCGCATAGCCTTCGGGGTCGTCGAACTTCGCCATGTAGTCGCGCAGGTACTGCGCGTCGAATTCGCCCTCGATCTTGCGGATGTAGCCGCCCTCGATCGTGAGACGGATCGGCGTGCGCACGTATTCCTTGAAAGGCAGGATCGTCGTGCCGCGGTCGAGCACCACGGTGCCGTGGGAGGACTTCTCGTTCGGCCAGGTGGCGACGAAGGTGCTCGGGGCATGGTCCCAGCGCCCCGGCTCGTCGGCGAGGCCGTACTGAACGAGCATGCCGTACTGGCCGAACTCGACCTTGAAGTCGGTACCGGCGGCGGAGGTGACGTGCATGCTCTTCGCCTCTTTCAGCCTTTTGGCGGCGGCGAGCGCGCGGCGCTTATCGTCGGACGTGGGGACGAGGCGCATGAAGATCTCGGGCGGCTCCTTCACGAGCAGGATGCGGGTGCCGGTGTCGAGGATCTGCTGCTGCTCGGTGCCGCGGTCCATGCCCATGAGGTCGACGACCATGTCGGCGGCCTGCATCGCGGCGACGGCGGGAAGGTTGCCGGTCAGCGAAGTCGGTCCGATGTAGGCGGTGGTTTCGCCTCCGGCGCGCAGCGTCGCCTCGCCGAGCTCGATCATGAGGACACGGGCGCCGAGCGTCGTGGCGGCCGCGCGCCCCGCGGAGATGTGGTCGGGATGGGAATGCTCGGCGACGAGGAACACCAGCGCCTCGCCTGGTTTCACCTTGCAGGCCGTGAGGACTTGTTGCCAGGCAGTGAGCAGCTTTACGTTCATGGTATGACTCCACTCAATCGGGTAATGATTACTATAACGATGTTCGCTTTGAAAAGAGAATGGGATTCTGTCCAGTAGAATATTCAAGATGAAGAAACCGCATACGGGGGTCGCGGCAGTCGAGCGCGCGCTTTCAGTGCTCGGCGCCTTTCGCGACGGAGACGTATCGCTGAGCCTCCACGAGCTTGCGACCCGGACCGGCTACTACAAGAGCACCCTGTTGCGCCTGATCGCTTCGCTCGTGCGCACCGGATGCGTGGTGCGACTGGCCGACGGCAGCTACCAGCTGGGGCCCATGGTCCTGCACTGGGGACGGGTGTACCTGTCGTCGCTGCGGATCGAGGACCATGTCCAGCCTGTGCTCAAGCGCCTGGCGGCCGAGACCGGCGAGAGCGCCACGTTCTACACGCGACAAGGCGAAGCCCGGCTGTGCGTTGCACGGGTCGACTCGAGCTATTCCATCCGCGACCACGTCAAGGTGGGCGACATCCTGCCACTCGACAAGGGGTCCGGCGGACACGTGCTTCGCGCCTTCGATCCCGCTAACCCGAAGGGCACGGCGAAATCCCTCGTTGTGATGTCCTTTCGCGAGCGTGATGCCGATGGCGCGGGCGTGTCCGCACCTGTGTTCGGGCCCGGGGCAAGCCTGCGCGGCGCAATTTCGATCTCCGGCCCGGCCAACCGTTTCGGCGTCCCGGCGCAGACCAAGCTTTCACGCGCCGTATTGGGTGCCGCGGCAGAGTTGACTGCAAGGCTGGGAGGGGATGCGACAGCATTGCGGAAAGCCCGCGTGTAGGGAGCCCGGTGATCGACGACCATGACGCGCAGCATGGCGGTCCCCTGATAATCAGGGGCGATGCAGTTCCTCGATCCAGCAGGAGATCGCGCCGAGGATCGTGTCGACCTCGCCGATCGGCGGGGCGATGCGCACAGGCACGCCCGGGTGGATTGCCGAGAAGGCCGCCACCCGGCGTGGCAAGTCCTCGCGCAGGTGCCCGCCATTGGCGATGAACACCGGAACGATGGAGATCGCGGTCGCGCCGCGCGCGATCAGGTCGCCCGCGGCGGTCTCGAAGTCCGGCGCCATGTGCTCGAGGTAGGCCGGCTCGACCATCGACCCGGGCATCCGCTCGTGCAGCATCCGCTGCAGGCGCAGCAGCGGCCGCGCAGCGATAGGAAAATCAATCCCGTTCCTTTCCCCAGGCACCCGCTTGTGGCCGTCTGCATAGCCCCAACGACGAGCTTGCAGCGTCAAGTTCGAGAGTAGCTTGCCCCCATGCCGCACGATTGGCAATCGCGTCGATCCCCAAACCCCGCCCCCGGGCTTGGCGTGATGCCCGCACAGTGCGCGAGGCCCGCGGCTGGCCAGCCGCGGGCCTCGCGCCTTCGTTACGCGATGTCGGGGACGGGGTGATACGTCATTGGCAGGACGCTGTTCACGGGCCATGCGCCAGAGGGCACGGGTGGCGAGCGCTCGGTCGCCTCGGGCTGCCACAGCCCCAGGTGCTCGAGGATGCGCCGCACCACCGGCGGGTCGTCGATCAGCGCGATGATGCGCATTGGGCCGTGACATTTCGGGCATTCGAGCGGATCGGCTTCGTAGACCTTGCGGATGAGCCGCGCCCAGGCCGACCTGGCGTGCGCGGCGAACGCGCTCGCAGGTTCGCTCACCGGCTCGATCGGCAACACGCCCAGGGCCGGCGCATCCTGAGTCTTCTGCGCCTTGGCGCGCTCACCGCGCGCGCGATTGGAGTACCAGCCGACATAGCGCACCAAATGCTCGTCCCACAGAGACTTCCTTCGGTCGTACCGATCCGGGATGTGGCGGCACAGCCGCTCCACTTACTGCGCGAGCCACTGAGCGCCGGGCATCACCTGAAAGTTCCTCTTCAGCCCGAGGTGCTTCTAGGCTGAGCGCAGCAGCTTTGGCACGGTGAACACGCACTGGCGGTGCGCCACCGGCGCGAGCACGTTCGCCTCGACCCACTCCCCGTAGAGCAGCA
>Ga0163152_10006918_pt1 | contig 12610 bp, 10 predicted proteins | sample OliLakLV19MP8IB2_FD_148635 | JGI IMG/M metagenome (GOLD analysis project Ga0163152, IMG submission 148635) | Freshwater microbial mat bacterial communities from Lake Vanda, McMurdo Dry Valleys, Antarctica - Oligotrophic Lake LV.19.MP8.IB-2 | ecosystem: Environmental > Aquatic > Freshwater >... | reverse complement strand
AACAAAATGAGACCGAGACACATCACTAGTTTTAATTATGCCGCTCCTCCGGAGCTCGGTCATTCTGTTGTCTTGGATCTATAAACATGGCGCTCCTATGGAGCTGGCTGCAAAATGTCCAAACTCCAGCGCAGCTCTGTGACGTCTGTGACCCGCAGCAAGCCAGTTTTTTCAGTGCCGCTTGTTTCAAAGCATTCTTCATGGCAGAGCGCGTCGGGTCACAGACCACTAAGGCGAAAAATTCCCTGATCATCGATTTTGCTCCGCTCAAAGGCTCACGCCTCGGAGAATTGACCGCAAAATTCGACATCATCATGGGATTCACGCCTGAAGCTTGAGGTTCTGCGACAAAGACTGCCCGCCCTCTCTTTGGGCGAACGATCGGTCCTATTTCAAACTTTGAAGGTAGCTGAAAAGATCCCGGATATCCTCCTTGCCCAGTCCGTTTAACAGGCCTTCGGGCATGATCGAGAGAGGCAGACGTTCCATCTTTTCCACCTGCGACTTGGGCAGTCTTGTTTCGTTTCCGCCGACATCGCGAATCACGATCACATCCTCAAGTTGCAGCTGCCGGATATTAATCCCAGTGAAGGTGTCAGTATTCCGGGTGGTGACGGAATAGGTGTCGTAACCTTGTGCGAAGGTTGCGCTCGGCATGAGGACCGATTCCAGCAGATCTCTCCCGGAACGAATGGCGCCGATTTTGGTGAGGTCAGGTCCGGCAATTCCGCCGTTGTTCCCCACGCGATGACAGGTGAAACAGGCGGCTTTGCCGAGAAAAATTTGATGCCCCCGATTGGCATCGCCACCCTGAAGCAGCGGTTCCAGCTCCTCCAGTTGTCGGCGTTGTTCAGTCAAGGAGAGTTCAGCTCTGCGTTGGATGACTGCCACGCGTGCTTGGTGCTGTTCCGGAATTTTTTTCGCCAAAGCGGCCAGGTTTGATGACGACAATTGATTGCCTGCCTTCAAGCAGTTCTCAAGAAAGTCTAAGAATGAGCCGGTTGCATCATTGTCGAGTTTTGCATTGATAGCCGTCTGGATCACTAGGCCGGGCGTGATCATGTTGTCGCCTGTCACGCTCTTGAAGAAACGGGCGGCGCTCCTGGCATCGAGATCGGAATTAGAGAAGATCTCTGCAGCCGTCAATCGGAGAGTAGCGGTGTTGGTGCGTTCAACTTGTTTGAGAAGAAAAGTTGTCGCGGTCGCAGAAAGAATCCGGTTTCCTCGGATGCCGGCGCGCAATGCTTCCAATCTCAGAATCACGGGCTGAGCCTCCTGATCGGCAAAATTCATCAGAACCGGGTTGAGATTTTTGAATTGCAGGGTGCTGATGGTCCGAAGCACCGAAGGTTGCAATAATTTCTCTCCGCCAAGAAGTAGGGTGCTGAGTGTTTTTTCCCAGTCGGAAGGAACTTTCTCGTTTGAGACCTGGGCCATGCTTTCCAGGATCACGATTTTGGTGGCGACGGGAATGATCGCCGCAAGAAGTGATTCAGAGACCATGCCTGCCACTTTTGGATGGTGCAGGAAAGCAGGTAAAAATTCCCGCAACCCTTCCTTTTCTGTTTCTTTCAAACCGCCGGCCTGGAGCAAGGCTGACAAGACTGGCAAAGTTTGATCCACCCATTCGGGATGTTTGCGCAAACATGACTGAGCGGTGCGGCGAAGTTCGGGATCATCGGAGAAAATTTTTGGCAACACATGTTCCGGTAAAAGTTTTTGGTGTGGAAGCTGGTCCAATAAAATAACCGCAGCTTTTTGAATGCGGGGATGGGAATGACCGACGGCGCCGAGCAGATCGCCGAGGGCCGCCCAACGATGAAGAACCAGGATCAGGGCGTGTTCCTCAAATCTGTCAACCTCGCGGGCCAGGGCGTCGATCACCGGCCTCACCGATTCGCGGTTCCCGCATGAGGCCAGAGCCTCCGCCGCCGCCAGCCGCACCGGAGCGGAAGTGTCGGAGAGGAGTGTTGTCAGGCTGTCAGAAGATCCCTTGTCCTTGATCCGTCCTAATGCTCGTGCTGCCAGTGCCCGGGTTCCAAACTCCGGCGACCGGAGCAATTGACGCAACGCGGCCTTGCTTTCAGGAAGATTGATGCGACAAAGCGCCCAGATGGCTGATTCTCGTGCAGCAGGAATCTGCGTTGAAAGAATTAACTGCTGAAGTGTTGGAACTGCATCCGCCCCAAGTTTGGAGAATTCATCTGAGGCGCGTTGTCGTACCGCGCTCCTGAGATCTTGAAGTCGCCGGCCAAGGAGATCGACTGACGGACGCCCCCAACTGATTTTTGTACCGCGGGGATCTTCCACCTTCTGGGTTGCTGAATGTGAGACCCGGTATATCCCTCCCGTTGCCGGGGCTTTGCGAATCCGGCCGGTCGGACAGTGATGAATGTACCAGCTCCCCGTGTCCAAAATGAGAAGGCTGCCGTCGGCATCCTCGAGAACATCGGAAGGATGAAAATCAGAGTTGTCAGTGCTGACGAAATCTTCGTCCAAGGAGGTGAACGTCGAGCCTTTATATTGAAACTGATGACGGATGATTTTCCGGGTGTTGTGCTGAGCCGAGAAAAAATTGTCATGAAAACCGCCCGGAAACTGTGCGCCTCGATAGCGGGTGATGCCGCTGTGGGCCACCGCCGGATAGCTGACAATGGGGGGCAGGGGAAGGCCGCTGACCAAGTGTGCCGTTCCTTTGTCCGTGAGATGCAACGGGTATAAACCTTCTTCAACGAGATGCACCAAGGCGTCACGGACACCGTCGGAAGGGAGGAAAAACCAGTTGTCTGTGCCGATCATTTCCCCATTCGGCATGAAATCGATTTCGACCAGGTTTTCAAACCCGCGACTCACCGTTTCAATCCCCGAACCGTCGGCACGACATCGCAAAAGGGCGCCGCTGGTTCCTTTCGTGTGGCTGCCGTCGCTGCCGGTCAGATCGTAACCGTCAGGATTTCCCATGGTCATGTAGAGCCAGCCGTCGGGTCCAAAGATCAGGCCGTGCAAGCTTCCGTTGTCTGAATGGCCAAAGCCGGAAAGTATGACCGATCTTTTCTCGGCCCGTCCATCCCCGTCAACGTCCTCGTAAGTCACGAGTTCGGGTGGATCTGCGACATACAGTTTTCCGTCGTTCCAGACCAAGCCCATGGGGAAAACGAGTTTGTCGATGAACACCTTGCTCGATTCGTATTTTCCGTCACCGTCATGGTCTTCGAGCACGCTGATGCGGCAGTTCCTGGTTTGCTTTTGCAGTTCCAGATAAAGATCTAACCCGGATGATTCGGCCACAAACAACCTTCCTGCACCGTCGAAATTGCCGAACATTGGAAACCGGACTTCCAGAGCGGTCGCAGCCGGCTTGATTTCAAACCCTGGTTGAACCTGGAACTGAATCTCCTGGGAATGCACAGTTCCAGCCAGGATCATGATAAAAAAGGATCCCAAAAGTTTCATGAAAGTGATGTGTGACTTTGAAATCACGTCCGTTCTGAAATGGAGATTTTAATCACCGGGTTCATCTCCCTGGCCGGCAACCGGCATCAAGGATTTCGTCGGCTGATATTTTCAGAGAATTCGTTGTGCGGGGAGATATTCCATCTCGTTCGCACCGACTCCCGCCGTCAAAACCGTCAATGGGAAACAGAACTGAATTATTCCAGCGATTTGATTTTGGCCGCGAGTTTAAAATCGCCTTCCGTCAGGCCGTTTTCGCTGTGTGAAAAAATGGTCAGCTTCACTTTTCCCCAGGTCAGGAAAATGTCGGGATGATGATTTTCCTTTTCCGCAAGCTCACCTACTTGGTTCGTGAAAGCCAGCGCTTGGGCGAAATCTTTAAATTCGAATTCTTTTTCCAGATGATGCAGGTCGATCACCCTCCATTTGTCATCCAGCTTGGTTAGCAGCTTCGAGATTTTCGGGCCGGCAAGGCGTTCGGTTTTTGTTTTGGACGGGCTGGATTTTTTTTTCATAGGATGAGTTTAACGGTTCAGAGTTTGTCCTCAGGCATCGGCTGGAGTTGGCGTTTTAAAAAATCGATTTGGCGCTGTAAATCCCCCACCTGCTTTAGAAGATCCGGCAGTTGTTCCATGGCAATCAACTGGCGTTTCATCCTGCGATCCTTTTGCGCCGGGGAACCGAACCATTTTTCGCCGTCTGGGATGTCGTGCATCACGCCAGACTGGGCAGCGACAATGGCTTTGTTCCCAATTTTTAAGTGACCGGCCAGTCCGACCTGCCCGGCAAGAGTCACATAACTGCCGAGTTTTGTGCTGCCGGCAATTCCAGTTTGAGCCACTACCAGGCAGTGGTCTCCAATGGTGACATTATGAGCGATCTGGACCAAGTTGTCGATCTTGGTGCCCCGGCCAATCACAGTCGGGCCCAGGGCTCCTCGATCTATGGTGACGTTGGCACCGATTTCAACGTCGTCGTGAATGATCACGTTTCCGGCCTGTGGCACTTTGCGATGAAAATTGCCGTCCAAGACATATCCAAAACCGTCTGAACCGATGACCGACCCTGCGTGCAGACGGACCCTGGAACCAACCTGTGTTCTGGAATATAGAACCACATTGGGAAAGACCTGACAGTCATCTCCCAGTGAGGAGCCCGTTCCCATCTGGATTCCACTGTGCAGCACTGATCTGGCCCCAATCTTGACCTCGTCCCCGATGACACAATGCGGCCCGATATGTGCCGAAGGATCGACAACGGCACCTGGAGAAATGATCGTTGTTGGATGAATTCCGGAGGCAAATTTGGGTTCGGGAAAAAAAAGAGGCAAAACCTTGGCGAATCCGATGCGGGCGTTGTTCACCCTGACCAGCGTCTTTTTTTCCGAGGTATAATCTCCGTCCACTAAAACCGCAGAAGCGGCGCTTTGATCCGCGCGCGCAAAGAATTTTTCGTTCTCCGCGAAAGTAAGCTCCCCTGGTCTGGCGGTGGAGGCTGGAGCGAAGCCGGTGATGACGACCGATCCGTCCCCCACGACTTGGCCCTGCAATAGCTGCGCCAACTCAAAAGCTGTGTAAGGCATAAATTTATTTCTGGATCAAAAGAAGGACAGGGATGTCAGATGCCCCGTTCGTTGATGATCGTATTTTTTTCCCCCATGACGATCACCCTGGGCTGCCAGCCTGTGGCCTCGGAGGCGTCAATCTGGGTGAAGCTCATGATTGTCAGGCGGTCTCCGGCCTTGCCGAGGTGGGCGGTTGCTCCGTTAAGCACCACGGCACCCGATCCACGTTCTCCTGGAATGAGATATGTCTCGAATCGTTGTCCGTTCACCATGTTGCTGGCCAGGATTTTTTCAAACGGAACAAACCCTGCTTTATCCATGAAATTCTGATCGAGCGTCAGGCTGCCTTCATAATTGACATTGGCACCTGTGACCTGAGCCCGGTGTACTTTGGATTTTAGAACAAAAATCTGCATAACTGAGACCATTGCGACGGACGACCGCATGCTTCCTTTCACTGTTAAAATTAAACTTCGGGCGGAGCAAGAATGCCGGATCAGTCAGTCGTTTATCCCTGGCATCTCAACCCCCGTCACCGGAAGCAGATCCGAGGATGTCTGCTTGGTTTCTCCTTCCAAGTGATCCGTTGACTTGACAAACGTTGGTCACTATAAAGTCCGGATTCATAACAATTCAACTTTTACTTTAGACTACTATGGCAAAGACATTACGCGTGGGAATGATCGGTTATCGCTTTATGGGGAAAGCGCATTCCAACGCCTGGAGACAGGCTCCGCACTTTTTCCCGCTCAAAGGTAATGTCCAGATGCACACCATCTGCGGTCGTGATCCCGCAGCCCTCGAAACCGCCCGGATCCAATTGGGATGGGAAAACGCCTCGACCGACTGGCGCGCAGTGGTCAACTCTCCCGATATCGATGTCATTGACGTCAATACCCCCAACGATTCACACGCGGAAATAGCCATCGCCGCCGCCAAGGCTGGAAAACATGTGCTTTGCGAAAAACCGCTCGGCTTGACCGTCGCGCAATGCAAAGAAATGGTCGATGCGGTAAAGAAGGCCAAGGTGGTTCACATGGTCTGCCACAATTACCGCCGCATCCCGGCCATTGCTCAGGCCAAAAAGATGATCGAGGAAGGAACCCTGGGGGAAATTTATCATTATCGCGCCCGTTACGCCCAGGATTGGATCGTCGATCCACAATTTCCCCTGGTCTGGAGATTGCAGAAAGGGGTCAGCGGCAGCGGAACTCACGGCGACATCCAGGCGCACATCATTGACCTGGGCCGTTATTTGGTTGGAGAATTTAAAGAGGTCCTGGGGATGCTGCACACTTTCATCAAGGAAAGGCCGTTGCCGGATGATTCAGGAAAAGGGCAGGGGTTGGGTGGCAAGGCGACTCAAAAGATGGGGAAAGTCACCGTGGATGACGCCTCATTGATGATCGGACGATTTGCCAACGGCGCTTTGGCCAACCTGGAAGCCACCCGATTCGCCCTCGGTCGCAAAAACCATATCACCATCGAAATCAACGGCTCGAAGGGATCGCTTTATTTCGATTTCGAAGACATGAACCGGCTCAAGTTTTTCGACAATTCAAATGAGAAAGATCGCCAGGGATTCAGGGACATTCTGGTGACCAACGGCGGCGATCATCCTTACGTGGGCAATTGGTGGCCTCCCGGACACATCATTGGATACGAACACACCTTCGTTCATACCATCGCTGATTTTGTGAACGCAGTCATTGATGGCAAAGCCGTCCAACCCACTTTCGAAGACGGCTTGCGCAATCAACGAGTTTTGGAAGCGGTCGAGGAATCGTCCAAATCGCGTCAGTGGATCAAAATCTGAGGGTTCGTTCCTCCTCTTTGCGGGGAACAAAAGTTTCGAACAAGGAGAGGTTTTTTGACCTCTCCTTTTTTGTTTGGGTCACCGGGCGAACGAGTTTCTCCGGAAAAGTCTGCGTTTATCGGCGGATTTATTTTTCCTCTTTCATTCTGTGTTCGGCCCATGTGAGTGCTTTGGGTTTCGCCACTGCTTCTGATCTGCGTTTATCTGTGTCCATCTGCGGATTGAATCGCCTTTTCCAGGTTCATCGGCCCGGTTTCCAAAGGTCGATCGGTTTTCTGGCGTCGGATTTAAAGGGCAGACTGACTTTTCGCCCCGTCCCGGCAGATTCGTAAGCGGCGAAAATAATTTCCATCACGGCACGCGCATCTTCCCCGGTGACCAGCGGCGTTTTATCGTGCTGAACGCAATCAACAAAATGAGCCATCTCCTGGTGGAAACCGTAGTTGTACGCCTCTTCGTAAATGGTGAAGGACCAGCCCTTGGTTGAACCGGCTTTTTCCACGGCGTAATCGTATCCCTCTTTGCTGTAGGTTTGGATGGAATTGCCGTGAAGAAGATCGGCGTAAGCCACTCCCTTGGATCCATGAACCTCCGCCCGATCATCCATCCCCCCTAGTTTGGTCCAGCTCTCCTCAGCGAGCCCGATGGTCCCATTTTCGAACTCAACAATTAAAAGCGCGTTGTCTTCCCCGATGGTTTTGTTTCCATGCACCTGCGTGCTCATCTGGGCGTAAACTGATTTGACCGGGGGGCGACCCAGCATCCAGCGGAAGAATTCGATGGCGTGGCAGCCCATGTCCATGACCACACCGCCGCCGGAACGTTCCACATCCCAGAAATGTGCGGCGTGCGGCCCGTCATGTTTTTCGGATTGTTTGATCAACGTCGGCACGCCGAGCGCCCCGGAATCGAGGAGCTGTTTCAAACGGACGTACTTCGGCGCGAAGCAAAGTTCCTCCGCATACATCAGTTTTACCTTTGCCATTCGCGCCGCTTCAATCATCTGATCCGCTTCAGCCAGGTTCAGACAAAACGGTTTCTCGATCACAATATGTTTGCCCGCTTCAGCGGCGGCCACCACGACCTCACAGTGGAGATGGTTCGGTACGCCTATGACCACCATATCGAGTCCCTTCATCGCCAGCATTTCGCGGTAATCGGTGAAATGCCTTGGAATACGGTGCGTTTTGGCGAATCGCTCCGCGTTGCCTGGAGTGGGGGAGGCCACAGCCACCATCTCCGCAGACTGACAACGAGCCAGGGATTCCGCATGGATGGCGGAGATGAACTGAGACCCGATGATCCCGACTTTTACCTTGTTGCTCATATTTAGAATTTCACGGGCATCGAAACTGGATTCCGCACTCGGCCCGCCCTTGCAGGCCAACACCCGTTCCTGATGATGATTGAGGGTCTGCGGAATGGTTCGCGCAGCCGGGCGGAAACCGATGAATTCTTTCCTGGGCCAAAGGTCATAAATATAAATTTTGGTCCGGCGTACGGATTTGTTCAGGCAACAACGCCGCAGCCATTTCGTCGCAAATACAGATCACCCTTCGATGCAGGGTGAGAAAAGAAGCCGGGAACCGGGTGGAAATTGATCCCGTGATCAAACGCTCAAACTGCGCGGATTTCGCGGTGCCAAAAACCAGCAAAAGAACCGAGCGCGAAGCCAGGATGTCCCGCATTCCCAGGGTCAATCCGTGATGGGGTCGTTCGCTCGTCACAGACAACATGGCATGCGAAAGCGATTCGTCAGTCAGATGAGCCACATGGCAGTCGGCGTTGAGTTCATGCGCCGGTTCGTTGAATCCGAGATGGCCGTTGATTCCAAGGCCGAGCACGCAGACATCAACAGGTCCGTGTTCATTGATCCAGGCGCCGATCCTCCGGCACTCTTCCGCAGGCGAACGGCTGTTGCTTTCAAAACGCGTGTAGTTTTCGGGGCGGATTTTCAACGGCTGAATCAAGAGCTTTTGCAGGTGGTCTTCGCAAGTGGCTGGATCGTCCATGGCCAGCCCCCCCCACTCGTCGAGTTTTAAGATTCGAAGATCGTTGGAGCTTTTTCCTGCTTCAAGAATGGCACGAGCCCACAGCTCATAGGTGCGTCTGGGGCTGTTGCCTGTGGCGGCGCACAAAAGCATGTCCGGTTTTTCCCGATGTTGCTCCGCCAGCCACTCTGCTGCGACCCGGCTTCCGTCCTCGTAGTCCCTGGCCACACGCAATTCCCAGCCCGGTGGAAGCGCCTGGCTGTTCTGTTGGGATGGCTTGAAGCCTTCTGGGTGTCCTTGAGATGTCATAAAGTTTACAAGCGGATGATTGAAAAGTTCCGGAACCAGATGTGGGCGCCGTGATGTTGAATTGCCAGATGCCCGTTCAATTCTTTCATGAACCTTGGCTTGTCCTTAAATTTTGCCTGTTCCATGAGATTTCGTCTCGCCGTAGACTTCCAACCAGGCAACCAAGGGAAAAGAAGGGTGCTGTGAACTTTTTCCAGATTGTTATCATCTCCACAAATTGCCCGGCTCCCTCCGGAACGTCCATGTGCTGGAGTCTCTTTGGTATTGAGAAATCGTGTCGCTCGGATGACCATGACCGGCATGATGGTCGGTGAAAGAAAATATCCTCCGCACGTGGCCATATGCGTGGACAAAGGTCGCAGTTACGGGCGTGGAGTTTTGCTCGGGATCGCCGATTATATTGAAGCATTCGGACCCTGGTCGCTGTTCATCGAACCTGCCGCTCTTGGTCAATACGGCGAGCGCTGGCTGGACGACTGGAAGGGGGACGGTGTTCTGGCTTACATCGAAGATCCGGCTTTCGCCAGGATGTTGAAGAAACGCCGAATCCCGGCCGTGGAACTGTTTGGTCATCGCGACGACCTCGACCTTCCGCAGGTGGCCAATGATGATTGCGCCATCGGGCGGCTCGCTGCCGAACATTTTATTGAACGTCAGTTCAAAAACTTTGCCTTTTCCGGTTACCCGGACGAAGCCTGGGTCCGACGCCGGTTGGAAGGTTTTCAGTATGCGGTGAAAGGAAGAGGTTCGTTTTCGTGTGAATTTTCCGCCCGCAACACCGAATCGCTCGCAGAGTATGAGGCCGGTCAAGTGCGGCTGGGCCTGTGGCTGAAGAAACTCCCAAAACCCGCCGGCGTGATGGCGTGCAGCGACCGACAGGCCCAGCGGGTTCTGGATGCCTGCCGCATCTGTAGGATTTCTGTTCCGGAACAAATTGCGGTTATTGGCGTGGACAATGACGAGCAAACCTGCCGTCTCAGCAACCCTCCGTTGAGCAGCATCATCGACAATCCCAGAAAAATTGGATTTGAAGCAGCCCGGATGCTGGATGACCTGATGCGTAACCGGCCCGGTAAAAAATCCGTTGAAACTGTGCGGATCGCCCCGATCGGAATCGCGACCAGACTTTCCACCGACGTCACCGCCACGGATGATCCGCTCGTGGTCCGGGCCTTGCAGATCATCCGTCAACAGGCGGCGGTGGGCATGAGTGCCAATCAACTGGCGTTGGAATTGAAGGTTTCGCGGAGCGTCCTGTTCCGAAGATTTAAAAACTCCCTGGCGCGCACACCCCTTCAGGAAATTAACCGCGTCCGCCTGGACCGGGTGAAGACCCTTCTCAAACAACAAGAACTGACCCTGGAAACCATCGCCGAAATGACCGGCTTCGAACATCCGGAATATCTGTCGGTGATGTTCAAGCGGGAGACCGGAACAACACCCGGCGTTTTCCGGAAGTCAAATTGAACCAGGATGCCAGCAATTCTCATTTTGAATCTACGTTTGACAACCTCCGGACCTCGGGCGCTTCTTATACCTCAAGCGCCACACAGTGCTGAAGAGGTAATTTTGTTCCCACCTTGGCTTTTCAGCGCACGCCCAATTTCCTGAAACTACCGAATGGACAACCGTAGAATCTGGCGGGGCGGATCACCCTGCGCGTCTGTCTCGGACTATAGTGTTTCCGGAAAACAGGATTCTCGGAAAATTCCCGACTGTCGAAACTCAAAAAGTGTTTCTTGGGCCTGATTAAGAGTGAGTCAGCCACGGAGCGCGGCTGTGTCGTCCTCGATCAGCCGCAGCTGAAAGAATTGCCCAGTCCTTGGGAGTTGCCCGCAACTGCATTCCAATATTCGTAAATGGGGAGCCTGAGTGGAGCCTGAGTCCAAATCTCGAATTCGGCGTGGGGATGCCTTTCGAGGGAGGCTTCAACCGTTGGCTTTTTCACCCACACGTCACTCCAAGCAAACCAGAAAACGCTCGAATTTACGCCGTGGAAAATGTCCAATCTCCAGTCAGCGGCGGAAGCCGCTGTAAGGCTTTAAACCGAAATTGAATGAGCGCCATTTGATGCGAGAATCACGTTTATGAGCGCCTTCCAGAATATTGTGGTCGTTCTGATTCTATGTGTCACTCAAGGCTTGGGCAGCGACCAGGTTTCCAACGCTGTTATCCGAATACAACATGGGGTTACGGAAAGGTGGATGCATGGGAAGCTTTGCGACTGACACCTGCGCCTTGACACGGATGTCCTCTGGATCTAAACGTGCTCTGATTCAGATCGGACTTTCAACAATTGCGGAGAAGATGACCCTCGGAATTTGCTTTAAAAACGGCCAAGGGGTCCGCACAGCCAAAATGAAAATCGCTCTTGTCATCGCACTCATCGGACTGGCCGCCTTGGCAGGTGCAACTCGCGCTGGGGATGTCATCGTCGTTGGCGCGACGCCGGCGGGCATTTCCGCCGCTGTCTCGGCTGCACGCAGCGGTGCGAGCGTGCTGCTGCTGGAAGAGAAAGCGCACATCGGCGGCATCGTTTCCGGCGGGCTCACGATGAACGACATTCGCTACAAGCGTGCGGTGAAGGGCCTCTTCGAGGAGTTTCGCCGCCGCGTGTTGGAGCATTACACGACGACCTACGGGGCGGACTCCCAGCAGGCGAAAGACTCACGCGATGGGAACCACTATGAGCCGCACGTTGCGGAGAGAATTTTCACCGAGATGCTCGGCGCGGAGAAACGGGTGCGTATCCTTTTGCGGCATCGTTTGCGCGCGGCGCATCGCGAGGGCGCGAAACTCACGCGCGTCGTGATGGAAGACCTGGCGCGTGGCGGCGCGGCGGTGGAGTTTTCGGGAAGTGTCTTCATCGACGCGACCTACGAGGGTGATCTCGCGGCGATGGCGGGAGCGCCTTACCGAGTGGGGCGCGAGTCGCGCGGAGAATACGGCGAGCGCTAGGCGGAACGCATCGACACACGCTTCGGCAAGGATGAGTGGCTCAATGGCAGCACCGGCGAGGGCGACCGCGGGATTGATCCCTTCTGCTTCCGCTTTCACGTCACGAAAGACTCCACAAACCAAGTCCCGTTCGAAAAGCCTGCAGCTTACAATCGCGACGACTATCGCCACCTGATTGCTGATTTTAAAACGGGCAAAGTAAAGACGCTGCGCCATGTCATCCAGCTCTGGCCGGCGCCGAATCGGAAGTTCCAGACCAACTCCGAACACCCCGATCCCGAAACCGGCGTGCCGAGCGAATCCTTCGATCTTGCGGAGGAAAACTGGGACTGGCTGGAAGCTGGGCCGGAGCGGCGCGAGCAAATCTTCCAGCGCACCTGGAGCTACAGCGAGGGGCTTTTCTGGTTCCTGCAAAACGACGCGGATGTGCCCGAGCATCTGCGCGCCGAGGCACGGCAATATGGCCTGCCCAAGGACGAGTTTGCCGGCAACCGCAACCGCCCCTGGCACATCTACGTT
>Ga0163152_10006917_pt1 | contig 12611 bp, 10 predicted proteins | sample OliLakLV19MP8IB2_FD_148635 | JGI IMG/M metagenome (GOLD analysis project Ga0163152, IMG submission 148635) | Freshwater microbial mat bacterial communities from Lake Vanda, McMurdo Dry Valleys, Antarctica - Oligotrophic Lake LV.19.MP8.IB-2 | ecosystem: Environmental > Aquatic > Freshwater >... | reverse complement strand
CCCCTACAATCTCTCGCCGATACCAGGAGGGGACAAGCCCCTCCCCTACAATCTCTCGCCGATACCGGGAAGGGACAAGCCCCTCCCCTACAATCTCTCGCCGATACCGGGAAGGGACAAGCCCCTCCCCTACAGTCTCTCGCCGATTCATGGAGGGGACAAGCAGTCCCTCCCCTACAGTCTCTCGCCGATACCGAAATAAGGAAAACAGGTCTCTTGCGGTTCTCTTGGATGTGGCTGATCATTGCCGCTGTCTTCTTCATCGCCTCGGCAGATGAGGTTGCCACCATTCACGAAGAAATCGGCTCACTGCTTGACCACAGCTTTGAGAGCGGAGCATTCGGAACGATCATCGGCGTCGGCCAACAAGCGCAAATGGCGCCGGAGTCACCATGGATAATTTACTACCTACCCCTGCTTTCAATCTTCGGTTTGAGTGCTGGCTCGTTCCTTTTCTGGCGGATGCGAAAGATAAAGATGCTTCTGATCGGATGCTTTTTAGCTGCTGACTGTTATGCCATCGCCATTGCATTGGATCATTACCAGGGGCTTCCCCTGTTTCGCAAGGACCCAATTGCAGCCGCTCTTCACATGCAGACCAAAGATCTTTTGAACCTATCATTTTGGACAGAAGAAATAATTGAAGATATCGGTACGGCACTACTAGTAGTGGCATTTTCCGGCTATGCCTGCGAGCAGTTCGTCCGACGAAAAGAAGAATAGCCTGGGAGCGCCGGCGTCTCGCCGGCATTTGATCTTTTCAGGTGAGGCCGCATAAGATGCTGCCACCACAAGTGCAATCAAATGCCGCCGGGACGGCGGCGCTCCAGGCAAGCCACATAAAATGCCGCCGGGACGCCAGCTCCCAGGCTTCACCCAAGCATTCAAAGCGGAACGGTTGTGTCGAATGCCAGCGGTCGAACACCTTGCTGATTGATCAGGATCAGCGAGTCGTTGGTGATAGACCTGGTAACGATGCGACCGTTCACCGACAAAAAGCGGATAGATGTTGGAGAAGCCACAAGCGCGGTCCCTGCGCCTACCTTGAGGTCAGGTCCGCCAGCACCATTGCTGACCTTAAAGACAAGGTATTCGCCGCTGATTCTGCTACGGACCCGAACGCAATGCTGGTCCGATTCCCACTCAAACGATGCCGTCCGACCTGCCGGTAACTCGCGAATTGACATCGAACGGCAGCCCAGATAGGCAACTGCACGGCGGAGGCGTAAAGCATCTTTTGATGCGACAACCAAACAATTTCTCTCGCTGTCGATGAGAATAGCGCCCTCGCTTACGCACACAATTGACAATGGCTCCAGTCTTCCTTTCCAAAACATAGCGAACATTGAAAGCAGCAAGCAAATGCCAGCGCTGATCTGAAATATGCGCTTACGCCCGAGGCTCGGTTTGTCATCCGAGTCATCAACTGTGCTGACAAATGCATAAAGCACAGAACCAAGGCTAGCGTAGTAGGAAAGCATTGCCCAAAGTGGTGGCGGTCCGATAGAAAGAACGCTCCATTTGAAAGAATCGAGCCAGTTGACCAAAGATAGCATTGCCAAAATGACAACTCCAGTTACCCTATCAACAGCCACCAGTGCCACATCAAAGGTAACTGGAACCAAGCAAGACAATGCCGACGTAGCAAATCCGGCAACTGTCAGAACTGGCACGAAAGGCGCCACCAAAATATTGGCCGGTAAAGCAAGCAAGCCAATTTGCCAAAAGTACAGTAGCTGAAGCGGCAACACGCTCGACTGCGCAATCAAAATCGTTGCCGCCGTTTCTGAAATATTGCCGAGCAATAAATTTGTTGAGCGGTTTCGCACGCAGGTAACACCTTCTGCGCAGACAACCAGACCAATAGTTGCGGCGTAGGAAAGCTGCAGCCCAACGTCTTTGATGGCGAACGGATCGGCCAACAAGGTCAAGGTAAGGGCTAGAGAAATAACAGCAGGTAGATAAGCGCTGCGCAAAAAGCAATTGGCAATTAAGAATGTGGAACACATCGCAGCTGCTCGCTGCACCGATGGGGAAAGTCCGGCAACGGCGACGTAGCAAACGAGCGTGATAAAGCCTGCCGCGTTGAGCATTACCGGCTTTCCAATCAATCCACGCAGCAGGACCCACGTGACGCCAACGACAATCGTGAGATTGAATCCGGAAGCGGCAACCATGTGAGACAGCCCAAGGTTTCGAAAGGAAGAAGTGATGCCCTCAACCAGAGAGACATTGCGATTACCGATGACAATCGATGAAAGAAAGTCACCATCCTTCTTTCCTAATGCCTTACGGTGCAATGCCATGATGCGTTGGCGGACTTCATCAACGGGGGAAAGCATTGACTTGCAAGAACTATGGATGATTGCAACAGTGGAACCTGGATGAAGAGTGACCCGTGCAGATACACCCATACGCTCGAAGAAAGCGCTTTCGTCAAAATCCCAAGGAACCTTAGCCTTACGCGGCGGAGCTAACGAGCAATCCAGAAAAATTCTGTCGCCACTAGCTGCCCTGTTTGAGCTGTTGAAACGCTCATTCACAGTCATCAGCACCTTGCCGCGGTACTGCGTTTCGGACGGATCAAGGATACGAACAATATCCACTACGCGGTGAGTTGTAAGTCCAGAGGCGCTCAATTTCGTATCGCAAACAGTGCCATATAGAAACAGAGATCGGCCATCTGCCAAGTTCACAATATTTGTTCTTGCCTTCGATTCAACGATATTGGAGATGTGCAATACCGCGGCTGCTGTCACGATGCAGCAGACAAATATCTGTACAAAAGCGCTACCCTTAAGTCTTAAGGTCAGAGGTACAATCACCAGACAAGCAATCGTAAACTGACGAATGGGTGCCGACAAACCATCCGACACCAGGACGATGTCGGCAAGGACTATCAGAAAACAGACGAAAGCACTAAGACGAGGTCTGACAAGCATCATTCACGCTCAATTCGGGTTACGAACTGATAAACGAATGCCGCCGAAAAAAGTTCACCACCTCAGACCGAATTTACTTTTGACCAAACGGAGCATTGAACTTGTTGTCTTCTTGCGCCCGGACGGCTTGCGGTACTCTGCCCTTCAGTGAGTCAGCTATTCTGCGCAATTGCGGCAAATCAGGATTATCACCCTTGATTCTTTCGGCGTTGGCCAGGTATTCAAGCGCTTCTTGATACATGATCGAGGCGCCGCCGCCTTCGTTATTGTCTACCTTGAATGAGGCAATCGCCAGATTTACGATTGCCAGGTCGCGGCACATTTTGGCAGCGTAGGCTTTGTCTTTTGTCTGTAGGCGATCTACCTGTTCCTTGAGGGACACTTGGAAGTGATTGACAGCGTCGACGTCTAACTTGTAGGCCTCTTTGATTTTGTCGTGCACATTGCCTATGTTGTGGGCACCATAGATCTTCTCAAGCCGCTCGACGACCATCTTCTGAGACTCGGCCATAGCTTGTGACTCAGATGGTCGCTTGTTGAGGTTGGCGTTGTTTTGCCCTTCGACCAGGTTGGTTAAGGCTTGGCGGTAGTATTCCGTCGCCTGACCACCAAGATCAAAGTTTTCACCGGCCAAAATGCGACCCTTATCGTTTGTAGTGTTTGGATCTAATTTCGTTCCACGCGACATGGAAAGGTCACCATATGCGGTGTACAGAGCTGAACTTCCATAGAGGTGGAAGAGCGGATCATGATTTTTAGCGTTCATGAAGTCGCTCATTTGCATGAGCAAGGCGCCTTCGTTCTCCATGGCAAGAGTGTGACTCTTCGAAACGACATCCTTGAAGCCGCTTTCGGTCAATTTGCCGGCCTCAAGCGCTTTCTGAACGTCCCTGTTCATGCCTTGAGCAAAGTGATGATCTTCAATGCCTGGAACATCTATAACTGAATCAAGAGCATTCAAGCCGCGTGCTCCTAACCAAGCTCCGCCAACGGCAACTGCGCGTCCCTTCCAGCTACCAAACGGCAGCATCCAAGCGGCGCTCATACCGGCAGCATCACCCCAGTTAGGTTGCATGAGACGGCTGTAGGTTGCATTGGGTGGTCCTGGGGCCACATGGTTCCAAACTTCGGCGGCTCCGACAGCAAGGGCCACTGTACATAAACGCTTAGGCAAGCTCTTGCTCGGAAGAATCAATGCGGCTGCTATAGCCGGACCTTCCAAGTAATATTGTTGCTTGGAGAACAGATGAGAGTCTTGCCCACCGACTATGCCCATGATATCCGGCATGAATTTGTCAACGGCATAGTTGACTGCTAGTCCGGTGGCAACGATACCAATACCTTCACCGGCGGCGCGCCATTTGTTAGTTCCGTGCCAGGTGGTTAGCTCTGTCTCTAAGGCACTTGCACCAGGACGAACGCGATCAACCCAGGGCTTCGTGGTGCCCCATTTATTGAAGTTGCCGCCCTTGGCACGCAATGCGGCCATCCCTTCTTCCACCGCCAGCAGTTCTGCTTGGGTGGCCTTGAATTGATTTTTAGCGTCTGCCAGTGCGTTATCCAGCCCGACGACTTTTCCGTATTTGACCACTTGCTGGTCAAGGAGGTGAGCCTCTGCCGGCGTGAGGAAAGATAGCTCCGTTGGAGCCTTCAGACCAGCAGGCATTTTGTGCGTATCGATACGTTGACGCTGATACGCGAACTCCTCAGGTGTAGTCGGACGCGACTTCATCATGTCTTCGAGCAACTGCGCCTTCTTGGCAAAAATAGGATTGTCCGGAGTTCCAGCCACAAGCGAAGCGTCACGAGCAACTACTGTGTCCAGGTGCATCTTCTGCATCTCATGGAAGCCGGTGGCCGGGGCTCCGCCCGCTGCCGGTTTGCCCATGAATTCGGCCATCGCGGTTGTCCTTGCAGCTTTAGCCGCTACAACCTTTGGTTCCAGATCGATGCCCTTCTGTATGATCTCCTGTCGCTGCACGGACTGCGTCTTCAACTCCAAGCCCAGAGGGCTGTGGTTTTCTCGCCAATAGTTAGCTAACTTATTGCCGTCCAAGCTCGCTTTCCACGCCAGTTTATCGCCGTAGTAGGGAATCAAGCTGGAGCCGGCAAGACCGCCGATGGCGGCTTCTGCAAAGTGAGTGAAGTAATTGAGTTGGGTGTTCAGCGACTGGTTTATGTTGTCGCGCTTCTGGTTGGAGAGCATGACGATTCCATCATTACCAGTAGTAGGTGATGGATCGTTGCTGACTGCACCACCGGGACCATCACTAGGAGCGCGTCCATCTCGGCCTGGGACTTGCTCCCTGGCTGGTTGCCATTGTCCTGGATCTCCAGGAGTAACTACGCCACCATTGTCGTTGGGGTTCGGGTTTGGGTTAGTTTTAGGCGGTTTACCGTCGGTCGGCGGCAAGTTTCGTGCTGGCGGTGCCACTTCCGGGGTTCCGCGCCATTGGCCGGGGGGAATTGGTGGGTCGTTGGCGGGAACTTCAAATGGACGTCGAGTTTGACCGGTGGGCGGCGTCGGTTGCTTGCCATCGGTTGGAGGCAAATTTCTTGCTATCGGTGCCACTGTAGGCGTCGCGCGCCACTGACCTGTAGCCAGGGGATCGACCGGAGGTGTTCTCGGGTTCGGGTCTTCCGGTACCGTAAATGGTTTGCGCTTGTCGTCATCACCTGCCCGCGCAATTTTAATCGGCATCGGCGGTAATTCAAACGGCGAACGAGTCTCGCTTACCTCAGGATTCGCGCCTTCATTCCCTTTCGGCTTTTCGCTAAACGAAACGTTCCAGTCACCTGCCATCCTAGATCCTCCCCGATCCATTTAGAAACCCGGACTTCTCGCCCAGTCTGTCTATATTAAGGAACGTTTAGCCGCTGGTAAATGCGTGAATCCACCCCTGCCATGGGAGAAATCCCACCTGAATCAATTCGCGTCCGGGGATTTCCTAATTTTGCCCTGTCGCCGGTCCTATATAAGGACCGGGTTCAGCACGTTGCCACTGCCGCAACAATTCGCTCTGATGGCGCCAGCCCTGCCATGTAAACGCCAAGCCTGCCTTTCGATTGACTGGTAATTTCCCAATTGAATCGAGATCGGTTGACATTCCTAGACGACCGGTCTATTATCAACAGCGTTAAGTAGACGACCGGTCTACTAAAGGAGGATCAAATGAGTTTCTACTGCTTCCCCGTTTCCACACCAGCTGCAGCATTTTCCAACGATACCGCTTCCCAACGGGGATTCGGATTCGAAATCGACCTGGTCACCGAGTTCGCCAATACCATCGTGGATCTGGCCGGCAGAATGAAGCAACGCAGCGAGAACAAGAGCCACCTGCCAGCAGTTCAAACTCGCCGACTGCCTGGGAAAATCGCCGCGGCTTCAAACCCGCTGACCGAGAAATCCATACTGATGGTTTTGGCAAGAGACCCCGACGCGCTGGTCCGTGCTGAGGTGATATTCAACACCGCAACACCAGTGGAAGTTCTAAAAGAGCTCGCTACGGACGGTGATAGATTCGTTGCCGGACAAGCAAGAGCGATGCTTGCGGCCTAATTCAATTCGAGTGGACAGGAACAGACACGCCGCAAAGTTTGCTGCAATCATTCAATGTCTGCTCAGTTGTGCTGAACAAAACAGTTTGCCAACCGGATTTTCGCGCAGCTTCCAGATTGATCTCGCGATCATCAATGAATAAAGTACGCTCCGGAGCAACCCCTAAACCGGAAATACAGTGCTCATAAATTGCCGTAGCCGGTTTGATCAGGTGCAGTTCGCATGAGTAAGTGTGGTGGTCAAATTCCGGAAGCCACGGCACGCCCACCGCTAAATGGTTGCGAAAGTCGAGCGGCATGTTGGACAAGATTGCCGTACGCATTCCAGATTTGCGAACCGCACGTGCAAACTCACTCATAAGGCGGTTCTCGAAAGACCATCCTTTGTTATCAATGTCGATCAGCTCGCGAGCAAGCTCCGAAGTCATGGTGCAGCCGCCAAGCCGGGCGATCTCGTGCCAGTAGTCCGAGCCGCAGCTCAGACCGGCGTCGTAATCTGCTCGAAGCTCCCAATAGAGTTTCGTCAAAGCCTGGGGCTCAAGGCCGCATCGTGCAGCCAATTCTATTTGAACGCTTTCAGGCTGCGCCAAAGAGAGGACATTACCGTAGTCGAATACGACTGCATCAATGGTCATAAGCCTTACTCGTTGGTGTGTGATGGGTTCAAATAATAGAGACTATGAGCAGCGGCGGATTGCCCGTTGTACTTGGCACCGGGTTTTTCGTTGTATGCCACCATGCATTCTGCGGTGCGGGTGAAAACCATCTGTCCAATAGACATGCCGGAATGAAGTCTCACTGGACGATTGCCAACGTTGAGTATCTCCAGGGTTATCTGCGCCGGCGGGTGGCTGAAGCCAGCGTCGATAAAACCGGCTGTGACATGCACCATGACACCCAAACGCGCCAGACTAGATTTTCCCGTCAGTTGTCCCACGATGTTTCGTGGCAAACAGAATTTTTCCAACGTGGCACCAAGCAGAAATTGCCCGGGCATCATCACGATCTCGTTCGCTTCGATATTCACAAGGTTGGTTAGGACTGATTCGGATTGATAAGGATCAACCACTTCATCAGACTTTTCATGCCAAGAGAACTTATCCGACAACCTGACATCGTAGGAGTTCGGCTGTATAAGCGAAGGATCGTAGGGAGCGATAACTAGTTTGCCTGCCGCGATCTCGTCCCTGATCTCAAAATCGACAAGTATAGACATCAGATGCTCAAGTTGAGGTTCGAACTGTGTCCGGGGAAGGCTTTTGCAGTTGGGTTGATGTACGTCACTGCAAAATTCACGGCGGTTGCCGCTTCGGCAGCACCAGTAGCGATCAGTTTTAGCTTAGCCGGATGGGTGCAAATATCACCGGCAGCGTAAACGCCGGGCAAGTTTGTTTCCATCTTCTCGTTTACGGTGATGGCATTAACATCCATCTTCAAGCCCCAGGCTTTCAAAAAGTCGAGGTTGATTACGAAGCCGATGTTGATGATGATCGCATCAAGGTCGAGATGCTCTTCTTTGCCGGTGCGGTTGTCGAATATGGTTGCGCCCTCGACTTTACCGTCACCTTGAATGTCCTTTAACTCATAGAACGTCTTGATATCAATGTGGTTGCGCTTCATTTCTTCTACTGAAGTTTGAACCGCACGGAATTGATCACGTCGGTGAATCAAAGTGACGTTCTTTGCTAACAACGAGAATTCATTGGCCCAATCAACTGCCGAGTCGCCGCCGCCAATAATGAGTACGTTCTTATCTCGGAATTTTTCTTTGTTCTTTACAGCGTAGAAGATGTACTCGCCTTCCATGCCGTGGTCATAGTCGACATCCAGCTTCTTCGGAACGCAGGCGCCAGCGCCCAGAGCCAAAAGAATCGACTTACTGCGGTGTTCACCGCTGATGTCGGTGCTGATCTTCCACTGATCGTCCACGCGCTCGATATTGAGCACCTTTTCGCCAAGTACCATCGAAGCTTTAAAGAGTTGCGCTTGTGTCGCCAGAGCCTTGGCCAGGTCCTTCGCGAGAATCTTCGGGTGCCCCGCTACGTCGTAGACGTATTTCTCTGGATAAAGCGCTGTAAGTTGTCCGCCAAGTTCGGGCAGAACATCTATCACTTTGGTCTTCAGTCCTCGCAGCCCTGCATAAAAACTACCGAACAAGCCGGTTGGGCCGCCGCCAATGATTGTAATGTCGTACAGATCCATGTGTTTCTATGAGTCTCCCGGCTCGCTTCAATCGGCTATTGTAATACAGCAGGCTGTCAATTCAGCATGGTTCAAGCGTCCTGCGTATCATTCCGCAGCGTAACACTGTAAGAACCCGCCAGCGAATTTCTTTAGCGATTCACAATCATCTTCACACGAGTACCCCCGGTTCCATGAATAGGAACCATGTAGGCGTGCCTCGATGTGTCTGCCTGCATGTAGGGCAGAGGAACGCCTGCCTGATAGGCTGAGTAATCTAAAGGGGTCGGCTGTGGTTGCGGCGCCGGCATAGGCGGAAGAGGCGGCATTGGTAAGGGGATCGACTGTTGCGGTGGATAGGCCACGGCGGCCGACGAAGAGTATCGTCCCGAGCCAATTATCTGATTGCCATGGGGAATCGGCACATAGAATTCCGCAGGTTTAGCTGAAGTGCGGACAGGTAACGTCTTGCAAATGCCCGCCACCAACCGGCGATCGGCAGCAGCTGTCATCGATTGAGCCGCGCCATTGCCCAGGACGCTATTGGCGAACGGCTCATGATGCCGTATCCAATAGACTACGCCGAGCCAGGCCGTGAAGCCGACGAAAAGAACGAGCCACATGAAGTTGGCAGTGACGTTAATTCCTTTCAATGCATCCGATAGTTTTATCGATTGCAAAGCGCCGTTCCAACCGCTTCGCGCAGAAGACTGGAGACCGGCTGCCTGTTGTGTGCTTGGGGCGCCAATGTGGTTATGTGGATGCCCTTGAGCTCCGCCAAAAGCGCCATGGGAGCTCTGATCTTGGTCCAGACCGAGCAACTGAGATAGAAAGTTCTGCCGTTTGCTTTGGTTGCCATGGCCGCCGTGGACTGCTTGTCCAGCGTCGTTCTGACCATGCTCACTCATATGCCCACCACCTGTATGCCAACGAGGTCTCGTTGCAATCTACATAGAATGGGAGAAAACGCGTCAACTGTAAATAGCGAAAGCCGGTTTTGATGGGGATTCCACGATATATTTTTATCTAATCGATAAAGTACCCGCGCAGCAAAATGACTCAGGGCTAATGTTTCTGGAATTATTAGGCAGCAGTTGTCAGAAGAAGAAGAGCATCCCGGCAGACCCCTAAGCAAGAAGGACACCGGGGTTCCGGTGTCCTTCTCTAATTGCAAGGTGGCAGTGGAACTGACTATTCCAGCTCTACGCCTTCAAGTTGCGCTACTTTCACACGCAAGCTTTCAACCATTTTGGGAAGCTCGAAGACTGCCGGCAGCTTTTCTTCGATAGTAGTGATATGTCTTGTAAGTTCGATCGAGCGCTCCATCAAGCGAATCAGAATTTGTTGTGTTGCCACCAACTGTCTCTGATTTTCGATCAACTGATTTGTGATTTTTGCAGTTTCAACTCGTTGATCGACGCTCAGAGAAATCAATTCTCCAAGTCTGCCAATCAGCTTTTCCATTTGCGGTTGAAGGCTGTCACCAGAAGCGGTGGCAGAGGATTCTCCATCAAAAAACTGATCGAATCCATCCAGGCCAAGGTTTGCTTGCTGTTGTTCTACTTTCCGCTTCGCATCTGCCATGAAAAAAGTACCTCACTTCGGTGATTACTCTGGGACCGTATATATTTTGAGTGGTCCCCGCCGGTGGTGGCGCACCGAGAAATTATAACGGAACGCAACGAATTATCAACACTCAACGCAAAAATATTTGGTGCGACTCACCGTATATAGTGCGGAGGATCATCCGCATAACCGCAAGCACCACAGTCGGGTCCGCGAGCGGCAACTATATATGGTGCTAAGGGCACCACATCAGTCGCTGGCTTTCTGATAAACCAAGCAACCTTTTTTAATCACCATCGAAACTGGATTCCAACCAATGTTGTATGGGATCTCTTCCAGGCGTTCCACGTCATAGATCACCAGGTCCGCCTGCCGCCCTGCGCGAAGCTGTCCAATTGAGTCGCCTAGTCCAACTGCGTATGCAGCATTACAGGTAAGTGCCGATAAAGCCTCTTCGACGGTCATCTTAAGGTGCAAGCAGGCAAGTCCCCAGATCATTGGCAAAGAGGACACGTGGCAGGAACCAGGATTAAAGTCCGAGCCCAGAGCCACCGCTACGCCGGCATCGATCATCTTGCGCGCGGGGGCATGATCTTTAAGGTTGAGAAAGAATGAGGTGCCAGGCAAAAGTACAGCTATGGTTTTTGAGGAGGCCAACCTTGCAATATCATCGTCGGTCACGCTCAATAGATGGTCCGCGCTGGCAGCGCCCATATCTGCAGCGAGCGCTGTGGCTCCCAAGCTAACAAACTCATCTGAATGCACTTTCGATTTGCAGCCTAAACGCTCACCGGCCTCCAGAATCGTTTTGGTCTCTGCAAGCGTGAAGTAGCCTTTATCGCAAAAGACATCATTGAAGAGTATGCCGTCACGTCCGCCGGATGCTTCTTGAACAAGCTCCATTGCGCGGGGAAGCATGACGTTGACGATTTCGTTTATGTAGTGCTCTCGATTTGATCCCGGTGGAAATGCATGAGCAGGCATGAATGTAGGCACGAGATCTATGCTCTGGATCTCGGCAAGCACCATAATCGCTTGCAACATCCGCAGCTCGCTGTCGGTATCAAGTCCGTATCCGGTCTTTACTTCGCAGGTAGTGGTTCCACTTGCAAGCATGCGGCCCAAACGTTTGAGTCCACTGGCGACCAAAGCTTCCAAGGTAGCATTTCGCGTTGCCGACATACTTGCAACGATGCCACCACCTGAATCGGCTATCTCAGCGTAAGTTTTTCCCTGACAGCGCATAAGGAATTCGTTAGCCCGGTTTCCTTCAAATACCAAATGCGTGTGCGGGTCCACCAGTCCAGGAGTGACGACCTTCCGACTGGCGTCAATCACGGTGGCTTTAGTGGCGTCAATTTCGTTCAGAACCTGCGCGGCCGGTCCGGCCAAGACCACCTTTCCATTGGAAATAGCCACAGCACCATCGGTAATTCGCGTGATTTTTCCTAAAGCATGACCGCGCGCCGGACCATTACAGTCCGGCGTTGCAAGTTCACCAATTGGATAGACCAATAAATCAGCGGACAACACTACTATCTCTTGACAGCAACAGTCTTGGCCGGTCCGAGGTACATTTCAAGTTCGTCAACGTGCTGAGTTTCTTCAACAAGAATCTGCTCAAGCATTAAGCGCAAAGCCGTGTTGTCTTCGAACAGCTTCAACTGTTGCTCATAGGTGTTCAGGTGATCACGTTCCATTTCAAGATCTTCGCGCAGCATCTCTTCAATGGTTTGATCGCCTGGTTCATAAACTTCTTGGACTTTGACTGACGGGTGTCCACCAAGTGCACAGATTTTTTCTCCGAGCTTGATGGCATGCTGCATGGAATCTTGTGCCTGACTGCGAAACATAGCAACCAGCGGTCCGCGGGTCGGTCCTACGACGATGAAAGAATGGTGCAAATAGCGAACTATTGCTGCCATCTCATGCTCTAGATCGAGGTTCAGTGCATCGAGAACCTTCTGCTTGTCCATTTGCGCCTCCAAGTGTGTGCTTTGACGGCTCGCCATTATAAACCACTTAATTCATCGCAGGAGTTGCAAACAGGAACAGCTGCTGAGGAAAGTTATTGCGCACAGGCGCTAGATAACCGTCGCCATCAAGTCGCAGGCCGACAGGTACTACAAGACCATGTGGCTTGTTCGGGAAAGACCGATGAAGTCCAGCCCAACTATTTCAGACAATGGACAGCTGCCAAGAAGGCGCTATCACTAGGCCGTCAATCCCGACTCCACCTCGATGGCAGCATGAGATGCTGCCACTACGCCGTCAATCCCGACTCACGCTCGATGGCAGCATGAGATGCTGCCACTACGCCGTCAATCCCGACTCACGCTCGATGGCAGCATGAGATGCTGCCAC
>Ga0163152_10006915_pt1 | contig 12613 bp, 8 predicted proteins | sample OliLakLV19MP8IB2_FD_148635 | JGI IMG/M metagenome (GOLD analysis project Ga0163152, IMG submission 148635) | Freshwater microbial mat bacterial communities from Lake Vanda, McMurdo Dry Valleys, Antarctica - Oligotrophic Lake LV.19.MP8.IB-2 | ecosystem: Environmental > Aquatic > Freshwater > Lake... | reverse complement strand
ACCACCTGCTGCTGCGCGAGGCGGATGCCGCGGCCGACCTGCTTGCCGAAGCCGACGTGGAAGAAGATGTACGCGACGACCGTCAGCACCGCGACCGTCGCGCACACGATCGCCGGTTTCACGAGCGAGCGTGCGGCACGGCCGACGTCGGACTCCGGGTCCGCACCGCCGCGAATCGCGCGGACGGCTTTTCCGAGGAGCGCAAAGTCGAGGAGCCGCCACGCGAGCGCCGCGAGGGCGAGGCCGAGGAACGTCGGGTAGTCCCACGAATTCGTCGGATACAGCGCGCCCAGCGGGATCACGAGCAGGATCAGCGCGAGAACGCGATCGAGCCGCGGACGATCTCCCGTGAGCGGATGCCGCTCCGCGGAAAGCGACGCGATGCCCACGGTCATGCCGAGCACGACGAACGGGAACGCAATGAGGTACGGATGCAGATCGCCCCAGAAGATCGCGAACGCCGGCGTCTCGTTGATGGTGCCGTCGATGACGCGGCTCGTATGGAACCAGTCTATGCCGAGGAGCTTCCACGACCCGCTTTTCCAGCGCGCCTCCAGGAGCTGCCGCGCGAAGTCGTAGTTGCCGAGGATCGCCGCGCCCGCCGCCGCGAGCAGCCCCGCGCCACGAGAGCGCCCGACTTCCATTCCGGCACCGTAAAGACCGATCGCGAACGTGGCGTAGACAGCAGGCAGCGCCGGGTTGAAGAACTCGCGCAGCGTGAGCCCCGCGAGGCGGCGCAGGCAGTCCATCACCGTGTAGCCGTAGTAGTAGTACTGCAGCGTCAGCCCGCTCACCCACGAGTCCTGCGGCGGGAAGCTGGTGCTGAACTCGAGACGGCGCAGGATCGCGTAGTCCATGAACCGCTCCGCGAGCGGATGGATGTCGCCGTTCCACTTCACGAGCCCGATGCCGATCACGAAGATCGCGAGCCCGAGCGCCTCGCCGAGGAGGATCGTCCCCCACTCGCGCTTCAGGAGATCGCGCCACACCCCGCGATCGATCCACGCGACGTATGCGCCGGCGCCCGCAAGAACCGCCGTCGCGACGATCACCAGCGGCGTGCCGTAGAGCGCGAGTCCCGGAAGCGACGACGTGAACCACGCCATCCACGCGATGAGGAGCCACGCCGCCGGCCGCGCGACCGACGCGCCGCCGTCGCGGAGACCGGGAAACGCGCGTCGCAGGAGCGGAGCGGCGGCGAGCGCGGGGAGACTGAACGCGAGCCAGAGCTGCAGCGCGCCGCTCTGGATCATGGCGCGAAGAGCTCGGACTTCTGCCCTTCCGAATCAGGGCGCGAAGCGCCCGCAGGCGTGCCGTGGGGAGCGGCCTCGACCGGCTTTTCCAGCCACCGCACGTCGTGGAACACGCCAAGGCTCTCGAGCGGCGTGCGCTTCTCGTCGCGCCGGCGCACCCACGTCTCCAGCGACGCGCCGCCGCCCGCGTCGAAGTAGCGCACCTCGACGGGGTGTGCGCCCTTCGAGAGCACGCGGAGCACGCCCTCCCGATCGACCGCGCCGTGCGTGCCGCCGTTGTCGAGCACGAGCTTGCCGTCGAGGTAGATCCACGAGCCGTCGTCCGACGACGAGCCGAACGCGTATTCCCCGTCCTGCTGTACATCGAGGTAGCCGCGCCACACGACGCAGAGCGGTGCACGGAACTCGCGATCCTTGCCGCCGTAGAACGCCGACGGATCGACGCGGCGCGAGAGCACCTCGCCCGTGCAGCCGATGCCGTAGCGATACTCGGCGACGAATCCGGGCGCGCGCAGCACGGGGTTCTCGGGCGCGACCTCGGGCGGCGCCTCTCCCGGCGGCGGACCGAAAACCGGGTCGTAGACCGCGGGCTCGACGTAGAGCGAGAGCGCGACGCCGGGCCGCAGCATGAACGGCACGCGGCGGTAACCGGTGACGCGATCTCGCATCTCGGCTTCCTGCGTGCTCGCGGTGACCACGACGGGAGGCGTGTCGCCCGTGGGAATCTTGCCCTGGTAGTAGCCGACGTCCTTGTCCCACTTGCGCAGGTAGAACGGCATCGGCCAGTAGTCGCCGGAGGTCACCCACACGCCGAGCTTCTCGCCGTTCTTCTCGAGCAAGGTGTCGACACGATCGATGAGTCCTTCGAACTCGCGGACGGTCTGCACGTAGATGATCGAGTAGCGGTCGTCGTCGTAATGGACGAAGTTCGTGTCCCAGCCGAGCGCCCACCACGACACGCGCGCCGCCGGATCTTTCGGCGACAGCACGGGACCCGCGGGCACCGGCCACGTGATGACCACCGCCGGAACCGCCGCGACGATCGCCGCACGCGCGATCCACTGTTTGCTGCCGGCGGCCGCGCCACCGAGGAGGATCTCCACTTCACGCAGCGCGAGAGCGCCCGTGAGCGCGAGCGGGATCGTGAAGTTGAGGTTGAGCCAGGGCGTCTTGTAGCTGATGACGGAGTAGACGAGCCACTGCGACCACGCCCAGCTCGCGACGAAGAGCCCGAAACGATCTCGGCGGAAGAGCACGACGGCGGTGCCGAGCATCCCCATCAGGAGGATGGGCGTGTCGAAATCCCAGAGGAGCTCGAGCCAGTAGCCGAACGGCTTCTCGTGTCCCGCGCCCTCGTGTCCGCGGTTCACCCACGTGCCGTAGGTCGCGAACATGTCCCACGCGCCGCGCAGGTTGTTGAAGAACGACGTGAAGAGGATGACGACGAGCGCCGTGCCCCACGCGTAGGCGAGCGCGTAGTCGGAGAGCGAGTCGAAGTCGCCCGGGAGCCGCTTTTCGGCGCGCTCGGCGAGCCTCGCCGCCGAGGGCCGCAGGCCCGAGAGGAACGACACCTGGTTCGATACCCAGCGCAGCAGGAACGCCGGCCCGCTCAGGAGGAACAGCACGCCGCCGAGCGCGAAGCGCGCGACGCCGGCGAGCCGGCGAAACCGCGCGCCGAGGTGGAATTTCTCCGAGCGCGTTCCCGCGAGCCATGCGGCGGCGCACACCATGCCGAACCCGGCCGCGACGAAAATCCAGAGGTGATGCGAGTCGGGCATCGCCGACCACGCGCGCTTCTGCTTCACGAACTTCCACAGGATCGCCGCGGGGCCGAGCCCGATGACGGCCGCACCCGCGAGACGCAGCACGAACGGCAGCGAGCCGGCGCGATCCGGCTCGTCCTCGCCGTCTTTCCTCTTCTTCTTCGCCTTCGCGGCCGGCGCTTCCTCCGCGCTCGTGCGGCTGAAGAACCACGCGATGCCCGCCGCGCCGGCGAACGACGCGAACGTGATGATCGCCGTCTCTTTGTTCGTGAAGAGGAGCGCGCAGCTGACGACGCCGAACAGCAGCCAGTTCGCGCGGAACGTGTCACTGCCCGGCTTCCAGCTTCCCTGATAGCAGCGCACGAAGCAGATCACCGCGGAGAGCGCGAAGAACGCGACGTAGATCTCGTGGATCGCCGTGCGCGAGAAATAGACGAGCGGCGGCGAGACGGCGATGAGCCACGCGGCCATCGCGAGACCCGCCCAGCCCATGTGCTTCCGCGCCGCCCAGAGCATCGCGATGCAGCCGGTGCCGGCGAGCGCCATGAGGATGCGCAGCGTCGTGTTCGACGGACCGAGCAGGAAGAACGGGATCAGCCCGGCGAAGTAGAGGAACGGCCCGTGATAGTTCGTCGGGTCGTATTTGTAATGAAGATTCCAGTTCTGGAGATCCGTGACGCCGTTGTAGAGGCGCATGAGGAACCAGCCGTTCACGCCCTCGTCGGAGTGCAGCGGCTTCAGGTCGAGCTGGCGGAATCGCAGCCAGCCGCCGACGACGAGCGCGCCCGCGAAGACCGCGATCGAGAGCCACCGGTACCAGTGCGGCTCTGCCGCCGCGGGCGCTGGCGTGACCGGAGAGTCTGTCGAGCTCATCGGGCGCCGAAGAACGGGAGTACGCCGCTACGCAGCCAGGCCATGAAGAAGAGGATGACCGCGCCCGAGAAGACCATGTTCGCGAGCGTCCACTTCTCGCCGCCGAGCGCCGACCAGCGGAACGCCTCGCCGGGCGTGCCGGAGCGCCCAAGACGCGCGAGGTTGGGGATGAAGCGCTTCACCTTCTTGCGGTACTCACGGTAGGCGTCGCCGAACTTCCCCTCGAGGAACTCCTCCTCGATGTTCACGATCAGCGTGTATTGGATGAAGAAGAAGACGATGTAGGCGCCGATCACCCAGTGGATCCGCGTGAGCAGCACGTAGCCGAGTCCGAGCAGGAAGTTCCCGACGTAGATCGGGTTGCGCACGACGGCGTAGGGCCCTCCGGTCGCGAGCGCCGGCGCCTTCAGCTCCTTCGCGCGCGTCGTTCGCCCGGAGTGGCCGACCGACCAGATGCGCAGCGCTTCGCCCGCGATGATGCAGACGAGCGAGACCGCGACGGTGGCCCACACGGCCCACGCGCGGCCGACCGCGTAATCCGGGTGGTAGAACCACATTCCGACGAGCGTTCCGATCGCGAACGGGATCGGCACGTGATCGCGGTGGCGGAACAGGAACTCCCGGACATCGAAGGACTTCTTCGACTCGTTGGCAGGGGGCTCGAGGCCCTTCACGTCCGCGGACATTTGAACGGCGGATGCTAAGGGGAGTGAGCCAGCGGATCAAGCCGCTATCGACTCAGTGTTCGTCGTCGGTCCAGGCGTTCTTGTCGTTCTCGGTGATCTCGAGACCGCCGATCTTTGCCGCGAAGAGCCACTTGTAGCGGCGGCTGCCTTCGATCGTGATCTTGAACTTCTCGCCGCCGATGTCCTCGAGCTTGTAGCTGGCGAACGCTTCGATGTCGTAGCGCTTCTCGCCCTTCGGGACGGCGGCCTCCGCGAACTTCGAGCCGGCGCCACGCGCCTCGAGCCAGCGGCGCTCGAACGGGTTGCGCGGCTTCCGCGTGAGCTTCTTCGTGTCGAAGAAGGACAGCAGCGCCTTCGACGACGACTGCACCGTCGTGCGGCTCTTCTTCCACTCGTCGAAATCGATCGATCGCGCGGCCATGGTCACTTCTTCCTTTCGGCGGGACGGATCTTTTCCAGGAGCGCTTCGAGCATGCCGTTCGCGGAGTTCTCGAGGACGGCGCCGCGCTGCAGGCGCTTGAGGATTTCCGAGATGCCGTCGAACGCGTCGCGCACGTCTTCCTTCGACGCCTTGTTCGCGGCCTTGCGCGCGTCGAACTGCGGCCACGCGCCCATGAGGACCAGCGCGTTCACGGCGTCGACGGTCGCGTTCCAGAACTTGAACGAACGGAGGCGCTCGACGACGAGATCCTCCGCGCTGACCACGCGCACGTCGACGTTGCCGACGCGCACGGTGATCCACTCCTCGCCGGTCCGCAGCTGCGGGCTCGGAAACTCCACGAAGATCGACTCCGGCTCGTTCGTCCAGCTCTTGCCGCGCTTCTCGAAGCCGAGCGCGGTCATGACCACGGCGAGCTCGCGGCCTTCCGGCGCGATGAGGTCGATGTCGCCGGTCGCGTATTCGCCGCCGGTGAAGAACTCGATGGCGCCGCCGCCGACGACGATGGGGTGGACCCCGACGCTCTGCAGCGCCTCCGTCAGGATGGCGGTGATTTCGAGGTGGCGCTCCGGGATGTCCTTGATGGCGGCAGCGGTCCCGAGGCGTGTGCGGAGGTCCTGGATGTCGGCGACTTCGATGCTCATCAGGGGCGGATTAGAGCGCAAGCCGCGCTCGCCCGCCAACGAAACCCACGCGGCCGGGAATCGACCGGTGACGCGACGGTATTTGCGTCTACGATCCGCGCGATTCGATGGCGACCCCGACCGAGTCCGAGAAGAAGCCCGCCGCTCGCCCCGGCACGTGGGGGAGCCTGCTCGCGGCCGCCACGTCGTGGCGTGTCGCCTCGGTCGTGCTGCTTTCGTTCGCGTCGGGCCTGCCGTTCGGCGTCGTCGCGAAGACCGTGACCGCGTGGATGGCCTACGGCGGCCACGACGTGATCGCGCTCGGCTGGCTGTCGCTCACGCGCATGCCGTGGAGCTTCAAGTTCCTCTGGTCGCCGCTCATGGACCGCTTCGCGTTCCCGTTCCTGGGGCGGAAGCGCTCGTGGATGATCGTGGCGCAGCTCGGCCTCATGGCGTCGATCGGGTCGCTCGCGTTCCTCGGCGACAAGCCGAGCTTCGCCGCCGCGTTCGGCCTCGCGCTGATCATCGCGTTCTTCTCCGCGACACAGGACGTCGCGATCGACGCCTACGCCGTCGAAGTGCTCGAGAAGGACGAACAGGGCGTCGCCGTCGGCGCCCGCCAGGCGCTGTGGCGCGGCGCGTTTTTCGTCTCCGCGGGACTCGGCGTCACGCTCTCCAGCCCCAACTGGCTCGGCAGCTGGCCGATGATCTGGATCGGGATCGCGGCGCTCTTCATTCCTCTCGCGTTCGTCGTGATCAAGGCGCCCGAACCGGCCGTCGAGGTGAAGCCGCCGGTGTCGCTGCGCGAAGCGGTCTTCGATCCGCTCGTCGCGATCTTCCGCACGCAACACGCGCTGACGATCATGGCGTTCGTCGTCCTTTACAAACTCGGCGACAACCTCGCGACCGCGCTGACGACGCCGTTCCTGATCGCCAAGAAGTTCTCCGCGGAGGACGTGGGCGTCGCGACCGCGACGCTCGGCCTCTTCGGCACGCTCGGCGGCGGGATCGCCGGCGGCGCGCTCACCGGACGGCTCGGGCTCGGCCACGCGTTGTGGATCTTCGGCGCGTTCCAGGCGCTCTCGAACCTCGGCTACGTCGCCGTCGACCAGTTCGGGAACCACCGCGGCGTCATGTACTCCGCGATCCTTTTCGACAACGTGTGCCAGGGCGTCGGCACCGGCGCGTTCGGCGTGCTCCTGCTGCGCCTCACGCAGCGCCGCTTCTCGGCGACGCAGTACGCCCTGCTCTCCTCGCTCTTCGCGATCGGCGGCATCGTCGCGGGCCCGCCGTCCGGCATCCTCGTCGACCTGCTCGGCTGGTCGAACTTCTTCATCCTCACCGTGTTCTCCGCGATCCCGGGCTTGATCATGCTGCACCGCTTCGCGCCGCTCGGCGTGCGCGAGCCGGTGATCGCGCTCGAAGAAGCGACGATCTCGCGCACGCCGGTCACGCGCGCGCAGCTTGCCGGATACTTCGTCGCGGGAACGCTCGGCGGCCTCGCCGTCGGCGTCGGCTCGTCGATCTCGCTCGCGGCGATGCGGATCGCGGCGGCGTCGAAGACCGTCGGCCTCGACTTCGCTCTCGGCGTGGAGAAGTTCACGTTCGCGATCCGCGATCGCAACGGCATCGCCGAGCGTCTGCACGCGCACGCGGAAGCGACCGGCATCGACTACTCCGTGCTCTCCGCGCTCTTCCAGCGGCCCGACGCGTCCGACTGGGTGCGCCTCGTCGGCAGCGTCGTCTTCGGCCTGCTCATCGGCATGGCGACGGCCGCGCTGATCGCCGCCCGTCGCGGCGTAAAGCCTGCTTCACCCTGAGCGAGGCCGCGGCAGTTTGCGGCCGAGTCGAAGGGCTGTTCGTATCTCGACGAGCATTCTTCACCCTGAGCGAGGCCGCGGCAGTTTGCGGCCGAGTCGAAGGGCTGTTGGTATCTCGACAAGCCCTTCGACTCGCTGCGCTCGCTCAGGGTGAGGGTCAATTAGCCCGGGCAGAAACGCGCGGGCAGCGCGGGCGGATTCTTGGCGTCCGCGCCGAGGAACGTCATCGCCGGCACGGATTCGTCGCGGCTCGTCACGTCGAGCTCGACGCACGCCTCGGGATCCACGCGCAGATCGAACCCGCTGGCGTTGGCCGGGTCGTCGAAGCGGAAACGGATCGTGCGCCGTCCTTCGACGGTGATCCCGTCCGCCGACGCGATGTCGAGCGGCGCGAGACGCGTGATGGCGCCGCCGGAGACGCGCAGCACGCCGGAGAGCTCGCGCTTCGCGGTGGCCGCACGCGCGCGCACGTGCCAGCCGGATCCGTCGTGCCAGATCAGGACGCCATCGCCGTGCGTGCCCGCGAGCGGCTGCCCTTCGGCGCCGGCGACCGGCGCCTCGCACACGAGACAGCCGGAGATCATGAAGCGGCCGATGCCCATCCACATGCCGGCGACCGCGACGCCGGCCACGCCGATCGCGGCCCACGGACGCGTCGTGACCAATGCCTTCGTCGCGCGAACCGGCGCCGCCTTCATCGACAGCCGCGAGAGCAGCGGCGGCGGCGGGATGTCGCCGAGGTCCTTGAGCAGCTCCTCGCAGTTCCAGTAGCGGTCGTCCTTGCGGCGTCCGAGCGCGCGCGTGACGACCCTCGCGATGTCGTCGGGCACTTCCGGACGGAGCTCCTGCACCGGCTTCGGCGGGTGGTGCTCCTGCGCGTCCGCGAGCGCCTGCGGGTCGTCGCCCTCGTAGGGCCGCTGCCCCGTGAGCACCTGATAGAAGAGGACGCCGAGCGCGTAGACGTCCGCGCGCTGGTCGAGCTCCTCGCCGCGCAGCTGTTCGGGCGCCATGCTCGACGGCGTCCCCATGACGAGCCCGGAGCTCGTGAGCTGCGGCGCGTTCTCGACCGGACGGGCGATGCCGAAATCGAGCAGCTTCACGTGGCCATCGGGTCGCACGACGACGTTCGCCGCCTTGATGTCGCGATGAATGATGCCGAGCTGGTGGACGGCAATGAGCCCCTGCGCGACCTCCGCGATCACGCGGCGGGCCTCGTTCACTTCGAGGCGGCCGAGGCGATCGAGCAGCTGCGCGAGCGACTCGCCCTGCACGTTCTCCATGACGAAGAACGGGACGTGTCCGTCGTAGTCGACGTCGTAGACCTGCACCACGTTCGGGTGGCTGAGCTTCGCGAGGATGCGCGCCTCTTCGAGGAAGCGCTGCACGTTGCGGCCGTCCACGCAGTGGAGGAGCAGTTTCACGGCGACTTCGCGACGCAGCTTCTTGTCGCGGCACTTGAAGACGGCGCCCATGCCGCCCGCGCCGATCGTCGAGAGGATCTTGTACTCGCCGATCGCGCCGTCCTTCAGGCGCTCCTGCACGTCGGGCGGAATCTTCGCGGACGCGGGCACGGAGCCTCATTCTATCCCCGGACGTCCCCCGAATTGGTTGCGCTTGCGCTTGGGCGATCGACGGATGCCTAATCCGCGCGTGAATCGACTCCTGCTCGCTGCCATGATGCTCGCCGCTTCGTTCGGTGCCCGCTCCGCCTGGGCACAGGTCGAAGTCCCGATGACCCCCACCCCAACGCCCGCGACCTCGCCCGTGCCGGCCGTCTCGCCGATCCCGATGTATCCCGAGAAGACGCCGACGCCGGCGTCGACGCCCACTCCCGCGTCGAACGGCTCGGTGCGCGTCGACTCCGCCGGCATGTTCGGCGTGGGCGGCATGATCGGCAACACGTCGACCGGCGCGAACGCGAAGCTCTGGTTCGGCGAGGACGTCGCCGCGCAGTTCTCGGTCGGCGCCGGTCCGCTCGGCAACAACATCCGCTTCCACTTCGACCTCGCCTACGTCTTCCAGCGCATCGAAGGCGAAGAGAACAAATACGCGATGCTCTTCTATGGAGGCCTCGGCGCGCAGGCGAGCATCTACTTCAAGCACCCGTGGCCGTCGGACCGCACGGACGTCGGGGTGCGCGTGCCCGTCGGCATGAGCATCGTGGTGCCCGACAACCCGGTGGAGATCTTCTTCGAGGTCGCGCCGGACGTCGCCGTCTACAACGACGAGTTCGACGACGAGGACCACGTGGTCTTCTTCGTCGACGGACAGATCGGCGTCCGCTACTACTTCTGATGCGTGAGCGTCTGCCGGATCTCGACGCGATCCGCGCGCGCGGAACGATGCTCGGCGCGATTCGCGCCTGGTTCGCGCGCGAAGGGTTCGTCGAGGTCGAGACGCCGATCCTGTTTCGCGCCCCGGGCCTCAACCCGCACATCGCGGAGCTCGAGACCGCGTTCGTCGACGGAGCGAAGCGCGAGCGGCTGTGGCTGCGCACGAGCCCCGAGGTCTTTCACAAGCGGCTGCTGGCCGCGGGACTCCCGAAGTTCTACGAGATCGGCCGATTCTTCCGGAACGGAGAAGCGGGCGACGCGCACAACCCGGAGTTCACCGGGCTCGAGCTCTACGAGGCGAACGCCGACTACCGCCGCGTCATGGAGATCACGGAGCAGGTGATCGCGCACGCGATCGAAGCGGTCGCGGGCACCACGATCATCCCCCTCGACGGAAAGCCGTTCGACGTGGCGCCGCCGTGGGATCGCGTCACCGTGCACGAGGCGTTTCGCCGCGCCGGCGTGACGCTTCCGGCCGACGGCGACGTGGCCGCGCTCGCCGCCGAGGCGAAGCGCATCGGCATCACGCCCGTCGCCGGCGAGCCGTGGGACGACCTGTTCTTTCGCGTGTTCCTCAATCAGGTCGACGCGTCGGACAAGCGGCTCGGCGCGGGGAAGCCGGTCTTCCTGCACGACTACCCGGCGAGCATGGGCGTGATGGCGCGCCGCAAGGCGAGCGACCCGGCGATCGCCGAGCGCGTCGAGGCGTACGCCGGCGGCCTCGAGCTCGCGAACGGCTTCAGCGAGCTCACCGATCCCGTCGAGCAGCGCGCCCGGTTCGTCGCGGATCGCGCGCTCGTCGCGGCGAAGCAAAGCGTCGCGCCGGAATCGCTGCCGCTCGACGAAGGATTCCTCGAGGCGCTGGAGAACATGCCGCCCGCGACCGGCATCGCGATCGGACTCGATCGCGTGCTCATGCTCGCGATGGGCAAGGCCACCATCGGCGAGGTGATCCCGTTCCCGTTCCGGGCGTAGGCTATCTTCTCCCGTTCGATGTCTGCGCCCGAGCCACCCCCGCCGCCGAAAAGGAAACGCTCGCTCTTCCGGCGTCTCGTTCGCGCGGTGCTGCTCGCGGCCACGCTCGGCATCCTCGTCGTCGCCGCGCTCACAATCTGGATCCTGTGGTTCTTCCCGAACGCGCTCGTCGCCGGGATCGTCGAGAGCCAGGCGGCGCACCGGGGCTTCGCGCTCGAGATCGGCGAGCTCGACGTGCGGCCCCTCGAGGGGTTCATCGCGCGCGATGTGACGCTCGACGTCGAGGCGAATCGCGCGCTCGGCGCGCCGCCCCTCGTCTCGATGAAGAAGTTCTTCATCCGCTGGTCGGTGCGCGACTTCTGGGAGGACTACCGGGTCCACGTCGAGCGCGTCGACCTCGAGCAACCGCACCTCACGCTGCACCAGAGCGGCGGCGTGTGGAACGTGCAGCGCGTGCTCGACACGCTGCTGCCGCCCGTGCCCGGCGCGACCCCCACGCCGGTCGCGACGCCGGTCGGCCCCGCCGTCCCGCTCGAGGAGCAGATCGCGATGCAGGTCGCGACCGTCGACTCGATGCTCGCGATGGTGCCGCTGGTCGTCGACCTCGACAGCCTCGTGATCGTGGGCGCCGGCGCCGACGTCATCACCGACGCGGGCACGATCGCGCGCGTCTCCGACATCGGCGCGACCGTCGTGCTTCACCTGTCGTCGGGCGGCGGCACCATCGAAGCGGAGCTGCACCCAGAGCCCGGCATCGCCATTGCGCTGCAGCCCGGCGGCGGCACCGGATTCTCGGGCCGCTTCAAGGCGCGCAAGAGCCTGCTGTCCGTTCAGTTCACGGAGACGATCACCTTCGGCGCGGACGTCGCGCTCGAGGACGCCATCGCGCTCGCGGGCGGCGTGGAGATACCGCTCTCGATGGCGGCGCTGGGGTACGGGAAGCTCGACATCCCGCTCGGCGATCTCTCCCTCGTCGCGGAGAAGGTCGACGTCGGCGGGTTCCTCGACGCGAAGGCGTCACTCGACATCGACGGACTCGGCGTGAAGGGCATCCACGCGACGTGGTCGAGCGGGATCCACGGTGGCAAGCTGCCCGCGTTCGTGCGCGACGGGATCATCGGCGCGACCGCCGCGACGACGCTGCATCCCGGCATGACGCTCGAGGGCTCGCTCGCCGGCGCGCTCGAGACCGCGGACCCCGCCGCGATCCAGGCGGCGATCGCGAAGGGCCGCCTGCCGCTCACGCTGCGGCTCGAGAGCAAGGGCGTCACCGACGAAGCGCTGATCACCGTCGCGGGCATCTCGGTCGGGCAGATCGCGCACGTCGCGTCGGTGAACGTTTCGCCGGAGCGCGTCGTGCTCGATGGCGGCATCGAGATCTCGCGCATCCGCATGCAGCCGCTTCTCTCCGGCAAGCCGATCTCGATCGCGGCGAAGAGCCACGTCGAGGTCGGCGCGAATCTCGACGTGATCACCGTGAAGAGCGCGGGCCTCGACATCCCCGAGATCGGCTTCGCGGTGGACGGCCGCGGCAAGCTCGTGGGCGTGAAGAAGGCCATCGACGCCTTCCTCGCGGCGAGCGCGAAGCTCGACACGGTGCCGTCGGCGTTGGCCGCGGTGACGGCGCTGCGGGACATCGACCTCGGCGGCGAGATGCGCTTCGCCTCGCCGGACAAGGAGATCGAGCTCGCGACGGGCGCGTTCCTCAAAGGCGTGATGACCGGCAAAGGCCGCATCGTTCGCCGCGCCGATCCGTATGGACGGCTCACGGGCGAGGTCGTCTTCGAGAAGTTCGGCGCCCGCATCGCCGGCTCGCCCCCTCCCAGCGAGGCCGCCCTCACCCTGAGC
>Ga0163152_10006914_pt1 | contig 12614 bp, 10 predicted proteins | sample OliLakLV19MP8IB2_FD_148635 | JGI IMG/M metagenome (GOLD analysis project Ga0163152, IMG submission 148635) | Freshwater microbial mat bacterial communities from Lake Vanda, McMurdo Dry Valleys, Antarctica - Oligotrophic Lake LV.19.MP8.IB-2 | ecosystem: Environmental > Aquatic > Freshwater >... | reverse complement strand
GGGCTCCCGGATCGGTGGATCGTTCCCCGGATCACACGGCGCGATGCCGTCTACCAGGAGATCGAGCCCTTCTACAACCGCTGGCTGCTCGCTGCGGGGGCCTGCGTCATCGATTCCCTGGCGACGCCCCGCGCCGGCGAGCACATCGAGCCGTTGCCCATCCCGGCGAGCGTTGTGCGCCACCGCGCCCGGACGCACCTGGTCATCCGCTCCGATGGCGCTGTGGAAGACGGCGCTGGTCGTCCGATGGGCCACCTCTCGGAACACACGATCGGGATCATTCTGACACGCGGGGTCGCGCCCCGACTTCAAGACTCGCACTGCAACTCCGCCCCACTCCTGAGCACCGCACCATGAACACCCCCCACCAACCCGCCATCGCCATCGTCCTGGCTCGAGCCGGAAGCAAGGGCGTCCCTGGAAAGAACACCGCCGTGGTCGGCGGCAAGCCGTGCGTTCGCTGGACGCTGGAGGCGGCACTTTCGGCGAAGGCGGTGGGAAGGGTCCTTGTCTCCAGCGATGATGAGATTGTGCTGCGGATTGCCGCGTCGATGGGCGCGTTGCCCGTGCGCCGGCCGTCTGACCTGGCCAGCGACAGCGCCCGCATCGATGATGCCAGCCGTCACGCCCTGGAGAACGCAAACCCGGCATCGCGGGACTCGCTTCCGTGTTCTTCTTCGCTCCCCGTTGTCATTCTGTATGCCAATGTCCCGATCCGCCCGGCGGGGCTCATCGATCGCGCCGTGAACATGTTGAGAACTACCGGGGCCGACTCTGTGCAGAGTTACGCCCCCGCCGGCAAGCACCACCCCTGGTGGACGGCGCGCCTCGCCGCCGAGGGCGAGGTATCGCCATGGCAGGGAGAGGTCCTCAACAACGGTGTATACCGCAGGCAGGACCTTCCACCCGCCGTCATCCCCGATGGCGGCGTCCTGGTTGTGACGCGCGGGGCCTTGTTCCGCGAGAACGCAGCCGTTCCCGAGGGGCCGCACGCCTTCTTCGGCCTGGACCGGCGCGGCATTCTCAATGATGAAGGTGCGGTGATCGACATCGATTCGCGCATCGACCTCTTGGTCGCCGACGCGATGCTCCGGGAACGCCGAGAGCGACACGTCGACGCTGCCTGAGACTTCACGCAGAGGCGCAGTGCACGCGGAGGAAAGGCAGAGATAGACTTGTGCTTCGGGACTTGTTGCTGGTCCCTCTCTGCGGGCTCCGCGCCTCTGCGTGAGCTTCTTTCTCGGCGAACCCCCACCATGCGCATTGGCCATCGCGAGCTCGCCAAGGACCACCCGCCGTATGTCATTGCCGAAGTGGGTGTGAACCACGATGGGTCGGTGGAGCGCGCCCTGGAACTCACGGACGCCGCGGCGGGCGCGGGGGCCGACGCCGTCAAGCTCCAACTCTTCGAGGCCGACCGCCTGATGAGCAAGGCCGCGAAGCTCGCGGCGTATCAGCGGGCCGCGGGCGAGACAGACCCCGTCGAGATGTTGCGGCGGCTTGAGTTGTCGATCGATGACATGGCCCGCGTGGTCGAGCGGGCCCACGCCCGCCGCATCCACGCGATCGTCTCGGTCTTCAGCGTCGAACTGGTCGCGGTTGCAAACCGGCTCCCGTGGGATGCGTACAAGACCGCCAGCCCGGACATCGTCAACCGGCCGCTGCTGGAAGAACTGGCGGCCACCGGCAAGCCCCTGATCGTGAGCACCGGGGCCAGCACGTTGCAGGAAGTGGCCCGCTGCCTCAAGTGGCTGCACCCCTACCGCGAGCGGCTCATGCTCATGCAGTGTGTGAGCAGTTACCCCACCCCGCCCAAGAACCGGGAACTGGGCGGCATCCTGGCGATCGCCGACATCTTCCCCGGGCCGGTGGGCTACAGCGACCATACGGCGGACGCGTTTACCGCCGTGCTCGCAACGGCCCTGGGCGCGCAGTCCCTGGAAAAGCACCTGACCTATGACAAGGGCGCGCCGGGCCCCGACCACGCGGCCTCGCTGACACCAAAGGAGTTTGCCGAGTACGTGGCGTACGCCCGCAAGGGCCAGAGCGCCCGCGAGCACATGGCCCGCGAGCACACGCCGGCCGAGATGCTCAGGTTCATCGCGGGGGCGGAAAAACTCTCGACGGGCGGGGCGGAGTTTGAGCGGGTCAAGCGCGTGCTGCCGATCGAGGTAGACGTGCGGACGGTCTCACGCCAGTCGCTGACGACGACCCGGGCACTGGCGGCGGGGGATGTGCTTACGCGAGGGGACTTGACGATCAAGAGGCCGGGGACGGGGATTCCGCCCTACGAAATGGAGAGCGTTGTCGGGCGTAGCGTGGTGCGAGCTTTGGAGACAGATGCCCCGGTTACGCCGGCCGACTTGGCCTGACGCGACTTGGCGGCAGGCTTGGTGGGCGCGTACACTTTGGCATGGTTTATCCTGCGAAGGCACAGTTCGTGGAGGCCATCTACGAAGGTGGTGTCCTGCGGCCCCAGGGCGACCTCCGGTTGCATGAACATCAACGGGTACGCCTGACCGTGGAGCCCTCGGAGGCAATGTCTCCCGAGGAGCAAGAGCAGGCGATGAGACGGTTCGAGGAGGGTGTCCGCCGCATGAACTTCAGGTCCACGGGCAAGTACCCTACGCGCGACGAGCTTCATGAACGCCGTTGATACCAACGTCTTGATCTATGCGTGCGACGGTCGAGATGGCTCTAAGCAGGACACTGCGATGAGGCTGCTCCGGACCATGCCCGACGGAGTCATGCTCTGGCAGGTAGCCGCGGAGTTCATAGCGGCGTCGCGGAAGCTCGAAGCGCAGGGGTTTCGCTCGTCGGATGCGTGGGGGCGATTGGGCGACCTGTTGGCCCGGTTCCCGCTCGCACGGCCCTCCCAACGGACACTCGAGATCGCGCAACCGCTCCACGTGGAGCAGGGGCTGGCATTCTGGGATGCGATGATCATCGCCTCGTGCATAGAGGTAGGAGTCACAACGCTCTACTCAGAGGATGTTCCCGGTGCCAAAGTCGAAGGCGTTCACGTCCTGAACCCCTTCGCGGCGAGCGGCACATGATGAGGGTGTTGTGGAACGCGCCAGGCGAAGAGGAACGATGCTAAAGCGCCGTGTCGCGGTCATCACCGGCACCCGCGCCGAGTTCGGGCTCCTCAAGCCGGTCATGCGCGCCATCGTGGATCACGAGCAGCTTGAACTCCTCGTCATCGCCGCTGGCTCACACCTCATCCTCCCGGGTGTGTCGTTCCGCGAGGTCAAGGCCGCGTTCCCCATTGCCGAGATCGTGCCCATGCAGATTGCCGGCAAGACCGGCCGCACCGAGGATGCCGAGGCCCTGGCCCGTGGCATCGCCCGCTTCACCCGTGCCTTCGACAAACTCCGGCCCGACTGGGTCGTCGTACTCGGCGACCGCATCGAGGCGTTTGCCGCGGCGGTGGCGGCATCCGTGGGCGGTTGGGCCCTGGCGCATATTCACGGTGGTGACCGCGCCGAGGGTATTGCCGACGAGGCGATGCGCCACGCCATCACGAAACTCGCCCACCTGCACCTGCCCGCAACGCCGGAGTCCGCCGCGCGCGTGATCAAGATGGGCGAGCGCCCCGAGCATGTGCACACGGTGGGCTCGCCGGCCATCGACGACCTTGCCGCCTTCGCGCCCTTATCCGATACCGACTTCGAGGAACTTGGCCGCCCTGCCGTGGTCTTCCTGATGCACCCCATTGGGCGCTCAAAGGAGTTGGAGGAGGCCGGGGCCGCGTCCGTTCTCGAAGCCCTTTCCTCCGAGCGGGTTCTTGCCCTCGCGCCAAACCTGGATGCGGGCCGCGAAGGGATACTCCTGGCAATCGCAAATAGTGGAGTGCGCACCACCGATCACCTGCCGCGCGAGCGGCTTATCGGGCTCTTCAAGCGGCTCGCCGCCGCTTCCCCGCGGGGCGTGCTGGTGGGCAACAGTTCGGCAGCGCTCATCGAGTGCGCGGCACTCCAACTGCCAGCCGTCGACCTCGGCCAGCGTCAGGGCGGGCGCGAGCGCTGCGGGAACGTGGTCCATGTTGATTCGGAGCGGTCCGAAGCGGTGGTGCGAGCGGTCTGCAGCGCCCGCGCGATTGAACCAGCCGGGGTAACCCACCCATACGGCGACGGCACGGCAGGCCCAAGAATCGCCGCAGTTCTTGCGCAGATCAACCCGCACGACCCTGCCCTGCTCCGCAAGCGCTGCCCATATTGACGGTTTTCCACCGGTTATGGGTTCGGCCAAAGTCGGACCATGCGCCTGCCGATGCCTGATGGAACCGGCGCTTCCAGCCGGCGGGAGTCCTCAGCATGAGCCTGGTTACACAAGAACGCGAGCAGGTTGTCACGAACGCCATCCGCGAGATCAGCCACATCGCGACCCTTCCCGAGATCACCGTCAAGGTGGTCGAACTCGTCGAGGACCCAAAGTCCACCGCCCAAGACCTCAACAAGGTCATTTCGACCGATCCGGCCCTGTGCAGCCGAATCCTGAAGGTCGTTAACTCGTCCTTCTACGGCTTGCCCGGCCAGATCGGCTCGATCAACCGAGCCATCGTCATGCTCGGCCTCAATGCCGTCAAGAACATCGCCATCGCCGCCAGCCTTGCCAAGCTCTTCCGCGGCGGAGACCTGACGGCCAACTTCTCCGCCCGCGACCTGTGGACGCACTGCAACATCACCGCCGCGGCGGCCAAGATGATCGCCAACTCGCTCAAGCTCGGCCTCTCCGACGAGGCGTTCCTGGGCGGGCTGGTGCACGACATCGGGATCATGGTCGAAATGCAGTTTGACCGCAACAAGCTCATCGAAGTGCTGCGGCGCGTGGGCGCCGATAGCAAGGGCATCCCCGCCACCGACATGCTGGAGGCCGAGCAGGCCGTCTTTGACGCCACCCACCAGGACTTCGGCGCCGGCCTGTGCGAAAAGTGGAAGTTCCCCAAGAGCTTTGCCATGGTCACCGGCTACCACCACCGCCCCCTCGAACTCCCGTCGGACAGCCGCACGCTGACCACGCTCGTCCACGTAGCCGACCGCCTCGCGGCAGATACCGGCGCCGGCTTCCGCCAGGACCTCCTGGTCACCACCATCGATCCCGACGTTCTGGACGCCCTCAAACTGACGAACGAGAAGGTGCAGGAACTCCGAAACGCACTGGCGGCACAGGCCAAGGACGTGGGCGGGCTGCTGGGCTAAGCGATACCTACGCCGCGGCGCCGAGAGGCGTCCGGCGACGAACTCTCTCTTTCTCCCTCCGGGCGGCTGTATGGAAACATGCGGCCGCTCTTTTCTTTGGTCCTGCGTGGAGAGTCCTGAGTGGAAAGTGGCAACTGATTCGCCGACGCGCGGCAATCAGCGAGCGAGCCGGCCCGCCCACGCGCTGAGCTGGTCGTGGCGCGTGAGATCAAACGTGAGGGGCGTGATCGTGATCTCGCCCTTCTTCAGGTAATCAACATCGGACCCCGGGTCGGTTGATTGGAAGTCAAGGCCGTGGCCCGTCGCCCAGTAGTAATGCTCGCCCGACGGGCTTGACCGCCGCTCGAAGCGGTCGATGAGTCCGTGGGCGTTCATCGGGCATACCCGCATGCTTGGGACCGGGCTGTCGAACGTAAGCCCGGGCGCGTCCGTTAATGGCACGTTGATCGACAGGCATTCGTGGGGCCTGGGAAGGCCGGCCCGCAGCAGGGCATCGATGGCCTTGCGAGCCCAGAACGCGCCGATGTCAAACCGCGCCGTCCCCTTCCCCATCATCATGCTGACAGCGATCGAAGGCACCCCCAGGAACGCCGCCTCCAGCGCGGCCGCGACGGTGCCCGAGTAAATCACGTTGATCCCGCAGTTGGCACCCGAGTTGAGGCCCGAGACCAGCAGCTCGGGGCGCGAGCCCTCGCCGAAGCGGTCCGGCCAGATGTTCGCGACGGCCAGCTTGACACAGTCGGCCGGCCGCCCATCCACCGCGACGCCCCTCATCTCCTCCGTCACCCGCTCATCGCTCACCATGAGTGGTGTGTGGAACGTGACGCCATGGCTGGTGGCGGACTGAACCGTGAGGGGAGCGACAGGGAAGACAACCGACCGCGGCGAGCGAGAAACCGCCCCGGCGGAGTGGTCCAGGAGCGGTCCGCCGTGCCGGTTGGCGTGGTCGGTGAGCGCCCCGTGCATCGCGATGATGCCGGGCGCGTGGATGCCGTCGTCGTTGGTGAGCAGGATGCGCATGGCGGAGGTTATGCAAAAATCTACCGCCGGAGTACGCCCGGGGTGGGGCACTCGTAGCCGCCCACCGCCGTACCATCGCACTTCACACCGCGGAGCCCCCATTGGCGATTCAGAACACCATCCTCGACGCCGTCGGCCACACACCCCTCGTCAGGCTCAACAAGGTGGTGGACGCTTCGTGCGCCACCGTCCTGGTCAAGTGCGAGTTCATGAACCCCACCGGCTCCATCAAGGACCGGATGGCCATGCACATCTTGAACGAGGCGGCCCGCACCGGGAAGATGAAGCCCGGGGCCACCATCGTCGAGAACACCTCCGGGAACACCGGCCTGGGGGTGGCGATGTGGGCGGCAGTCAAGGGTTACCGCTGCGTCTTTACCATGCCCGACAAGATGAGCCTTGAGAAGGTCAACATGCTCAAGAGCTACGGGGCGGAGGTGGTCATCACCCCCACCGACGTTCCCGGCGACTCTCCTCAGCACTACGTCGAGACCGCCAAGCGCATCGCCCGCGAGACGCCGGGCGCGTTCTACGTCAACCAGTACCACTGCAAGGAAAACATCGACGCCCACGAGCTCTCCACCGGCCCTGAGATCTATGCCGATACCGGCGGCAAGTTCGACATGTTCATCGGCGGCACGGGCACCGGCGGCACCGTCTCGGGCGTGGGCCGCTTCCTCAAGAAGAAGGCCCCGCACATCAAGGTCGTCGGCGTGGACCCCATCGGCAGCGTTCACTTCCACTACTTCTACACCAAGACCATGCCCACCCCGCACGTCTACAAGGTCGAGGGCATCGGCGAGGACATCCTCTGCGACGCCATGGACTACTCCGTCGTCGATGAGATGCACCAGGTGAACGATAAAGAGTCCTTCACGATGGCCCGCCGCCTGGTGCGAGAAGAAGGCCTCTTCTGCGGCGGCTCCTCCGGCTCCAACGTGCACATCGCCGTCAAACTGGCCAAGGTGCTTGGCCCGGGGAAGACCATCGTCACCGTGCTGCCCGATTCCGCCACCCGGTACATCACCAAGTTCCTCTCCGACGCCTGGATGAAGGACTACGGCTTCCTGGGCGGCGACCGCGAACTGGGGCTGGTCGAAGAAATCCTGCGCGCTATGCCCGCCCGCCCCATCCACACCGCCTCGGAGTCCACCACCGTCGGCCAGATCATCGACCTGCTCAAGACCCACGGCATCTCCCAGGTCCCCATCATCGATCAGGAAGGCAACCCCGTGGGCATGGTCCACGAGGTGGATGTTCTCCGCGGCCTGCAGTCCGGGCAGGTCACAGCCTCGTCCGCCGCCAAGGCCGTCAGCCACGCCATCGGCGGGCTCATCTACCCCAAGGCCCGCGTGGAAGAACTCTTCCGCATCTTCGAGACCGATCAGGTGGGCGTCGTCGTTGACAACAACAAGATCGTCGGCATCGTGTCCAAGATCGATGTGCTCGACTTCATGAGCAAGCGTGCCAAGTAAGCGGCACGTGGAGAGAGTGAGCATGGGAACCCTGTGGCTATCGCTCGCCGCCGCGGCCATCGCTCTTGGCCAACCAGCCGACGACCTGGACCCCGGCGTCACTTTCCGCATCTACCGCGTCGAGCCCGACCTTGACGCGATTCCCAGGCTTGCGCCTGACCAAACACCCAACCTTGACGATCTGCGCCCGCTCATCGACTTCCGCGACGATGCCGCATTTGGCAACACCCCCGCATCGTTCCTCTCGGTCGCCAGCGGCTGGATCGTGATCGACCGCCCCGGCCCCCACCGCTTCCGCCTCACCAGCGACGACGGCTCGCGCCTCACCATCGATGATATCGTGGTCATCGATCACGATGGGAGGCACGCCGCATCGCCGCGCGACAGCGGCGATGTTGAGCTCTTCGCGGGCCGCCACCGCCTGCTCGTTGAGCACTTCGATCATGGCGGTCAGCGCCGGCTCACCCTGGAGTGGAAGCCGCCTGGCGCCGCCGACTTTGGGCCCATCCCGACCACGGCCCTGCGCTGCGAGCGAGACCTCACGCGCGTCACCTCGCCCGGCATGAAGCGGATCGAGGACTCCCGGCGCCCTGGTGATGGCAAGCCCGTCGAGGGCGTGCACCCGGGCTGGACGCTCAGCGCCATCCGCCCCGACTGGTTTGAGCCCATGATCGGCGCTATGGCGTTCGCCTCCGACGGGCGGCTCATCGTCGGCACGTTCAGCCCCCTCCAGCGCGACGACCGCACGCTCCCCGATATCGACTCCAAGCAGCCCGACAAACTGTTCGCTCTCAGCGGCGTGACTTCAGACAACCCTGTGGATGTGCGGGTGCAGGTCGCGGCCGATGGGCTTTTCGAGCCGTGCGGGCTGTGCGCTGTCGGCGATGCGCTCTACGTCTCTCACCGCAAGGCCATTACCAAGCTCACCGACAAAGACAAGGACGGTTTCTACGAGACGCACGAGACCGTCGCCCAAGGCTGGGAGGGCTGGAACTACCACCAGTTCACGTTCGGCCTGGTCCATCGGAATGGAAAGCTCTACGCGACTCTCTCTACGGCCATGGCCCCGCCCGCCTGGGAAGGCATGGGCACCAACGCAGCACCCAACGGCCCCATGCGCGGCGGGGTTCTCGAAGTAGACCTCTCCTCCAACACCGCCAACATCATCGCCGGCGGCCTGCGCGCCCCCAACGGCATCGGCCTGGGTCCGAATGATTCATTGTGGTACCTCGACAACCAGGGCGCGTGGATGCCCACCAGCCAGCTCGCCGAGGTTATTCCCGGTCGCTTCTACGGTCACCACAACCGGACCAACTTCGTTCCCAAACTCGCTGATCGATTCCCCGATGGCGGCCATCCCAGCACCTACTTCGACCGCCCGCGCACGCCCGCGGCTGTCCTCCTCCCCCACAACGAGTTCAGCAACTCGCCCACACAGCCGCAGTTCATCAAGGATGGCCCATTCGCAGGGCAGATGTTCATCGGCGAACTCACGGCCGGGGGCATCCGGCGCGTCTTTCTGGAGCGAATCAACGGCCAGTGGCAGGGCGCGGCGTTTCAGTTCACCCAGGGTCTGGAGTGCGGCGTCAACCGCCTTATCTGGGGTCCGGATGGCGCTCTCTACGCGGGCGGCATTGGCGCGGGCGGAAACTGGAACTGGCGAGAAACCAAGTTCGGCCTGCAGCGCCTCGCAGCCAATGGGACCAATACCTTTGAGATTCTCGCCGTCCGCGCCAAGCCCGAAGGCTTTGATGTTGAGTTCACCAAGCCTGTTGCCCCCGAATGGCTCGCCCGCGCCGAAAACTTCGCCGCCAGTCAGTGGACGTACACACCCACCGCCGAGTACGGCGGTCCCAAGGAGCAGATTGAACCTCTCCGCATCACCGGCGCGGCACCTTCGCCCGATGGCCGGCGCGTGCAACTGACCATCGAAGGCCTCAAACCCGGTCGCTGCGTGCACCTGCACATGGACCCAACCTCGGCCGATGGTGATCGGATCTGGGCAACCGATGCCTGGTACACGCTCAACCAGATCCCCCGCGCGCCCGGACGTGCAAAGCCCACGATCAACGGGCGTGGTGTCGATCCGGAGAAGGATGGAACGGGAGTTGGCGTGCTCCCACCGGCCGGCGCGGTGTCGCTCATCAGTGCCTCCGCCGATCCGGCGTTCCGCAGCGCGAAGGATGAACAGTTGCCCCGCACCGGCGGCCGCACCGCCGAGCAAGTCATGGCGCTCCCCGGCTGGGTCGAAGTGCAAGGGACGGGCGACCTTGTCACCAGCGCCGTCTTTGGTGATTGTCGCCTTCACATCGAATGGCTCAGCCCCCCCGGCGGCGCGGGCCAGATGGCCGGCAACAGCGGCGTCTATCTCCAGAGCCTTTACGAACTCCAGGTATTGGGCACGGAAGCAAGCGAGCGAGCACTCGAAACGAATGAGGCCGGCGCGATCTACGCCGTCAAAGCCGCGGATGTGAACGCTTCCACCGGCCCCGGTCAGTGGCAGGCTTATGACATCTGGTTCCGCGCCCCGCGCTTCGAGAACGGGCTCAAGACGGGCGATGCCCGCCTGACCGCCTTCTGGAACGGCGTGCTGATTCACAACGATGTTGCCATTCCAGGGCCCACCGGCAGCCGCGCCGGCGGCGGTGAACCCGGCGCCTCACCCGTGCAACTCGGCCCGGTGCGCCTGCAAGACCACGCATCGCAGGCCGAGGGCTCCGTGCGTTTCCGCAACGCCTGGATCGCGCCCCTTGATGAGCACAATGTAACTGCGGGCGGGTGGCGGGACCTCGCCGCCGCGACCGGCGCAGACGGGCTTCCCGTGGGCTGGAGTGTTCGCGGCGGCGCAGCCGACTTCCGCGTAGAGAATGGAGAAGTCGTAGGAACCGCGCGCCCGAACACTCTCAACACGTTCCTCGTCACAGATGCCGAGTTTGATGACTTTGAACTGCTCCTGGAGTTCAAGCAGCACCCCGCCCTCAACAGCGGCGTCCAAGTCCGCAGCCAGGTCATCGGCGGGTTCGACCACCGCGACGGCGGCCTGCGCGGCCCCCAGGTTGAACTGGACCCCACCGACCGCGCCTACACCGGCGGAATCTACGACGAGCAACGCCGCGGCTGGCTCGCGAGCCTCATCGATGCCCCGTACGCCCGGCGCGCGTACAAGCAGGGCGACTGGAACCGCCTGCGCATCGTCGTCATCGGCCCGGTCATCCGGACGTGGATCAACGGCGTGCCCGCGGCAGAAGTCTTCGACGCCATGGACACGGGCGGCCACATCGCCCTCCAGGTCCATTCCGTGAGCGAGATCAAGGAACCAATGCAAGTCCGCTTCCGCAATATCCGTGTCCGCCCGCTTGCGGTCGGCGATTGAATGGTGGCGAGACTCGCTACGCCAGCGCTTCCGCAATCTGAACCGCGTTCAGCGCCGCCCCTTTCCGCAGTTGATCCCCGCACGCCATCAGCAGGAACGACCGCGAACGCCCCAGTGCATCCGGCTCTTCCGCGGGGTCGCGCCGCACCCGGCCCACCAGCACCTTGTCCCTTCCCGCCGCCTTGAGCGGCGTGGGAAAGGCGTTCGCGCTCCGATCATCAACCACCTCCAGCCCCGGCCCGTTGCGCAGCACCTCAAACACTTCGCCCTCGCTCGCCGGGCTTGCCAATGTCACCGCAATGGCTTCCGTATGCGCCCGCATCACCGGCACACGGATGCAGGTGGGAGAGACCGCCGCCCGCGGATCGTCCCAGATCCGGCGCGTTTCATCGATGATCTTGCGTTCTTCGCCATTCACGCCGGTTTCAACATCCATGGCAGAATCGTGGCTGAATACATTGAACGCGCACGGTTCCTTGAAGACCCGCGGTTTGGCCTCGCGCCCATTCGCGACTTCCAGCACCTGCTCGCGCAACTCTTCCATCGCCGCCGCGCCCGCCCCCGAAACCGCCTGGTACGTCGCGACCACCAGCCGCTCAATGCCGAAGGCCGTCCGCAGCGGGTTTACCGCCGCCAGCAGGATGATCGTCGAGCAGTTTGGGTTGGCGATGATCACGCCCCGCGAGCCCCTGCGCGGCAGCGATCCGCCATTGACTTCAGGAATCACGAGCGGAACCAGGGGGTCCGCGCGGAACGCCGACGAGTTGTCCACCACCACCGCCCCGGCCGCCGCGGCCACCGGCGCCAATCGCCGGGCTACTTCCGCACTGGCGCAGACGAGAGCGAGTTCCACGCCGCGGAACGAGTCGGGCCCGATCTCTGCAACCCTGACCGACCCACCCCGGTACGGGACATCCGACCCGGCCGAGCGCTCCGAGGCCAGCACCCGCAGACGCGCAGACTCCACGCCGCGCTCGCCGAGGATGGCCAGCGCCTCCAGCCCCACCGCGCCGGTCCCCCCCACGACCGCTATACACCGATACCTGTCAAGCATGGAACGCTCCCCCCGGGGTGCCACTGGTCGGAGTCGTCTTCGACTCAGACCAGTGGCGAACTCAACTGCCCACCAGGCACTCGCCGCTGGTCTGTGCCGCTGACGGCCCCGACCCGTCGCACCCGTTTTCGCGACCAACCTCATTCAGCACCCGCGACACGTCCGCAACCAGATCATCCGTGTGCTCGATTCCCACAGACACCCGAACCAAGTCCTCCGGCAGTGCCCTTGCCTCCCGCACCGCCGCCGGGATGCTCGCGTGCGACATCCGGCACGGCAGGCTGACCGACGAGTTCACTCCACCAAAGCTCACCGCGATCCCAAAGAGGGTCAGCGACTCAACGATTCGCCGAGATGTTTCAACACTGCCGGTTTCAAATGAAACCACCGCCCCGGGTCCATCCGCTTGCGCTGCGTGCAGCGCTGAACCCGGGTGCCCGGACAGCCCGACAAAGTGCACCTGCTTCACAACCGGGTGCTCGACCAGCACC
>Ga0163152_10006911_pt1 | contig 12617 bp, 10 predicted proteins | sample OliLakLV19MP8IB2_FD_148635 | JGI IMG/M metagenome (GOLD analysis project Ga0163152, IMG submission 148635) | Freshwater microbial mat bacterial communities from Lake Vanda, McMurdo Dry Valleys, Antarctica - Oligotrophic Lake LV.19.MP8.IB-2 | ecosystem: Environmental > Aquatic > Freshwater >... | reverse complement strand
TCGTAAAAGGCGCTGCGGCGAGCGAAAAAGACATTCTTGAAAGCGTCATGGCCGCCCGCGCCAAAGCCACCAGTATCCAGGTGAACACGAGCGATCCCGAGAGCCTGCGCAAATTCCAGCAGGCGCAGGGCGAGGTCACGCAGGCGCTCAGCCGGCTCCTTGTGGTTTCGGAGAACTATCCGCAGATTCAGAGCAATCAGGGTTTCCGGGACCTGCAGACACAGCTCGAGGGCACCGAAAATCGCATCACCGTGGCACGCACGCGCGCCATTGCGTCGATTCAGGGCTACAACAATCTTCTCACTGTTTTTCCCACGAGCCTCACCAATTCGCTGTTTTTCCATCATCAGCCGCTTCCCCAGTACGGAGCCGACAAAGATGTCCGCAGCCTCGAACAACCTCCGAAAATCGATTTCGGAAAGTGATGCCCGCGTGCTCGCCGACCGCGTCACCGCGCTCGAGAGACGCTGGCCCCTGGAAGTAAAAGTGGTGGTTTCCACGCGTGGCGGCCAGCACGCGCTTGGCGCCATCCGCCTGCTCGCCCTGCTCGTCATCGTGGCCGAATTGGTGACATGGGGCCTTTGGGTGGCAGTGCCAGCCTGGGGCTTCCACCTGCTCATCCTTGGGTTGCTTTTTTTCGGCACGGACGTGTTGGGACGTCTGCCTTTTTCGCGTCTGTTGACCTCGAAGCGCGAACGCTCGCGTGACGTGGAAAACCGTGCGCAGGAGAGCTTCCTGCGTGAAGGCGTCGCGCAGACGCAGGCCCGAAACGGCGTGCTGCTGTACTTTTCACTGCCGGAACGGATGTTCTATCTTCTTCCCGACGCCCCGCTCGCCATGCTCTTCCCGGCATCGGAGTGGGCATTGGCGGTGCAGGGGCTGCACAAGGCCCTTGTTGAGGCGCCGGCAGACAAGCGCATCTTTCAGTCCGTGATGTTCTTGCTCGATGATCTCGAAAAGAAGGCGGCTCTGGCGCTTCCCGAGCGCAAATCCGGAGATGTCGTTCCCGCCGAGATTTCCGACGCTCTTGTCTTCGAGTGAGCGTACGCTCGAGGTCGAGTTCAGAATCACACGCCGCATTTGTCTTCCATCACCTGGATGTATTTTCAGACAGTGGTGGGTCTGTGAAACAGTTCTCTCCGCGAGCATATTTTTCTCGTGGAATCCCCATGCCCTGATTTTTGCACCACCCACACTGCGGTCCGAAATTTGCTGACTCTCCCGCGCGTGTTCGGAGAGACGTCCTCTCCACACTCAGTGATCGGAGGAGAGCGATGCCCGCAGAACTTCTTTCCACGGCAAGTGCCGTGTTTTTCCGCTTCTGGTCGGCGCTGGTCGCGACCTTGTTCCCGAGCTTCCGGGCCTCGTGGGACTTTGACGCACTTGGCCTTCCCGACTTGGTGGAAAGAACGCGGCTGCGTGTGAAAGTCGTGCGCAGCGAGGAAGGTGAAGTCGTCTTCCTGCCCGAAACTTTTCGGGCAAAGAGTGATTTCTTTCTTCGCGTCCGCAGTGGCTTCCGCAATGTGGAAGTGGCCCTTCCAGCGCATCTGCGCGAGGACATGGGCGTGCTTCTCAGGCGTTCGGAAGAGCTCTGTGGAACGGAAGGACGCTCCAGGCAATCAAAGCGCCGCACCGCGAGCAAGCTGGAATACGCTCGCGATGGTCAGCTCCAACTGAATGTGTCGAGCAGCCGCGAAACCACTCTGCCTGCGGTGCTCCTGGACAGTCCCGTTGCACGCACCCTCTGCAGACAAGTGCGAGGCACGGTCCGCCGCCAGATGCGCGGTCTGGTTCAGTGCTCGCAGTAATCCCACAATTTGAGCGGGCATGCCTGCGGGCTCGCTGGCGTCCGTTCGTAATTGAAGTAGTGCAGTCTCGAGAATTTGCTCACAACGGCCACGGAGTCGATTTTCGTCCCCTCCAGCACAAGCGTACGCAGGCGCGTGAGTTTTGAATTTTCAAAAAATGGATTCGCCCCCTCCAACGGGTTGTCTGCCACGACCAGTGTTTCCAGGCGATCCCAATTCGCACGTTCAGGCAGCTGAGTGATGCCGTTTCGTGCCACAAAGATCTCGCGCATCGAAGAGAACCTGGCGGCGAAATCGAGCGTTTTCAGTCCAGCGCCTTCGGCTTCGAGTCTGCGCAGACTCCTCAGACCTTTGAGTTGAGCAATCGATGCGGGGACCGAGAATTTCGCATCACTCAGTACGAGTTCCTGCAGGTTCGAGAAACCCCCAATGACACGAACATCCTCTTCCGACAGTGCAGCGCCGCGCATGTGCAGACGCTCCAACGCGCCGAGGGGCGCAAGAGGAGCGAGAGAATTTTCGGGGAGTTTTGTGCGCGAGAGTGCGAGTGATTTGAGCCACAGCAGCGATTCGAGACCCTTGAGTGACACGAGCGGATTGTCGCTGAGCGACAGGCTCTCGAGCTTTGCGAGGCCCGCGAGTGAGCCTGTTTCCTTGATGCCATTGCCTTGCAGCAGAAGAGCTTTGGCGCTCACCAGGAGAGGGAAAAACGAGGTGTCGACGATCCTCTTCCGGGAGAGATCAAGCCAAGCCGCATTGCCGAGCTTGGCAAGTGCGTCTTTGCAAGTGCTCGTGCCCGTGGAGCTGTACAGGGCGAACGCCGCTCTCTCTTCTGCCGAGAACGCAGGAGGGATGCCGCGTCGTGCAGCGACGTCGTCTTTCTTGAGTGCTGCCGCGCAGACTGTAAGGTAACGCGCCTCGAGCAAAGAGCTCGGAGTGGGCACGGGGCGCGGTGTTCCTTCAGGCGTAGGCGCAGGAGTGGGTGCACCTGCATCCGCTGTGGGACTCGGTGCCGGCGTTGCCGTCAGAGCAACCGTCGCGTTTGGCGACCGTGTCGCAACGGCATTTTCGACCGGGTTCCGTGGCGGCATTCCGGGTGTGCCAGCGACTTCAGGCGCGGGAGCCTCGGCACCCGAGGACGACTTGCTGCAAGCCGAGAGTGCGAGGAGCGAGATGCCGCAAAGCAGGAGCGGTGCGTTCTTCATCGTTCAGTTTCCTCCGGCGGTCGTGGCACGTGCGTAAAGATCGCCGAGTTTTGCATAGTAGCCATTGAACACAGGGCGGTTGTGAATCCAAAGGAAATCCGGCCTCGCATCGCTCTCCCAGGCGCCCCCTACGATGTTGTCATCCGCGTCGAGTTCGAGTCGGTAACGAAACACCTCGGAGTCTTCGAGATTGAATCCCGTTCCGATATTCGGTCTCCAACGCGGGTTGCCCTCGCGGATGTATTCGATGCGCGTGGACACGATGATTTCACGTGCGGTGCCGGGCGCGGCGTCATCGGATGGCGGCTGTGTGTCCATGATCTGCGACCGGTATGCGTAAATCGGATGGTTCCAGACTTCCTCGTCGCGAACGACGTCGGCGATAAGAGGTGTGCTCAATTTGTGCACATAATGTGCGAGCAGAATATGGAACGAGCCGGGATTCGTGTCGCGGCAGGCATCGAGTGTTCCGAACTCGGGATTTTCCGTCAGATTGAAGTTGCAGCGGGCGCCAAGGTAACGCTGCGGGGGGGCAGGCGTGAACCCTTCGCCCTGGTAGTATGACAACAATGCTTTCACATCCGATGAACCGAAGGATAGGGAGATGCCGTCGGGATTCTTCACTGTCACGGGGCCGGGCTCTTTGAAGTTCACAGCAGCATGCGCCCATCCGTGACAGATGCCCTCCCAGGAGGGTGCCTTGGGGTCCGTGCGGCGCCATTCCTGCTTCACGAGAGGGTAATCATACCGACCCATGAGGATGTCGTATTTCTCCGCTGGAGAGAGAACGCTAATATCTGAAGGCGTCATGGCGAGCAATTGCTCTTTGGTGTGCAGACGGTAGCCGAAGGAGTCATCTTCGCCGCCTGTAGGCCCCTGCCAGCGCCATGCAAGGCCGCCTTGGAAGGATGGCCAATAGGTGTCCGACCAAGGGACGAGTTTCGTTTGTGCTTTGGTGGGAAGGCGCGAGAAATTGCGTTCTACGTTCCATTCGAGCCGGGAAGGCGCATTGATTGGATTCCAGGCCTCGCGGGTTCGCGAGGAGGGAAGCGAGTTCGAACCGGGTGTCGCCGGATTTTGAGACGAGGTGTCCGGCGGCAGGGAAGATTCGCCACACCCCGCGAGGCACAACGGCAACGCGACCGAAAAGACAAAAGACCGGTGCAGCATGAGGAGGTCTCCGTTGGCGGCAGGAGGAAGGCGAAGACGGCTTACGAAACACGTCTCTTCTCCCTAACAAATCGCATCCGACTCGCAACACAAAGACGGAGGATTCCCCTATGCGAAGCCTTTCCAGAGCGGCACACTCAGCCCTCATCCTGTCAGCAGCAATCGTTGTCACGGGTTGCTCGGCGCGCAAAGTCGTTTACGGCCACGCCGATTTGCTCATCTACCGCGAGATCGATTCGACTTTTGACGTGGATACGAAGCAGAAGGCTTTCGTGCAGGACAGGCTTCGTTCGATGCTTGCATGGCACGCCCGCGAAGAGCTGCCGCGCTATGCGCAGGTGATGGGCGAGCTCGGAGCGCGCGCAGTCGATGCTGATGGTCTCACGCGAGCGGATGTGGATTGGGCGTACACACGCGTGGAGGAAGCGCGTGTGCGCCTCGTGGATCGCATCCTTCCGAGAGCCGTGGAATTCCTCGGCACCGTGAAACCCGAACAGATAGAAGACGTCGAAAGCAAGAACGCGAAGTCAAACTCGAAACGCACCAAACGGTTCGCGCTGCAAGGCGAAGAGTATGTGGACGAACGCGCTGAGCAAGTGACTGGCAACTTTACGCCGTGGATTGGTTCTCTGACCGATGCGCAGAAGGCTTACGTGAGGACTTTCGTGGTGGCATCGCGGCCACTGGAAGAGGAAAGGTTCGCAAGGTCCCTTTCTCAACAAAAAGCGTTTGTCGCCATGCTCCGTCAGCAGGAAGGCGCGCCGGCCCGTGAACGCACGCTTCGCGCGGCGCTGCGCTCGCTCGTTCCTGACACGAATCCACTTCAAGCCCGTTACCGTGACCTGGTGTTGCAGGTGGCGGCTGTGGCGACATCCGAGCAAAAAATGCGATTCCTGCGAGAGATGCACTCCTGGAAAGCGGACTTCGAGGAGCTTCACCGGAAGTACGGCAACGCACCCACCGCACTCGATGGAAAGGCCACCACTCTAGGCCGCCTCCCGCATTCGCCGGGCGGCGTCACGCGTGGGCACTGAGGACCTTCGGGTCCGTAGTGGTTTCCAGGACGTTGCCGCACTTGCGGCAGCGGTAATCGATGCGCACAGGCTTTGTGGTGACGCCCATAAGCGTCACCCAGAACCAACCAATGAGCGTGTATTTTCCCTCCGGTGACACGAGAAAATGCGTGCGGTCGTGGCCACAGGGGCAGCGTGGGAGGTTTTCGGCTTCGGGGTTCCCGGAGGATCCGGGAGTCGCATTTGATGCGGGCGGGACCGTTGGCATGGCGGACCTCGTGAAGGAGTCGAGCAAGCGGCGAAAAGGGCCGCCCACTTCGAATACAACAATGCCGTCTCCCGCGCGGTGAGGCAAAGGTCTCGCGCTCACTTCTTGCCAGGTCTGGCCTGTTTCGTTGTCGCTGCCGTGGTTCCTCAGTGGGAATTGACTTTGCCAGGCGGCGTCTTTAGTTTTGTCTGCAATGATGTTCACAAAAAAATCTCCGTTCTTGTCCGCGCCTGTGGTCTCCGTCCTCGCCGCCAGTGCGCAGGCCGTGTTCGCCTTCGCGCAGGCTCCCGTCATAGTCGCCGACATCAATTCAAATCCTGCCGAGGCCATTGCGACTTCCACTGCGCTCACCTCCGCTGGCGAAGCGAAAGAAGCGGCGCACTGGTTGGAAGCGCGAGGGACTCTGTCGCGCTCGAAGCTCAATGAAGTTCATGCCTCGGATGCAGTGCCGCAACTCCAAGGTGAAATAGAGTTGGGCATGAAGGGCGAGGCTCTGGAGCAAGACGCGGAAGGCCCTGCTGACCGAGGTGCACACTTCGTCTACGACGTGGCCCTTTTTGGACGCTTTTCCTCTTCGTTCCGTACACGCGACGCCGCAGGAAATGAGGAGGAGGTGGTGCCGCCGACGCGGACGAGGCGAAACGTCAACCTCGACCTGCAGGAATTTTATGGAGCGACAACGCAAAGCCCTTTCGTGTTTTCGATGGGCAAGCGACGGTTGCGCGGTGGGCCTGGTTACGCGGTGAGTCCATCGAACCCGCTTGCTACGGAACGCAACGTGCTCGATCCCCGTGATGATGGTGCAGGGCGCTGGATGGCCTCAATGGAACGCCTCACGCCGCAAGGGTCACTCGGACTTCACGTGTCTCCCGGCGTGCGCGAACACGAGCGCGGGTACCCCGATGCCGTGTTTCGTTACCGGCTCGACCCCTGGCGCCCTGTGCGCGCGCATGCAGTTGCCGTGGCGCAAGGAAACATCGCGGTGTCCGACACTGAGCTTGGCGCCACCCTGAGTGCCATTCCCAATGATTTGGGAAAGGCCGCATTCCGCCCGGCCATCGGACTGTCCCTGCGTCGCGAGATCGACAACCGGCTCTCTTTTCATGGAGATGTGCTCTTTCGCCAAGGCTCCGGGCGACTCTTCGCTGACAAGGACTGCGCTCGCACGGAGGTGTCGCTCGCCGGTTGCTTCAAGCGCGAGGAAGAGGTGCTTGATGTGGCAGCAGACGGACAGGACGACTGGAACGCGCGATTTGTCCTCGGTGGAAGGCGCGGGTTCGAGAGCGGTGCATCCCTCGCGCTCGAATGGCACCACGACTCGGCGGGCGAAACTCTTGCGGATTTCGAGCGCATCATTGCGGTGAACGCGTACGTGCGATCCATCGACAAATACAGTCTGCCGCTGTCTCGCCAGAAATCGTACGCACGCACCCGCGAGAAGCTTGAAACAGCGCTTGGCGACGGGCGTTCTTTTTCTCTGCGCGCGAACAACTCCTTGCTTGCCTCTGTGGAGGATGTTCCACTGGCGGAAAATATCGCGATAGGCTCAAGCACGGCCCTGTCTCTGCTCGACAATTCGGGCGTCATCGCCCCGCGCCTGTCATGGACTCCAGCGGGTTGGCGCGTGCAGGCGCATTGTCTGTTTCCTTATACGCTCGGAGCAAAGAAGAGCGCCCGCAACCCGGCGGGTGGGCGCGTGGCGGAGTCCGACGCGCTGGTGTACCGGTACCTCGTGCAACTTTCGGTGAGGCACTACCTTTGATGTTCGGCAGAACCGGTGGATTTGGCGTGATGCGGCTTTTGAGTCTGTTGCTTCTCACGGCGGGTCTGTGCGCGTGCGCAACGCGAAAGCCCGTGGAGGAATCGCCGCCCGCACCCGAGGGATTCCGCGCGGTGGAGTGGACGGAGGTGGGCGCTTTCGGTGACACCGGCGATTTTGCGTCGCTCAAGGAAGCCCTGGCCGCGAGTTTGAAATGGGCCCGCGCTCAGGCATCGCTGAACCCAACGCGCGAGGTCTCATTCGGTCCCGGCAAAATCGCTCTCGCGCGCATTGTGGGATCGCTTGAAACGCTTTCGGCCGCGGCTGCCGCGTCGGCAAGCATCCAGGCGTTTGAAGCACGTGTGCGAGAAGGGTTTGTTCCTTGGAAAGCACAAGCTGCAGCCGAGAAAAAGCTGCTCGTGACTGGGTACTATGTGCCCGTCATCGAGGGTTCGCTTGTGGCCGATTCCAAACACGCGGTGCCTGTGTACGGTGTGCCTCGCGATCTGGTGAACGCGTCGCTCGGAGACTTCCTCGATTCGCTTGCCGGCAAGACCATCCGTGGCCGCGTCGAGGGAACGAAGTTTGTTCCCTATCACTCACGAAATGACATCCGCGAGCACAGCGCACTCGACGGCAAGGCCGATGTGGTGGCTTGGGCGAAGAACGAATGGGATCCGTTTGTGGTGGAGGTGCAGGGCAGCGGTGTTCTGCGCCTGCCCGATGGCAGTGAGAAGCTCATCGCCTACGCCGATCAAAACGGACTCGGTTACCGCGCTGTCGGAAAAATCCTGCTCGACGAAAAAAAGATTCCACGAGAGAAGATGTCGATGCAGGCCATCGGCAGTTACCTTGCCGACAACCCGGACGAAGTGCGTCGCGTGCTCGACAGCAACCCGAGTTTCGTGTTTTTCCGCGTGTCTGAGGGACGTGCGCGAGGTTCGCTCGGCTTTCCTCTCACGCCAGGTCGCTCCGTGGCGGTCGACATGCGCGTGTTCCCGCAAGGCGCTCCCGCTCTGCTCCGCACGCACGACCCCAAACGGAACGAAAAAGGCGACGTCGTTTCCGACGGCGCCCTGTCGCGTTTCGTTTTCAACCAGGACACCGGCGGCGCCATCCGTGGACTGGCGCGCACCGATTACTTTTGGGGCCAGGGGGCCGTTGCCGCTGAAAAGGCGGGTGCCATGCAGCACGAGGGCGAGTACTTCCTGCTGCTGCCCACAGGCGAATTTACGGCGCCGACGCTGCAATAAGTGACACCGTCCGCACGCCGTTCCTTTTGGGCAGCTTGCGTGCGGGTTCGGTTTCGGGGAGGGTGGATTTTCCCTCTTATTTTGTAAAAGAAGCTCAAGCCGGTCCTGAATATATTCTCAGTATTGCGAGACAATTCATCGATGATCAGGGATAGTGGCATTTCAGTGTACAGACGCTGGAGAGCATCCCTCTTTTGAATAGCCAATCCCGAGATGAATCGGGTGTAACGGCCGGCCGTAGCGGGTTGGAATGGTCTCGAATCTGAATCTTGTGCCCGCGCGGCACAAGCCCGGGCTTTCCAGGTACAGAAATTTGCTTTGTCTCCGCAGGCGGGGACGTACGCCTTTCGGCTGGCTCGCTATGCCAGGACCTAAGAACTTTTAGAGCCCAGATAGCTGGTGTCTTGAGAGTTGCCATCAAGCCGTTAGTCCAACAATTCGCCTCAGATGTTCCATAAAAAGGTTGAAGCCATGTCATTTTCCGATATTCGAGGCGTCACTGCATCAGTTAAATTGTCAGAAAAAGTCGGTGATAAACACCCAGCCTGCACTTTGACGGCCATTAAAGTTGCGCAGTCTATCGCAAAAAAGTTGGGCGTTCCTTTGCGTCTGGTTACGGTTTTCGAGCCAAACGATGCTCCTCCATGGGGAAACTTTCCAATGCCAAGTGGCATTGCCTCGTCGAATATTGATCTGCACGAGGCACTTCGGCTTGGTCGGGAGGCGGCTCTGTCCGCGATGAGAACCGAAATCATGCGGCTCGTGGACGGCATGCAAGATGTCAAAGCCACGGGAAGCGTCGTTGAGGCCTTCGACGCGGCCCAAGGAGTCATCTCGGATGCCATCAGCCATTCGGGGAATCTGATTGTCGTAGGAACTGCGAAAAAATCCTACGATTACTCTTTTCAAGGTTTCTCGACCGCGCTTTCTTTGGTCAATGCATCCCCAGTGCCGGTTCTGGTTGTCCCGGAAGAATGCGAACTTTCTTTTGAAAGTCCGGCATTTAAAGTCCTCATCGCGGACGATTTGCGAGAAGGCAGCGAAAGGCTCTTGAGAAGTTCCATCGGTTTGATGTCGATGCTCTCTCCATGCCAAATGAATCATGTGCACATCCTGGCGAGTTCTCTGTGGTCGATGTTTTCCAACGTTTCGGAAGGCGATGTCCGTGCCGAATGCGCGACCGAGATGAAGCGTCGGAGCAAACCATTTGTCGAGAAGTTGAAGCCTGGGAGCGTGTACGAATCCGATGTCCGAATCGGCGACGTCGCCGACACGCTGCTCGGCCTCATCCGAGAACGTCGGCCGGATCTCGTTGCCTTCGGAAGGCATGTAAAGCTTTCTCTGAGGCCTTTTATGATTGGACAGATGTCCGCAAATGCCATGCTGGGACTGCGGAAGCCGGTTTTGATCGTTCCGTAGGATGTTCCCACTCCCGAGCCACACCGTTGCGCAAGGGTGACTTGTCAACGGCTGTGGCCGCGCCGTGCCGACCGTCTTAGAGTTTTTCGGGATCCACCACGATTAAGTCACGAAGCAAAAATTCGTCGGCGGGTTCGAGCGACCAAGGATTCTTGCTACGGCCAAAAAAGCCGATGGGAAACCACGCATGGTTTTCGAGTTCCCATTTTTGCGTCCATTCATGCGCTATGGGGAAATAACCTGCTCCTGTGTCACTCCCAGGAACAGGGACGGCTTCGAGCCGCCAATGCCCGGATGTGCCCACGCGCTTCGAGATCGTGCCGTCTACATTCCATGCGCACCACGATGCGAGCCCTGTGCCGCACGGAAAAAAATGGGTGCCGGCGTCGGCAATGTCTATGCGCCACTCACTCTGTCTGTTCAGTACATCGCCCGACGTGTCGAAATAACGTGCCTCGAAATCTCCACCCTTTTTGCTCGTCGCCACGAAACCGTTTGATGTGGTCGTTGACGCATCGATTCGTACAATGGATTTGATCGCTGCTTTGGGGTGGATGCTGTCCGCGCTCGCCAACAGATTTCTCACCATTCCAGTTTTCGCATTCAGCAAAACCCCACCAATGAGCTTCCATCCCTTAACAGCACGATACGGAAATGAAGGGACCTGCGCCTTGAGACGCGCCGCGGAGCCAATATCACTCAGGGATCGCGTGGCAACAAACGTAAGTGCTCGTCCTACACCGTCTTGCCGGCCTCACCACCGTTTGGCATGTTCGGGTCATGGAGTTTGTAGGTCACAAGTTCACCGGGAGAGGCGGCATAGAGGATCTTGTTGAGGCGGGCGCAGCGCGCGGAGTCTGTCTGAAGACGCGCAGCAATGGCTTGGGGTGTAAAGTTGGAGGGCGAGGCCTCCACGGTTTCATTGTTCGTAAGCAGGATGTCGAGCAGGGCGATGGTGGGATCCACGCCTGCGGCGACACAAGATTGCCAGAAGGAGCGGATGATATCGTAACGTGCGCGACCCTCCACCGTTTCGCGGCCAAAAGAGCTTCGGTCCATGAGTTTTTCGTAACGAAGAAGGCGTTCGGACAAATCGTTCGAAAGCGGTAGGCGTGGGTCGTGGCAGTAGCGCGTGAGTGCGTCGAAGTTGCCGAGCACATACTCGGCGCCTTCACCCAGCACTGTGGATGGCGACCAGCGCTCCTTCATTTCTTCGCAAATTTCCTTGAGGTCGTTCCAAAACGAGAGTGAGGTTTCTGTTCGGACTTCGCCGCGCTGCGATTTCAGGCCCTCTTCAATGATCTCTTCGACGTGGAACAGTGCGCGGAAGGCATCGAGCGCGTCGGTGCAGTTGAGTGGATCTTGATCGAAGTGCCGCTTGAAAGGTCGCCTCGCATGTGAGGCACAGCCGGCATAAGCGACCTCGACATGAGCCGTGACGTCTGGATCGGTGACGCGATTGCTGGAAGAGAGATCGCCTACGAACACGAGTGGGCCAAGATTTTTCTTACGTGAGCGCAAGACTCGGCCGAGCAGGTTTCCCACCGACCCCAGATGCGTGCGGTACAGCACGATGCGGCTCTTGGGGTCGCCAGTGCGGGTTTCGGCGCTGAGCAGGCTCGTGTGCAAACGGATCTTCGGCGCCTTGGACTTGTCCTTGCGAGAATGTTGGAACGCAAAGTCCAATTCGGCTTCGAGCCTGGCGACAAGTGACATGGGTTTTTCAGCGTCTGAGCGCTCAATTGATTCGCTCATCTCTTCGGATGGCTTTTCCCAGGGAGGTTCCGGTTCGGGCTTTTCTTTTTCGTAGGCATTCGGATCCGCCGCCTCTTTGCGTGCTTTTCGCCACTCACGCAGGGCACGAAGGTAACGAGTGACCTCAGTCACGCGCGAAACGCAGTCGTCGCCCATAATGATGTCGGCCTGTGCAATCTGCTCGGCAAGGGCAACGTAGACAGGCACAAGGCGCATGGCGATGTAGGCGCACATGTCGGAGATGTTCGAGCGCGAAAAGCCATCTTTGCCAAAGAGCTTCTCAATACGTGCAGCGGGAAGCGCCATGCCAAAGACAAGTGTGGAAACGTTGACCATCGCCCTCCACGTGACGCTCCACCCATGAGGACCAACCTCGCTCATGTCGGGCGTCAGCGTTTTACCGTTCGTTGGATTGTAGGATTTCGTGCCAAGGATGTTCCAATCCTTGCGGTACATCACGAAGTCCTTGCGACGTTGATTCGTTTTGGTCTTTATCGTGCCCTTGCCCATGCTCGTGTCCTGTTCCGTGGCGGCCTGCGTTTCGCACGCCTCGTCTTGCCGTACCGCAGCCGTGCCGGCAAGCACGCTCTCGCGCGAGCACCCTTCCTCTGCGTCGACATCGACGTCGGCGGGTTTGGCGCTCTTCGCGCGCCGCATCAACTCGCCAGTTCGCCTTCGGGTGGTGGCAAGCCTGCGGCCGATGTATCGCGAGAGCTTCTCAAGCTTGGTCTTTTCAAGTTCAAGTGCGGCGAGTTCATCATCCAGAGGTGTGCTTTCGACGGGCGACTTCGTCACCTTTTCGCTCGACGGAATAATGCCCATGGCCCGTGCCAGTGCTTCCACTGCCCGCCGTGCCGCACCTGCATCGGCTTCACCGGCAGTCTGCGCATCCTGCAACGCAAGAATGACGTTGCGCACAAATTCGGGCGAAGCTTCAGGCGTGCTCGCCCACTCGCGTGCCTTGGTA
>Ga0163152_10006910_pt1 | contig 12617 bp, 13 predicted proteins | sample OliLakLV19MP8IB2_FD_148635 | JGI IMG/M metagenome (GOLD analysis project Ga0163152, IMG submission 148635) | Freshwater microbial mat bacterial communities from Lake Vanda, McMurdo Dry Valleys, Antarctica - Oligotrophic Lake LV.19.MP8.IB-2 | ecosystem: Environmental > Aquatic > Freshwater >... | reverse complement strand
CGCCCGCATCCGCAGCTACATCTCAACCCTCCGCAAACATGGATTGCCCGTCCTCGAATACCTCCGCCTCGCCCTCGAGGGCCGCCCATTCTTGCCTCACGGCGTTAAATCAACCTGAGTAGTTACGTTGTTGTGCAGATACTTTCGCAAAGATTGATATGCATAAGGAAAAGAAGGAAGCCGCCAATGGACGCGAATTAACGCGAATAGAAAGCCAGTTGTCACAAAGCCGTGGTATAACCCTTCTTTATTGGCGTCCATTGGCGGTTAAACTGAATTGTTACGGCTGAGCAGGATCAATTTTGGGGTTTCAAATTCCGAGAGCGGATTCTTCTCAAATGAATGCCGCTCCAGAAATGTCAGCCATCGATCCAGTTCCACCAAAACAGACTCCAAATCCAGACGCTCATGGATTTTAGGATACCTCGACAGGTAGGACCGGGATAAACGGAAAAGGGCCGCCGCCGGTTTCAGCCGGTTTTTTTGCAGGTGCACAAACGCCCCGGCCAGCTGGATCAATCCTTTGTAAAACTCATAGTCCGGCTGATTTTTCTGCCGAAGCCAGAGCTGTTCCAGGACGTCATGCGACTCGTAAAAATGACCCTGATTGAAGAGTTCAAAATAACCGTGGTAATGCGGATTGATGGTCGCGTCTCCGCTTAATCTTTGCATCATGGCCGAAACTTTTTCCGACTTGGTGGTCACGCGACGAAGTTAACGGATGAACCGTGATTGAACAGCCGGTAATCGGTGAGACTGTCGAGCATCGTTGAGAACGTTGACAATGCAGAAACGCTTGGGACATCATGATTCGATGGTTAAACCCGCTTTAGGTCGTGGACTCGGTGCTTTGCTTGGATCCAATCCGAACAAAGCGGCGGCACCGACTCCCGCCAGCGCGCAGGAGCAGATCCCGGCAGGCGAACGGGTGCAGAGGGTTCCGACAAGCCAGGTTCAGCCCTGCCCATTCCAGCCCCGCAAAGACTTCACACCTGATGCCATCAACGAACTGGCCGATTCCATCAAGGAACAGGGGATCATCCAGCCTTTGATCGTGCGACAAAAGGGGGAACAATTTGAATTGATCGCCGGTGAACGGCGTTGGCGGGCCGCGCAGCAGGCCGGACTGAAGGAATTACCGGTGATCGTCCGCAATGCCAGCGACCAGGAGGTGCTCGAACTGGCGTTGATCGAAAACCTTCAAAGGGAAAACTTAAATGCCATTGAAGAAGCGAACGGTTATTTTCAACTGATTGAAAGCTTCAAACTGACCCAGGAACAGGCATCACAAAAAGTCGGCAAGAGCCGCACGGTGGTGGCCAACGCCCTGCGACTGCTCAGGCTGGCCCCCGAAGCGCAACAGGCCGTCCGGGTCGGCACGCTATCCGTCGGGCACGCCAAGGTCATACTGGGGCTGGAGATGGTACAGGACCAAAAAAAGGCCCTGGCAAAAATCACCTCCGAAGGATTGAGCGTTCGTCAAACCGAAGAATTTGTTGCGGTTTGGAACAAACCCAAGCCGCCGGCATCCAACCCGACCGGGGCCCCTTTAAAAAAAGACCTGCACGTGGCGGATATTGAAAACAAGCTGCAACAGCGGTTTGGAACCAAGGTCCAGCTCCGTTACCGGCAGGGCAAAGGTTCCATTGACATTCGATTTTTTAACGACGACGACTTGGAACGAATCTTGAAAATTTCAGGCGTCCAGGTCGATTAAGACCGCAGATTACAACCCATAGAATCCAGAAATGAATCCCACAGAACTTCGTAAGAATTGCTCTCAAAAATTGTCCACCGCAAGTGAATCGGTAAAAAATCTCACCGCCTTCGTCGGCCTGGACGGATTTGTGGATGAAATCATCCATGTGGTGGATAAGCGGGACAACGCCGAATCTTTCCAGCGTGTGCCGTCAATCACGAAACTGGCTGAACGCATCGCCGGTGCGGCTGGAAAAAGCACCAACATGGAGCTGGTCAATCAAAGGACCAAACTGGGTGGTAACGGCCCCATCATGGGCAACGCATTGGCCAGGCTCGGGCTCAAGGTAACCTATCTCGGAGCCCTCGGTTATCCGAACCGGCACCCAGTTTTCGATTCATTTGCCGAGCGGGCCGATGTTCATTCCATCGCGGAAGCCGGCCACACCGACGCCCTGGAATTTGAAGATGGAAAGTTATTATTTGGAAAAACAGTCCAGCTCAACGAGGTGAACTGGGAAAACATCCAAACCCGTTTTGGACGGGACCGGTTTGCGACGAAATTTCAGGAGGCCGATCTGGTGGGGTTTGTCAACTGGACCATGCTTCCCTACATGAGCGACATCTGGGATGCGCTTTTGAAGGATCTTTGCCCTCATTTAACGGGACCGAAACGCCAGATTTTCTTTGACCTTGCCGATCCGGAGAAACGGACTCCGAAAGATATGATCCGGGCGATGCAACTCATCAGCGCGTTTGAAAAACATTTCGACGTGATCCTGGGTCTGAACGAAAAGGAGGCGTACGAGATTGGAAATGTTCTCGGGTTCTCAACAAAGAACAGGGACGTTGACGGGCTCTCGAATCTCTCGCTCCAGATCTACCAGAATTTGAAGATCAGCAGCTTGGTCGTTCATCCGGTCAGTTACGCCCTGGCGGTATCCGACAACCGGGTCAGCGTGGTGGAAGGGCCATACGTGGCCAGCCCCCTTATCACAACCGGCGCGGGAGACCATTTTAATTCGGGTTTCTGTCTGTCCAAACTTTTGCGGCTGGACGATGCGATGTGTGTGCTCACCGGTGTGGCCACCAGTGGATATTATGTGCGTTCAGCGCAGAGCCCGACGATTGAAAACCTGGCGGAAATGATGCTTAACTGGCCGGTCAAATAACATGGTTCTCGAAGTAGTCATCTATGGGACCCCTGTCCTCAGACAAAAAGGGGTGAAAGTTCAAACAATCGGTTCTGAGATGCTCGCCTTGATCCAGAACATGAAGGAAACCATGTATGCGGCCAAAGGTGTCGGGCTCGCCGCCCAGCAAATAGGTCAGGCATTGCAACTGGCGGTGATCGACGTAGAAGGGGTCACCGACCGCCCTTCCTGGATGGAAATTGATGGAAAAAAGGTTGAACTGGAGAAGTTCATGCCGCTCGTCCTGATCAACCCTGCGGTCAATGCCGTAGGCGAACCTGTGTCGGGACCGGAGGGTTGCCTGAGTTTCCCTGAAATTTATACCGAGATCAAACGCCCGGAATCGGTGGATGTCAGCTCGCTTCAACCTGACGGTTCAGTGCTTTTATTCCGATGCGGAGGATTGTTGGCCCGGGCCGTGCAGCATGAGGTGGATCACTTGAACGGCATCCTTTTCATCGATCGCATGGCCAGGGAAAACAAGGATGAGTTCAAGGCTGAACTGGAAGAAATGCAGATTGAGACCAAGGCGAAGCTCAAAAAAGCCAAAAAATAGCAGCGCCCCTGGCGAAACAACTTGAACACACCAAAGACGCTGCTTTTTTCCGTCTGATCACACCACGATCATGAGTGCAGCTTACGCTTAACGGCTGCTGCTCCTATAGCAGTTTGGTTGCCGTGCAAAAATCGGGCCTTAGATTTTGGACCCGGACATTGCGGCGCGCTGTATTCGAACGATTTGTATCAAAGAATCGAGTTCCCGATTGCCTTTTGCCAATGTTCAGATATTTCTAGGCCGTCCAGAATTCATTCACCCAGGCAGTTTTGAACCGACACAAAACCGGCTGTCAATAAACCCAAACCCCACTGCAACAAATGCCAACACCAGAATCCAAAAACGTCGTCCAGGACCAGGACACGGAGGATCTCAAACGGCTCGGTTACGCCCAGCAGCTTTACCGTGAAATGGGTGGTTTCTCTAACTTTGCCATTTCGTTTTCCATTATCTCAATCCTGACCGGTGCCATCTTGTTGTTCGGACACGGTCTAAAGTTCTCAGGGCCCATCATCAACACGGTCGGATGGCCGATCGTAAGCATTTTTACCTTGTGCGTCGCCGCCAGCATGGCGGAGCTGGCCTCGGCCTATCCCACGGCGGGAGGATTGTATTTCTGGGCTTTCCGTCTTGGAGGCAAAGGCTGGGCGTGGATCACGGCCTGGCTGAACATGATCGGGCAGGTGACCATCACCGCCGGGATCAATGTCGCCGCGGCCATCTACATCATCGGTGGCGCGCAGCGTATTTTCAACATCCCGGCTGATTATCAAGTCCCGATATTTGGCTCGCTGACCAGCTGGTATTTCCAGCTCACGGTGATGGTTTTAATCATGATACCGCAGATCTTGATCAACATCTTCGGCATCCGGTTGGTCGCCCGTTTGAACAACATCAGCGTCTGGTGGCATATCGGAGGTGTCGCCGTTATCGCAGCCCTGCTCACCTTCAAAGGGCAATATCACAATCCACTTTCATTCTTTTTTGCCCACGCTCCGTCGGTCAATCTTTTGGATGCCGTTTCCGCCGAAGTTTCCCCCGGTAAAACGGTACCAGCCCTGGTTTTTGGAAATTTTAAAGTCGAATCCCCTCTGTTCAATCTTTTCCCATTTTTAAAGGGACTCTATCAGAGTGCCCCTTTCATTTTGGTCTTCGTCATCGGCCTTTTGCAGGCGCAATGGACTTACACCGGTTTTGACGCTTCGGCTCATACGGCGGAAGAAACCAAGATGGCTAAACTCAACTCGGCCTGGGGGGTTTTCCTGTCGGTCGCGGTCTCCGCCGTTGTCGGTTACATCCTTTTGATGATCCTAACCTGGGTGATTCCAAAGGGCGACGTCGCCGCAGCCGCCAATGATGCATATCCGGTGCTCTACATCGTCGAAAACAATCTCAGCAAATTTTTTACCAATGTGATCGCGATCATCATCGGTGTGGCCATGTGGCTTTGTGGTTGTTCCTCGATCACTTCCATGGGCCGCATGTGGTTCGCGTTCGCCCGTGACGACGGGATGCCCGGATCTTCGATGATCAAGAAGATCAGCCCGAAGTATAAGACACCGGTCTTTGCCATCATCTTCACCAGCATACTGGCGGTGCTGATTTCACTCTACGCTGCGGCCTATTTTGTCATCACCTCCATCAGCGTCATCACTCTTTATCTCGCTTATGTGATTCCGATCTATCTTAATTGGCGGAATAAACGGACTCAGCAGGGGGAATTTGTCACCCCGTCCACAGCTCCGTGGAATCTCGGCAAATGGGGTCCTCTGATCAATGTCGTGGCAATTGTCTGGACCTGCTTTCTGGTGGTGATTTTCAGCATACCTCCAAACGAACTGGTGCTTTGGACCATGCTCGGGATCATGATTTTGCTCGGCATCTATTGGATGGCCTCAGCCCGGAGAACTTTTGTCGGCCCACGACCCGATGTGAAATAAAAGCACGCGGGTTGATGATATTTTTTCCAGGGTTTGTTTGCCATAACTTTTACCCTGGAGTGTTCCTCCCGATTTGGTCATTTTAAAGCCATGCAGCCCCTGGTGTTAAGAGGACTTTCCATACTGATTTTGGAGGATGAACCGCTCCTGAGAAGGCAGCTGGCCGCCCATTTGGAACAGCTTGGCGCGGATGTGACCCAGGTCGGCTGCCTCGAAACAGCGAAAAACGTCCTGACGGGTGTGGACTATGATTTTGCGCTGCTGGACGTCAACCTGCCGGATGGGTCGGGCACCGATCTGCTGAAAAACAAAGCGATCGGGGTAAACACCGGAGCCATCATCATGACCGCCCAGGCGGCGGTCGCCGGCGCGATTGAAGCCATGCGCCTCGGCGCGCTCGATTATCTGGTCAAACCATTCGATCCCGCCCTGCTCACCCTGGTCATCGCGCGGGCGAGACAAAGCCAGCAGAGCCTCCGGGTCCAGAGACACCGCGAAAATCCCGGTGAACAAGCCCCGTTTTTCTTTGGAAACTCGATGGAGGAACTGGAACTTCATGCCTCCAGAATCTTGCAGGCGGATAGGAGGCTGGAATCCAAACTGCCGCCCATCCTGATCCTGGGAGAAACCGGGACTGGAAAGACCAGTTTTGCCCGCTGGATTCACACCCGTGGACCGCGGTCCAGATCTCCATTGGTGGAAATCAACTGCTCAGCACTGCCGGAGTCCCTGGCAGAAGCCGAACTTTTCGGTCACGAACGGGGTGCCTTCACCGATGCCAAGGCTTTTCGCATGGGTTTGTTTGAAGCAGCCGATGGTGGTACTCTTTTCCTTGACGAAGTCCCAAGCCTCTCTCCCAACATCCAGGCCAAAGTGTTGAAAGCGCTCGATGATGGAAAAATCCGCCGGCTCGGTGGCACCAAAGAAATCGAGGTCAACGTCAGGATCATCGCCGCCAGCAATCGCGACCTCTGCGACCTGGTAAAACAAGGAGCGTTCCGGGACGACCTCTATCACCGGCTCAATCTCCTAACATTGAACATTCCACCGCTGCGAAACCGGGCCGGAGACATCGTGGAACTTGGGAGCCTGCTTCTGAAAATGCTCCAGAAAAAACATCGCCTGGCGGATATCCGGATTTCCAGGCAAGGGGCGGAAAGTCTCCTGCGTTACCATTGGCCGGGGAATGTTCGTGAGCTGGGGCACGAACTTGAACGCGCCCTGATTTTTGAAGAGGGCCCGGAACTCCATTTTCCCAGCCTGCAAAGAACCCAGGCCTCGATCCAGACGCCCAACCAGCCCGGAACCGACGACTGGTTTAATGAACAGTTTCATTTTCCGGATTCCGGTTTTGACCTGGAGCAAGGAGTTCTCCGCATCATCCATCACGCCTTAAAACAGAGCGGCAACAATGTTTCGGCGGCGGCACGAATTTTAGGTGTTCCCCGGGATTATATCCGCTACCGGCTGGGCCAGAAATCGAACAGCGCTCAATCCACCACCACTTTGTGAGTAGGTTGCGGCTGGCCCGGTTTGAATGCTTCCAGATGGGTCAATTTAAGCTGGAGATTTCCGTCATTAGACTCCGAAACAACCTGCTCCAGGATCTGACGCAACCAGTTTGGATCAGCCTCCGCACGGCAATTGACAATCAACGTGCCGTGCTCGGCGTTTTCAGACAATTCCTGTGACAATTCGGGCACAAAATCGTTGCGAACCAGATTGATCACCGCCAGTTCACCAAGCGGATGATGCGGATCAAGGGTCATTTTAAGATGCGCGATTTCGGCATGTTTGGCCTGACAGCAACGGAGGATTTGTGAGCTGATCTTTTTTAACAGGTCGTTGGCGTCAAAACCATTTTTCGAGCTGAGCTGAACCGTGGCGTTCAACCAACCAAGGAGCGCTTCGCCTTCCCCATAATAATGGTAATCCACCGCCATGGTGGGTCGTTCCTTTTGAACCCGGTCCTGAAGTTTTTCAAACCAATCCTCCAACCCCTTCCCGGTTCTGGCTGAAACCGGGATGACCTCCGCCGCAGGAAAGTTTTCCGAAAGGGCCATTCGAAGCTGTTCCATTTCCTCATTCGCTAAAACGTCGATTTTGTTGATGACAATCAGATCGGCTTCCTCGAGTTGTTTCTTATAAATGTAAGCTACTTTTTCTGAAAAGGATTTGCCTGGTTTGAGACCAAAAATATGCATGGCCCGGATCGGATCGGTGACCACGCTCAACGGCGCGATGGTGAACCGGGATCCATAAATTCTTCTCAGTGGATAAGTCACCGTCGATACCAGGTCGGTGCAGCTTCCGACAGGTTCCGCGATGAACACATCGGGAGTAGTTTCACGGGTCAGCTGATCAGCGGCTTCCAACAGGGAATTGAAGCGGCAGCAGAAACAACCGCCGGAAATCTCGGATGTTTGAAATCCTTTGGACCTGAGCAACGCGGTGTCCACCAGGTCGTTCCCCTGGTCGTTGGTGATCAGACCGACGCGCAGGCCCGAGTCCTTCAAATGCTGGGCCAGCTTGAGCACCGAGGTGGTCTTTCCCGCACCGAGAAACCCTCCGATCATGATGTATCTGGGAAGTGGCGAAACGACCGGGTCAGGCGGGATCGTGAGTGGATGATTCATCGTCGTAACTTTGTTTTTCCAGCATCTTGTCGATGGTTCGATCAAGCAGATTTTTATATTCTTCAACCTTCATGCACAACGGATCGGGCTGTCCAACGACCTCGTAAAGCCAGCCGGCACCATACGGATCTTTGTTCGTGACGTTCAATCGCTTGGCCAAGTCGTCGTTCCTGCCCTGGAACTGACCGGAGGCGATGCAATAAACATCAGCCATGGCTTTAAATCCCTCGAACCATCCTAGAACCTGTCCTGGTTCCACCCTGGTTGAGGGCTCGATTTCAAAGCCGTGATCGACCATTTCTCCAAGCATCCGGACGGCAAACTTTGTAAAGCCAATCCGCCAGATTCCGTTTCCCTGATCAGCAATCCAGTAATGCGATGGACTATAAAGATAAGAAATCGGAAGCTGGGTGCTGAAATGCGAACGTTTATACTGCAAATATTTTGATCCGGTGCTTTCCATGGGCTATTTTCGGCCCAAACCTAATCGTGTAAAAACCAAATTGGCAAGCACGCAACCGGACGATTCCTAACAGCCAGCCAAAATGCTCTATTTTGACCACAATGCCACCACCCCTGTCATTCCGGAGGCCAATCAGACATGGATCAAGGCCACCGAAGAATATTTTGGCAATCCTTCCAGCCTGCACCGGATCGGCACCCGGGCTGACCATGCGCTCGAACGGAGCCGACATACCATCGCCAGCATTCTGAAATGTCATCCGCTGGATATCATCTGGACCTCCGGCGCCACTGAAGCCAACAACCTGGCGGTATTTCAACTCAGAAACCGGTTGCCGCCTGAAAAAAAGATCTGGGTTTCCCCCCTCGAACATCCTTCCATCCTGGCACCCGCCCGCCATTACTTCCAAAACCGGATCACCTGGATTCCGGTAAAACCAACCGGAGTTGTGGACCTCGATTGGATCCAGGAGAACCTAAAAGTCCAAAGCCCAGGTGCCGTCATCGCCATGGCAGCCAACAATGAAACCGGCCTGCTGCAACCGTGGAAATCGATCTCGGAGCTCTGTGAGGGACTGGAAATCCCATACCTGTGCGACGCGGTGCAATGGATCGGCAAACAGCCAGCAGCCGGACTTGGAGCCTGCACCATGGTATCCGCCAGCGGTCATAAATTTGGCGCGCCCAAGGGGATTGGTTTTTTAAAGACAGACGGCACCAGGGAATTTTATCCGCTCATTCGCGGAGGAGACCAGGAATCGGGCCGACGGTCCGGCACCGAAAACATCGCCGGTGCCATGGCCATCACCCGGGCCCTGGAGCATTGCGAGGTGAGGTTCCCGCAGGGAGAACAATTGGAGCGTTTGCGATGGCGTGGGGAAATGATTCATCGGTTGCAACAGGAGCTGCCCGGCATCGTTTTTATCGGCGGCGACTCACCCACACTCTGGAACACCATATCTTGCCTGATGCCCGATGTTGGATGCCAGTTTCGATGGGTGGTGAAGCTCGACAAGGCTGGCTTCGCTGTTTCCACCGGTTCCGCCTGCGCCAGCGGCAGCGAAAAACCGTCGCACGTCCTGGAAGCCATGGGCTTGTCACCCGAAGAAAGCGGGCGGGTGATCCGGATCAGCAGTTCCTGGAACACCACGCCGGCTGATTGGAACGTACTGCTGAAAGCCTTGAAAAAATTGACGCAAGAAGCACCCAGGCAAACCAACCCGCGCGAGTGACGCGCCAACACATCACAAGAGATCTGGACAAACTGTAGATTTCAGAGTTTGTTAGTTTACCTTCAGAGAAAAGCAACTATTGGGAGCAATACTTTATGATGAATAGACGCACCGCTTTAAAACAAACTGCCATTTTGAGTACTGGACTTGCTCTCGGTGCCTCAGCCGTGCAAGCACAGAATCCGTCCGCCCCTGCAGCCGCTCCCACCGGGCCATACAAACTTCCTCCCCTGCCCTACGCTTTCGAAGCCCTGGAACCGCACATCGACACGCAGACCATGCAGATCCACCACGGAAAACATCACGCGGCCTACGTCAATAATTTGAACAAGGCGCTGGCCGATCTTCCTGAACTTTCGAAACTGCCGGTCGAGACGTTGGTGCAAAAACTCGACCAGATCCCGGAGAAAATACGCGCAGCCGTCCGCAACAACGGCGGGGGTCACGCAAATCATTCGCTCTTCTGGCAACTGCTGGGGCGCGACGGCGGCAAACCGTCGCCGGAATTGTCAAAGGCCATGGATCAAAAATTCGGGAGCATGGAAAAGTTCAAAGAAGAATTCACCAAATCCGCCACCACGGTGTTCGGCAGCGGCTGGGCCTGGCTCAGCCTCGACGGCAAAGATCTCAAGATTGAAAACACCCCCAATCAAGACACGCCGTTGATGCAAAAAAGAGTGCCCCTGCTCGGGCTCGACGTCTGGGAACACGCATATTATCTGAAATATCAGAACCGCCGCCCCGAATACATCGCCGCTTTTTTCAACCTGATCCGCTGGGACGAAGTTTCCCGTCGTTACGCCGCCGCCGCAAAAGCCTGATTTCCCGCAGAAATCCGCCAGCTAAAAATTATCAAATTTTGGCTTGTGGATCTTTTTCTAGTGCCATTTATTGCACTCAGGCAGAAGGGAGGCATTGCATGGATGACGTTCAAGATTACAACGGTAAGACTTTCTCGGAGATTTTTTCAGAGCAGTTTTATTGTCCCAAGCTTCTTTTCCGTCCGGCTCTCTTCCTAACCTCCCTTTACCGTGTCAGCCTCCCCGTCTCCCTGTTGATTTATCTTTTCAACCGGAGATATTTTCAACGCGACTTGGAACTTGTCAGGGATCTTGGCTTTTGCTCCGACCGGGAGATGTTTTACAACCGTGTGGTCCGTTTCCATCAGGAGACAGATCAAGAGATCGACACCCGCAGAAAAAAGTGGAAGCTCCGGGTTTCAGGGCGCCACCTGTTGGCGCTTGAAGCCGCAGTTTTGAAAAAAAGACACAACGCAGTCGTCCAGGAACAGATGAACCGGTCCTTTGTTTGAAATTTCGGATTCCTATTGAATCCGCTGAAAATTAAAAGATTCAGACTTAATTTTCATCCGCGTTGGTTCCCAAAGTTTCCGACCTTCCAACTCTCCGTTCGAGGTCTGGTTGAACCAAGCTCCATCAGCCATCCGAATGCGGCACAGCTCAAAGTCCAGTTTGCGCAAGACTCCTGCAACCCCTTTCCAGAGCGAAACTTCTGAATCAAGATGGATTTGAGCCTTGGCAATCTCAAACTCCACGGCATCCACCCAAAGTGTTCCGCTGATTGCACCCAACAAACGTCCTAGAATTTCTTGGTCCTTTGCAGGGGCGCTTCCCGGACGAAACCCGACGACATAGGTTTTGCGACCGTTTAATTCCTCGGTTCCTTTCAGGGCAAATTCATAACGTTCCAAGGTTTCAGGAGTCAAAAATTCGGTCCAATGCTCACCGGCACCGAAGTGAAACGATTTCCCAACTTCTTTTTGCGATTGCAATTCCCGAGCCTGAACTTGTTTGAGTTTTGATTCCGAAACCTTCTCACCATTGATGGACATCTGTTGAATGGCGTTCTTCCCCTTGGTAACCAGAAAGGTTTTAGCCTTCTCCTCCTTGAGGTTGCCCCCTTTTCCGAACTCCCTGGTTTCTGTTCTACGCAGATAAGTATAATTCGGTGGATTGGATCGAGAATAGGTGACTCGAGCTCGATCCATCGTTCGCAATACAATTTCGTCGGCATTCTCCCGCGAAATTGCCGCAGAAATCTCTGAAATCTGTGCTAACGAAAAGACCAAAATCAAAAACCACAATTTTCTCAAAATAATCATCGGCTGTTAAAATGTACGCGTTTTCATTTGTGGCAAGTGACCCTGTGTACGGCCAGAAATCTGACACCACGGCATGCGTGGCAGAAAATAACCGTAGAAAATGGACCTGTCCCCCTTTAGGAAACGTTCGTTTGAAACAAAGGAAGAACCATGCCACGTGCAGAAAAATCGAGTCATGGAACTAAAAAAGGCCTCTTTAGCAGAATCTGTGGGTAGAAACTGCTCCAAAATCCAGAGAAGGCTGTGAATACCAGGGGTTCTGCCATGTTTTAGCGTGCGAGCGAAGTGGTGGTTACATCTCCCTCTCCACATTTTTTGTTTTGGGAGCGGGCGGGCGAGTGGCGGCGACGAGCTTTCGAGCCTCCAGCTCGCGTCGCCGCCGGTCGCCACCGCGTAACGGACTCGCCCGCCCGCTCCAAAAACTGCACGTTTCTACCCACAGATTCTGCTACAGAGCCAAAAAGGTTAAGGCCGATTTTCTCGTAAACTCAATCTATCAGATGAACTAACAGTTGACTGGCCAGATGCCGCTCTGTCACCCACAAAGAGATTCTGTAGCGACCTTCTGTAGAGGCGGTCTTGACCGCCGTCTGGAGTTTGGACATTTTTTCCGAAAATCCCAACGGGATTTCGCCTCAAAGCCCAGCAACGGTGTTCATTTTGTGTAACTACTCAGGTTGATTTAACGCCGTGAGGCAAGAATGGGCGGCCCTCGAGGGCGAGGCGGAGGTATTCGAGGACGGGGAGTCCATGTTTGCGGAGGGTTGAGATGTAGCTG
>Ga0163152_10006909_pt1 | contig 12620 bp, 11 predicted proteins | sample OliLakLV19MP8IB2_FD_148635 | JGI IMG/M metagenome (GOLD analysis project Ga0163152, IMG submission 148635) | Freshwater microbial mat bacterial communities from Lake Vanda, McMurdo Dry Valleys, Antarctica - Oligotrophic Lake LV.19.MP8.IB-2 | ecosystem: Environmental > Aquatic > Freshwater >... | reverse complement strand
CCTGTAGCCGGCGTCGGATCGACCTTGCCGAGGGCCGTAGCCTTCGGCGATGGCGGCGAAACCGGCCCGCTCTTCGGATTGACCAGACTGGCCGTCTTCGGATCGCCCGACTTCGGAGTCAGGCCGCTCTTCGGAGTTTTCGGACCAGACACAACATCGTGCGTCGCTTTGCGCGGCGACGTCAGCTTGGAACCCGCTCCCCCAGCATTTGGCCTGGCGAGTTCGGCTTCTGTATTGGCTCGACGGTCGCCCGCGGCCCGGACATTGCGTGCGGACTCCAGTTCGGACTGGCGATCGGCGGCCGAGACCGTTTGCAGATTCCGTCGTCCGCCACGACCGGCCTCGTTCAACGAGGTCAGCATCGTCACATTGTTCAAGTTCGTGTTGTTATTATTGATCGTCGTGTTGTTGTTCGTGATGTTGTTGATCACGGTGTTCTGCTGAATGAAAGTCGTCGGCGGGCGGATGTAATCGCCTCGAAAACGTCCTTGATACAGGTCACCGATGCCGCCGCCACCCCAATACGGGTCCGAGCGATAGCCGCAACTGTAATAGCTGAACAACGGATCGTAAAAACCCCCGAGCGTGATCGACGCACTCACATGCCCGCCCCAGGCGACGAAGCCGATGCTGGCATAGGACGGGGCAAAGTAATCGCCGAAGTAGTAGCTGCCGAAGCCGCGTCGGGCGAAGAAGGCACCGTACAGGCACTCTTCACGAACAACGACCGTGGGTGTGTAGATGTACCCGGGAGCGGAGTAAACCACAGGCGGAATGTATGCCGGTGCGAACAGGATGCCACGATCGGCCAGCGGGTAATCCCAGTAGCCGTCGATGAACACGTAGCCGGCAGGTGTCCAGCGATAGTGGGCCGAGGACCAAACCCAATTTGCACGATGCTCGCTCCAGAAACCTGGACGCCAAACGTAGCGATCACGATAGACCCACGAGCCCGGAACATAGACGTGCTTCTCGCTAGGTGCGGGCGTTGTGGCCCCTTCGTTGTCGAGCGGCGCGGGAGGCTTGGGCAAATACTCGACTTCAGCCTTCTCATCCTTGGCACCGGCCCAGAAGCCGCCGGACCATTGCCAGCCCTCGCCCGACTTCCGCCATGATCCAGGAACCCAGGATCGACCTGGAGGGGCATTCCTCCAGAATCCGCTGACCCACAGGAAATCTTTCTTGTCGTCATCCCAGGCCCAGTAGCCGGGGATCCACTGGATGTTATCCCCTTCAGGCTTCTGATCTGGGGGAAGCTCTTCAATGGCCTTGGGCGGGTCCTTCGGAATGAGCGGAGACGGGGCAGGCTCGCGTTCGCTGGGCTCCGCGTAACCTTCGTGAACGGGTCCGCGAGCGAGAACTTCAACCTTGTCTGCGGCAAAAGATGATGCCGTCAGCCAACAAGCTAGGCCGAGCGAGGCAAGGCTCAATCGGGTTGTCATGGCTTCGGGTCCTTGTAAACGTGTTCAGGGGGTGATAGCTGATAGCAAAACGCGGTGTCTAGGTTGACTTGCGCTCCTGTAGAACCCCAACCTATGCAAGCCTTGCGCCTTCCAGCCGAATTGTTCAATTTACCCGCAAGCGAAATATTGCACAAGCGATGGTGGGGTCCACTCGAAGTGCAAGGGCAAATGGGTAGGCTGCGTAAACGGCCTGATCCCTGTTTCAACTATGCCAGGAGCGGCTCTTCTTCTTCGGTGTCCCAGTCGCGGAGGCTCAGCAAGTGGTTCATCAGCGCGTAAACCATGGCTCCGCAAAGGATACCGGCCATCACGGCTGGTGGAATCGGTATCCAGGCTGCAAGAACCCCCCAGAAGACGGGGGCCGGCAGGAACAAGGTCCAGAGGCCGGGTGCCAAGTGAATGATCCTGAATAGTGACTAGGGTGGGTGGAAGACTCTTGCATCTTAACGGTTCTGCCGGATGTACGGAAGGGAGGAGTCCAAAAATGCGGCTGCCTCGGATTCCGGAACTGCAAAAGACTGAACCAGAGTTGTGCCAAGTCAAGTCTCCTCGGAAGATGTACGCTCGCGCCCTTCACATCCCTGACACAAAGCAAATGCACAACGTTCGCAGCGAATTTCTCGATGCCGCTCGTAGGTGCGTCCGCCGCAGACGGGGCAAACTCTCTCCAATACAGATGTTCCGACCAGCGACTTGGATTCGGAATCGCTGGTGAGTTGAGATGGACGCATGATTTTGCCCCGCAACATAAACCTAATTCCACTACAACAATAGTATACTAGTGGTCTAAGGTTTACTATGTCGGTTGCGGGAAATTCATGAGCCTAAAAGTGATCGAAGCTGTGCGACCAGTTCCGCGTCTGTGCTCTCCAAGGCATCTTCCGCGATCGGTTCCTTCGAGTGAAAACGGACGTTTCGGTTCATCGGCATACTTGCGTCTTCCCTTTTCAGCCGAGACGACGCATGAACTTGGTTGCATCCTGTTCGAGCGAGAATTTCACCAGCGTTCAAAGGGTTGATTCCAGCTGCGGGGAGAATCCCAATTTGTCCGTTTGATTGCCGAACCAATTCGGTAATGAGCGGCACGCCTTCGAGAGCAGTCGCAGCTTGCCCGCTGGTCATCACGCGATTGAATTTCAACTCAATCAGCTTGTTGAGGGAGGCAATGGGATCGCGCGTCCAATCGAAGGCTCGATGAAAGACGGCGTCGCGATAGTCGCACAAGTTCCTCAGGCTCTGGTTACGTTCACTATCAATCTCGCCGTCATGGGTCAGAATCCCGAACGCCAGCCCTTTGGCACCGGCGGCAAGCAGCATATCGGCATCACGCCACATCACATTGAACTCTGCTGATGTGTAGCAGAACCCACCGGGTCGCGGCCGAATCATGGCAATGATGGGCAGCGAGACTGCTCGCCGCACTTCGCTGTACAGGCCGAGTGAAGGTGTCAGCCCACCGAGTGCCAGGGCACAATTGAGTTCGAGCCGGTCGGCCCCGCCGCTTTCCGCCGCCAGGGCATCTTCGACGGAGGCGACGCAGATTTCGAGAAGGATGCGCTTCGCCATCATCTGTCCTTCTTAGCTTCGTTCATTCCCGTTCTTGATTCATCATCGGGAGGATAGAGCCCGAGCAATTCCTCGGCCGTCCGGATGAGAATCCGGTTCGGTGAATTCAACTTGAGTGCGGCGATCGTGGCACGACCAATCGGCGTCAGTCCAAATAATTGGTGTGCGTCGATGCGGAAATGGTCGTTCCATTCGTTCAGTCGCGGATTGAAAGCGGTTACGGCGATCGAAGTTTCCGGATCAACAAAACTCAGATGATCGGATTTGACTAGGTTGCATGATACGCAAGCAAGTGCCAGGTTGTCGAATTCGTCAGAGCCTCCCTTGGACGTTGGAATCACATGGTCGATATGAAATTCCGCCCCTTGGAGTGCCGAGTGCATTCGGCAGAACTCGCTGCGCCCTCTTGCTCGCTCTCGAACGAGTCGGGCGAGAGTTTCCTTCGACCGACTCATGCGGGCTTCTTCCCCAAAAGGAGAAAAGCATGAGCCCGAATCAGGGAAAACTGCTCGCTGATTGCTGCGAGGGAAGCCAACTCTTCCCGCTCGGGGGCGGACAAGAGGCCTTCGTTATTGCGATCCATCAGATCCTGAACCCGAGAGTTTGCATCGGGCGGGAATCGCATATTTGCGACTTCCTCGACGAAATTCACCAGTTCTGGTAACGCGTTCATGTCTTTCTCCACGACTCATAATCAGCATATCACGTTCTCTGAGTGGAAGGGTAAGCCTGCTGTCGCGCTGGTTCGTCATGGCTGAGTCGTGTCGACGCTCGCCTTCGTTGCTACGAACGGGTATACAGGCACCAACTCTCGGAGTCTCGCCATGTATCGTCTGCCGCTGATTCTCGTTCTCTTTGTCTGCCCTGCCCTCGCTCATGCCCAACCGCCCGCAAAGTATGCCGAGGCAATCAAGGCTCTGGAATCGCTCGTTGAACGCGAACGAGCCGACGGCGAGATTCCCAGCATTTCGATCGCAATCGTCGAGGATCAGAAGACCATTTACACTCGAGCCTTCGGACATGCCGATCTGGCCAAGACCCGCAAGGCGACGCCATCTGGCGTCTACCGTGTCGGGTCGATCACGAAGTTGTTCACGGACATCGCGATGATGCAATTAGTCCAAATTGGCAAACTTGAACTCGATCAACCGATCACGAAGTACTTGCCTGACTTCAAGCCGGCCGGCAAGGGAGCAGAAAAAATCACGCTGCGAATGTTGATGGCCCATCGCTCGGGCCTCGTGCGCGAGGCACCAGTGGGGAACTACGTTGATACGTCAACGCCCATTCTTGCCGACACGATTCGCAGTCTAAATGACGTTTCTGTTGTGAATGAACCCGGCACCAAGACGCAGTATTCGAATGCCGGCATCGCCCTCGTCGGTCGCTTGCTGGAAATTTACGACGGCCGGCCTTATCCGGAATCGGTGCGGGCTCGAGTCCTCAATCCAGTCGGAATGCCGGGCAGCGACATGGAGCCGAGCAAGAAGGTGAAGGATTCGCTTGTCGAAGCGACGATGTGGACGTTACATGGCCGCGAGTTCCTGGCTCCCGTTTTCGAAAAGGGCCAGAGTCCCGCAGGCTGTCTGTATGCAACTGCTCCCGATTTGGCGGCATTTGCTGCCTGGCTCATGAAGAGCGGCAACCCAGTCATGAGGCCTGGCGTCCTCGCTAGCATGTTGAAGGAGCAATATCCCGCGACGGACCCGGCTCGCTCATACGGATTGGGATTTCGTCTCGCGAAATTCGATGGCCACGATTACTACGGGCACGGCGGCGCAATCTACGGCTACTCCTCGCGATTCGCGGTTCTTCCCGAGCAGAAACTCGCCTTCGTGGTATTGGCAGCCAAGGACGGCATCGCGGCCGTCACCACCAGGATTGAGGAAGCCGCGCTTCGATTTCTCTTGGCCGCGAAGAACGATCAGCCGTTGCCGACGTTTCTCGAAAGCAAACCGCTATCTCGCGAACTCTCACGTCGATTTGCCGGCAAGTACGGCGGCCACGAGTTTATCGAAGCCGGTAGCCGACTTTATTACTTGGCACCTGGAGGGGGAGCCCTGGGTGAAGTGCGTCAACAAGGTTCGAAGCTGGTAGTCGGAGGATTGTTGGGCAATGGCATGGAAGTCAAATTCGACGGTCGAACCCTGATCATCCCAAAAGCGAAATCAGAAGAACGGTTTGAACGCCTGCCCGATAAGGCCCCTGAAAAAACCGCAAAACGATACCTGGGCCTCATCGGCGAATACGGCGGCGATCACAGCGTACTTCAGGTGTTCGAGAAAGATGGCAAGTTGCACATTCAACTCTACTGGCACCTTCTCTTTCCGCTGAAGCCAGTCGGCCCGGATATTTACGACTTTGAGTCCGACCGAAGCTTGTTTGCAGGAGAGCAGGTTCGTTTTGATCGCGACAATGACGACCGAGGAACCATCGCCAAGGTTGGCCAAATGACTTTCAAGCGACGAACGCTCGATGGCGAGGATGGCAAGACGTTTCAGATCAAGCCGATTCGCCCCGTCGAGGAGCTGCGAAAGATTGCAGCCCTCGCGAAACCACCCGAAGAGAAGGGCGAGTTCAAGAAGACCGAACTTGTCGAACTAATCGCACTCGACTCAACCATCAAGACCGATCTGCGTTATGCGAGCGACAACAACTTCATGGGCGTGCCGCTCTACCCCAGAAATGCCAAGGCCTACATGCAGAAGCCAGCCGCGGAAGCTTTCTTGAAGGCGCACAAATCCCTCACCGCGAAAGGCTACGGCCTGTGGGTATTCGATTCGTATCGTCCGTGGTCTGTGACCAAGATGTTCTGGGACGCAACGCCCGACAAGTTCCACAACTTCGTGGCCGACCCGTCGAAGGGATCAAGACATAATCGCGGTTGTGCGGTGGATCTTACTCTTTACGATCTGAAGACCGGCAAGCCGGTCGAAATGGCCAGTGGCTACGACGAGTTTTCGGACAGGGCCTATCCGAACTATTGGGGCGGCACATCGCAACAACGCTGGCACCGCGAACTGCTGCGACACACGATGGAAGACGCGGGCTTCAACGTCTACGAAGCCGAGTGGTGGCACTTCGATTACAAGGATTGGCGCTCGTATCGCATCGGGAATCAGTCGTTCGATGAGCTTCAGGAATGAGGTTCACCTTGATTCCGAAAAACAGCTCACGCAAAGTCGCAAAGACGCAAAGAAAACCAAGAGAGGTGAATCGCATCCATTTTTTGTTGGATTCCTTTGCGTCTTCGCGCCTTTGCATGAGTTGGTTTTTTTGTGTAAATCACTCCAAAACCCCTTCTCAACGCCGTTTGGAGAAAACCCATGACAGAGAACGAACTCAGTCGAGAAATTGTTGATGCCGCATACAAGGTCCACGTTGCCCTTGGGCCGGGGCTCTTGGAATCGGTCTACGAAATCGTGATGAAGTATGAGTTGGAGAAGCGCGGGTTGAATGTCGCACGACAACTTGAAGTGCCGATCATCTACGACGGAAAAGTTCTGGACCGCTCGTTGGTATCGGACCTGCTTGTGAACGATAAGGTCATCGTCGAACTGAAATCCGTCGAGGCAGTGATTCTCGTGCACAAGAAACAACTGCTCACGTATCTCAAGCTGGCCGACAAACGATTGGGTCTACTGATCAACTTCAACGTCAATCTCATCAAAGAGGGAATCAGCAGGGTAGCCAATCAGCTCGTCGAAGAAATGGAGGGTTGATTGTTGAGAATGCTGCTCACGCAAAGCCGCAAAGACGCAAAGAAAACCAAGAGAAGTGAATCGCTCCCATATTTATTGGATCCCTTCGCGTCCTCGCGCCTTTGCGTGAGCTGGTTTTTTTACGTGAGAGAGTCGCAATCCGAGTTGAAGGGTTCCTTCTTGTGTCTTTCTTTGCGTCTTTGCGTCTTTGCGGCTTTGGGTGCGTTGTCTTTGCATTGCTTCATCGACCGGTTCCTGAATCTCGGGAAATCGGCTCACGCAAAGCCGCGAAGCCGCAAAGAAACCCAAGGGGGACTCTTTGTTCAATCTTCTTTGTGTCTCTTTGCGTCTTTGCGGCTTTGCGTGAACTGCCTTTGCATTGCTTCAAAGTCCGGCACCGAATTCTCCCGCTGGTTCGGAAGCCTTGGTTGGAACTTGAATCTCACTCAGGCTTGTTGGCACCACGTCGATCTTGGGCCCTTGACCCACCAACGCGTCCGTTGAATGGGCTCGCTGAATCGTCTCTTCCGTACTGGTCGGATCGACGAGCCGGCAGGAATCCGTCAGGCGATTGGCCACGTCGCGCAAAAATGCTTGCCACTCCTCGGGGTCCATTTCCGGCGGCGTGAGTTGGGCAAATTCCTCGCACAACAAGATTAACCGCAGCAAGTGCCGGAAGACGATTCCTTCCTGCTTGATGAGATCCTTGGTCTTCACAAACAGATTGAAGTTGCCGGCGAAGTTCTGCAACAACTCTCCCGCCGCCCAGACGGAATAGACCTCGAAGTCGGTCACCTCCGGTCGCTGCAGTTCGAAAAACATCTTCAGCTTCTCGGCGAAGAACGGCTCGAATTCCGGCTCTTCTTCCCACTGATCGTCTTCGTCATCCGGCGTCGGCTCCTGTTTCACCGCGAGCAAGCCATTCTGTTCCAGCTTCGGTCGAACGAGTTCTGTTTCCAACGGTCCCGGAGGCACGCCCTTGGGTCGCACAAACTTCAAGAGCGGGCGGGGCATCTCCAGCACGCTCTCGAACGCCTGCACACGTTCGTCCCAATTCCCCTTGCCGAGAACATCGACGAGAAAGGCACCATACAACGGCTGCACACTGCGAAAACCGAGAATCTTGGTCAGGTTCGGAGTCGGCACGGCACGCTCGGATCGATAATCGACAGGATACTTGCCTTCCTCGTTCTTGGTCGGAGTCGGTTCGAGCACGACGTAGCCGGCCTCGTGCAGCGTCAACAGCATCAACTCCATTTGCTTCTCGCCGGCCAGGATCCTGGGCTCATCGAGCAAGCGCTTGCGGATGACACTGCGAACCAGCGAGATCTCGGGCGAAACGTCAAGCAGATAGGCCAGCAATCGCCAGGGAAGCGGCCCCTTGCTGTACAACCTTCCTGGCGGGGCCGTCTTCAATTTGTCGAAGCTGGCCGCACTCCAATACTGTCGCTGCGAGTTGCGGTCGGGTTTTTTCTTCTTGAGTTCCTTCTTCTTTTTGAGCAGACCGGGGTCTTTCGTGTCCTCGGGAATCTGGTCGTATTTCTCTTTCCAGCGCAGAATCCGCACGTCGTCCTCGTGCGCCAACGCATAAACAAATCCTTGTGTATCGAATTGTGGCCGACCGGCCCGGCCGAAGATCTGGTGGGCGGTGCTGGCCTCTATCAGCTTCTCCTTGCCGAACGGCCCCTTCATTAAACTCGTCATCACCACGGAACGTGCCGGCAGGTTGATGCCCGACGCGAGTGTCTCGGTACACACGGCCACGCTCAGGAGTTTCTTCTCGAAAAGATCCTCAACTGCTCGTCGATAAAAGGGGAGTAATCCCGCGTGGTGAACGCCGACGCCGCGACGCAGGATTTGCTTGAGCTTCGGGCCAACGCCATTCGGCCAGTCGTACTTGTCGATCTCGTCGTTTAGGCGGGCCTTGTTCTCGGGAGGCAACACGTTGAGGCCCTTGAGCATCTCGGCCACCGACCAGCATTCGTCGCGATTGAAACAGAACACCAAAGCCGGAATCTTTCGGAACGCCTCATCGCCCTTGGCGGCATCGACCAGGAATTCACCCAGGAACTGATCGGGAACATACTGATAGGTGAGAGGCACCTTCCGCTCGGTGCCTTCGACAAGTTCCAGCTTGCGGCCATGACAGCGATCGAGCCAGTTGATGAACTCAGCCGAGTTGCCGACCGTGGCCGAGAGGAGCAACAGGCGAACGTGCTTCGGCAACAGGGCAAGCGAAAGTTCCCAGACGATGCCTCGCTCGACATCAGCGAACGAGTGAAACTCATCCATCACGACGGCGGACACATTCGAGAAATCAAATCCTTCCGAATGAAGCAAGCGGTTCAGCAAAATCTCGGCCACCACGACGAGAATGCGAGCGTCCGGGTTCACCTTGCGATTGCCGGTGACCAGGCCAATGTCGTCGCGTGAGAAGCCCCACTTCTCGGCCAAGGACTGCATTTCCTGGAACTTCTGATCGGTCAAGGCAATGAGCGGTGTCGTGTAATAAGCCGTGCTGCCGGTGTGCAACGCTTCGAAGAGAGCCGCCTGGGCGATGAGTGTCTTGCCGGTGCCGGTTGGAGCGCAGACGAGCACTCCTTTCTCGGCAATGAACCAGGCGAGGAGGGCTTCTTCCTGCACCGGATAGGGCGGGTAAGGAAGTTGCTCGAAGTACAGGTTGGCCAGTTCGTCGCGCGTGGGCAAAGCGTTCCTCCAGTCCCGACTTGGCGAGCGTCGAGGCGTAAGCCCGACGTGATTGCGTGTCACACGTCGGGCTTACGCCTCGACGCTCGCCTTAATCAAACCGCATAATCCGCCAGCGCCCCAGAATCCGCGATGCCAAGGTTCTCGTAGATTCGCCGGGTCGCGTCGGACTTGTTCAGCGTGTAGAAGTGAATTCCACGGACGTTGTTGTGCAACAAATCGCGGCACTGCTCGGTCGCCCAGTGGACGCCGACCTTGGCGACCGAATCGTCATCTTTGCAACGGCCCACCGCTCGCAACAAACCCGCAGGAACCCGAGCGCCGAGCGCCAACTCCGCCATTCGCACCATTCCAGGCCGAGTTGCGATCGGCATGATCCCAGCCACGATCGGCACCTTGATTCCCGCCAGGTCGCAGCGTTCGCGAAAATCGTAGAAATCGCGGTTCTCAAAGAAAAGCTGGGTGCAGATGTAGTCGGCTCCCGCGTCGACCTTGCGTTTCAGATGCTCCATTTCCTTCAGCCGGTTCGGCGTGCCGGGATGTCCTTCGGGAAATCCGGCCACGCCGATGCCGAAACCGTTTGGCCCCGGCAACTTCTCCCGACTGCGAATGAACGCGACCAGGTCGGACGCATATTGGAAGGCGTCGTTCTTGCGCTCGTAACCGACGAGGCCCTTCGGTGGATCGCCGCCAAGGGCGAGAATGTTGAACACACCGGCCTCGGCATAGCGGTCAAGGATGTCGCCCAGTTCTTCGCGGGAATGGCACACACTGGTGAGATGTGAGACGGCCGTCAGGTTCGTCTCGCGAATAATGCGGACCACAAGATAGTGGGTTCGTTCGCGGGTCGAACCGCCCGCCCCGTATGTAACTGACACGAACGCGGGCTTCATCGCCTGCATGCTGGCGATGGTCTTGAAAAGTTCCTCCGAGGCCTCGTCCGTTTTGGGCGGGAAGAATTCGAAACTGATCGTGGTCGCGTGTTGCCGGAAGATGTCTTGAATGTGCATGGGTAGGAAAGCTCGTGGTCGTTCGTCTCAGTTTATCCGGAATGCGGGGAATCGTGAGAGGTCCGAAAAAATTCAACGAACCGCTTGCCAGGTGATACCGTAGACGTTAATATCAAACAAAGTAATACACGGTTGCTTTTGTGATATTTGGAGATGCATCATGGATCGAACCAGAGTTGACGTTCGCTCCGCGAACAGGAGGCCTGCATTCCGAACACGATCTTCATGGCGAACCTGTGCAGAAATCCACGTTGATTCACAGTGGCGTAGCTCAGGTTTCCAACCTGAGCGAGCCTCGGGCGGGGTAGCTCAGGTTGGAAACCTGAGCTATCCCGCAATTTGGTTCGGACGTTCGCGGAGGGAACGTCCACGCTCAGCATTCACCCTCATCGAACTGCTGGTCGTGATCGCCATCATTGCCATTCTAATTGGCCTGTTAATGCCGGCGGTCCAAAAAGTCCGCGAGGCCGCCAACCGCATGAAGTGCTCGAACAACCTTAAGCAGATCGGCTTGGCCTTGCACAACTACGAATCACGCAACGGCGAATTCCCCCCCGGTTTCAACTCCTACGTCATGCCGGATGGCCACAACTCTCCGAATGGACCGGGCTGGGGCTGGGCCGCATACGTACTCGAAGATTTGGAGCAGTCGAACCTGCGCCGGCAAATCGACGTGTCCCGGTCAATCATGGATCCGATGCACAACTCCGCCCGCGGCCAATCGCTGTCGGTGTTCCTCTGTCCGTCCGATCACGGACCGAAAACGATTCCTGTCTACTATTTCAACGGTGGAAACTTCAACGGCACCGTGCTCGCCGAGGCTGGTCGCTCGAACTATGTGGCTGTCTTCGGTACCGGCGAAGTCGGCGAGGATCCTCCGGAAGAGGCCGACGGAGTGTTCTATCGCAACAGCCGAACGAGAGTCGCGGACGTGGCTGATGGGCTGAGCAACACACTTTTCATCGGCGAGAAAGGTACGCGATTGGCATCGGTCACGTGGGTCGGAGCGATCTACAGCAGTGGCGTGCCGAAGAATCCCCTCTCCGGTCAACCTTCAAGTTGGTTCGGCGAAGGGGCGGCCAATCATTGCCTGGGTAAAGCTAGCAACGAGCCCGGCCACACTCCGAATGGTGCGTCCGGCCACGTTGACGATTTCGCCTCGTTCCACCCGACGGGCGTTTTGTTTCTCCGTGGCGACGGCTCGGTCCGCATTATCAACGACTCGATCAATCCGTCCGTCTATCAGGCACTCGCGACCCGGGCGGGTGGCGAGACGCTGGACGAATAGTGAGCGCGGGTAGCACGCCCGCTGCTTCACTTTTTCCCGATGCAGTACAGCGCCTTGTCCGAACGTGTGAATATTTGCCCCGCACAGGGAGACAGGGCGGCGCGGAACACTTCTTTCGGGTCGCCGCTGAGGAAATTCTGTGAGATGAATTTGAACTTCGGCCCCGGCTCGATCACCGTTGTCTCGCCCGCCTCGTTTTGGAAGAAGACTTTACCCTCGACAGCGATCGGCGAGGCGGAGAACGCACCCTTCAATCGCTCGGTCCACAAGCTGGAGCCGTCAAGCGCCTTGTAGCAAGTCGTCATCCCCGTCATGCTGGCCACAACCAGGTAGTCGCCAACGAGGATCGGCGACGGTTGATCGCGGCCATTTTTTCGCGGTGTGTGCCAGGCCATGTGCGACTTGGTCACGTCTCCCGTTCCTCCAGGTTTCACGGCATAGATGTCGCCGGGCACTCCATTGACGACGAAGACCAGCCCCTTCCCTGAAGTCACCGTGGGATCGCCTCGACCGGCAAAACTCTTGCACGACCAGAGTTGCGTCCCTTTTTCCGGATCGTAAGAAGTGACCGCCTTCTCGCCATTCACCACCAGTTCCTTCTTGCCGTCAACATCCACCAGCACCGGTGTGGTCCAGCCGCCGCGTTCCGGAGCGGTTCGCGGCGTCTTCCAAACATCCTTGCCATCCTTCTTGTTGACCGCGACAAGCAAGCCAGCACCGGCGGCATCACAATTTTGAATGACAAGATCGCCCATGATAATCGGTGAAGCGGCGGTTCCCCATTCGCCGGGAAAGTTGCCAAACTCGCGCGACCAGAGCGGCGTGCCATCCACGCCGTAGCAGTGCAGTCCACCCTTGCCAAAGAAGGCGACAACTCGCTCTCCAT
>Ga0163152_10006904_pt1 | contig 12624 bp, 9 predicted proteins | sample OliLakLV19MP8IB2_FD_148635 | JGI IMG/M metagenome (GOLD analysis project Ga0163152, IMG submission 148635) | Freshwater microbial mat bacterial communities from Lake Vanda, McMurdo Dry Valleys, Antarctica - Oligotrophic Lake LV.19.MP8.IB-2 | ecosystem: Environmental > Aquatic > Freshwater > Lake... | reverse complement strand
CACTTCCGTTGAACCATAAAAGTTTTGTGTTCTCGTCTGTTGGTGGAAGTCCGAAGTGGCTTAAAATTCCGTCTCGAAGCGTTAGGATTTCTTCAAATAATTGTCCGTCTTCCGAAGGTCCACCTTTTTTGTCTAAGGCAATTTGGAGCTTTGCAAGTCCTGTCAGTGCGTTTTTAATTTGTTCTTGTTTATTCATGTGTTCGTTTATTCGTGATTAAAAAGTTTCAAGTTAGCAGGCACTTGCTACGGAGCGTTACGATTGCAGCTAACGGTTTCGGGCTTGGCGAAGGTGGCGATTTTCACCACTAAACTTGATGCGGAGAACCAATGTTTGATTAACCACAAATGTGTCTGCGGAACACTAAACCGCCAATTTCTTGTAGGTGCTGTTAGCAGTAGTGTTTTTCATTCTTCTGTGTGTTAATGCCATTCCACTGTTTCAAATTTATTGTTTTTTAGTTTTAGTCGTGGTCTATAACCGCCTTCAATATAACTGTCTTTGGAGCATAAAGTGTCTTTGTTTGTAAAAACACAAATTGAAAAAAGTCCTTCGCCTTTTTGAGGGCATTTTAGCTTAATGGTCTTTTTGTTACCAATTTCTTGTCGTAAAATACTGTCGGTGAATTGTCCGTAACTCGAACGTAAAGTAATTTTTTCAATTGTTAAATCGTCTTCTATGTCAAGTGTAACAACTAATATTTCGTGAGATTTATAACCTTCTATTTTCTCGTCAGAGTTACAAGCTGTCAATGCAGTTGCAGTAATTAAAACTAAAAGTCTAAAAATTATTTTTCTCATTGTTAGTCCATTTTAGGTGTTGTCAATAACAACCAAAGCCAAAACAATGACCAAAGTAGTCCGAGTCCGTTAATGACAAGTAATCCAATGCTGTTATTAAATTTTGTTGTGAAAGTCAGCCCTGCCGATATAAGCAGAAGGTTTATTGAAAATGAAATTGGTAAAATCAAAAGTCCGTAACCAAATGCTCCACCTGTCGATTTTATTGTCACGAAACTAAATGGCAAAAAGTAAATATTTGTCAAGATTACAAGTGTCGATATTGTCCAATTTGCTGTTTTCAATTTCTTAATTGTCTGTTTGTTGTTGGTCGTCCTAACATTACTGCTAACGGTTTGGCGTTTGGCGAAGAAGCGGATTTCGAAGCACTAAATTGTTTACCAGCACTGAACTTGATACGAAACACAAAGCTTCATTTAAGCACTGACCCCGCTTTTTTGCCAAACGCCTGTTAGCGGTTCGTTGTTTTGTTTCACTATTCAAACCAGTTGTCATTCTTTGCGATTTGTCCTACTGCTTTAATATTTTTATTTGCAAAAATTCTACATGACCTCTCTGCAAACGAAGCAATAATACGGGGGTATTTTTTTGATTCAGTCATTATTTTATTTGCAATTTCAATCGGTAATTTTTTAGTTTCATTTCTATGATGACTGAAGAAATGAAAAGATCTTTCGTCATAATTTGAGAGTGTAGCATATATTTCTTTCACCTCGTTTAAAAGCGTCAAGTCATGATTGTTATTCAAGTATTTTTCCATTAGGTAGGATAGTCTTATATCGCCAATATCCTTCATTTTTTGAGTAGGTGCCGATAAGTTTTTATAAATAAAATTAAGTCTGAATTGTTCAGGAAATCTATAACTCAAAAGGTAGTTAATCTCGGTATGTATTTCGTTTTTAGTTAAATATTTTGCCAGTTCATCTGACTGAAAATTATTAAAATTAGATTGTTTTGTTGTCTTGCGTAGGCAGGTGTTGAGTGTTAAAAATTCATCTTTAGACAAATTTTCCACTTTTGTTGTTATATTTTTAATAAGATGAGTAATGGTTTTTGGGGTTGCCCATGTAAATAAGACTAGCAGTGTGAATGTCATGTCGGTTGAATTTTGCAGTTGCAATTCCCAATATTTAATATTCCCTGATTTCATTCTTGCACATCTAGATCGTTTACAGAGAGATTTTGAGACATCTGTGAGGTCAGAAAACTCTTCATATGTTTCATCTTTTGATTTGATTCCAGCAGAAATAACAGATACAATTTTGATTGCCCATTTATCTTCGAAAATATTTCTAAAACTTTCAACCAATAAATCCCATGGTTCAATATTATTTTTCCACTTTGTAATTTCCTCATTTAAACTTTTAGAAATCATATTAGTGTAATCCTCAACGGATTTATCAATCTCATCTTTTACTAAGAATGTATTAATAGGTTTTAGTTGTTGCCCATCTTGTGGAAAATGCCTTACTCTTTGAGAAATTGAATTTAAAAAAGGAATGTTTGAATCATCACTACTTAATATGTTAATCAATAAATAAGGATGGAGCATTATAGTTAAGGACTGTAAACTATGATTCGAATAGTTTCTTTGATGAACTGAAATTTTACTTTGAAGGACTCCGTTTAAAACTATTTTTTTTAATTCAAGGTCTGAATCAATTACATCAAGTCTGTTTCCATCAATTAAAATTTGTAATCGATTTTCCTTTTGTTCCAAGTCACCTTCCCTGATGATATTTAGCAGTTGTTTGTTGTCAACTTTGTGAATGATTTCTAAGAGATAAGCATATTCAAACCACTTAGTAAGTTTTTCTCCATTAAAATTCTCTATATTTTTTGACCAAAATTCTAGTGTTTGAAACGGATTATTCCGCACAATACCAATAAGCTCAGAAGCGTAATCATTCTGCGGCATTTTTTTTAATTGATCAAAACACTCACCTATCAGCTCCAAGCGGCCACAATTATTCGGTAATATAATAGGCTCATTATGACCTCTACGACCTTCTTGGTTTATAATATTTCCAATATTAATTCCATCAACAATAATCTTAACAACATCATTCAGTAGTAAAGGATATTGCGTAAAAACCCAATCAGAAAGAATTTGAGAAGTTAATAACCTAGGATAATTTGTGTTTTTCAAAAACACATCGTCTTGTAATTCCTTTAATTTTTGAATCAACATTGGCAATTCGCCCTTGTCAAAACAACCAGCAAAAAATCGTACAACATTATGCCAATAGAAGTTACGTGAAATTGCATCAAATCTTTCGGGCTTAGTACCTGTTTTTTCTGAACCCGCAGGTGAATAAGGTGATGTGTTATAAAGATATTTCGCACAAAAATATTCTCTTAAAGGTTGAACTTCAAATTCATATGTTCCTTGAACTCTTGAAACTAAGGCACATACCCTTTCTTCCATTACATGAAATAACTTGTCAGCAATATCAGTTTTATGTCCTTCTTTAGTTAGGTAAATTTTTAATCGTGATTGTAAATCATCAATGTGGATGCTTCCACTGTTGTTATGAAGTTCTGCTTCTGAATGCAATACCCATGCTAAATATTGATGAATATCAATAATTAAATCCCTATGATCTCTAATAGTAATGTTCTTTTCAGATTCACGATTAAAAAAAAGTTCTATATAGCTATCATATAATGCGGTTCTTTTATTTGGTAAAGATTCCCCTCTTGTTCTTAAAAGACTAATAAAGATTGCGAGTTGCATTGGGCTTTTTGCCAAATCTTTTAAATGGGGGAGTTGGAGTTTCTCCTCTACTAGTCTTTTTATTTCGTTCCCTTCTTTATTGTCTAATCTACTGGCTTTGACCCATTTTTCTACATATTCCTTTGTAATAGAAGGTGTAATGTCGGTTAATTCAAAATGAGGATAAATATCAGTAGAAAAGCCAATAGTATCTGAAAAAGCTGCTGGGCGGCTAGTAATAATTATTTGTAATGATTTAGAGTTTTCAGTTATCCTATTAATTCCCCTGTTTATAAAATCGATAACTTCTTCTCTGATTTTAATGTCGGCAATTTCATCAAATCCATCAAAAACAAATAATATGGAGCTTAGCTTGGTAATAGCAACCAAATCACTTGAATTGAAATCATCGATTTGAGAATGATATACTATGTGACCAACTAAAAATGATTCAAGTGAATTTTTCCAAATACTATTAAAATACTCTTCATTAAGTCTTCCTTGATATGGGTTTTTGTTTTCAACCCAAGATGCAATATGTCTAAGATCAATTTTAAATGGTAATCTAATAGGAGTGTTTTTAACATGGTCGGGTAATAACACTAAATCGCTTGTTTTATTTAATAAACGTGCTCGATGAACCTGACATATATACTGCGATATTGTAGATTTCCCTTGACCTGGACCACCTTCAAGTAAAATCCTTTCAACCTCATTTTGTATTTTTGGATGTAAAAGAAAACTAGCAGCACCAACATTTTCACGTTCTTCGATTAGAAAATGATCATCGAGGTTGATTATCTTCTTTTGATAATTTTCGAAATGATTTAGTGTCCTCTTAAGGTTCTTATTTTTTTCATTAAACTTCCTGATTCTTATTGGAACATCCGTAAATAAATCAAATAACCTATTTTCCAAATCAATTTGTCTAAACTTAACTTTATTATCAGTCGAATATTGGTCAGCCAAGTATGCTTTAACTACACTTTCACGTCTGTCTTTATTATCATTTATGTTTTGAAAAAGAATTGAATTTAAAATATCTTGTCCATTTAATATTTCAGGAAAAGACCATTTAAAAATCGGGTCTTTTTCAAATAACCGTGATAAATCATCACGCCACCAACAGACTGCAGGTATTTTTATATTTGATTCTAGAATTTTATTTACTTTATCTTTAGAACCAGCATCCAAATGTGCGGTGCCCTTTACATTTGTCAAAAGATAGAATTTTTTTGCACCTCTAGGTATTAGCTTGTCAATTTTTGGAGCCTCATCTGCTATGATTTCAGTCAACCATTTGTGGACATCTGGAATAGAATTAGGATTACGGACAAATTTAACTTGAAATACAATGAATTCTTTTTTTGTTGAATTCATGAAATAAACGATTGAGTCTCGACCTCCATCTGGTTGTCCTACAGGGAATGATTGAGAGTCGGGAAATTCCTTTGCGACTATGCAATTGCAAAATTCTTGAAATCTTTCGTCTCCTAAATTTTCATATAAATAATCCATCATTCGTTTATTTGTTTATTTATTTTCTGTCTTACAATGACCGCTAACGGTTTGCAGCTACAAGAAGTTGGCGATTACCAAGAACAAAACTGTCTGCCACCACAAAACTTGATACGAAGCACAAAGCTTCACTTAACCACTGAACCGCCAATTTCTTGTAGGTGCTGTAAGTGGTTGACCTTCTTAATCCAATCTCGCCATTGGTATTGCACATACTTTCTTAGTCATTAAGCCTGTCATTAAATATAAAAATTGTTTCGGTGTTGAGTTCATAGTTTCCGAAATAACTGCTTTGTATTCGCCTTCTAAAATTTGTTCGTTTAACGATGGTCTATAACGAGCAACAGAACCGATAAAAAACATTAGTGCATAACTGTAAATCAAAGGGTCATATTTGTCAGGTTGTATGTCTAAGTAGTACTTATAGCCCATTCGAGTAAGCATAGTCCTAATATTTATTTCTTTAATTTCTTTACACAATTCTTGATAGTTAGAACACCAACTTTGGTCGGAATCGTGAGTTAGATTTCTTATTTGTTTCGAAATAAATGTTTCTTGTTCGTTGATTTCTTCTGATTTCTCAAGTTTGGTGTTTAGAATTCCACTTTCAAATTTTTCTACACGATAATTATTTTTATGTTTTTTCTCGAAACATATTCTATAACTCAATTTTGTCCACTTCTTTTCGTTTGAAATGAATTCAATTTTTACTGGAAGAAATTTCCTTTTCGCTTTGTTTAGTAGACCAAGGTTAAAAGTCATTTCGTGAATTTCTGGCAAATTACTTATCATATCTTTTAATGATATTTTATCATTTGGATTCACAGTATAGCCTAATTCTTTCGCAAATGAATGAAAGATATTAATTCCGCCATTTGATGCATTTTTTGAGATTGTCAGTTGGTCTGTATCAGCAGAATTCAAACTTAATCCGTGAAATTCAGTATTTGTCTCAAGGTCATAACCTCGAACTAAAAGAAATGCCTTTGTTATATTAAGAATAGAATAGTACGTCAAAGTCCCTTTGGTCGGAAGTTCGATATTTTCGGCACTTTTTAAAAAACTTTCTGCTAGTGTTACAAAGTATAATGCTTTTTTTAGTCTGTCTTTAATTGGTCCGTTTTTTTCAGTCCTATTTTTTATTTTATCGTGTTCATTTTTAATGAATGCCTTTAAGTAACTCCAAGGGTCAGATGTCAAAACATATGAGTCTCCTGGTTCATTTCCGAATGGGAAATAATGTACAGAATTAAACTTTCTTTTAGCTTGAACAAATTTTGTTTTTGGTCTACTCATTTTGTCTAAATGTGTTGTCTTTTAGGTTTGTCACTAACGTTTTGCAGCTACCCGAAGGGCGGGATTTTTACCACAAAACTTCATTCGGAGAACTGAACTTTCGGCTTGCACAAATGTGTCTGCGAAGAACGAAACCCCGCCTTTTGGGTAGGTGCTGTTAGCGGTAGGTTTTATTTCATTTTGCATGTCTAGCGAAATATTTAGCAAAAGTCTCTTGTGGAAAATCTGCAATTTCTTGTAAAACAAATTCCAGTCCTTCTTTTGTCAGTTGTCCCTTTTTTATAAATGGTCCCCATCTCTCCGATTTAATAAATCGTCCTTTTACCAAATAACTGTTGTCATAGTTTATTTCAAACTCAGGTTCAAAATGTGACTCTTTCATTTTTACATTTCGGTCAGCAAATGCTTCATGTGTTATCATTCCTCCAACAAAATCATATTCGGAATTTACAGAAATAAAAACTATTGGATGATACCCTTTATTTAATTCTCTATGAGTTGCCTCCAATATGTCACCTGATTTAAACTCTTTAGAATTCATAACATTTAGATTTATTTATATGACATTAAACGTCTCCGTTTATTTTTTGGTAATTCTATTAATAAACCATTTTGTTCGAGGACGTTCTTGAAAAGCACCCAAAACCAATTCTGTTTTTTTGTCTCTACCGTCACGCAGTAGCTGGCGAAAATTAAAACCTGATTTTGGATGACCTTCATTTGATAGAATTAAATTATTATGTAACAGGTCGGCACACTCGTCAGCTGTCATAATTGTAAGGTTGTTATTCTGCATGTGGGTCTGCAAAAAGTCGGAAACTTCTTTTACCAAATTGTTGTCGTAGTTTAAATTTAATTTCATTGTTAATTAGTCTATTCGTTGTTTGAAGGTCGTCAGTAAACTTACCGCTAACGGTTTGCAGCTACAAGAAGTTGGCGATTACGAAGCACAGAACTGTCTGCCACTACAAAACTTGATACGAAGCACAAAGCTTCATTTAACCACTGAACCGCCAATTTTTTGTAGGTGCTGTTATAGGATGTGCTTATTCTTCGGTCAAGCATAGTTTGGTTTATTGTCTGTTTAAATTGTCATTAGCTAATTCAGCAACTCCATTAAAAACAGATGCTCGTAATTTTGTCCATTCACCTTCTGGAAGTTTAGTAATTCCCATTTCGTTTTTCCTTGATAAACTAATTTGACTTACCGCTTCATCAACAGTTGTTTTGTCTATGTGAAATAGATAAATAAATTGATTAATAAAAAACGAAATCTTATGTGGATTATTCGGATTTATAAATACCAAATCAGTCATTGCTTCTTCTTCATTTTGATGTGTCATAATTAGACAGGCATATTCATTTGGCTCTAATGGTAAAGAATGATGAAGCGATACACGTAATTGTTCCTCTTGCTCCTTAGTTAATTTGAAATTGTTAAATAGGGCATGTTCCGAAACACTTGCACGCCATACTAAAGATTGAAGAAATAATTTAAATTGGGTATAGTCTATATTTTTGCAGCGAATTGCATTAATTCCATGAACATTTGTAATTTGTTCAAAGTTTTCGTTGTCCTTTCTGTATGGCTGTGAATACAAATTATTATTTGCATATCTCTCTAATTTTGATAAAATATTATTGTCGCAGTCTGAGCATAAGATTTGCTCTTCGTATGCACCACTTTGAACTGTCTTTTTTCTCTTCGGGTCGGAAGAGGATATTTCAAACATTCTATTTTTGGCATCTCCTATGCCCTTATATAAAAAGTTTGGAAACAAATGAGAACGCTTTATTAATTCTTTTTCTTTGAGGCAAAGTTTACAAGTACTCATCATTTAATTTTGATTAAAACCACATAGTCTGACAGTAATTTGATTTTTTCAGTCAATGAAATACCCGATAATGCTTGGTCAGAAGGGATAATAATATTTTCAGGTAAAACATCTAACAGATTTTTTAGGTAACTAGATTTAATTGCATATGAAACGTTGTCCGCTGCCATGATTTTAGCACTGACAACTCCTATAATATTGCCATCGTAGTCGAATAATGGTCCTCCGCTATTTCCGGGTTGAACTGGTACAGAAATTTGATAAGTTGTAATATCACCTTGATACCCTGTCTTAGAGCTTATTTTACCGTCTGTAAATTTCACTTCGCTTCCCATTGCTGAAAGTGCCATCGGATAGCCAAGAGCAAAAACATTTGAACCAATATCACTAATTTGAGTTTTGAAATTGTATGGTAGTTTAACATAGGGTTTAAAACTGGGGTCATCAATTTTAATTACAGCTAAATCATTCTGTTTGTCACTTGTGATGACTTTAGCTTTATAGGATTTCTTTTGACCATTTTGAATTAGGTCAATTTCTATTTCAGATGCATTCTCAATTACATGGTAATTGGTTGTTATATATCCTTTTGCGTCAATAAAAAATCCTGTTCCATTACCCTTCCAATCAGAGTTATTTGAAAATTTAGAAATTGCATTGTTTTCTCCGATGTCTTGTCTAACTAATAATCTTTCAAATAGCACTTCTTTTTTACCTGATGGAATATAGAAACCTATATTATTACCTTTAAATGCATAAAAATCTTCGCTTGCAATAATTTGTCCATTAATCGAAAAATACACTTTGTCTTTTACCTTATTTATTTTTATAAGATTACGTTCATAATTTTGATTAATATTATTGGATTGTGTCCATTTTTCGTATTCTAAATTCAAGCCTTCAGTGATTGCACCATTTCGATAATAACCATTTGCACTGATATAAAAATAATAGTAGTTGCTCCAATCTTTAAAGCCATATATAACTCCTTGTGCACTATTTTTTTCGCCACTTTTAAAGTTGATTATTGTTTCAATAGAAAAATTATTGGAAATGTCTATTGGAAGATGTATCCATTGTGCATAGCCTTTCTCTGTTTTTGTTTTCATGAGCAAACCTTCACCTGCAACAATCTCACTTTTATAGTCATCTAGGTCAGCTGGCTCCCAATTATTTTCATCTTCCTTAGTCTTAAATCCTTCAAAAAAAACTTTTTGGCATTTATCAAATTCATCACATTCTGTAAACCATTTTTCTGTTGGTTTTCCGTCTTTGTAATCTATTCTAAATTTAACTTTACCAGTTTCATAATAATCAATCCATTTTCCGTTCGGAACGCCCAGTTTGTATTCAATTTCCCTAGCCTTTTGTCCGTTTTCATGCCAAAATATTGTTAGCCCATCTTCTTTATCACCAACCATATTGCTTTCCCTTGATTTCTTACCATTTTTATGATACCAAATACATTTACCATCTGAAATATCTTTGCTATTGTCATATTTGTCTATATAAGACATTTTACCTTCCCATTGTAGCTCGCCCGTTATGTAATAGTCTTTAGTTATACCAATTGGTTTGCCGTTCTCATCAAATGCGGTAGTTCTAAAGTATACTGCTTTTGACTCAGTAGTAACTTTCCAATTTTTATCGTAGTAAATCTTTTCTTGCTTTTGACCATAAGAAATTTGGCTCATTGTCAACATTAGGAGTAGTCCTAAAAACTTGATTGATTGTTTTATTTTATTTTTCATTTTGTCTCTGATTTCAATGTTTGTCGTCTTAGCATATCCTATAACGGTTTGCAGCTACAAGAAGTTGGCGATTTCGAAGCACTAAAATGTCTGCCATCACAAAACTTGATACGAAGCACAAAGCTTGATTTAACCACTGAACCGCCAATTTTTTGTAGGTGCTGTTATAGGCTGGGCTTCTTTCCATTATTCAAATAGTGTTGTTTGTCCTTCACGTTTTAATCTCCAACCGTCTTGTCCAACACGTTCAGCAATGTCTTCTAATACATTTGAAATTGTCTGACTTTCTGGTGTCGTTCCGTTTTTTAAAAGTGGCAAAATAGCTAAAACCATTTCGTCAAAATGTGGTGTTTTATTTTCTCTGTCCATTCTACGTAGATAGCTTATTAAATAATATTTAATTCTTAGCCTTACGTCAAGATGCGTTTTAAATTTCGTATTCTTTTTAATCGTAAATTCTTCTGTTGTTTCATTATAGTCAAAGTTGTCAAGTAAAATAGGAGTAAGGTCTGAATATTCCTTTTTTAGTAAGTCAAGAAAACCTAATTCCAATCCTTTAATAATTAATTCGTCATTGATTTGTTCTAAAGTCCCTCCATTGTTTTTTGCTATAATGCCTTCAATTGTTTGCATTACTATTTCTGCAATGTCCATTCCTAAATTGGCTTTCATTATTGCTCTTGGATTACGGACTTTTCGGAAATTGATAATCAATTGACCCGACAAAACAGTAAAAGGATTTTGTCTTTTCTTAAAACTTGTTTGCCCATTTTTTTGAGGAACAGCTCCAACGTATTCAAAACCGCAACTCTCGGCTGTATCAATAATTAAATGCCAAAATTCTGGGTCTTTATGTGCAAAAACAAATGAAAGCCAACGGTCAAATTTTAAAACACGATACATTTCTTTTATACTTTGTGCCATTAACTCATTGTATTCATCTTTACTTTTATTGTGTTCTCCTCCTTCAATTGCTTCTTCTTTAAAATCTTGTTCGGATACATCTAAGTCAAGCCAAGCATTCCACATAGCTGACAAATCGAGGTAAGGAATTTTTTTTCCATAAGGAGGGTCAGTATAAATGTAATCAACGCTTTCTTTTGGAAGAAATTTTAACTTAGTTGCTGTTCCCTTAATGATTTGAGCATTTGAAATGGTCTTTTCATTTATAAAATATTCCATTTCTTTTTTGGCATCTCTTATCTTTTGATAACGTAGTGCAAAATATTTCATCACATTAACATCAACAGGTTCAGGCGCAATTCTGTAACGGTAGTATCTAAATGCACTTGCGTCTCCTTGCCCGTCTTTTGTTGCAATTTTTGAAGTGTGATAAGTCAGATTAACTTTTGTAACAAGACCAGAAAACATAAGTAAAAGTGAATTACGTATATTTTCATTCGTCTGTTTTTTTATAATGAATTTTAGTAACCCTAACTGGGCTGTTTGTTTATCACTAAATAATTGGTCAACGGTTTCTACATCTGAACCTTTAGGAAGGGAAAGTGGTTTTGGTCCAGAATACTTTTTTAGAGCTTTTTTTATTTCTGCTTCTGTTGTTGGTTCGTTCTTATTATATTCTTTCTTAACTTCTTCAAAAGCTTGTGCTAAGGCAGTTTGATTTACAGGTGCAATAAGTGATTGAACAATAAAAACAGCCATTGGATTTAAGTCAATATTTATTCCGCTTCTACCATTCATCAATGCTTCAATTGCAGTAATACCACTACCACCAAAAGGATCAAGAACCAAGTCGCCAGGTTTACTGAAGTTTTTTATGTATTCAGCAACTACATTCCAAGTTTGTTTTGTGAAATATCCGTGAACTCCAAAGTGCCGCCTTGCGGCACGTTTTTTTACTGGAATTTCTTCAAGTAATGGTCTGTTGGTATAATCAAAATCTCCTTTAGGTTTTGCGGTCGCAGTTGTTGTGTCGTAAGTAAAGTTTTTCCCAACTTGAAAACTTGTCGGAGAAAGAAATAGTTTTAATTCTTCCCAATGCCTTTCAATGTTTTCAATTTCAAAAAATAATATCGGTTTGTCTGTGTCCGAAGTCCTGTAAACTGAAAATTCTAAACCATTACATAGGGTAAAATAATTGCTTCTTATTTCGGGATGTGTTGCATAGCTGTAAACCTGTTCCACATTGTCGTCATTGATAATTTTTTGGTTTGGTGCTTTTGCATCCAATACCCAAGCAAAATTATTTTCAACTTTCAATGCGTAGTCTGGAATAAGGTTTATCGGTCTCTTTTTACTCCCAATTTTTAAAAAAGGATGTTGCAGAGTCTTGCTACGAACAATATTTTCTTGTGTGTAACCAAGTTCTTTTAAAATAGGAAGAATAATTACTTCTCTAACACTATCTTCTTTAAAGTCTGGGTCAGATACTATTGTCTTAAAGTCAAGTTGTCCGAATAATTTTTCTCTTGTTATTTTATCTTTCATCAGTTGTCAAATGTATCATTTTTAATTTCGGTCTGTCATTGCTATGTCAGTTTTTAGCCTTGCCTATAACGTTTTGCAGCTACCCGAAGGGCGGGACTTTTACCACAAAACTTCATTCGGAGAACTGAACTTTTTATAACCACAAATGTGTCTGCGGAGCACAAAACCCCGCCTTTTGGGTAGGTGCTGTTGAACTGACACCCTTTGGGTGAAGGCCTTGTAGAATTATAGTAATTATCTTTGGGCATACTTAAACAACTAT
>Ga0163152_10006903_pt1 | contig 12624 bp, 16 predicted proteins | sample OliLakLV19MP8IB2_FD_148635 | JGI IMG/M metagenome (GOLD analysis project Ga0163152, IMG submission 148635) | Freshwater microbial mat bacterial communities from Lake Vanda, McMurdo Dry Valleys, Antarctica - Oligotrophic Lake LV.19.MP8.IB-2 | ecosystem: Environmental > Aquatic > Freshwater >... | reverse complement strand
ATGTAATGTCGTGACAGAAGGCCCCAGATTCAACGCTGCCACGCCAGTAGTGGCAGTAAGCAATGCGAACTGGTGATCTCCCTTTAGCCTTTCATTCAGCAGATAGCTTTTCCCGCTACCCGCTGGGCCGAGGATGCAAGCCAGTCTCATTTCCTGCCCCTTCCTGTCAGCCGCGCCTTGACAGCGTCAATGGCATAGTGAATCGCACATTGATCTATCGTAGTGAAAAACGCAGCCAGTATCACGGTCTCCTGCTTCATAGCTTCAATCCCAAAATCAACAGCGGATCGGCAGCACCTGCCATGCATCCACGTCGCCCCGTACAAAACGCCAAGGGTGAAAATGAGGAACAGAATACAGCAGACAATTCCAATGGCGATTCCCACCGGAATTCCAAAGCAATCATTGCGCATTACAGTTTCCTCTCCTTATTCTCGGACCACATTCTATAGTCGTCCCACATTCCGGTTCCGGGTTTGAGCATTCCCCAGCCAGATTCCCCCAAAAACAGCGCGAAGTGTTGAACATCCACATTCCGCATCGTTTCCGGAATATCCAGCATTCCCAGTTCTTTCAAAAACTCCAGCCTGATTCCCTTAAGAGCCTCACTCATAGCCGAACCTTCCTACTTTGCATTTCCCCGTGCAAAGGCTTAATCACCATTCCACTCCCCTGCCCGCAAACAAGAGTGCCGTTTTCCTTCACGGCATGTACTGCCAGCACCAAGGCCAGCCTCCACTTTTTATACCTAATTCCCTTCCTCTGGCATACAGGACATGTCATACGTCGCACAATACAACCTCCTCCATGTCCGTCCAGTTCTTGCCTTTTTTGATTTCAGCGTCACACCAAAATCCACTCCCATCCGGCATAAGTATTGTAGGACTTTGAATGCGCATTGCCCTCCACAATTCGTATTCACATTCATCAACCAACACATCGGGACAATGAAATAGCAGCGCATCGTGGATGTCGTTGATGAGTCCCCATCGCTCCAGCAATCCTTGCTCTTCCAAAGTTCTCATCACAAACTTTTTATGACCAAACGCATTGGCAGCGGGCCGGAATGCTATTGCCTTCTCCCAATCCTTGCCATGCGCCCATACCCGCGCCCGCACGTCCCATGTCTTTGCATTCCAGAACCACCTGACAGCGCCGAAGCGAGTCACAAGTTTCTTCTCTCTGTGCGCCAGCTCCGGCGATTCCACTCTGTATCTCGCGCACTCCGGAAACTCTCCGCTTAACGTGTCAATGACTAATTGCACTTCGTCTTTATTGTTAAAGCTCTCCCGATTCATGCCGAACATGGTACTGGCCCCGAGGCCGAACCCATAACCTAAAATAGCGGGCTTTGCCTTGAGATTTCGCACGCGAAGAAAGCTTTTTTTGATCCACTTCAGGTAATCAGCCAACTCCTCATCTCCCCACGACAACGCAACATTTCGCTTCTCATCCTTGACCAAATGCGCCGTCAGATACGAGTGAATGTCGAGCCGCGCCAGCCGCATATACCTATAATCCTTCGCTTCTTCTCCCAACGTAAGAGCGTGGAAACTTCTCCAATCTCCCTCCACCAGTGTGAATCCCGGTTTAGACTTTATGCACCTTCCAAACTCACTGGCCAATTCCCCCATCTTCGAAGGATTCGGCCTGTTCTGTGCATTTGGACTTGTGGAGGAACTTTGGCCTGTAGCGGGAGTGTTACCAAACTGCGGATGTGCGCAGCCGTCATCGTGGGGCATCCATCCCAGCCCGTAGGTCACCGCAAATTTGTTAAATTCCCGGTGCTGAATAACTCTCTCGTACAAAGGGTCTTTGTATTTGAGAATCATCCTTTCTAAAGTCTCTTTATCCATCGCCCGTTTTCGCTTAGCATTCATTGGAATATGATGCCCGCGGAATGCGGCATACGTCTTTAGTTGCTTTGGGGACGTCTTAAACGGAAGTAGCGTAGTCCATCTATCAACCATCCCATGAATCTCGCCACTCCCCTTGCAATCAGGGCAATCAAGCAGGCAAGTAGCGATAGAAGGCAATACGCGATCACAGTCTTGACAAACCATCTTTTTCCCCTTTTTTGGTTTGCCTCCACATTCAAGGCACGTATCGCTGCGTGTCTTTCGTACGCAACTACATCGCTCGGGCTCGATGAGAATGAACGCTTTTTTGACATAATTTGTCGTGTCCTTTGGCGCACGCTTCAATCCTAATTTTTGCCGCGATGGAAGTATTTCGTGAGGAACGTACTTATCCATCATTTCCTGATAAATCTCCCTACCCTTCACTCGCATTTTCCTAGTGAAAGCGCGAATGTCCTCAAGGGAAACAGGAATTCCCCTTGATCCCATCCGCTCCAGGATAGGCTGCATGTCGTACACCATTTCCAGATACCCATCCCAGGCTGTTTTTCCTGTCAATGGGTCACAAATAATTTGTGATAGGTCACGTGCAATTCCCAAATGCGCACGCAAGTCACTATCCACGTCGCAACACCCATACCATCCAGGCTTGTTCTTAAACTCGTGCTTCCATGGAAAGGGGAACCCGTAAATACTGGCGACGAATTGAAGAGGGGCGAGACTACCCATGTCCTTATCCCTTGAATTTTCCGCACTTTTTTTACTCTTCTTTCCTGGCAGATCCGGCTGCAAGTGGTGGAAACTCCAGATAGTGTCATGCACGAGCGGGCCTGCTACTGAAAGTCCGTTAAACGCTGCCACTCCCGCATCGAAGTGCCACCAGTTGTGTCCAACCTTTTCATTGCGGGTATTCAAAACCCGCTGAATGTACGGCTTCGTCTGGTGATTATATTCAATCGCCAGCCCCGTCCGCACCTCATCCGAAAAATTCATTTGAGTGACGTTCTGAAATACCGTTATTCGTTTGGTTTTGGTGGGCTTGAACTCATCCTCCTCATCTTCAACCTCACACGCATCCTCATTTCCCTGCTCCTCCTCTATCTCCTTCTCGACACCATCAACATCCTCCAGCAAGTCATCCGGAACATCCTGTTCCTCTCCATCCGTTTCAAAGTCACACGCCAACGTTCGTTCCGGTTCCGCCTTCAGCCGTTTTTCCATCTCGACCAGATCGTTGAGTGTCGCCTCTTCCCTGTAATCTAAACTCTCTTCTTTCCATCCGGCTTTCGCCAGTTCAACCGCCTTTTTAATGCACAGTCTAAAAACGCCATACACTTCCCATTGCCCGCGTGACAGGTACTGGGGATGATAACAAGGGATCACTCTCACGCCGGGATAGTACGCGCACGGAACGGCATACCCTTGCAGTAAATCCACCGTCATTTTTTTCCCCGCCATGCCCGTCAGATGACGAATCGCCACGGCTCCCATGGCAAGTATCACCGTGGGCTTGAACTTGGCCACTACACTGTCCAGATGCCTCCGGCAGTGTAATACTGCCTCCGTCTCATACGCAGCTCCTACGAGTTCGTTGGCCGGGGGCTGGCAGTTTATCAGCGTGAAAAAACTGAACTGCTCCCGCGAGTAGCCGAGAGAAACGATTGCCCTCTCCAGTACACATCCATCCTCAGAATACGGACGGAATGGCAATCCCGCCTTTGCCTCATGAGATCGCAGGATATCCCCTACGATCAGAACCCGATTTATCCCCTTCCCATCGGGCACGGCGAACCCATGCCCCTTCGCGTACAAAGGACAGCCGGTGCATGACGATGGCTTTTGCAAGAGTGGCAAATTTACTCCGCAGCTGTCGAAGGCAGTGTCACTTGCCCGTCTAGGTCTCTCTTACGCAGGCAATACGTGCACTCACATTTGTCCATGTCCGTGCCCGGAAAGTGGAGCTGTATCACATCTATTTCCAGCCCCGCTACGGGCATTCTGGCGGGCTCCACATGCTCCCGCAATCCCGTCCCGAGTCCCATCGCAGCCTGAATTTGGCTGGGAGTGAGGGGCAGAAAAATACCCTCCACTACTTCCCCTTTCAGCTCCTTGACCAATCTTCCTCGCAACCCAGTCAACATGACATTGGCCTTTTCAATCGTGTTGTACACTTCCTGGTACGGTTTGTGTCGGTCGCTCCGCAGCAGCTGGCCGATATCGACGCTCAACCGATTTGCAAAGCTTCGCAATGCCATTTCCAGCGCGTACACGTTATCCTTCTGTTCCTGTGTCATTTTACTTTCTCTTGATTGTCGATGCGATTTAAGAGTGAAAGAGTAAGGGGCTGTCTCATGTACAGCCCCTACACCTTTAAGTGCTTCTATGTTGCCGCTGGGAGTGTCCTCAGCGGGTCGGAACTGCGCGACGTGCCAACGGCTTCGCCACGGCAGCAGGAACGGCAGGCTTGGCAAGAGCTACGGGAGGAGCGGGCTTAGCGGCAGGCCTGACAGCAGCAGCAACGGGCGCTACTTGCTCTTCAGGCACTTCCTCTTCCTCCTCTACAGCGATGTCCTTCGCTTGCAACTCGGCCACCTGCTCCAGCGTCAGCCATCGCTTCAAAACATTCCGCGCCGGAACCTCAGTTCCGGTACTGGAAATACCCACGGGAATCGGATTCCCGGCGGCATCTTTCGGAAACGATTTCATTCCACGCAAGCGGAATATCGTAGTGTCCGTGGCGGCGTCGTACAGACTCGCCTCCCAGTCACATTCCGCGCCCACCAACGCGCCACTTTGTAGCGCGTCATTTAGCAGGTTCACCTGCGTGTTGTGAGAGCGCGGCATGACCAATAAGCGTTCGCCCATTCCAGCAGCCTGAATCAACGCTTGCGCCGATGTGGTTCCCGTGTTTTTTTGAATCAGGGTCATCACATTCGAAAATACCCGCCGTCCTACGTAATCGATGGCGTTGGCGGGATTGTCGGCGATCTCTCCGACTACGTTCGCGTAGCAGTACAGTTCCGTTGTCCCTTTTCTCATCTTCTTTATCCATCGCGTGTCTGGATCGGATTCTTGAAAAGTCACATTTAGAACGTAAATGCCTTTCGGAAACGGCGCGAGTTGCGCGTTTGCGTCCGCCTCCGGGTTGAACGCGGATGAAAGTTCAATCTCAAACTCCGCATTTTCCGCCATGCTCAGATATTCATATTCAGCCATAAAATTCCCCTGTGTTGGTTAGTAATGTCCCTCCGGCATGCGGTTTAGCTAGATCCGCCTCCGGGTTGGGAGTTGTTTCAGATGTCCCCTCTAGCGGGGAGAGGCGCAGACTAATCCATCACTTCGACCAATTGCTCGACACTTAATTGTGTCTCCCTCACTGCCCATGCAATTACATCGTGTAATCGCTTCGCCCCAACCTTCCCCATTGCGACGGCTCTGAGGCTCTCCACCGTCCTCGGGCTACACTTCATCGCCTTGCCCGCATCAATCGCGCTAATACCCCTTGCGTAGCAGAGCAATGCTTGCTTCTGCCGTGGGGTGAGAGGCCTTTTAACCGAGAAACGTTTCATCCTTCCGGCTCCAGCGTACTGGCATACCCGTGCCAGATTTCCCCACGACTTACCATCCGGTCGTTCACGATTTCGTTCAAGCTTGCCTTGTCTTTTATCACTATGCGCCACTCTCCAGCGATTCTTACGAACACTTCAATCATTCCGCGAGAGGATCGCAGACGAATGCCGCAACAAGCAAAGGGCTCTGAATCGAAATCCATTGGCATTTGATATCTACCCTCTCCCCTTTCCTATTAACTTGCCCGTCCACATGCACATCATTTCCTGCTTGTGCACCATGTACGTCATCTCGACAAAGTCTCCGATTTCCCCGCCTGCGATCCGCGTCTTGCCCAGGCAGGGAATTAATCTTTTCCCCTCCTCCTTCGAATCCGTTTCCACGTATTGAATTCCTCCTTGGTCCGTGATGATCCTGCCCCTCAAGGACGGGCAATTAACGGCTTTAATAAATCCCTGGCTTTCGAACGTTTCCGTTGTCAGCTTTTTAATAAGCGCGGTTAAATCCTTTTGTTCCTGCTCCGTCATTTCAGAGTTGCCCTGATTACTCACTTTTTCGCTCCTACGGGAATTCTCACACCCTGTACGGCTTTTTTTATTGCAGGCCTGGACGCCTTGACCTCGGCCACGGTCGGAACACTGGCAGCAAGCATACTTTTGATGTCTTTCACTTCCTCCGCAGGCTCATTTACGGGTTCCGCGGAAGCCCTGGCAACCTCAACCTCAACCTCACTCTCACTCTCAATCTCACTTTCAATCTCAACCTCCAACGCCTCTTCCAATCCTCCCAACGCCACTCCCATTTCCGTATCAATCGCCTCCATCAACGTGTGCATACCTGATGTGTACACTCCCTCGGAATTCATCCGAAACGCCACGTATCCGTTGGGAAATTTCCTCACAACCCCTGCCATCGCCTTTGGCGGTAAGCCAAGCTTGGCAGGCCAATATACATTGCCAACCTCCGCATCAGAGTGGCGCACAAAACATCCACGCACTCCTTCCCGTGGCTTGACTTCCCCCTTCACCTGTATCTTGTAGCTTTCGGTGTGAATGCTGTTTTCGAACCATCCGCACACCTTGTCTGTTCCCGCCTTTCCCACAATCGCGGGTCCGAAGACAGTTTTTTTACTTACTAAATCTTCGCCTTTCCCCTCGTGGGCCGTCACCACTACCCACGGAACCGGCAGCGTTTTTAGCTCTCCGATCCAATCCTGGGAGTATGTCTGGACGAATCCGTATGTCCCTCTCGAAGCCTGTGCGAAATTCACACCGGAGTCCTGAAATTTAGCCTGGAGAGGCTCGCCCGTATCCCTCCCTTTTTCCCGTAGGTCTTGCATCATCACATCCGCAACACGGGTAATCCCCTCAACAAATACACCACTAATGCCCCGCCACTCTTCCGCCGTCGTAGGCCGAAACGAGTTTTCATCCGCCTTGCCGTTGACCAGTTTGTCTGGCCAATATCCTCTCAGGGCTTTACGAAAAAGTCCCATCGGGCTCTTGGCCGTTGTGATGTCCCAATATTGGATTACTCCACGATCTATCTGCTCCTGCATCGGAGCCACTCCGGAATCAGCTGTGAGTAGTCTTGTAATTCCGCCGAACCGGCTTAGAAGATACTCAGCAATCTCTCCTAGATTCGAACTTTTGAAGGTTCCTGATTCCCCGTAAATCAAAATCGTTCTCGCCATGACTATCCTTCCTCCTCCATCACATCGGGGAAAGTAACCCCGCCGTCCTCACTCACCCAATGCATCAATGGGCTTCCTTCTTCTGTAAGAGGCTCGTATTGCGGCAATGGAGATCCTATATCCCCGCGCAGTTCCAGCTCCACTACTTTGTGCCGGAGCGCACTCATCGCGTCCTTTTCGTTGCAGACGTAATCAGGCCCCATGTCTACCCGTTCCGCCTTAAAACTTTCCGCCTCTGCATGATGGTGGGGAATTCTTTTGACATATCCAGTTGGGATTGTTAGAAAGTCCAATTCCCTTCCATCGTGACAAAATGCGTGGAACTGGCACTTGATTGGAGCCATGCAGGAGTGCAGGTGCTGCGGAAACAACACTTCCACCTGCGCCTTTAACGATTCACCGTCCAGGTTCTCAATCCGCACCAACTTGCGAATCCTCTCCATCTGCTGCACTTCCAGCTGCCGCTGCAAGCTTTGCATCATCGGCAGTTTCCGGTACACCGGATTGTCATACACTATGATCTTTGACAGGGGGGAAGGAATATCCGGCCTGATTGTGTTGGGAAAGACTTTCTTGCCCACCAGCATCCGCACCCACTCTTCACTATTCAATCCTCCCACGCCAATTAATTCGCGTCTGTACAGCGCTTTTCCCAGCGTGTTAAATCCGCGCATGCCGGGCCGTTGGTATCTCCATGCCCACGAGTATTTGGGAAGAGGCGTTTTACTTTCCTCAATTTCTCCCCCTTGCCTCACCCACGGATACACAAGTATCGAGTCCTGCCTCCATTGATTCTTCCCGTTGTCAAGTCCATCGTATGTCTCCACATATCCCGTTTCGGGTTCCTCCCCGTTACGTTGCAGTGTCGCCTCTCTAACCCTTCTGCCTTTCACCAGATACACGAATTGCGTGTAGTCGATGATGGGCTCCTCCCCCACCTTCGCCGACATGTCAATAATCCGCTGTAAATCACGTATCTGCTTTTGCATCTGCTGAATCGTCATCTCAGACGCTGTTCTCCCCATGCTCTCCATCTCCCGTTGGATGGCAGCTTTCAAATTTCCTATATACCCTTCCCCGAAAAAATGTTCACGGAACCCCTGAAGGCCCCTCGCGTGATTCTCCTTTCGCTCATCGGTCAGATCATTGATTGTTTTCCAGTTTACGATTGCTAATTCATTTGACCCTTTCACTTTCACGATCACATCGGGCCGTGCGATGTCATGCACCTTAACCCGCCGCATCAATCCCGTATCCTCGCTATCCTCCACTACTACATAACGAGTTCGAAGGCACTCCTTTTCCACAAAGAGGACTTCATATTCCTCCAGGAAGGTGGGCAACGCGTAATGAATAAATGACCAGAGCAAACCTTCAATTAAAATTCTTTGCTCATGCCACCGGAGTCCTAAATTTTCCTCCGTCTGCTGGCTCTCTTCTTCGTAATACCGGAGTGACCTGTCGATGGCTTCCTGATGTCCGCCACCTTCCATGAGCACTCCCAGGCCGTAATGCACGGCGATTCCGGTATCGAACCAGATTTGCCGGGGGTCCACACTCATTCCCGTACCGAGATAGTCGTATTCCAAATATCCAAGCAGCGGACACCGCTGTGAAGTCTCCATGCCGGAGCGATGAAAAAATACATCACGGACAGGATGTGACATTACAAGGGGCTCCTTAGAAACGACGATCAAAGATGACCAGAGACAAAGTGGCTAGACGCAACCCCTGGCAGCGGACACGCGGACAGGCACACGCGCTCACGGCTAATGAGCAAGCGTTGCTTAATACTATCGAACGGCTACTACGTAATTGGCGTTACGCAGGTACCTTTCGCGGCTATCCGCGGAAGGCTTTATTCACAGTGAATCACAGTGAATCACTGTGATTTACAAACCTACAAACCCATCCCGGTAATTGTCAAGGCAAGGAATAAAAAAACTTTTTTTCGGGTTCGCAGTCTCATTCGAGAGCAACCAAAGGCGAACGAACGGCGAAAGGGTACCGGCGAAGAAAAGGAGAACGGTCGTCCCACACTGCCCAACGCCTTTCCTTTGTTTTCAACACTTTAGCTGGACGCTCCAGTGTAGTGTGGGAAGGTACCCCACTATTTTCGCCACATCTTCGCCTTTTAGTGTTGCAAACAAATGCACTTACCGTTTTCCCTTCCATTATCCCGGTTGTCCCGACTATCCTGTAATCAACAACATACAAGTCCCATAGGTGGGACTGAACACGTTCAACGCTTTTTGCCCAAATACCCCTCCCCCTCTCAACCTCAATAGATTTCCTCGAAATCTGTACTACTGATATTTCAGAGTGTTAATGATTTGTAAGTTGTTGAAAACACATGAAAGGTGGGACTACTGGGACAACGATGGTACAATATATAAACAAAATAAGTCTTTTTTTTTTAAGGAGATAGGCCCTTATTGTCCCAATTCCAGGGGTGCTCTAGAAGGTCCGGTCTGAAGGTCGAAACTTAATGTTTCATTTCCCTTTATTTTCAATCACTTGAAAATCTCAGATTTACATTTCGACCATTTTTTGGGACTACGTTTTAGAATCAACGGTTTATGGGACATTTGGTACCAGAATCGTCATTTTGGTACCCAAAAAACGAGAAAGAGTACCTTTGGTACCTGTTTTGCGGCATTTGGGTGTAACGCTTCCGGCGCTGCATCATCTAACGGGCCAGTGTGACGCGCAGCTCGGCGGCTGCGATCCGCATGGAGATGGCCGGAAATGGTCCCATCCAGGCCGTCATGCGCTCAGAGACCCCGTGGAGGATGTGGAGGGCTCTACAGGCTTCCAACGGCTCAGGGCGCGATCGCAGGGAGGGTGCGGCTAGATACCTTCCCTGCGGGGCCTCCACGCGTCTGACAAGAGACGCGATGCGGAAGGAAGTGCAAGGACGCTGGAGGAGTGCCTCAGCGTCCGTAATCGGTAATGCGCTTGATTTGCCCACTCCATACCGGCAGTGTTTCCACGTGCACGTCGATTGCTCTCTCCATCTCATCTTTCGATGACCGCGTAATTACCAGATCCGCGCAGGTGTAAAACATCCCATCGAATTCAACGCTGAAGGTTTGATGACAAAAATTTTTAGACTTTGGCATACAACCCCTTTGCAACACGAATGAGAACGTTTTGCCCCAGCAGCTGTTCAATCCATCTGTAAAACGCTGTTCGGCTCATTCCCGTTTTTCTTATCCTTCCCTCAAATTCTTTGCTGGTTATCCGTGTACCATTCGGCACTTGAGACAGCCACGTATCGATCTTTATTTCCGCATCGAAATCACTGTCCATCATGCGGAATCTTCCGGTGTCGTCGCGAGAGTAGGAGAGTGATATGTCTGGAAAGTCTCGCCCTTGAATCAACACTTCTCTGTCGTCTGTCCGCACATGCGCCGACTTTATAACATCCCGTGCACTCTGCGGGATGTCGAAAGATATCATCGTTGAAAAACAGGCGTGGAGGGAGACCGATCCCAAAAAATTTGATCGTGAATGCGCAGTGTCTATCTGTGATTTAGGAGAGTGCGTTGTCGCCAGCAGCGTCTTTCCCTTGTTCAACATTTTCTTACGCATCTCTATCGCCCATCGCATCTCGGCTCGATTTTGGTTGCCCCGTCCATCCGGCAACGCGGCCTGCAAGCCTTCTACCACATACAGATCCACGTCTGGAAAACGATCAAAAATAATTCCGATCTCAGGTTCATTTCCGAGATCCTCTATGGAGTAAATGGGAATATCCCAACTCCCAAAGCCGAGGCGTCTCAATGTCCGATCAGTTTCCAGTACTCCTCGATCAAAGCTGACATAGACGAAAGAGCAAGGCTGGCTTCTGTATTTGCCCAGTACTGGCATTCCGTGCTGCCAGTCATACAGCGTCTGAAACAGCCACGTTGTTTTTCCGATCCCGCTTGGCCCTCCAAGCAAATTCATGGTCCCCCTCGGGAGGATCGGATCGATGAGAAATTTTTCACCGCTCCTTAATTTTAATCGGTAATCGATCCGGCTTTTGTTTTTAACCGGCTCCGCGAATTCCGTCTCCATCGGCATCTCAGTAAACAGCGGTGTATCCCCGTCAGCGCGGGCGAAATCACCTTCCACGTCGAGCATTGTCGGCGGAGGGACGTCTACGACCTGCTTCGCGGGCTTCTCGGGCACAGGTACGCGTAATTCATCTTTGCCCGGCAGGGCATGTTGTTTTTTTGGCATTGCGGCTAGACTCTGCTTTCTTCCTTTTTTCCAATGTTTCCGCACTTTCGGCGAAGCTTTGGAACCATTTACAGCGGAAAAGGGACTGCGGGCAATATAGCGTGATCGCTCCGGCGATGCAACGCGGGCGAAGACAAGGCGAATGAGAGCAACCATTTCGTAGGACTTTCGTACTAGGTATAAAAAGGCCAAAAATACTTTTGTCAGAATGTTGACAGGAAAGCAGCTAATTTGTTGTGATTGGTAAGTCCGATGAATTTGGCAAGTCGGACGGGATAGAAAGAGAACGGCAACATGGTCTACAAAAGTAAAAAACGAGCAGAGACGGTGGCGAGAATACTCAACACGCGCAGCGATCATCCGCTGGCACGCGCATATAAATCTGAGCATGGCTGGGAGATTATGTCGTCCTACGCGTTCGGCATGTCCTACGGCGTGCGGGGCGAAGAGGCGTCTACCGCTGCGAGTTTGGCCGCGATGACGGATGCTGATTTGCAACACCATGTTGATTGTCAGAATGACGCCGATTTAATGGCCAACGCGTGGGGCAAAGCGCTCGAAGCAGAACAGATCCGGCGCGACACGCAGCGACGGGCGGATGGGGAAGTTGCCGAGGCTTGTGTTTCGGCTCTCGGGGATCGCGGCGCAGGCACCGACATTTACGCTGATAGTGCGGAGCTGTTCCGCTGATTTAACTCGCCCACCCACCAAAGGAAAAATAAAATGACCAAATTACAAGAAAAAAAATGCCGCGAAAAAATGCTGCGCATTGTGGGCATGAGAGCCCACGCCAGCGGAGAGTCCGTGTCTTCGGTTTCCCCCCTGCTTCCCGCGTGGCTATCACGCGCCTGGAAACTTGGATGGAAGGCATCTGCCAGAGCGGCAAGCATTGCAGCTAAGCTGGCCGCTACCACACGCTAACCCCCACGGGCGCTCTTCGCCCAACCACCAACAATCAAAGGAAAAATAATGGAACGCCAATTGACTGAAAAAGAACGAACGCAGATCATAACGGGCCTTCGGCGGCGACACCCAAAAGCTAGGTGTCAGGAGAGTTATCACGGAGCCAACCGCTACAGCGTGCAATTTTTCGCGCGCAGGACAGGGGTTCTTGTGGCGGACTACATGCTGCCAGAAACCTGCGAGACCGCAGCGGAGAGCGCCGCAACCTAACCCCCAACCGGGCGCTCCTCGCCCACCTTAATGCGGCCTACGGCGGTCACAAGCCCGCGAGCGAAAACGCAGAGTGAGAAAAAAAGGATAAGAAATGACGAT
>Ga0163152_10006901_pt1 | contig 12630 bp, 8 predicted proteins | sample OliLakLV19MP8IB2_FD_148635 | JGI IMG/M metagenome (GOLD analysis project Ga0163152, IMG submission 148635) | Freshwater microbial mat bacterial communities from Lake Vanda, McMurdo Dry Valleys, Antarctica - Oligotrophic Lake LV.19.MP8.IB-2 | ecosystem: Environmental > Aquatic > Freshwater > Lake... | reverse complement strand
GGGACGGTGACCATCACGCCAAGCGCGCAGGCGGCCACCACACTCGCACCCGCTGGAGTCGCGCTCGTGGGGCCATGTCCCCTCCACGCGGGCGAAACATACACTGTGGCCGTGCACGCCATCGACTCCCACTCGAACACCGATACCAACACGAAGACGACGTCCGTTTCCTTGGCCGATCTCACCAGGCCCACGCTCGGTGGATCACTCACGCTCCTGCCAGACAACGAAAACGAGATGGGCATCGAGTTCACGCCTTCTGCGGATTCCGACGTTGTGCGTTACAAGGTCTTCGCCGCGCAGTTTTCGTCCGTGAGCGCACAGTTCGGCGACCCCGAGGAAAAGATATCGCTGCCGGCCTCGCACTGCGCACCCGGTGGTGCGGGAACCTTCGGCACGCCGGGAACATGCGCCATCGCTGTTCCCAACCTAGGCCTTGCTTCCCGTTACCGTTTCACCGTGAAGGCCGAGGATGCCTCAGGCAACCGGAGTGCACCTCTTGCTGCCGAGGGAACGACGAAAGCGTCGTCCCGTCCGGATTTCGCGGGCGTGCTCGATGCAGCGCAAAAGGGGCTCACACTGCCCGACCGCGGCAAGGTGCGTCTGCACTGGCAGAAACCATTCACTCCCGTGGCACGTTACCGCGCGATCTACAGCCGTTCTTTCGTGAAGCTGGCCGAATTCCTCGCGGCGAATCCGGCGACATCGCCAGTCACCTTTGATTCAGGCGCGATGCACGATGACAGCATGCAGGTCGTCGAGATATCCAAGGCAACGGGCCTGCTTCCAGCGGTCGTTTGCGACCTGCCGGGCGATTGCTACATCGATGTTCCTTCACTCACCCCGAACGAGCGGTATTATTTCGCGGTGCGTGCGGTGGATCCGCAGCTGCGCGAAGACCTCAACACTGTTTCTTTGCCGTATCTGGTGCCATCGCTCGACGTGCCGGTTCCCGTTGCGGGTCTCACCATTCTGAACGTGCCCTCGGCCGTGGGGCGCGAGGATTTTCGCGTTCGCTTTTCCTACACGCAGCCCACCTCCGGCTCTCCGAATGCCACCGCGCGCACAGCAGCGTTCTTTGTGGTGGAGGCACGCACGGGGATGAACGCCTACGCTCCGGTGGCACGCACGGAATCGGCGTCCACACCCGGTGCAACGACGGCACAAGACATTCTGGTTGCGGGACTCGCCGACAACACGACCTACGACGTGCGCGTGAACGCTGTGGCCGCCACGGGTGCTTACGATCCTGGGACGAATATCGTGCAGGCGACACTCGACGATCGCACCCCTCCCGCATTCGGAAGCGATGCACTCTCGGCCTCCTACAATCCCACAGACAGCGAGATTGTTGTGGAGTGGAAGACAGCGTGTGACGGCAGCACCGGATCGGGTGTGGTGAAGTACCACGTGGTGTGGCGCGCGGTGGGCAGCGCGCAGCCATTCCGGACCGTCTCGGGTGCACCCGTGGCGGCGCGCGCGCACACAATGACAGGGCTCGGCGCTTCGCAGCTCTGCACACTTGATGATGCCTCACCTGCAAATGACAGCGTGCAGAACAGTGTCCAGCTCGGTGGATTCGGCGCCGACCTCACGCGCAATGTGGCCTATGAATTCCTTGTGATCGGCGAAGATGCGCGTGGGAATTATTCGACGAATGTTCAGCCCACTTCGACGGTGGTCTGGCCCCTAGATAGCGTGGCTCCAGGGTTCGCGGGCGTGCGGAGCGTCGCGCTCGAAGGCGCGGGTCCATACGTCGCCAGAGTACGCTGGACGCCTGTGGTGGGTGCGGTTTCTTACCGCGTTTACCGCCGCACGCCGCCCGGTGCGTTTGGCGCTGGAAACCTCATCGCCAGCCCTGCGTCGAGCGTGGCGGAGTTCGCTGACACGTCACCCTCAGACTTCACATCTTATTGCTATGAAGTCACTGCAGTGGGAAATGGTGGTGAGGAAAGCACGGTCGGTGCGGGCAAGACTTTCGAAAATATAGGATTTGCAAACACCACCTGCGATGCTACCAAAAGAACGCCCGACGTCACGCGGCCTGTGTTTACTCACGCGGGTGCAAACGTATCGGCAGCCATCGACGGAGGGGCTGCCGGCGTGCGTCTGGCATGGACCACACCAGCAAGCGATGGCGGTTCGGGTGTCGCGCGTTACGTTGTCTTTTACCGCGTACGCGGAACGGGCGCCGCCTTCAACGTGAGCGAAGCGGCGAAGGTGGCGCAGGCCACCGCACCCGCCGCGAATGTTCTTGTGCCTGCCGCACTCCTCAATTTTGGAACTGAGTACGAGTTTCTCGTGGTGGCCGTGGACGCTCAGGGCAACTGGAGTGTGCCGATCGGCAGCGCCTCGCACGCGGAGTTCGCGCTTGCTCCAAACATCGTCTGGAGCACGAACCTTGCTCCAGCCTTTGTGGGCGGCGCGTCATTGCGAGTGCAGGATGCGGGCGCCGCGCTCACGGGCAAGCGCCTTGTGTGCGATGTCGATTACTCCGACCCCGAAAACGACGACGTGGCGCCGACCTTCAGATTCCGCAACGTCACCGACGGTGCGCTGCGGTCCACCGTGACGCTTGCGGCCGGAAGCAAGAGCGCGGTTTACGATCTGCGTGACGCGGTGGCGTATCCGTTGGCGTCGAATGCCGATTCCCGGGCAGAACAGGTGACCTGCGAAGCCACGCTCAGCGATGGCGTGAGCACGACAGCGGCGAGTGTGAGCGCCGCACTCACGGTCGCCGACAGCGCACCGCTCCTCGCGCGCACGGGCGCCTTTTCACAGACCGTTTACCTGCAGGCGACGCCGTCGGCTTTCACATACCAGGCATCTGATGCCGACGGCGACACGATCACCCTGAGCGTGACCTCCGACACCTGCGCTTTTGTCAGTCCGACGCCTTCATTCACACTCATCGGAGGCGTACTCACCCTTTCACCCGCAGCGCTTGCATCCTGGCCCGTGGCGGCCGCTGGAAAGCAGGTGTTCGGCTGCGATCTGAAAATCAAGGTGAGCGCCAGCGGAGTGCTGTCGAGCGAAGCCACAGCGTACATCTGGATCCTCAACCGCGCGCCGGATGTGTCTGCCGTGGCACCCACGGTGGTCGCGAATCCTGTGGGTGTGTTCACCACCGACAAAACCTTGCGCTGCAGCTCCAGCGGTTCAGCAAGCGATGCCGACGGCGATGCGGTGACGCTTAGGTTCCAATGGCGCGAAGGGCCTAGCCTCGCCTCCTCGTCGGCGCTCCTTCCCGCCGACGGATCGTTCACGGCTGGTCCTCTCGACCTCAGCGCCGCGGTCACTCGTGTCGGAGCGACCTACTGGTGCGTCATGCAAGCGAGTGACGGCCGTGTGGAAGGCGCAACTCCATCCCAGGTGGGGCTCGGGCGGGTCGAAAAAGCCATTGAAGCCACGGTGGCAAGCACAGGGGCCACCATGACGCGCGGTGGCAGCAACGTCACGAATGTGAAAGTCGGGGACGTGCTCAACTGTTTGCCTTTTGACAGCGAGCTGTCGGGGGCAACCGGAAGGGTGCAGTGGTACACCGAGTCGGCGTCGGGTTCGGGGGCTTACGTGCTGCGCACCGAAAACGCCTTGCCATCGACTTCGTACACCGTGGCCATCGGCGATGCGCACAGGAAAATAAAATGCGAGATACTCGTGGCCGGTGAGGGCACGGCAAGCGGACGTTCAGGCTTTTCCGTGTCACTCGCGGCACCCGGCGACGTTGTGAACTCATTGCCAGCGGTGTCAGCCATCGCTTCGGCGACCATGGCGAATTCGGGTGCGGGAAACCTTTCCGGCTTTACGGTGAGCGCGCTTCGTCCAGGCGAGGCGTTCCAGCTCGCATTCACGCTCACTGATGCTGATGGTGATTCACCCGCAGTGGCTGTCACCGCCAACAGCTGCGGCCCAACCCTCGCGGCGAGCGGCACGAGTCTCACGGGAACATTGCCGCTCGCACGAGACGTCTTCACAGGCGTGAGCGGAAGCTGTTCCGTTACGGTAAAGGCTGTTGATAGCGAAGACAGCGTGCCCGTGGTGGTGACTTTGTCTTTCACAAACCGGCCCCCTGTCTTGGGAAGTTGCACACCTTTGCCCACAAGCGGCACCACTTGGAATTTTGAACAGGGGCTGCCTGTCAGCATCACCTGCGCCGTGAGTGATCCCGACATTGGCTCCAATCATGTCAATGTTGTGGCTCTTGCCGGCGCGAGCGTTTCTGTTGGGGGCTGTGGATTCTTGGTGAGCCGCGATCCCGCGGATGCGGGACTGGTCAACATCACGGGCTTCATGCCTGAAGTGGAGCCGCTCGCATCGAGTTGTGCGTTCCCGTTTGAATTGCGCGATGCATTGTCAACGGGCGCGCAGCCATCGCTCGCGACCACAGTGTCCGCGCAGTTCGCGCTCCCTTCCACTCGTCTCGTGCAGCTCTCGAGCAGCGCGGTGGTGTCGCTCGATGATCAGTGCAAGGCACGCGTGGACGCTGTGGCCACCGTGCCCGGAGGATCGGTTGCGGGCACGCAGGTGAACGTCACGGCAGATGCTTCGCTCGATGCTGGCGTGTTGGTGCAGGACTCGTCGGGGTTCACGGTGAAAATCGCGTCGCCCGGAAGTGCGTTGACGGCCACGGCACCCTCGCTGACATTCGCGCGCCGTGTGGTGGGACAAAAGACCATTTCAGGGACGCCCACTTCGCCCGTTCGGATCTTTACGCATGCGCTCTCGTTCACAGCGAACACAAGCGCGGCGGCGCTGCGCAGTTACATTCCGGGCCTGGCTCCTTTTGCAGGCGACTTCGATTCCAGCGGTGGTAACGAACCTTTTCCAGCCGGGTGCACTGCATGCACGTCGGCGGCACCGGCCTCCATCTCCAGCCGCTATGAGACCTCATGTGTGCTCGACTCGGCAGGAGACGTGAAATGCTGGGGACGGAACGACGCCTCGCAAATCGATCCTGCGGTGGTGTCGGCAAAGACCTCGCCCGTAGCTGTCGCAGCTTTCGCACGGACGTCGACCTTCGCCGTGCAGTCACTCTCCACGGGGGAGGATCACCTGTGCGCCGTGGCGCTCGTGGATTCCGTTGACGTGTCAGCCGTGACGGCACGGCGCGTGGTGCGATGCGTGGGCGGCAACGCGTCAGGACAACTGGGAACGGGGCTCGCATCCGTTAAGGAAACAGCTTTGCAGACGCCACTCACGCTTCCCGAAGGAATCGCGCAAGTCTCTGCGGGGGCGCGATTCACCTGCGCCGTGGACGCCGCTGGGCGGGCGTGGTGCTGGGGCAAAGGAAACAAGGGGCAGCTCGGAACGGGCGCGCTCTTCGACGAAACAAGTGCGCAGAACGTGCAGGGGCTGGACGCATCCAGCACCGCAAGCACCGCCCTGACAGTGGCCGCAGGCAGCGATCATGCCTGCGCGCTCGTGGCAGGGGGCCGCGTGTCGTGCTGGGGCGACAATGCGTACAATCAAATCTCCAGTGCTGTCACAGCCTCGTTTTCCACGGCACAGAGCATCGCCTATTTCGATGGAAGCACCACTGCAAAAACCGCCGTGGCAGTAGAAGCCGGTGGTTGGCACACCTGTGCGGCCACTGCCGCTGGCTCGCTCGTGTGTTGGGGTCGCAACGACTTTCGCCAGGCCGGCAACGAGGCGTCCTCTGCAAACGTATCGAGCCCGACAGCCGTGAGCCTGACGGGCATCGCGGCAGGTGGCGCAAACGACGCTCTTGTGGTGGCGCTCTCGCTCGGAGAAAAGCACAGCTGTTACATCGCACGCAGCCGCAAGACCGTGTGCTTCGGGTCGAACGCGTCCCGCCAGCTCGGCGATGCGGTGGTGGGCACCACGGCGCCGCGCGTGCTCGGCGTGTTTGACACGTCCACCTCCGATCTCAGCGTGGCCGCATTCGCGGCCGGAAAAACCCAGAGCTGCCTTGTGACACGCAGCGGGCGAGTGCAGTGCGTGGGATCAAGCGCCCAGGGTGCGCTTGGACTTGGTGCCACGTCGGCCATCGATACGGCCACCACTGGTTTCCTCACCACGGGCAGGGTGGGCACCAGCAGCCTTGTGGGGGCGCGGCGTCAATGCACGCGGTACGACCTCCAATGAACAATGCGTGCGTGAAAGCGTTGGTTGATTTTTCGAGATACGGCCTTTTTGGCGTGGCCACCCTGCTCACTGCGTGCGGTGGAAATCCTCTTGGCGGTTCCGCCGATGCCCTCGTGTACCGTTTCGCGGGACTCGAACCCAGCGATGTGCGGTTTTCCTCAACGGATGGCCGCTACGCATTGAGCTGGCGGGCACCACTTGGGGATCCGGGTGTGTTCCACGTGTACCGCTACGCCAAGGGAACGTCCGTGGATTGGAAGAAGGCCTCCGCGAAGGTGGCCGGTTCCAGTTACCTTACGGGAGACATGCGTTTCGAGGCGCCCTTCTGCTTTGCAGTGGCGTGGGCCGAAAACGAAAAGGCCGAACCCATCGCCAACGCGAAGTTCGTATGCCCCAACCACACACCGGCAAAATTTTCGGGGATCGCCTCGCTGGCGGCCGAGGAATCGGGGACTTATCTGTTGCGTTGGTCCACTCCCACGCAGGCAGGAAAATCCGTGTCGGCCGCAGGCCTGCTCTACAATGTCTACGCCAGCGCAAGCCGTGATCCGTCGAAATTCGATTTCAAGAATCCGGCTCTTGCATCGGCCGTCCCCTACGCGCGCTACGACGATTTCGCGCTCGGCGAGGTAAAGTGCTTCATCGTGCGTTACGTCAAGCTCGGAGTGCGCGCCGATACGAACACCACCGTGAAGTGCGCAGACGACAATGCACTGTCGTTCGCGGGACTCGAGTCGGCCGAACCCGTGGATGTGTCTTCCGTCGTGCTGCGCTGGACGCACACACCGAACTCCCGCGTGTCGGGCTACCGCATTCTTGTGTACCGGCAGACCGCAGCGGGACGTATTTTCCAGGGAAGCCGTTCCGTCGGACTGCCTCCCGCCAATGGCCCGCAGAGCTGGCCGCGACGCAAGACGGACGGAAGCTGCGAGAGCGAAGAAGAACACGCGGCGGCCATGGTGGGCGTTCTGCCATCCGCCAAGGTTCCCGCTGGAACGCTCGTGTGCGCAAGCGATGTTTTGCAGGACCTCACTGGCGATGAATCCTTTGCGTTCGTTGTCCGCGCCGTGGACTCCGGCGATCACGAAGACCGAAACACGGTCACGAAGTGTTCCTCGGTCATCGGTGCATCCGGCGCAGCTGCGGCTACGCCTGCTACGGATTTGGCGGCTGATTCGGCGTGCGCTGCGCCCTGATTGCTGGGCGGTGATTGCTGTGCGGTGAGCGGCTGGGCAGAAGTCCCGAAGGGATTTATCCGTTCTTGAGGGTCCTGGTTTCGACCAGTTCCGCGTCTTCGACGCCCGTCACTGCAATCTGGCTGCGCGTTGGGGCACCGGCTGCAGATTTCTTTTGGAGCTGCAGCAGAAGTGCCTGCGCACGTTGACTGCGCTCGAGCCCTGCGAACTGTTCGCCTAGTTCTTGCCTTTTTCCCACCAGCTCTCCACGGGCTGCCGACTTCGCTTCGAGCCGCTGGATCTCGTCTTCTATTTTGTCGAAAGCATTTGAGCCGCCGACGCCGTCGGAGCTATTTTCAATCGTGTTCATGATCTTGTCCTGGACGCGTGCCGTCTGAAGGCGTGCTGCTTTCAGACTCGCGTCCCGTTCGAGATCTTCAAGGCGCTGCTTCATCTCGGCCCATTGAGTCTTGAGCTGTCGTGTCTGCTGGCGCATGACACCGAGCTTCGACTCGTGCTGCTCGGCCTCTTCTGCGGCCTGCAACTTTTCCAATGCGGCACCTTGCGCCAAATCACTGCGCTGCTCGCGCATAGCAAGCAGCGCACGCCCCTCCCATTCGAGTTCCCGGGCGCGGGCCTCAAACTCGTGCATCCCCACTTAACGGAACATGATGAAACGCGCCGCCGTTTCCTCCGCGAATTTTCCACCTTGCAGGCGGTCAAGAGCCCGTTCGTCGTCCGCGTCCATCGACTCGTGCGGGTCGGAGGTCGCCTGGGCCTCATTATGGATTACCTGCCGGGCGGGGATCTGAAATCGCTTCTCGATGTGGAAGGGGCGATGGCCGAACAACGTGCACTTGAAATCGTCCGCGACATTCTTGAAGGTCTCGAAGCGCTTCATAAAAGCGGGTACGTCCATCGCGACTTGAAACCACACAACATCCTCATCGACGCTTCAGGCCGAGCGCAGATCGCGGATCTCGGCACAGTCTTTGGCGGCTCGCAGATGAACATGACGAACGTGGGAGCGGCCGTCGGGACACCGGAGTACATGGCACCTGAGCAATTTCTTTCTCCGCGCAATGACGGACGTTCCGATCTCTATTCTCTGGGAATCGTTTTGTACGAACTCCTCGCAGCGCGGACACCCTTTCGGTCCGAAGGCCTGGGGATCCTCATGCGCCGGCATCTCTCCGAGCCGGTGCCGCCCTTGAAGACGCAGAGCCCTGCAGGGGATTCTTTTGTCATCGACTTCGTCTCTCGTCTGTTGGAAAAAAAGCCCTATCGCCGGTTTCAGTCCGCCAAAGAAGCAATAGCAGCCATAGACGAACGGCGCGTGCCTCCCAGATCGGACATTGCCACGCTCACGCGTCCTTGCCTTGCGTGTCGAAAGTCAACGTCAAGCCTCAGCTCGACGTGCCTCTGGTGCGGCGTCTCACGCGCGGATGCGAGATTTTCCGCAGGCGCTCTCGTGGACGTTCATATTGCCGAAAAAGCGCAATGGAAAAAGTTCCGGCAGTTCGCGTTCAACGCCTTCAATGTCGCCGTGCCGCTCAAACCGCGAGGGCGAACGTTGATCACGCGTGCCGTGGGTGTTCCCTTCGCGGAGGCCCTGCGCGAGGAAGGCAAGCGGGCGGGGATTGCTGTCAGGATCGTGCCGAACCGCCCTCCAGTGGCACATTCTTTCGAAGTCCTCACACGCGCGCTGAGTTACTTTGTCATTCCGTGGGGAGCCCTCTCACTCCTCTCGCTCGCTTTTATCAGCCTCCAGTTACGTTGCAGGAGATGCTCGCAAGGCATGCAAAGGGAAGCCACCTCGACAACGCGTGGAACGATGTCAGGATTCCCACGAATTGGACTCGGCTTATCACCCGAATGATGTCGACACACCCTCAAAATCGACCCCAGAGCGCACGTGAACTCTGTCTCGAGATGCAGCGCCTTCTCGAAGGCGGCGACAATCTGCGGTCATCCCAACTGAGACTCGTCCGCAGCCCCTGTTTCTCCTGTGGTGAGGCGAGAATAGCATCGCTTCCATGGTGCTCTTCCTGTGGTGCCTCGCAGAGCGATGTGTTTCAGGAAGGAAATGTCAGTGTTGTTTTGGAAAGGGCGGACGACGGTGGGCACGTCCTTGCCGATCTCATGGAACGCTTGCCTCGTGGAGTGTGGACATCCGCAATTCCCCTCGAAAGGCTTCGTCGCTTTCCGAAGTCTCTGCAGGCGCCACGGCTCTTGATGAAGGGACTTTCCAAACCATCGGCCGACATGGTCGAGGCCCTGGTTCTGGAGTGTGGTGGCATCGCACGTGGAGTCACGAGCCTGCCGCGCCAATTTCGTCTGTCGCCACTCGCTTTGCTTCTGCCAGTGTCCTTCACTCTGATGTCCATGGTCCTCGACATGGCCGTAAATCCCATGGTGCACATTGGTGTCGGTCTGGTGACCCTTTCTCTCGTTGCTGTTACCTACTTGAAAAAGACTTCGCCGCTGCTGAAAAGAAGCCAGAAAATCAAGGGGGCTTTGTCGTCGAATCGGCCGAGCGAATGGGCCCTTGCTGAAGGTGTCCGAAAAGCCATTCAGGTGGACATCAGCAATCCTGCTTTGCGAGACACGTTTGCCCAGATGGCCGCACACCTGCGATCGCATCCTGATTTGAAGGCTTCGGGACGTATCCTGTACCACGCACATGCCGCGTGTGTGCGCCTTCAGGAACTTCAGGCGCTGCGTGAATTGTCGGAAATTCACACGCTGCAGGAAAAGTGCGCTGCCGCACGCGCGGCCTCCCGACCCGATGTCGACGCACTCGAAGCGAAGTTCGACGCTGCCGTGAGGGAAGGAAATGAGGAACTCGCGCTCAAACGCGAGCTGGTGAAATTGATGGACACGGTGCACGCATCCGTACGCACGGGCTGAACCAGGGCAGCCTTCGTTAGCGGAGGTCCAACTTCTCGAGGGCTCAAAAACCACGGTCGCGCGGATTGGCGTGCAAGAATCCGAAAGGGTCAATGTTCGCGTAAGCAACGTGCATGGCACGGGTCAGGGCGGCAGACAAATCGTCCTGCAATCCTTCAGCTTCAAGCGCATTGAGGATGGCGTCCGTAAGCACGGTGGTATCGATCGGGATGGTGATAGGCAGTTCGGCTTCAGACGCTTCCAGAGTGTAGTCGTCAATGCGCACATTTAGGCTTACAGGATCGAGGCTACCGACAACGCCTCCTTGGAAACGAATTGTGACTTGAGGAAGTTCCTGAAGTAGGCCGAACATGGACAGGCGCATAGTTGCGGCGGCCTGGAGCATGTAAGGAGCGTGAGCAAAGACCATTGCACCCGAGGGATGCGCTAAAATAGAACTGGTATCTTCAAAACGTCCTTCAATACTCAATGTATCGACAACCAATTGAATGCCGGGCGCAATATCGATGGGCTCGCCACTGAGGTCTATCGTGTCAACACTGAGCATCGACTGCGAAAAAATTTCACGCACAACTTTGGTGTCAGAAAAAGTACGTTGCACAAGTGCTGATCGAAGCCCATCACGGCAGCCACCTGTATTCGCTTTTGCGCCTAGTGCGATTGCAAATTCGTCCCAGGTGGTGACTCCTTCCGGCACCTCTGCCGTGGAACCATCCTGGAGAGGAATAGCCACCGGAGTGGCGATGCGAATTGCTTGCGACTGGCACATGTGGAACGCAGTGTCGTAGGAAGACCGCACCGTTTCATTCACTATCTCAAGGCACTGCCGAACCGTAGTGGCGCGCTCAGCGGGCGACAGGTTAGGAGTTCCGCCCTGCAGCAGGAGGTTCGTGCAGTAGTCATTGGCTTTGGCGGTGGAAGGAAAAGAAACGGCCCAGACTGCGCCGAGGCACGAGAGTCCGGCTAGGAGGAAAGTTCGCGGCGCGAGCGTCAGGAAGTTCATGGTGGAGGTGACCTGAGATTGTGATGGATTGGGATGGCAGCGCTTTCGCGGTCTGTGTCAATTGCCCGGAGTGGCTGCAAAGAAGTTGCGTGGTTCGCGATTGAACTTTGCATCGGCGATGCCAATGTTACATGCTTGAATCTCGATGTCCGAGCGCGTTGGAGCCGATTCTGGATTCAGAGTGACAGTAAGGCTCGTGATAAACGCATCCCACGCAGCGCTGTCACGCGGTATGAGCACGTAATTGCCTGTTACAAAGTTTGGCGAGTTGACGAACATGACCGGGAGGTTGGCGAGATTGTTGGCCGTTTCAAGATAGCAGCGGTTGTACTCAAGCTGTTTGGTGATGAGTACGTTCTGCGTAAGGTGCACCGCGCAGTTAATGCTGGTGTTAAGTACAGTTTCTTGGACCGCTCTCGCATAGGAAGACGTGAAGCAGAGGTTGAATGGTGTCATTGGGCGATTTGCCGCTGAAGGAACGACCCACTCGTCTCCGAACGGACTGATGAGGTCGTCGCAGGTTGGCGAAAGACTCTTGATGAAAAGCTTGCCTGTGGCGTCGCCGAGTCTCAGGCCATTGCGACACATTGCTGCGCCCGCCGGATCGGAAAAGGCCTCCACTGCCGAAACAACCGGAAGTGATTTGTAAGCGTCTGGAATAAACTGATTGATGTCGTCAGGCACAGCTCCCGTGCCTGGCGCCGGTGTATCGGCAATGGCAATGGAAGCGATTGCAGCAGACAGAAAGGTTGCCGTGGAAAGAATACGTTTTGTCGGGTTCATGTCGGTCCCACTTTTCTTAATATTGCAAATTTAATGAATGCCATTGGCTTTCACTGAAGTTCGACGCTCATCACAGCTCGTTTACGAGGCAATACCTGCGCCTTTTCGAGGAGAATTTTTGCTGCTGCGAGCTGAATTTCTGTTACATCGCTAGCATTGAGGATGGCCGAAATGTCCTTCGCAATGTCCGCATTGAGACGACGCGCATTCGACTTGAGCTTAGCGTCGTAAGCCTTTCGGTGCACTTCGAGAGCTTTTATGTCCACATGGCTTGCCACTGCGTATGCGATGTATTTCGGTTCCGCTGCATTCTGTGCAGCAACGGTTTCCGCCTGCGCGAATGTGCAGAGAGGTTGGTTCGCCATTGAGTTCGTTGAGACGCCGGTCGGGGTGCAGCCCTCGGTGTAGTACGCATTGAGCATCAGGGGTGCTTCACAGTCCGGCATTCGCAAAATTTGTCTTGGGATTTACCAAAAAGAAAGGCGGTTGTCGGAAACCTAACCTTTTGTTAAGGCCAGGGAAAACGACTTCCGCACAATCAACTTCATACATGAGAACACTCACACAGGGAGAGCGCTTCATGGACTTCGAACTTCATAGCATATCGAGTCGTTTCCGCCTTTTTTCGACCGTCTAAAAGATCTGCCCGACCGG
>Ga0163152_10006898_pt1 | contig 12631 bp, 17 predicted proteins | sample OliLakLV19MP8IB2_FD_148635 | JGI IMG/M metagenome (GOLD analysis project Ga0163152, IMG submission 148635) | Freshwater microbial mat bacterial communities from Lake Vanda, McMurdo Dry Valleys, Antarctica - Oligotrophic Lake LV.19.MP8.IB-2 | ecosystem: Environmental > Aquatic > Freshwater >... | reverse complement strand
TCCGCCGCGCGACCCTCGACGGCGCGAACCTCGTCGGCGCGAGCCTCGACGGCGCGAACCTCCGCCGCGCGAACCTCGACGGCGCGAGTCTCGACGGCGCGAATCTTACCAGCGCGAGCCTCGCCGGCGCGAGCCTCGTTAGCGCGAATCTCACCGGCGCGAGCCTCGACGGCGCGAATCTCGACGGCGCGAACCTCCGCCGCGCGAACCTCGTCGGCGCGAGTCTCGACGGCGCGAATCTTACCAGCGCGAGCCTCGCCGGCGCGAACCTCGACGGCGCAAGCCTCGTCAGCGCTGATCTCACCGGCGCTTGGATCCTGGCGACCGCCACGCCTCCGGCCGGATGGATCGCACGCGCGATCGAGGGCGACACCCGTGCGCGGCTGGTGCGCGCGGACGCGGGTGGAGCGCGATGAAGCCATCGCCGATCCGCGTCCTTCGCGACCTCATGCTTGGCGGCCGCCACTCGCGCCGCACGATCGCCGCAATGGCGGATGGCCCATCACTGGTCACCGCAGACCGATGGATCCGCGCCCTCGTGGCGCTCGTTCCGGGCGTCCGAACGGTTCGGGTCAGCAAGACAACGTGGGTGCAGTGGTCGTCGACGCCAAAGAAGGAGCGCAAGGATCGTCGCGCGATGATCGACCTCGATGCGGTCGACTGGCCCGCGCTCTCCCCCGCCGAGGTGTTTGCAGCGCTGACGCGCGCGCCGAAGGTGGCGGGGGTGTTTCTCAGCGGGCACACGGGCGCGTGGTCGTGGTGGGTCTGGCCTCCGTCGATGGCCGACGGCTCGGCCGACAGCCGAGTCGAGGCATGCGCCGCTGCCGACGCGGCGCTTAGGGCCGCAGGCTGGTTACTGGTGGAGGACCAATGATGCGCCGACGCGACACGATTGTGATTGGTTGGCGCGTGCGGTGCGGGTGCCCGTATCGCCGCTACGTCACGAGCGGGCTGTGGGGCACGGGCGCTCGTGAGGAGGCAACATTGTTCGCCACGCTTGCTGAGGCTCGACAAGCGGCGAAAAGCATTGAGCGCGTTTGCCGCTCCGGCCCGCGTGTCGTGCGCGTGGTGCGGTCCCCGCCGAGGACTACCACGCGGCGTGGTACATCAGCGATGACCCGAACAGATATCGCAGCAGCGAGGCTTCAGACACATTGGACCGCGAGGCAGCGCAATCACCTACGCAGGCTGATCAGGGCCGGCGCAACGATCGCGTACTGGTGCAGCGATGTGCGCGGTCGCCCCGCGAATCACGGCATGGCTCATCTCGCCGCACGCGGATGGACCGCGCGTGCGGGGCTCGTGCAGGCGGTCATGGGGCCGCTTCGGGTGTGCACCGAGGCCGCGTTACACGCAACGCTCGAGCCGCACCTGTGGGCAGGCACGCGCGTGTGGGTAGTCGGGTTGGTGGGCGAGGTGCAGCGCGACGGCGACAAGTTCGCCGCGCTGCACCGCGAGATCGTGGGCGAGGTGATGCCCGAGGAGGCGCTTAGCGCCTCGGTTGGCGTGAGGATCGGCCGTAAGGATCTCGACGGCGCGAATCTTACCAGCGCGAACCTCGACGGCGCAGATCTCCGCCGCGCGAGCCTCGACGGCGCGAGCCTCGCCGGCGCGAGCATCGACGGCGCGAGCCTCGACGGCGCGAACCTCGCCGGCGCGAATCTCTCCGGTGCGAACCTCCGCCGCGCGTGCCTCCGCCGCGCGAACCTCGACGGCGCGAGTCTCGACGGCGCGAATCTTACCAGCGCGAGCCTCGACGGCGCGAACCTCGTCGGCGCGAATCTCTCCGGTGCGAACCTCCGCCGCGCGAACCTCGACGGCGCGAACCTCGTCGGCGCGAACCTCGTCGGCGCAAGCCTCGTCAGCGCTGATCTCACCAGCGCTTGGATCCTGGCGACCGCCACGCCTCCGGCCGGATGGATCGCACGCGCGATCGAGGGCGACACCCGCGCGCGGCTGGTGCGCGCATGAGCGCCATCGGGTCGCTGTTTTCTGGGATCGGCGGCCTGGAGCTCGGCCTCGAATGGGCTGGAGTCGGCCACACGGTGTGCCAGGTCGAGCGCGACCCATTCTGTCGGGGCGTCCTCGCGCGGCTCGTCGAGGTCGATTGCGATCCGTCAGTTTTGTCGCTGATCAAGTTGCTACAACCAATCGTTGACCGCTTTTCCAATGGCAGATACCTCTAATCCGTTTTATCGCGTAAAACCTGGCGCTTCAGGGAAATATGTGCGACGGAAGGATATTTCAGGTCGCACATATCATCTGGATCGCGAAAGCGGCAAGCGTGTGTCGGGTGATGTTTGGAAGCAAGAGCGTTCCACAATTGCGTTCGATCGCGCGGTGTGGGTTGCGAATCGAGAGGAACAAAGGGCGGTCGAGCGGTTCAACGCGCCTACAGAGCCTTTTCCGCCTAGCGTGAGCCCAGTAGGCGTTCCGCCGCGTGGGGGCGGCGGTAGTGGGGGCGGCAAAGAGCCGTCATGGATATCGCCTTCGTCATCGTCCACGTTCGATGACTTGTTTGACGAGTACGAACCTTTTCCGGTGCAGGGAGAAGAAGATACGTAGATTGCCAAAATGAAAGGATTGCCAAAATGAATGCGAATGCGAAACCGACACGAGTCACAATCGAACGCGCGAAACGCAAGCCGGCCGGTGACATTGACGACATCGTGCGGCTTGAGGCGGAGCTCGCCAAGTCGCACGAGACGATCGCAAAGCAGCGCGAGACGATCGTCGACTATCATCGAATGGTCGCAGGAATCGTGATAGCATCAGACATGGTCAAGACGTACAAGTGGCATCGTCATACGGCGGAGACCTTGCGCGAGGCGAACGCTCAAGACGCGCGATCGTTCGGCTCGCACGGTCACAGTGGATGCCACTACACGCCTTGCAACGTGATCGATGCGAGTATGGCGTGGACGTGCAAGGCGGTGGAGCTGGCGAACGCGGTTTGTGAAGTGTTCGATACGCTTGACGAGGCGGCGGCAAAGACGAAAGGGCGATAACTCGTGTCTCGCTCTACCCTCACCGTCCGCTACTCGTCCGATCACGAAGGCGGTGGGATCCTGCTCGTCGGTCCTCCGCACAAAGAGGATATCGCGCGTGTCCAGCTTCAAGAGACGATTTATGAGATTCTGCGAGAGTGTGAGTATCTCGACGATTCGCAACGAGCCGCGTACTGGGCGGAGAAGTTGGAATCGGAAACGCCGTATCAGCACAGTAAGCGCGGATCAAAGTATGCGAACGCGGTACGTATCTACGTCAGCGTCGACATCATGTATAGCAATCCGCCAGGGCCGTGGAAATGGTGGGCGCGTATTCGTACGGATCGGACGGGGGAAATAGAAAATACCGTGTCGCCCGGTGCTGTGGGGTAGTTCGGTTCAGTCTGTTGAATAGGAGAAATGCCAAATGAAGGTTACTAACGAGCTGATTGATCTGATCGTATGTGCTATGTATCATCGCAACAACGGTTTGCCTTTTGAGGCTGGGTCCAAAGAGTGTTACGATCTATTCGCGTCAGCCCATCCTATATGGGTGGACGCTGCGCGAACTACGGTGTCAGACTTCTTGGCGGATCTTGACTGCGCGGGCCTTGAAGTCGAGGTGAAGTTCGGATCCACGAAGGAGGGGGCGTAAATGTCGCCGTCTACCTTGCGCCCATCGATGCGCAACGCGTTCAAGTCATCGTTCTACATCGAGGAAATGTCGCCGTCTACCTTGCGCCCATCGATGCGCAACGCGTTCAAGTCATCGTTCTACATCGAGGACGAGTACGAGTTTGCGCATGTAAAAGTCGACTTTGACACGCATAAAAATCCGATCAAGCTGACGACGATTGTGCAAGCGTTGTCGAACGCAACACATTACCGTGACGCGCTTGGCGTTCGACGGCCGTTGTTAATTTACGATGAGATGGTGTTCACCACTGGGCGGGGGCATCATCTCCGGTTGTGGCTTTCGGCGGCGTACGGCGTTACTGTTGGTCTGCCAGCAACCACCATTCTACGTATTCAAGCGGCGTGCGGCGATGATCCGGTGCGGCAGAGGTTCAACGCGATTCGAGTAAAACGAGGCGAATCCGGGTGGAACGTGCTCTGGCGTCAGAAGTGGAAAAATGGCTCGCTGATCTCGAAAGAGATACTCGACGAACCGTTGACGGAGACACTGCGAGAAATGTTGGAGCCTGTCAAAGCGGCGGCTCGAGCTTGGCACTTGAAGGCGGCGGGCCGCTCCTAATGTCGACGCAACGTGAAAAGCGCGAACGAAGCGAACGAAGCGAGTGCATCGCTGACGGTTGGTACACGGCAACCGCGTACCGTTCAGAGATACTCCAAACCAGCGATGAAGTGCCGTTCGTTGAGGTGACGTTGCTCGTCGAAGGCGATGTTGGCTTTACGATTGGTTGGCGCGGTGGGCTCACCAAGGGCTCGACGCGCCGCACCTTAGCGGCACTGATCGCCATGGGGTCGACGTTTGATCCGGCGGACGGCGGCAACGATACTATCGCGCTGCTCAACGGCGTAGGCTCTATGCCGTTTCGAGTGCGCATCGTATCGATTGCGTGCGATCCGAAAGAGGCGCCTGGCGCTTGGAAGACGTTTGTTACGGACGTGATGCCGATGGATGGAAGTGTAGAGTAGAGCTATGAACGAACGATCTTACAGAACCATCGCGGCTCTATTCGTTGCAACCGGCGGAAGTTATTTCAACATACCGCATGTCGACCCGTACGATGTCCACCGTGACGCGCGCACGTATGAAGGTCCGTATAGCGTTGTTGCTCATCCTCCGTGTCAGCTCTTGGTCAACTTCGCCGCGCTGAATTACAAGCGGTATGGTGGCGAACATAACCTACCTGGCAACGATAGAGGAGCGTTCTCGTCTGCTCTGGTGTCTGTTCGCACGTATGGCGGAGTGATGGAGCATCCGGCATTCACGAATGCCTGGGACGCTCACTCGCTTCCTAGACCAACCGGCAAGAGAGGCGAACCTATTATCGGTTGGATTTGCACTGGTCGAACGTTCAACAGAATGGATGAGTACGTGTGTGAAGTCTGGCAGAGCGCGTACGGTCATAGAGCTCGAAAACGCACGTGGCTTTATTACGTAGGATCCAGTCCTCCGCACAACCTTCGATGGCAACGTGAACCTGGCGATGCGCAAGTAGGATGGTTTGACCGTATCAAGCCAACTCTTTCAAAGAAAGAGGCAAGCGCAACGCCTGTAGAGTTTCGTGACGAGTTGATCCGCTTGGCGATGAGTGCGCGAGATGGCGATTGATCCCATCGAATCCGTCAACGATCGTTTCCTCCGCGAAGGCGAGGAGATGAACGGTCGTGACGCGTACGATGACATCGAACTTCTACGCCGCGTTGAACGCTCGATGCCGCATGGATATAGGGTGCCAGACGGAGACGTACGAACGCTGCTCGCCGCGTATCGGCTTTGCAGCAATGAGCCGATGCGGCGCGGCATCTTCCGCCGGCCGTTGCGGTCGAAGTCGGAGGGTGAGCCGTGGGTGCTGGTGTTTGCGGATGCGACGCGGGTGAGCGTTGCGAGGATACTCGACCAGATACGGGAATGCGGTTGAAGGTTAAATGTCTATTACACACTATCACCAGTGTGACCAATGTGATGCGTCGGACGGCCAAGACGATCGTCGCTGGGTCTGGCTTCCTATCGCTATCGATCCGTCTACAATCGATGCGATGGGCATATCACCTCGATCGCCTTGTTTCGTATGCGAGGCGTTCGAAGCTATGTTACCGGGTGTGTGCGCAACTCGAGCCGTGTTGACGGATGCGGCGAATGAGGCTGCGGCGACTGCGGATCGGTTTGCTGGACTGCCGTTGAAAGAACGGCTGCGCGCTCTAGCGAAAGTCATGGGAACGAAGAAGAGCGGCGCGAATTCGCTTGCCGTGAAACGAACGGCTGTAGGACCGTCAACCACCGCGCCAGCAACGCCAGCAAAGCGAAAGCGCGGTACACCTCAGTCAGCGCTATTTAGTGCGCGTGCGGCGGATGAGGATGCCGAGCAGTAGCGGTCGGTGGCGTCGCTCGAGACGCGGAACGAAAGCACTTCACAGCTCGCGTCGTACCGCGTTGTTGGGTCAACAACGGCGAGCTCTGCGGACGTTACTCGGAGCGCGTCGGAGCGTCTCGAGCGGCGGTGTAGACGGCGTATCGAGCGACACCCTTGATCCTCTATCTCATCTTGACGGAGACGCTGCACAGGCGTTTACTGGGCGCTCTTCCCACGTACAAAAGGGAAGTGCCGGCGCGCTTAGAACGGCCGGCACTTCGGAGACTGAAGATCCTCATGTGGCGCATGACGACCTACGCTCGACGTGGACGAATCTATCAACGCTGCGACAGTCGCGCAAGCGACTCGTGTGGCGCGATACTCGAGCTGGCCGCGGTGGTGCAGTGATCGACGGCAAAGAGCCGGGTGGTCCCGATGAGCCGGCGGCGTCTTCGCGTCCTTCCTCGCCATCATCGTCAAACGTATTCGGTCTCGACGGTCGTAAACTCGACGTAGAAGGCGCGGATTGGACGATACGACTTACGATCGATGCGCAAAAGCGGATCGTAGGGTCAGTGTCCAATGTCGAGCTTATTCTGACGCATGATGAGAATTGGAAAGGCGCGTTCTGGTTTGACGAGTTTACACAATCGATCGCAATCAGGCGTGAAGTGCCTTTCAAGATCGATCGAAAGTGGAACGACGGGCACGAGAAAAAGCTATTGATATGGTTGCAAAGAGAGCCTCATTATGTAGCTGGTTTGACAAGTGAAACGGTGCGCGATGCGATTCGTGCGATCGTAGAAGACAACCGATTCCATTCGTTCCGAGCCGAGCTCGACGCGCTTGTGTGGGATGGTGTACCGCGGATCGATACGTGGCTTTCGACCTACGCGGAAGCCGTAGACACTGATTTTGCTCGGCTTGTCGGGCCGAAGTTTTTGATCTCTATGGTCGCGCGTCAGTACGAACCTGGCTGCCAAGTCGACACGGTTCTCGTGTTTGAAGGTGCGCAGGGCGATCGAAAGTCGAGCGTGTGTCGAGCTTTGGCAGGGCCGGATCGCTTCTTCGACGATATGATCAACATTGAATCTCGAGATACGGCGACAGTTCTTTGCGGGAAAGCGATCGTCGAGATTCAAGAGTTGTCGAGAGTGACTCGAAACCCAAAGGCGAATGAAGCCTTCAAGGTGTTTGTGCGGAAGCGTGAGGACGAGCACGTACACAAGTGGGAGCGGCACTCGAGGCAGTGGAAACGATCGTTCGTGATGATGGCTACAGTCAACCCTGATTCGTATCTGTGCGATGAGACCGGTACGCGAACAGTCTGGCCGATACCGGTCGAAAAAAAGGTGTCGACGCACGCCATCGATCAGGATCGAGACCAGTTACTCGCGGAATCTGTGATGCGCTTCAAGTGGTACCGTCACCTTCGATCCGAATTGCCAAAGTACGCCGATTACGACGACCTGCCGACGGAAGTACGGTGGTGGTTGGTTGGCGATGAGACTCGTGTCGCGAAAGAAGAGCAGGCTAAGCGGTTTGAGCTTGGCGTGTGGGATTCGCAGATTCGCTCGATGATTGCGAATGTAAACCACGTTTCGATCGATGAGATTCTTCGTGAAATCGATCCAAAGATAGAGCGATGGACACAAGGACACAAGCGCGAGGTTGTGAAAGTGCTTTTACATCTCGGATGGGTGCGACGTAGATACGGTTCTACGCATTGCCGAGCATGGAGATACTGGCGTCCTAGTATGTGGAAAGAGATACAGGATTTGCCAACATCGAAGAGTCAGCGCAACTCATCGATGGAGATAATAAACGATGAGAACGTAAACGAAAGCGATGAATAAGTGGTATGGTCAAGATTCGTGCCATGATGTTTGCAAGGCAATACCTGTTCCTTGATATGGGACAACAACTACATGTCCCACTAGTGTCAAGATTCGTGCCATGTGCTTCTAAAGGCAATATCCATTCTTGATATGAAACAACAACTACATATCGTACCGTGGTATGGAGTGGTACGACTGGCCGAAAAAAACTGAATGATTTCAAGCACATGTCCCAGTAGTCCCAGTAGTCCCAGTCTTTTTGTCCAATAGATAGGGTAATAGTATAGGGAACCCTAGACCCCCATTTGACTGGGACAACTGGGACTACTGGGACATGTGCTTGAAATCATTCAGTTTTTTTGGTCCAGAAGCTCTGGCCGTCTGGGCCATGACTGGGACGGGGGGATCGGCCCCCAACAACCAACAACAAAATAAAGCGAGTCAAACCACAATGGAAAACGAGTCACACGCCATCATCGTCGGAACGATTGAAACGATCGTGTTTGCGTCGCCCGAAAGCGGATTCCATGTTCTGCGCGTTCGAGACGAGTCGACGAACGCGCTGCAAGCCGTTACCGGCAAGTCGTGGCCGCTACGCAAGGGCGACCGCATCCGCGCGGTGGGCACGCTCGAGCACAACGCGAAATTCGGCCGTCAACTCACGGCCGCCACGCTCGAGACCATCGAGGCGACCACCGACGATGGTCTAGCGACGTCGTGGGTCGGTCTGGTGTCGGGTCTAGGCGTTCAACGCGCTCGACGCTTGGTGACGTCGCTGGGGGGGGCGGAGCGGGCGATCTACACCCTGGACCATGCGATCCCTGACCCGCACGGCACGCCTTGCCCGGTATCGTGGCTCGCACAGGACATTTGGTCAAAGCTCGTGGCGGTCTGGCGCGAGCAGCGGACGGCCCGTGCGGTCGACGCACAGCTCGCGTCGTACGATCTGCCGCCTGGACTCCGAAACAAGTTACGCGCGGCCTACGGGGGCGATGCAGCGCGGGTGTTGCGCGAAACGCCGTACCGGCTCGTACGGGACATCGAAGGTGTTGGATTTCTCACGGCCGACGACTTAGCGATTCGGGTGGGCGTCGGAAAGGACTCGGACGAACGGATTGAAGCGGCGGTGCTGTACGTGCTCGAGCGACTGGCGGACGAAGATGGTCACACGGCATCGAGTACGGTGGACATTTGCAAGCGGCTGGTCGAGCTGTTTTTGAAGCGCGTGGTGCCGTCTTCGTTTGCGAAAGATCCGATGGGCACAACGGGGCGGATCTTGGATAAGTTGGAAACGGCGGATCGGGTGGTAAGTGAGGGCGGATTCTGGGCTCTACCAAAGTGGATTGAAGCTGAATTGACGATTGCAGAGAATATTGAGCGATTGATTTCAGCAGATCCGTTTATAGCAACATATATAGGAATTCTGGAAAAAAAGTATATAGCATCACTTACGGGAGAGCAGTGGAATGGATTTATAAGCGTCATCTCACAGCGTATTTCAATCTTGACGGGTGGGCCTGGTGTTGGAAAAACGACAACATGCAACGCGATCGTTGCGTGGGCGGTAGAATTTGGTTTGAGTGTTGCGCTGTGTGCCCCCACAGCTCGAGCCGCAAAGCGACTGAGTGAAGCGACAGGACGTGAGGCGCGCACCATTCATCGCCTACTTGAACCACGGCCTAATGGCGGGTCTGGAATAGAATTCCAACGAAATGCGAGTAATATGCTCGATGTAGATGTTTTGATCTGCGATGAAACATCCATGGTTGATATTGAACTTATGGCTGCGCTTATCCAGGCGGTACCAAGCCATGCGCGGCTCGTGTTCGTTGGCGATCCTGATCAACTTCCGCCTGTTGGGCCGGGCGCGCCGTTTCGAGATATGATTGTGTCAAATAAAATTACTGTTACTAGGCTGACGCAAGTGCACAGACAAGCGGCTGGTTCTGCGATTATTAGTGTATCGCATGCCATGATGCGCGGCAAACGTTTGGAGGTGTCCGCTGTGGGAGACCGATCGAACGGATGTCTGCACGTCGTGCAGACGGAATCTGACGCGGTGAAGGATCGCGTGGTTGCGATGGTTTGCGATGCCAAGGTAGAGTTTCAGTGCGATCCGAAAAGCGTCATGGTGATTGCTCCGATGCGAAAAGGTTCTGCTGGCGTATTGGCGTTGAACCGTGCGCTACAAATGGCATTAAATCCTAGGCTTGATCCTGAATGTGAATTTTGCAAAGGTGAAGGCGAAAACGACGCATCATGCGCTTGTCAACGCAATCAGATCGAGTATGGAAAAGACGATCATCAGAAAATATTCCGTGTCGGCGATCGAGTGCGGCACACAAAAAACGACTATGGTCGCAGTGTGGTAAACGGCGACATCGGTGCGATCGTATGGGTCAAAGAATTCGACGAATCACGAAAATCACGATCTGCCGTGTGGTTGTCGGTCGAGTATCCGGGCGTGGGTGTCGTCACGTACACGCAAAATCAACTTATTGACCTACAGCTTGCGTATTGCGGCACGATACACAGCGTGCAAGGTTCGGAGGCGTCAATGGTGATTTTTGCGCTGGTCGACGAGCATAGGGCGATGCTAAGCCGCATGCTTGTATACACTGCGATTACCAGGGCGAAACGGGCCTGCCTGGTCGTGGGCTCAAGCAAAGCGCTGGCGCGGGCGGCTGCGAACACAAGCGACGATCGAAGGCGGACATGGCTTGGTAGGCGGTTGGCAGAGAGCGGAAAGGCGGCGGCAGAATGAGCGGTCGAGCGGTTGCGGATTTGAACGTACACACGCTTAGGCGCACGACCGGCCGTCATGCGCCTCGATGGGTGTATCCCGAATCACTCGGATGGGACGATGTGCTTGCGGTCAACGAAATGCCCATGATTGGCATCATTCGCTCGGTCGACGGCGAACGTGTGGCCGGTCGTTTTTTTCCATCGATTATTGAACCGAGGTCTGGTAAACGCATTTCTGTCATCATGGTTTTCGAGCACAATGATCCGGCGGTAACGCTGGCGACGATTGCGCATGAAACCTGTCACTGGCTTTCGTACTGCGCAGAATGCAAACACGTGCCGCATACGAAACGTGCAGTGACGCAGTGCCGATACCGCGGTGAACACGACGCTGAGTTTTACGAACGGTTGACGGCGTTTCATCGCACGCTTGGTACGCCTACGTATGCGGCAAGAGCGGTCGAAGGCGATTATCCGTATCCTGAAAGCTGGAACGCTGATGAATGGCCGGCCTGATGAGCGCTGTACGTTTTGGAGCTCGTTTTGGCGACGGGACGGAAGATTTCGAGGACGATGCGCATTCGACACATATAGACGATACGAGTACAATTCGTTTATCGAATTCAAGTGCACTTTTGGAAGGTGCAAACGAGGCGACGGAGAAACTTGCGCGTGAGCTAGAGCGGAAGAGGACGAGCGGCGGTAACCCTGCCCCTGTCGTGCCTGTGCCTATCGTGCCTGACGGCCCCGTTACGACGGCCGCTGTACGCCCGTCCACGACGCTCGATGCGCTGGGTCAGGCAAGGGCCGACCTTGGACGCGTTCCCGACGCGCACGACCTACGTGGAGCCGTCGAGGGGCATGAGGTCGTACTCGCCATGGCGCAAGTGCTCTGCGATCCGCGTGACAACGTGTCCCGAGGTGGGCGGGCGTGGATGCCGAGTGATCGCGAAGTTGTCGAGCTTGCACACTTGATCGAGCACGAAGGGCTGTTACAGCCCGGAGAAGTGCGGTTGCTGGCGGAACCGATCGCTCGAAAGCATGGCGCCACGCACTACACACACCGTGTTGATTCTGGGTTCTGCCGCTTTGCAGCGCTTGTAAAACTAGGCCGTACGCATTCGCGTTTCGTCGAAGTGAAGGCAAGCGAAGTCGACGATGAACGCGCGTTGATGCGGAACCTGATCGAGAACTACGGCAGATCCGATCCGACGGAGTATCACTTGGCGATTACGTGTGCTGCAATGCACCGAAAACACGGGTGGAATGCAGACAGAATCGCAAAGGAAATCGGCGGTCGTGGTGCGAGGGTCGAGCAGCTTTTGATTATGGCGGTGCGGCTTCCTCCGGCGTTGTTGGACCTTTTCAGGCTGACGCCGACGCCTGAAATGCGGCGGCTGCTTTCGCGGATCGCGATGATCGAACGTGGGAATAAAGAAGACTCGCACGCTGCGATGGTTGACGAGTGGTCTAGAATCGAAAATGATCGAATGGGTGGCGGAGTAGACGGCGAGCTCGACCGCGCTCGAGATGGGCGCGACGGGCGCGGTGGCGCGTCGTGGTACGTCAAGCGGCTAACGCAGTTTCGCAGTGTGCAAATGCAGGCGTCCGCTTGGTTCGATCCGATTGCTCGATCCGATATGGAGATTACGGATCCGATGAGAGCGTATGCCGATGCGTTGTTACGGTACTTGACGGATCCAAAAGCGAATAGAAACCCGTTGCGATAATGAATTGCATATGCCTAGAACGCCTAAAACAGTCGCCGCGCTTTACGTCGCTACGAATGGTGTATATTTCGGAATTCCGAACGTTGATCCGTGGGATAAGCGAAAAGACGCACGGTTGTTTGACGGGCCTTATCCGGTCGTGGCACATCCGCCGTGCGAGCGGTGGGGCCGGTATTGGAGCGGTGGGCCGTCAGCAGACGTGAGGCGCAAGAAAGGCGATGACGGTGGGTGTTTCGCTGCCGCTCTTTGTGCTGTCAGGCTGTGGGGGGGGGTCATCGAGCATCCAGAGG
>Ga0163152_10006896_pt1 | contig 12633 bp, 12 predicted proteins | sample OliLakLV19MP8IB2_FD_148635 | JGI IMG/M metagenome (GOLD analysis project Ga0163152, IMG submission 148635) | Freshwater microbial mat bacterial communities from Lake Vanda, McMurdo Dry Valleys, Antarctica - Oligotrophic Lake LV.19.MP8.IB-2 | ecosystem: Environmental > Aquatic > Freshwater >... | reverse complement strand
GATTTCCGGGAAACCGTCCGGCGGCGCCGCGGCGTGCCACGTGCTCCAGAAATCGACGGTCTCGATGCCGCGCGAGCCGAGCACGTCGATCATGCGTTTCTTGTCCGGGACGATCACCGGATAGAAGAGCGGACACGCGCCCGCCGGGAGGCTGCGATAGAAGGTCGGCACGTCCGCGAGCCGCTCGCGCAGCACGAGAAAGTTGCGACGGCGCCTCTCGACGATCGCCGCGTAGTCGAGACGCGGGAGGATCGCGCGGGTGAAGCGCGATGCGCCCCACGGGAGACGCTTCGACTCGAAGCGCATGCTTCCGGCGGCGGTTCGCTCGACGCCGGCGCCGCGGAACGCGAGCGCGGCAGCGCGACGGGCGCCGTCGAGCGCAGCGCTCGCGAGCCACGCGGCGCCACCACCGGTGCGTGCGCCGGCGAGAAGCAGGCGGCCGAGACCGGATGCGCTCGACGCGAAGTCGGGCTCGGTCGGCGTCGCGGGCAGCGGGAACTCCCGGTTGTTCATCACGAGCGCGGCTCCGTCGGCGACGGGCAACGTCTTGTAGACGGAGAAGATCGCGACATCGCCGGTGGTGCCCGCGGGCGTTCCGTCCGGGTGCTTCGCGAGGAACGAGAGCGCGCAGTCTTCGAAGAGGACCGCGCCGTGTTTCTTGCAGAGCTTGGCGACCTCGGTGAGATCGGACACGAACCCGAGATACTGGATCGCGAGCACGAGACGCGCGCGCGTGCGCACGAGAGTTTGCTCCAGGTGGTCGAGGTCGAGCGAGAAGTCCGGTCCGATCTGCACCTGATGAATCTCGAGGCCACGAGCGGCGAGCGCCGCGACCTCGACGCCGTTCGTATACGACGGAACGATCACGGCATCGCCGGCCTTGAGGCCCATCTCGCCGAGCGCGGCGAAGATCGCGTTGCGACCGAGGTACCACATCTGGTGGCGTGGCGACGCGAGCGGGAACGGGAGCTGCGCTTCCGGCTGCTTTCGTCCGATGGTGCGAAGGCCGATCGTCGGAAGAACGGGGCGCAACTTCATGGCGTGGCCTCCAGGGCGAGCACTTCGGATGGATTCGCTTTTGGTTTCGACGGGCCGCGCAGCATCGCCTTCGCTGCCGGCACGGCGAGGAACTCGATCGCGTGGAGCATCTTGCCGACGGGTCCGCGGCCGAACGCGAGGAAGGTCTGGTGTGCGCGGAGCTCGCTCGTCCAGTCGCGTTTCCACGGCATGTCGTCGCCGAGCAGATCCACGCGCGTGAGACCGCGCGCAATCGCCGCGGCGATGACGCGCTTCAGCAGCAGGCCCCCAGGCGAGAGCTTCGAGAGCTCGGGCTCGTAGCCGATCTTCAGGACGTATTCCGTGCCCGCGTGCTCCAGGTCGAGCTGGAACGCGGCGAGCCGATCGCCCACCTTCAGCGTGTGCAGCCGGAGCGTTCCCGCTGCGCCGGCCTCTTCCGCGATTGCGCGGTAGAAGCGGCGCGTCGTCGGATCGCAGTCGATCGCGGAGCCACCCGCGCCTTTCCATCCCTTCGCCTCGAGCGCGAAACACGCGTCGAGCCGCTGCTCGAGATCCGCCACCGGTCCGTCTATGGTTTCGTGCGTGAGTGGGCCGATCGCGCTCATGCGCTTCTCGCGGTTGCGGAGGTTGCTCTTCCACTTCGACGAGAGCGACGCCTCGAACGTCTCGGCGCCCCGATCGATCGCGATCCACGGCGGATGCTCCGCGGGCTTCGCGCCGAGCGGGAAGTCGAGCCGATCGAGCTCCTCGCGAAACGCGCGAAGCACCGCGCTGTCCTCGGGGACTCCGCCGATGCGGAGCACGCTCCAGCTCATCCGCTGCGTGCAGGCCCACCGCGCAAGCGCCGCACCGACCTCGCGCTCGTAGCCCTGCGCCGCGATGAGGTCCGTGCGGTTCGAGTGCACGTTCGACGCGAGCGCGAGCTCCCGCACGGGGATCCCGCGCAGGGTCGAGAGGTGGTGTGTGAACAGTGCGCCGCCGACGAGCGCGGCGCCATCGCGCACGAGCACGAGACGCGGCCTGCCTCCCCCGAACGCACGCCACCACGAGCGCAGCCAATCGGCGCGCAGGAATGGCGTGGGCTCCGCAGACCGGGACACGAGGTGATCCCACTCGGACCGGACCCGCGCCAGAGCGCAGATCCCCCCCTCTTCCGACACATGCACCGGAAGCACCGGACTCGACGACGACGCGACTGTTCGCACGAGGGGCTGTTTGGCCCTCTCGATCGCGGAAGCAAGTCCTACGGTCGCGCGCCGATGCGCTTCACGACGTCGCCGACCAGCCAGTCGGGCGTCGATGCGCCGGCTGCAATTCCTACCGACGAACAGCCCTCGAACCAGCGCGGATCGACGTCGTCCACGCGCTCCACGAGGTGCGTGCGTTTCGTGTAGTGCGAAGAGATCTCGGCGAGCTTCTTCGTGTTCGCCGACAGCTTGCCGCCGACGACGACCATCGCGTCCACGCGCGCCGCGAGATCGCGGACGTCGGCCTGGCGATCGGTCGTGTCGTCGCAGATCGTGTTCAGCGGGTTCACGTCCGCGTAGCGAGCCTGAGCGGCCGCGACGACGTCGTCGAAGAGCTGTTTCTTCTGCGTGGTCTGCACGAGCACGGAGACGTGGTCGGCTTCCGGCAGCGCGGCGACTTCGTCCGGTCCACGGACGACGGCGACGTGCGAGACCTTCCCGTTCGCGGCAGCCTGGATGGCGCCCGCCTCGGCGAAAGACTTCACGCCGCGGATCTCGGGGTGGTCGGGATCGCCGACGATGATCACGAGCGCACCGTCACGCGCGGCGCGCTCCGCGAGCATCTGCGGACGGCGCACGAACGGGCACGTCGCGTCCATCACCTGGAGCCCGCGCGCCTTCGCTTCCGCGCGCTCGTTTTTGGGGATGCCGTGCGCGCGGATCACGATGATCTCGCCGGCATCGAGGCCGTCGATCGTGTCCTGCGGCGCGATGCCCTTCTCCTCCAGCCGCTCCACTTCCTGCGGGTTGTGGATGATCGGTCCGAGCGTCGCCGCCTTCTTGCCGGACTTCTCGGATTCGGCGACGGCTTCCCACGCCATCTCGACGGCGCGCTTCACGCCGTAACAAAAGCCGGCCGTCTGCGCGATGACGATGGTCAGCCCGTTCTCGCCCTTCACGGTACCGGCATGGATCGACCGGCCGACGGGACCCTCTTCGGGGAGGATCAACTCTTCGTCGAGCGGGTTCGAGAGCAGGTTTTCTACGGGTTTCGTCATGGGACCGGACGGAGTGTGGACCACGGGATACCGGCGGGCAAGCATGGGGAAAGCCTCCGAACCGACATATGGACAACGGGGAGGGGGCCCCCTTCGGGGAGGGGCGGAGCCCCTCCTTCCATAACGGAGCCATATCCGCCGGTTGTTTGCTACCGTCGTTTCCAGTGCCCCGGATCCGCCCGCGCGACCTCTATTCCTTCCGCCGAATGCTCATCGTCATGCTGGCGACGGTCATCGTGCCCGTCGTCATGCTTTCGGGCGTCGGCTTCCTGGCGGTCAAGAACGAGCGAGCCGCGATCGAGCGAGAAGTCGTGCAGACGTTCGCTCCGCGTCTCGAAGAGATGTCCACGGAGCTCGCACGCCAGGAGTACATCTCGCCCGGCGACCCGCAGCGCATCGCGAGCGCGCAGTTCGGGGACGACGGCACGCGGTACCGCCTCGAGACCGTGGGGTCGCCCGGAGCCGTGGTCGCGCTCCGTCTCGCTGCGCCGCACTCGGGCTGGCAGGTCGGCGTCTACGAGCCGTTCGGGCGAAGCATCACCTCGCGCCTCGTTCGCAATCGCACCGTCTACATCACGCTCATCTCGCTCTTCTTCGCGGCGGTCGTGACCGGCGTCGTGATCATCGGCCGCGCCTGGTACATCAATCAGCGACTCGCGCGCCTGCAGACGGACTTCGTCTCCAACGTCTCGCACGAGCTGCGTACGCCGCTCACCTCGATCCGCATGTTCGTCGAGACGCTGCAGATGGACCGCGCCCGCGATCCGCAGCAGACGAAGGAGTGCCTCGATCTCCTCGCGTCGGAGACCGAGCGTCTCTCCGCGATGATCGAACGCATGCTGAACTGGGCACGGATGGAAGCTGGACGGCGCGACTACTCCTTGCTGCCGGTGCGCATCTCCGTGGTCGCGGAGAAAGCGGTCCAGGCGTTCCGCGCGCAGCGCCTCGCGAGCCCGCCCGTGGACCTGGTGGTGGATGTGCCGCAGAGCCTTCCCGAGATCGACGCGGACGCGGACGCGCTCGCGGAGGCGGTGCTGAACCTGCTGAGCAACGCGTTCAAATACGGCGGCGAGGGGAATCGGATCGTGCTGCGCGGCTGGGCCGAGGCCGACGAAGCGATTCTCGAGGTCGCCGATCAGGGCGAAGGCATCGCGCCCCGCGACCGCAAACGCATCTTCGACAAGTTCTACCGCGCGGAGCAGCTCCTTTCGCGGAACACCGATGGCATCGGGCTCGGACTCTCGATCGTTCGCCACGTCGTCGAAGGCCATCGCGGGCGCGTCGAGTGCGACAGCGAGCCCGACAAGGGAACCAAGTTCCGCATCCACCTCAAGACCACGCGACTGCTCGCGACATCCGCGAAGCCCTCGGGCGCGTCCCGTCCCGTCACGGGCACCGGATCGGCACGCTGATGCCGGCACGCGAACGCGAGCGCATCCTCATCGTCGAGGACGACGCGTCGATCCTGAAGGGCTTGAAGATGAACCTCGAGCTCGAGGGATACGCCGTGCTGACGGCGGACGACGGCGAGAAGGGGCTCGCGCTCGCATGGGAGGAGCATCCCGATCTCGTGATCCTCGACCTCATGTTGCCGAAGATGAACGGCTACGAGGTCTGCAAGGAGATCCGCCGGCGAAAGATCGACGTGCCCATCCTCATGCTGTCGGCGAAGAACGCGGAGATCGACAAGATCATGGGGCTCGATCTCGGCGCGGACGACTACATCAGCAAACCGTTCGCGTTGCGCGAGGTGCTCGCGCGCGTAAACGCATTCCTGCGGCGGCGGCGCTCGAGCGAGGCGCCGGTGTCCGTCGCGTTCGGGAAGGTCGCGGTCGACTTCGCGACGCACCAGGCGACGCGCGATGGGAAGTCGGTGACTCTCACGTCGAAGGAGCTCGACCTCGTGCGTTTCTTCGCGGAGCACGAGGGGAAGGTGCTCTCGCGCGAAGCCATCCTCGACGGCGTCTGGGGCCGCGCGTACGAAGGCACCGACCGCACCGTCGACAATTTCCTGAACCGGCTGCGCGAGAAGCTCGAGGTGTCGCCGGATACGCCGCGGCACTTCCTCACGGTGCGCGGCGCGGGCTACCGCTTCGTCTCCGGCGCTGCGAAGCCCTGACGTGCGCGCCGTGCTGCATGCCCATCCGGACCGTTGGACGGTCGGCCTCGGCGAGCACCTTCCGCCCGAGGAGCGCGTGCGCCTGCGGGCGGCGCTCGTCGGAGCGGCGCTCGGTCTGCTTGCGGGCCGCGTGCCCGCGATCGAGGAACCACACGAGCTCGTCGAGGACACCGCCGAGCAGCGCGACGCGATCCGCGCGTGGCGCGCGCAGAACGCCGCGGACATCCCGGGCGTTCTCGCCGCGGCCTTCGACGGCGTCGTGAGCGGCGCGTTCTGGGTCGCGCCCGCGATCGCGGTCGACGGCATGGCCCTGCACTTTCACGCAGGATGGCGGCTCGTCGTCGAGAGCGAGCGACCCGTCGCCGGTCTCGAGGAGATCGCGGCGACGCACGGTCTCCGGCTTCACGGCGCCGCGACGTAATCTGAGAAGGCCGCTTCGACCTCGACACGCTTCTTGATGAAGAGGAGCTGGCCCGCGGCACTCACGCGCAGCGCCGAGAGCGCCGGACCGGCCGGCGTTACCGCGTCCATCTCCATGACCACGTCGAGCTTGTTCACGAAATACGGAAAGACCGTCGGCCGCATCGTCAGCTTCCGGAGCGCGCCACTCGCGATGTCGACGAGCGCCTCGCCCTTGTAGGTCTTCTCGGATTTCTGCTTCGGCTTGAACTTGATCCGGCGGAGCGCGGGGTTCTTGGCGTCGAGTCCGGCATCGGTGAATTCATAGAGCGCCTGCTGGTCTTTCGCGAACGGGCTCGCAAACGGCACTCCGTCCTTCCGCTTGCGCGTGCCGGATTCGAGTTCCTTCTTGCGCTTCGCGTTCTCGCGCACGGTGACGTCCTGGCCTTCGTCGACGAAACGCGTGATCTCTTCCCACGGCTTGCCGTCCTTCAGATAAAGCCGCGTATCGGCCTCGTCGGTCGACTTCGCTTTGCCCGCGCCATCGAGACTCTTCCAGGTGGTGTGCACGTTGAACGAGCCCGTCTCGTAGAGGGACATGACGCGCGTCTCGCTCGCCTCGACGCGCGCGAGCAGATCCGGAAGCGGTTCCGCCGGAGTCGTGGCGAGCACGAGCAGCGCAAGTAGGATCATGCGGACGAGCGTACATCGCGGGCGCTGCACGTGGAGTACGGCGCCCGCGTGCGCATCGAGATCCGCATGGGTCTGTTCGGGTCTTTCATGCGGGAGCTCGCGAAAGGAGTGTGGAAGGACGACCTCATGGGCCTCGCCGCCCAGTGCGCCTACGCATTCATCTTCTCCATGTTCCCGTTCCTGATTCTCCTCGTGTCGCTTGCGGCGTTCGTCCCTGCGGACACGAGCGGGCGCGTGCTGCCGCCCGAGCTTTCGTCGCAGATGCCGGCGGCGGTCCGCCAGATCCTCGAGGACCGCATCGACGAGGTCGCAAACGCGCCGAAGGCCGGCGCCCTCACGATCGCGTTGATCCTCGCCATCTGGTCAGCGACCTCCGGCGCGACCACGCTCGTCACCGCGATCAACCGTGCGCACGACGTGATCGAAAAGCGCTCGTTCATGAGGAAACGCGTGGACGCCTTCGGGCTCATCGTAGCGGGCGCCGTGTTGCTGCTGCTTCCGGCGCTGTGGGGCCTGATTGGCGGCGTCGCGAAGAACATTCTCGAGAACATCGGGATGGCGGGCCTCGCCGTGGCAGTCGACTGGCTGCGCTGGCCGGTGATCCTCATCGGCGCGTTCGCGTGGCTCACGCTGCTCTTCGCCGTCGCGCCTGAGGGGCAGAAGCGATGGCGGCTCGTGACTCCGGGCGCGGCCGTCGCCGCGATCGGATTCCTCGCGGCGAATCGCGCGTTCTCCTATTACGTGGAGAACGCGACCGACATGTCCGTCACGTATGGCGCGCTCGGCGGCTTCATCTCGCTGCTGCTCTGGCTCTACGTCTGCAGTCTGGTGCTCCTGCTCGGAGCGGAAGTAAACGCCGTCCTGCAGGCGAGGGCCGACGAGAAGGGTCCGGCGGGCACCAAGCTGAAGCCCGAGCGTCCGCGAGAAGTGGCGCCCGACGACCTGCCCTCGCTCGGAAAGCCGATCCGTCACTGAGGCGTCCGGATATCCTCCGGGCATGCCGAACGACTTCGAAGCGGTCCGCGTCGCGCGTGCCTGGGACGAAGGACCAAGCCTCCGCGCGCTCGAGCTCGACGCCGGCGCGACCGGCTTCGCGGCGAAGCACACGATTCCCGGACAGTACGTTCGCGCGCGACTGCCCGGGCAGAAGGAAGCGTTCTTCGCGATCGCGTCCGCGCCTGGCGCGAGCTCGCTCGAGTTGCTCCTGCAAAAATCGACGCCCGGCGATCCGCCGAAGCCCGCCGACGCGCTCGCCGCGCTCTCCACCGGCGACGCGCTCGAGATCAGCGCGCCCGCCGGCAAGGGCTATCCCGTCGAGGCGGAGCGCGGGCGCGACCTGCTGCTCTTCGCGGGCGGCTCTGGCATCTCCGCGATCCGCTCGCTCGTCGAGTGGATCGCCGCGCATCGCGCGGACTACGGGCGAGCCGTCCTGCTCTTCGGCGCACGCACGCCCGACGACCTCGCTTATCGCTCGATGTTCGAGCGATGGGGCGCCCACCGCATCGAGGTGGTCCCGGTTCTCTCGCGTTCCGCGCAGGGCTGGACGGGACGCACCGGATACGTGCCCACGGCCCTCGGCGATCTCGCGATCGACCCTGCGAAGGCGAGCGCGTTCGTGACCGGTGGCAAGGCGTTCGACGCCGGCATCGCGGAAGCGCTGGGGAAGCTCGGCATCACGCGCATCTTCCGCAACTTTTGATCGGGCGAAGGTATACGATCGAGAGCGATGAAGCCGAGCCGCGTTCTCTTCGTCTGCACGAATCAGCGCGAGGCGGGGCACCCGAAGGGGAGCTGCCACGAAAAGTTCTCGCCGCTGGTGCTCGAGAAGTTCCGCGCCGAGCTCGAGAAGCGGCAGGTCGGTGGCGACGTGAGACTCGTCTCTTCCGGCTGTCTCGGTCCCTGCTCGGAAGGCGTGACCGTGTGCGTGATGCCCGACAACGTGTGGTACGGCAAAGTCCGCGCGATGGACGTCGTCGAGATCATCGAAAAGCACGCGCTCGGCGGGGAGAAAGTCGCCCGCCTCGAGCTGCCCGACGAAGCGCTCGATTAGAGTCAAAAGACTCCACTGGCGGGTTTTGCCTCCACGGACCGCCGGCGTAAGCCTCGTCACATCGCGTAGTTAGCCCCTGGTTTTCGGGCACGCGCATTGCTCAGGGGCCCTGCATGGTACGCAGGATTCTGGCGGCAACGGCTCTGGTGGCGATGGCGGGATGCACGGGAGGGGAGGGGGGAGGCTCGGGCCTCTCGATCGAGATCGACGGTCCCCTCAGTCCGGCGTACACGAACGGCGTCCTCACGTTCCAGATCGACGTGAAGGGCGGTCACCCCGAGCGAGTCGAGCTTCGCCGCGACGGCGCGCTCCTCGCCGAGGTCGGGTATCCCTATCTCTTCGCGTGGGACACCGCGGCCGATCCCGAAGGCCTCTACACGGTGCTTGCGGTCGCGATCGACGGCGAGAAGACCGTGCAAAGCGATCCGGTCTCCGTGACGGTGGATCGCACGGCGCCCGCGATCGTGGAGCGCTCCCCGCTCGACGGCGCGACCGACGTCGACGTGTATGGAATGGTGACTGTGCTCCTCGACGAAGCCGTCGACATCGACACCGTCGACCTCGCACGGATCGACTTCGCGAACGGCACGCCGATCAACGGCGCGTCGCTATCAGCCGACGGCAAGACGCTCACGCTTCCAGCGGGCGCGGATTTCCTGCCCGTGCCGAATGTGGCGACAGTCGATCTCTCCGACGTGCGCGACCTCGCCGGCAATCCCGTCGACGCGGGCAACTGGAACTTCGAGCTGCCCGCGTGGCTCTCCCTTGGCGCCGCCGACCGCGTGCCCACGTCCGACGCGTCCGAGCCCGCCATCGCGGTCGACGCGACGGATCACCCGGTCGTCGCGTTCCTCGAGGAAGCCGACCTGATGGTTTCGCGCTGGAACGGCACCGCGTGGGTCGCGCTCGGTGACGAGCTCGACGCCGTCGTCACGAACGAGATCGCCGTTCCGTGCATCGCCGTCGACGCCAGCGACGCGCCGATCGCCGCATGGATCGAGTGGGACGCCACCGTCGTCGGATCGCCTCGCGAGCTCCGGACCGCACGGTGGAGCGGCAGCGCGTGGATCGCGATGGGCGCTGCGCTCAACGAGACCGCCGGCGATGCGAGCAACCCCGTGCTCCTCGGCAACGACGGCGCGGGCGCCCCGATGATCGCGTGGAACGAGGGCGGCCGCGTCCGCGTCTCTCGCCACCTCACGGGTGCGTGGCAGCCTGTCGGCGCAGCGACTCTTCCCGCGGCGGCGAGCGCACGCGGCACCTACCTCACGTCCGGCAACAACGTGGTCCGCCTCGTCTACCGCGCCCCCGACGCCGCGGTGCAGGTGCTCCGTCTGAGCGGATCGACGTGGCAGGCCGAGGGAGCGCCGGTGTCGCTTTCCGGCCGCGAGGATCTCTCGATCACCTTCGACGACTACTACTTCGTACCCGTGGTCGCCGTCGCGGAAGAGGACGGCAACGCCGACTTCCACCTGCAGGTCCGCCAGTTCGACGGCGCGTCGACGTGGTACGACATCGCGTTCCCCCCGACGGCGTCGATCGCCGCGGCAAACCCACGCCTTACGAACGCGCCGATCGGAAACGGCGGAGGCGTCTTCGAAGAAGGCGCCGGCTTCGGCGAAGCGCCGCCAATCGAGACGTATCCGTCACTGCAGATCGTGTGGAGCGAGAACGGCGATGTGAAGGCGTCGGTGTTCGACTTCTTCGAGTGGGCGCCGATGGGTGCCGCGGACTACGTCACGGAGGCGACGGCCGCGCAGCCCGCGATCGCGCACGACGGCGTGCACGGCGTCTACCTCACGTGGCACGAGGACGACGACGGCGCGCGCTCCGTCCGCATCGGCCGCATGAACCGCCGCTGAGATTCACCCTCACCCTGAGCGAGCGAAGCGAGTCGAAGGGCGGTGCGGTGAGTTCACCAAGCCCTTCGACTCGGCGGCAAACAGCGCCGCCTCGCTCAGGGTGAGGCGCTCGCTACCCGCGCGCGAAGAGGCGCAGGCCGAACGACTTCTGGCGCTCGGGCGACTGGAAGACGATCGCCGTTCCGTCCGCGGAGAGGGCGCAGCGGTCGAAAAACTCGCGCATGGTGAGCCCGAGCGAGTCGTGGTTGTCGACCCAGTAGGCGAGCGCCTTGCGCTTGGTTTCTGCGCGGGTTCGGCCGGTGAACGTCGTCGTCATCTGTCTCGAGAACCTTTCGGGTGCTGCAGGGAAACGGCCACTCGCCGATCCGGGAGGCAAGCGATTCGAGCCGCGTTTCCTCAAGAAACTTCGTCGGACTCGACGTCCGGCTGCCCGCGCGCGGGCTGCGCCGACTCCGGCTCCTCGTCCGCCTTGATCGGCGGTTCTGTCTCGGGAGGATCACCGATGGGTTTCGGCGGAACGATCTCGTCGGGCTTCTCGGGCGGCGGCGTCGGTGGTTTCTCCCCAGGCATGGCTCACGGATAGCCATCCGGAGCGGCAACGCAACTCGGTCAACGAGCCCTTCGACTCGCTGCGCTCGCTCAGGGTGAGGGAGGGGGCGCTACTTCCCGATGCGCTGCTTCTCGAGCTCATGGCGCATCGTGTCGTCGAAGACGACGACCTTGTTCCGGCCGCTCTCCTTCGCGCGATAGAGCGCGAAGTCCGCCGAATCGAGGAGAACCTCGCCCACCGACGCGTCGGAGGGGTAGCTCGACACGCCCACGGAGATCGTGAGCTTTCCGCCGGGCTGCGACTCCGCGAGCGCGAAGCGCGTCTTCGAGACGCGGCTGCGCAGCTTCTCCGCGACGGCGGCCGCTTCGACCTTGTCGGCGTCGGGCAGGATGATCACGAACTCCTCGCCGCCGTACCGCGAGACGAGGTCCACCTCGCGCACGTTCTCCTTGAGGATGGAGGCCGCCTTCGCGAGGACGGTGTCGCCGTGAAGGTGGCCGTGCGTGTCGTTGAACTTCTTGAAGTAGTCGATGTCGATCATCAGCACCGACACGTTTCGATGGAACCGGTCGGCGCGACGAAGCTCGTGCTCGAACCGCTCGTGGAAAGCGCGGCGGTTCGCGACGCGCGTGAGCTCGTCGGTTGCGGAGAGCTCGCGCGTCCGCTCGTAGAGCTGCGCATTTTCGATCGCGATGGCGGCCGCGTTCGCGATCGCCTGCAGAAAGAGGATCTCGCTTTCCGCAAACCCTTCGAGCGACGTGCGCTCCCACGCGAGCACGCCCATCACGGCGTCCTTCACCTTCATCGGAATGCACAGGAGCGCGCCGTCCGCGCTTCGCTTTCCCTTGTAGTGGAGGTAGCGGGAGTCCTTGCGCGTGTCGGTGATGAGGATCTGCTCGCCGAGGCGTGCGCATTCGCCGGCGACGCCCTCGCCCATCTTGAAAACCATCCCCTTGATCTCTTCGTTCTCCTCGAACCCATGCGTCGCCTTCACGACGAGCTCGTTGTTGATCGTGTCCATCAGGAGCACGACGAAGTGGCGGTAGCCCAACTTCTCGCCGACGACGTGGGTGAGGCTGTCGAAGAGCGGCTGCACCTGCAGCGACGAGCTGATCTGCTGTCCGAGCCCGAAAAGCACCTGCAGCTCGCGGTTTCGGTCGGAGAGCTCTCGGTTGCTGGTCTCGATGATCTTCGCCTTCTCGTCGAGGGCGGAGCGCGCCTTCATCTCGTGATGCGCGGCGGTGAGCTCCCGCTCGCGATCCATGTTCATCGCGGTGAGCGTGGTGATGCGCCCGAGCATCGCGTTGAAGTCCTTCGCGAGCGTCGCAATCTCGTCGTTGCCCGGCACCTGCGCGCGGTGCAGGAAGTCGCCCTGCTCCGCCTTGCGGATCGTCGCCGTGAGCTTCTCGAGCGGCCGTGCCACGAAATACCGCGTGAACACGAGGATCGTCGACACCACGAAGAACACCGGCAGGATCGCGATCCAACCGAGGATGCGCTGATAGCGCGCGACGTCGGCCTCGGCCTTGGATGTGTTGATCGCGATCTGCAGCACGCCCAGCTGCAGCTGCTTCTTCGAGTGGCACTTCTGGCAGGCGGCTTCGTTCGGGATCGGCCGCAGCGCGTCGATGCGGCCGCCGGCGGGCGCCGACATCATCACGCCGCTCTCGACCGTGCGGAGACCTTCGATCGGCGGTG
>Ga0163152_10006891_pt1 | contig 12638 bp, 12 predicted proteins | sample OliLakLV19MP8IB2_FD_148635 | JGI IMG/M metagenome (GOLD analysis project Ga0163152, IMG submission 148635) | Freshwater microbial mat bacterial communities from Lake Vanda, McMurdo Dry Valleys, Antarctica - Oligotrophic Lake LV.19.MP8.IB-2 | ecosystem: Environmental > Aquatic > Freshwater >... | reverse complement strand
ATCGGCCTTACAAGCCTGAGAGAACGCCTGACTCTCGTGGGCGGCGAATTGGTGATCAGTTCCTCTGCCGCAAAAGGCACGATCATCTCTGCGCGCCTGCCGCTCGAAGAAGCGCAGCACATGGAGCAGAAAGCATGATCCGCCTCTTGTTAGTGGAGGATCATGCCATGGTACGGGCCGGCCTGCGCGCTTTGCTTGAACGGGCAAATGATATTAACATAATCGGCGAGGCCTCCAACGGTCAGGAAGCGATCGATATGACCGTGGAGTTGAAACCAGACGTGCTGGTCATGGACATTATGATGCCGCGCTTAAATGGAATACAAGCCGCCGAACAGATTCGCATTATGAAATTACCTGTTAATATCCTTTTGTTATCCATGTATTCCGACGAGGGCTTGGTACATCAGGCGCTGCAAAGCGGCGTAAAAGGCTACGTATTAAAAACTTCGGTCAGTGAGGAATTGTTATGGGGCATTCGCGCGGTGGCGCGCGGTGAAACCTATTTGAGCACGGTGATCTCATCCATTGTTGTGGAAAGCGCGCTACACCCTCATAGTTTGCAAAGCGATGATCCATTGAATATGCTCTCCCCGCGCGAGAAGGAAATCCTGCAATTGATCGCAGAGGAACACACCAGCGGCGAGATCGGCAAGCTCTTATTTATCAGCGAAAAAACGGTGGAAAAACACCGCGCAAACCTGATGGAGAAATTACATGTCCGCAACCTGGCCGGGCTTGTGCGTTTGGCGATCAAATTTGGATTAATAGATAGGAATCAGTAACGCGCCTTGCGCAGTGTCATGCTGAGTATTTCCACAGCGCGGAAAAGAGCGCCGTTCAAAGCAAAAGAAACAAGCCCTCAGCCACGAATTTCGAGAATTTTCACGAATTGATTTAAAAAATCCGCGCTGATCCGCGAAATTCGCGGCAAAAAAGGTTTAGCTCCTTGTTCCTTATTAGCGGCGTACGCCACATCGTCCCGATGTTCGTTTGGGAACGCAGTGCGGTGCAAGTGTCGTTGTCGCTCAGGGCGGCCTACTGAAAGCGTAGCACCTACGGGACGTTCGATGGGAATCAGTAAGGTAACGTGAATAGGGAATCCCTGTATGGTGATGTTTTCAGTCTCAAAATATACTGTACCTAATGTGCAACTTCATTTTTTGCCTTTGCTGGACGCAGACAAACGCAGATTTTTTTCTTTTGAATCAGCGAAATCAGCGTTTTTCAGCGTCTAAAACACGGATTTGCGAAAAGAGTTGCACATTGGGTAGACTGTTTCAAAGTAAGGAGAATTTATGTCCAGTACAATCTTAATCGTAGATGACGAACCGGCGGGGCGGCACACCCTGGAGTCTATTTTGGAAGGCCAGGGATATCGCCTTGAAATGGCGGGAAACGGCCAGGAGGCTCTTGAAAAGGCCGCTAAACTTTTGCCGGATGTGATCCTGCTGGATGTAATGATGCCGGACATAGACGGATTTGAAGTCTGCCGCCGCATTAGAAACAATCCCCCCCTCGCTGAAATTCCGATCATTATGCTGACCGCACTGGATGACAAACAGTCTTTATTGGATGGTTTGGAATCGGGGGCGGATGATTACATCACCAAACCGTATGATCGCTTTGAATTACGCGCCCGCCTGCTGGGCATCACTCGTTTAAATCGTTATCGGAAATTATTGGATGATCGCGCCAATATTGACAAGGCGCATATACAACTGCTATCTGCCTATGATGCCACGATTGAAGGCTGGTCGCGTGCCATGGATTTGCGCGATAAAGAGACCGAAGGTCATACACAACGGGTAACTGCCTTAACTGAAAAACTCGCCAGGCTGGCGGGCACGGGCGCTATTGATCTGCTCAATATGCGGCGCGGCTCCCTTTTGCATGATATCGGCAAGATGGGAGTCCCGGATTCCATTTTGCACAAACCTGATAAGTTAACAGACGAAGAATGGGTGGTTATGCGCCAGCATCCACAACATGCTTATGACATGATCCAACCGATTGAATACCTGCGTCCCGCATTGGATATCCCCTACTGTCACCATGAAAAATGGGACGGCAGCGGCTATCCGCGCGGGTTGAAAAGCGAAGAGATTCCGCTTTCGGCGCGCATCTTCGCCATCAATGATGTTTGGGATGCGGTTACATCCGACCGTCCCTACCGCCTCGCTTGGGATAAGCAAAAAGCGCTGGATTATATTCGTGAACAGAACGGCAGGCACTTCGACCCGTATGTGGTGGAGCTATTCTACAAGATGATAGATAGCCTTGTTTTGGCGTAAACGACTTTTATTCAAAGCTGGAAGGTAACATGGACGAAACAGAACTATCGGAGAATCAAGGTTCATCACAACAGGGCGTCTTTCTTATCGTAAACCGACAAATGATCCCTCTTACGAAGCCCAGAACAACACTTGGCCGCCACCTGGAAAACGACATCGTCTTTCACGAAGATTTTCTCTCCCGCTACCATGCGGAGATCGTCTATGAAGGGGGCAGATATGTTTTATATGACAAGGACTCCACCAGCGGCACCTTTGTGAACGGCAAAAAGATAGAAAAATGTTTTCTCAACTCGGGGGATTTAATATCGTTTGCGAACATCAACATCATGTTTGTAAATAACAACGCGAAGATCCAGGTCAAGTCCACTGGAACCACACAAAGCCTGCGCGCTCCATCTGATGGTTGAGAGACAACTCATGGACAAAGAAAAGCCCGCGGTGATTCTCGTGATCGATGATGAACCAGCCATTCGGTTGGGCTTGATCGTTTCGATCAAACGGCACGGGTATCAGGTGGTCGAAGCGGTGGATGGTCAGGATGGTTTAAAAAAAGCCAGGGACTACCATCCAGACCTGATCGTTTCTGATGTGATGATGCCTCCTCCGGATGGATTTGAATTGAAACGACTGCTGAGCGCCGACCCAAACCTGGCATCCGTTCCATTTATATTTTTGACGGCGCGTTCGGGCGCGAACGATCGCATAGCCGGTATTCGCGATGGGGCCGATGATTACATCTCAAAGCCGTTTGTGATGGATGAGCTATTGGCTCGTATCGACGCATTGCTGAGGAGGGTGCATACCGAGCGGGAGCGCGGCCGCGAACAAATGGCCGAAACTGCGCGCCAGGATATGGATAAATTACGAAGTGAGATTCTGCAAAATTTCCATCATGAATTGCGCACCCCATTAATGAATATCCTCACTCCCCTGGAGCTGGCCGTCAACAACAAATTTACCGAACCTGAAATGCAAAGTGAATTTATAAGAATGGCATTGTCGAACGCCGACAAATTGGCAGCCCTGGTCTCCGATATTATTATTCTGTCAAATATCGATCTTGGCAATTTGAACTTCGTGCGGCAATTGATCGATCTGAATGACCATATTCTTGGACCTGTTTATAAATGCCTGGAAAGATACAAAAATAAAGAGTTGGATTTTACCCGCCAAATTGTAGATAAGGGAGATGTTAAGGCTCCAAGGAGAGAACTCACGCAGGCTGTTTTGCATCTGGTTGACAATGCGTTCAAATTCAGTCCGCAAAACGGACGGGTGAATCTCGATATTTACGCAGGTCCCAACGGCGGCATCAAGGTTGCGGTTTCAGATGAAGGTCCGGGAATTCCCATCGAACAGCGTGAAAAAGTCTTTGAAAAATTCCATCAGATCAGCCGGGGCGACAGCAGAAAATATGACGGGCTTGGAGTGGGGCTTACCATCGCGCGTGCGATTTTCAGAAAGCTCGGAGGCGATGTAAGAATTGTTGACAGCCCTAAAGGGTGTTTAATTCTGGCAGAGTTACCCGATGTCCGACCGGAAGATATTGTCTATGGATGATAAGACCATTCCCATCAAGACGCTTCCAGCCGAAATAAAAGCCATGCTCGAAAGCAGGAAAAAAAAGTGGGAAACAGACCCGTTCGGCCGCGCGCTGTTCGAGCAAACCGGAGAATGCATATTTATCATCGGCATGGATCTACGCTACCTTGCCGCAAATCGACAGGCTCTTAATTTACTTGGCTACGATGAAGGCGAGATCACAGGGATGAACGTCAGCGACGTCATTTCCAGTGGAGAGTTACCTGACCAGCATATTATTCTGGACGACGAATCAAATATCTATGAAAGAGTTCTTAAGACAAAAGATGGCAGCTTAATCCCTGTTGAAATCGGCACTTCACTTGTTTCCGATGAAAATGGAAATCCCGCTTATATTCAAAGTATTGTTCGCGATATTTCAGAACGAAAAGCAACAGAAAAATTTCTAAAGCGGAATGGGCGGATCCTTTCCGTGATCAGTGAAGCCACAGCCCGATTATTTCGTTCCCCAAATATCGAGTCCAGAATTTCCGAGATGTTGGAATCACTTGGATACGCGCTGGATGTTTTCTGCTGCGTGGTTTTTGAGATCGAAAATTTTTCAGGTTATCCGCAAATCAAAATACAATACGACTGGGTGGAACAGAAGGCAGGCCATTTTGATATTGCCGCCGCCATTCAACCATTTGTTCAGAAAATGATCTCAGACCCCGATGCTGTTTTGTCGGAAATAAAAGCGGGCAAGACCGAAGTTATCCCCGAGTATTCCTTCCTGGCTATTCCAGTTCAAGGAACACTTGGCTCGCAGGGTTTTTTGGGAATATTCGACTGCAAAAACAGCCTGTCGTGGCTGTTACCTGAGTTTGACATCGTACAGACCGCTGCAAACCTTATCGGTGCGGCCCTGCAGCGTATTCATTATGAGGAAACGATACGAGTGAATGAATTCAGGAATCGCACAATTATTGATGCGTTTCCCGACTTGTTGGTCCGAATTGATTCGGATGGCGTAATCCTTGACTACAGTTCCAGTCCCAATCACCCGCTTTTTATTCATCGTGACATGATCACCGGCAAAAAACTTATTGAAACCTGGCCGGAGGATATTGTCATTAAGATTCTCGGCGACGAGAACAAAGACCTGTTTTTGTCGCCTCATTGGTGGGAGGGATTTCAACTGCCCTTTAGCAGCAGCATCTATGAATCCCGGCTGCACCCCATTAATCAGCGCGAAGCGCTTATCATAATTCGAGACATTACAGATATCATTCGCCTAAATGAAATGAAAACCGACTTTATTAACCGCGCTTCCCACGAATTGAGGACGCCTCTGACCGCTGCCATCCTGATGGCCGATCTTATTCAACAAGGGGGAACTGAGGAGGAACAACAGGAATATTGGGGAATTCTCAGGAATGAATTGAATCGCCAGAAAATTCTGATCGACCGCCTTCTCATGGCCGGTCGCCTGGAAAGCGGCATGTTGAAACTGGAAAGCGTCCCTTTGGATCTCATTCCGGTATTGGAAGAATCCCTGCAGGCTGTCAAACCAATCGCGAACAAGAAGAAGATCGCTTTAATTCTGAACGCCCCGCATCAACCAGTCAATGTCCTTGGAGATAATGGCGCTTTACAACAGGTATTCATTAACCTGATCAATAATGCGGCGAAGTTTTCACCGGAAGGTAAAAGCATTACAATAAGTGTCGGTTTTTCAGAAGACTCTGTTGATGTGTCCATTGTTGACCAGGGCATGGGGATCGGGCCTGAGGCGATCCCGCATCTTTTTGAAAAATTCTATCGCGCAAAGAATGTGACAGCCGCTGAAATACCCGGAAGCGGCATCGGTCTCTATATTGTAAAAACGATCGTTGAGGAATTAGGCGGAAAGATCGATGTTGAAAGTGAATTGAATCATGGCACCACATTAATAGTCCATTTAAGACATTCGGTTTAGGAAGCCAGCAAACCATCAATCTATAATCCAGTTTCTTGGGGGAAGATCCAACCTGCTGCCCGCAGGCCAAATCAATAAATCGCATATCACCAACCCGCCTTCACGCTAGTAATAAAAATCCATACCTCAATCCCTGAGAGTAAAGTAAAATCGACTCTGATACTCAAAAATTGATATAAGAGAAGGCTATGAAATCCTACCGCAAAGAACTCTGGTTCAACCTCCCGGCCCGCCGAGGATTTATAAACATTACCCCGCAGGTTGAAGAATGCCTGCGCGAAAGCGGAATTCACGAGGGAATCTGTCTCGTGAATTCCATGCACATTACATCTTCAGTCTTCATCAACGATGACGAAGCGGGGTTACATCACGATTATGAAATTTGGCTGGAGCACCTTGCCCCGCATGAGCCCATTGACGATTATCATCATAACGATACAGGTGAAGACAATGCAGATGCGCACATGAAACGCCAGATCATGGGACGTGAAGTGGTTGTGGCGGTGACGAATGGGCAGTTTGATTTTGGCACATGGGAACAGATCTTTTATGGCGAGTTTGACGGAAAAAGAAAAAAACGGGTTTTGGTAAAGATCATAGGCGAATAGGACGATCATGTCTTCAACTGAACAAATCCTTGCAATCTTTGAACAAATTTCCACGATTCCACGCGGCACCAAAAACGAAGCCGGCATTCGTCAGTGGTTAATCGCTTGGGCATCTTCACGCGGATTCTCCAGCAAAACTGATAGTGTCGGCAACCTTGTGATGCATGTGCCTGCGAGTCCTGGCCGCGAAAATGCACCTGCTTTAATTCTGCAAGGCCACATGGACATGGTCTGCGAGAAGACTCCCGACTCCAACCATGATTTTATGCGCGACCCCATTCGCATCATTCGCAACGGCGATTGGCTGAAAGCAGACAGAACCACACTCGGCGCAGACAATGGAATCGCGATTGCCATTGCAATGGCTCTGGTCGAAGATGAAAGCATCAGTCACCCGCCGCTTGAATTGCTGTTCACGGTGGAAGAAGAAGCAGGAATTAGCGGTGCAGATCATATAGACCCAAATCTCTTGACAGCCAAAGTTCTGGTGAATCTTGATTCAGAAGAAGAGGGTGTTTTCACAGTCGGGTGCGCTGGAGGAGGAAGTACGTACATTACCCTGCCAGTAACCTGGGAACCAGCACCTAAAGATGATGAAATCTTTGAACTAAGAGTCGGCGGCTTGCAGGGCGGTCATTCCGGCGAGGATATTAATAAATATCGCGGCAATGCCAACAAGATTTTAGCGCGAGCTTTGGATGACCTTCAAGGTGCGGTCTCGATCCAATTGTCCACCCTCAAAGGCGGCAACGCACGTAACGCCATTCCCCGCGATGCAGAAGCAGTATTCATCTGCCCGAAAGAGTCAACTGGGTTGTGCCGTGAGATGATCAGTTCTTTTGAGAAAGTTCTCCAGGCAGAATTCGCAGGCACTGAACAAGGTCCATACTTAATGCTTGCGAATCAAGCCGCAGTCCCAGCAATGGCAACCGTTGAGGATACGAGAAAAATCATCCAGCTGGTCGTGGCATTGCCGAATGGCGTTGCCGAAATGTCAGCAGAGATCGAAGGATTTGTTGAGACATCCAACAACATTGGTGTGATGGAGCTTCTTGAAGACGGTTTTCATGTCATATCCAATCAACGCAGTTCGGTCTTGTCTCGACTCGAAGAGCTGTTTCGCCGAACAGAGGCCCTCGCATCTCTGGCTGGCGCGAAAACTGAACGAACAAAAATGTTCCCGCCCTGGCAGCCCAACCTGGACTCGCCTTTGTTGAAAAAATGCGTCGAAGTCTATAATGGGCTCAACGGTCAAAAACCTGCCGTCAAAATCTCTCATGGAGGCCTCGAGTGCGGAACCATCAGCGACCGCTGTGGCGGCATGGATACGATCTCAATGGGACCCACGATCAGGAATCCGCACTCGCCCGATGAGATGCTCTATATTCCATCGCTACCCAGCACATGGAACTTCTTAACAGCACTGCTGCATTCGCTGTAGAAACCACATTATTTACAAGGAGAAAAAATCATGCGTTTACAAGGAAAAACGATTGCAATTCTCATCGCTGAAGGCGTGGAAGACTATGAGTATTTTGTTCCACTGATGCGGCTGCAAGAGGAAGGCGCGAGAGTGTTATCCGCAGCCATGGATCTGAAACCATTCAAAGGGAAAAACGGTCTTTCGATCACGCCTGACACGACCATCGAATCTCTCAAAGAAAAAGAACTCTTTTCGCTCATCATTCCCGGTGGATGGGCGCCCGATAAATTGAGAAGATATGATGTGGTTAAGAATATTGTCCACGAGATGGATGCGGCGAAGAAGATCGTGGGGATTATCTGCCATGGCGGTTCGACAGCCGTATCCGCAGGGATCATCAAAAAAGGTCAACGCGTAACGGGTTCAACGGGAATCAAGGATGACATGGTCAACGTTGGCGGAGTATGGACAGATGAACCTGCTTTTCGAGAGGGCAATCAGGTTTGGGGGCGGGTGGTTGCGGATATTCCTGATTTCAATCGCGAGCTAGTTAAATCGTTAGTCGAAGGCTAGAGGCTTCTGCTTCATCGAGTCAGGGATGGATACATTCAACAGCTTAAGAATTGTTGGTGCGATCTGCAAGTGTGAGATGGTTTCACTCGTCTCGCCTCGTCCCCGACCGTTGGGCTGAATCACAAAAAATGGCACGGTGCGCTGCTCGGGGGTTGTCCCGCCATGCGCGCCGTCTTTGTTTATGCCGTGGTCGCCGGTGACAAAAATGGTATAACCGCGCTCCTTCCACTCAAGAATGAGGGGCGCGATTCTTGAATCTTGATAAACGGCATGATTGCGATATTCTTTTGAATCAGAACCGTAAGTCTCACCGTGATAATCCATGCCCATGGGGTGAAGCAGAAGATAATCGGGTGAAAATCTTCTCACAAGTGAAGCTGCGCTCGAGAATAATTCAACATCAGGATATTCATCTTCCGTGTAAAAACGTCCATGCTGAATATTCAGGGACTCATTGTCTGTTTCCTTATCATCAATACGATCATAAGGTGCGCGGTTATACAACTCGGAATACCAATAATACGCCGCCGCTGCCGTGATCTTCCCAGCGTTTTTAATAGATTGAAAAATATTTGGTTGGTTTGACAGCCTGACAATTGAGTTCGCAACGATCCCATGCTCACTCGAAAGCAACCCGGTGTGAATAGTCTCGTACATCGGGCGGGACATGCTCGGGAGTTCACCGACGATCTTGTAGAGAGACGCCAGCTTGCTTTCCACAAGATGACCCAAAAATCCCATATTGTCTTTTGCAACGTCATATCGCAATGCGTCCGAAAGAATGAGAATGGCTTTGTTCATAGGAGTCCTCAAAAAAAAACGGTTCGTTGTGCTCTGCACTTCGAACCGTTTTTAAGTTTTTTTGTTTACTATTCAGCGAGAACCAACACAGCTTCTTTTGAACAAGTTACCTGTTCTTTTGAACCGATCTTCGGCAATTCAAGAAATGGATTATTGAACGTATCCATATTGAATTTTGTATTGCCTATCTTTATCTGAATACGGACGACAGAACCGAGAAACGTTATACTTTCGATCGTGGCATCCACCACATTGGCTTTCTTATGTTCGGCGGCGAAACTGAATCGCTCAGGGCGAATGGCTACTTTTACTTTATCTCCCTTACTTCTGCTTTTTAAATCCGTTGCCGACTCAAATTGAACGCCATCAACGGTGAGCAATCCTTTTGCAGGATCAACCACCTCCCCATTGGCGTTATTCAATGTCCCTACAAAATTGGCCGCGAATACTGTGGTTGGGAAATTGTAAATTTCAAACGGCGTTCCAACCTGCTCCATTTCGCCCATGTTCATCACCACGATACGATCGGAAATGGACAGGGCCTCCTCCTGGTCATGCGTAACGAAAATGGCAGTAATGCCTAATTTTCTTTGGATGGCACGAATCTCAGAGCGCAGGGAGATGCGGATCTTTGCATCCAACGCAGAAAGTGGTTCATCCAACAACAACACTTGAGGATGAATGGCAAGCGCACGCGCCAGGGAAACACGCTGCTGCTGCCCGCCGGAAAGTTGATATGGATATTTATGTGCGTGTTTTTCAAGGTTGATCAGGCTGATCATCTCATCCACACGCTGTTTGATCATCGCCTCAGGCTCTTTGCGAACGCGAAGGCCAAAACCGATATTTTGCGCAACTGTCATATTTGGAAACAAGGCATACGATTGAAATATCATGCCCACATTACGCTGATTGGGCGCTTTATCAGTTATATCCACGCCATCCAGCAAAATTTTCCCGGAGGTGGGAATTTCAAAGCCTGCCACCATGCGCAACGTTGTGGTTTTCCCACATCCCGACGGGCCAAGGAAAGAAACGAACTCGCCCTTTTCAACATCAAGGTTAAAGTCGTCAACCACGACCGTATCGCCAAATTGTTTTGTTACATGTGAAATGGATAGGTAAGGCATCAAAAATGCTCCGCTAAACTTTATTCTGTGTCGACCATTCGCTTTGAAGAGCCTCGCGCAACAAAATCGATGATTCCCATCGCGGCCCAGGTAATGGCAAATGCTACGATCGCCATGGCAGACGGCTCATAAACCTTGCTGCGGGTCAGGTTTGCCATGTAGGGACCCAGGGTGTGCTGAGCCATATAAAGGGCAATGGTAAGTTCGCCAATGACAATGGCGAAGGTCAGTAATGCCCCTGAAAGCAGTGCCACCCGCAGATTTGGGAAGATAACTTTGAAGAGGATGGTGCCCCAATTTGCCCCCAGACTCTGAGCAGCCTCGGTAAGTGTGCGGACATCTATCGCTCTCAACCCATTATCAACCGAGCGGAACATATAAGGGAACGACAACGCAACGTAGACACAGATAAGGAGTACGCGTGAGCTGTCATAGGTGGCGGTCAGCAATAATGGAGGACGGCTGTAGAGGCGGATAATCCCGAACACCAAAACTATCGCAGGAATTACGAATGGCAACAATGTGATAAATTCGACGATGGGCCGCAACTTAGGCAATCGTAACGTAACCCAATATGCAGTGGGAACGACAATCAGCAGGCTGAGGAATATGGTGGCAACCGCATTGATAATAGATTCACTGAAAGCTGGCAGAAAGTTGGTATCGGCAAACAACTTTCGGTAGGCTTCAAAACCAAGCACATCCTTCTCCCCTCGCAACGACCAGTAGAAGGTAGCCCCAAGGGGAATTAGAAAATAAAGGCTGATCACTAGAAATATTAACCCAGACACCAATCGCTTTCTAGTGGCTGGCGACTTAACCGAAGTGGTTGTCATTTCAGCCACCTTTCAGAGCGGCGCTGGAGAATCGAGTAAATAAAAATGGAGAATGCCATAATGATCACCATTCCCATTGCCACTGCATAACCAAGACCAGGATTATGCAGGACATCACCCGAGATCTGCTGACCTATAAGGAGCGTCGCCAAATTGAAGAGGCCGCCCGTCAATGCATAAGCTGTGGCATGAGCGCCGAACGAGTTCCCAAAAAGCAATATCATTGTACCCAGGATTGATGGGGTCAACACCGGCAACGCAACCTGGCTCCAGTACTGAATTGGGGTGGCACCCAGATTCTCAGCCGCCTCCCGCCATTCCCGTTTGAGTCCATCGAGCGCGGGCAGAATCGTGAGCACCATCAGTGGAATCTGAAAGTAGAGATATACGAGGGTTAGCCCTAAAAAGGAGTAAAGACTAAACCCAGATTTATAGAGATCGACTCCAAGAAACTTAAATAGTGCTGTGACAAGACCAACCCGACCCAAAGTAAAAACATAGGCTGAAGCAAGGGGGACGCCAGCGAAGTTCGCAGCAACACCTGAGAATGTGGTAGTAATCAATCGAAACCGAGGGGGAAGGCCGCCCATTGAGACCACCCAAGCGATGAGAAACCCGATCAAGCCTCCAAGAATGGCTGTCGTGAGGCTGACCTTTATTGAGATTGCGTAGGCACTCATCACAGTGTCGTTTACTAGTTGACGATAATTATTGAGGGTCAATCCTCCCTCGGCCCCTTCCAAACTACGGTATGCAAGGATCAACGTTGGCCCGATCAGGAACAAGCCTGAGAACACAAAGAAAGGAAGCACACCAAGGCAGTGGCCTATGGATATGCGTGGGGGGCGCTTTGCGCCCCCCACGGTTGAATTTACCGATTGAGAATTTGCAATCTTGGGCTTCATTGAAAATTAAGGTGAAGCCTTAACTTCGACACCGACAACGGTAGGCCAGCCAGCGGTGATAACAGCCTTGGCGGCGTTGATTTCGTCAATCGTTGGGAAGTAAGCCCCTGCAGTGCTGGGCAACTGCGCAGCAATATCCGCCGGAATGGTGCCGGCTTCCAGCATCGCATTGTATCTAATCGGGTAACAGAAGGCGGAAGCCCAGATAAGCTGACCCTCATCCGAGTATAGGTACTCCATCCACAACTTGGCTGCGTTGGGATGTGGTGCGTATGCACTGATCGCCTGCACGTACATTCCGGCGATGCTGCCTTGAGTCGGGACATTGGTCACCAAATCAGGGTTGCCGGCAAGGGATATATCGTTGGCAATCGAGTTGTAATTCCAATCGATCATAACCGGGGTCTCCCCGATCCCAACAGTGCGAGAATCGCCGTCAATCGGCACGAAGTTACCAGCCTCGTTTAGCAACTTGAAATATTCAAGTCCAGCTTGAGCGGCTTCTTCTCCAGTGGCGCCCGTTGAAAGGCCGGCAGCCCATACCGAGAGGGCGGCAGCGTTTGATG